>Ga0265594_1002557_pt1 | contig 12879 bp, 20 predicted proteins | sample saktaG_11_FD_190147 | JGI IMG/M metagenome (GOLD analysis project Ga0265594, IMG submission 190147) | Saline water microbial communities from Sakinaw Lake, British Columbia, Canada - sak_2011_5_24_80m | ecosystem: Environmental > Aquatic > Non-marine Saline and Alkaline > Saline ... | reverse complement strand
TGGGGTTGAGCCGAGTAATCGGCTTGCCCATATTTTAACCTCCTTTTTATTATTAGAAATAATAAATTAATTGAGTTCAATTAATTTGGGATGGAGCTACTAATCACCAAATGTTTTTATACCCAAAATAAAACTATCCCCTTTCCTTTCTCCACTTTTTCACAAAAATACAAAAACCCAAAACCCTAAAAGTAAATTTAGGCCCTAAATAATCAACCATCTCAGAACCATATTTCTTAACATCTTCACGACTTTCCCGAGCATTTTTCAAAACACTTATCTTAATATTATTAATCTTAGAACTTTCAAATCTTTTTTTCAAATTCTCCAAAAACTCATTTGTCAATCCTTTTTTCCCTAATTGTATTTCTTGTTGTGATGTCATGTTAAACCAACAACTCTTTATTATAAAAACTTATCTTATTCTAAAAAGAAATTTAAGCAGCATCCCTTCTATAATTTTTTAATTCTACATCTTCCCTCAGTTCTTCTTTTGCTCTACTCATCACACTTTTAACAGTTCCATCAGGAATTCCTAACTCTTCAGCAGCTTCTCTATATTTCTTCCCTTGGAAATAAACTAATTCAAACACTTTCTGTGATTTAGGAGGCAATCTTTTAACAGCTCCTCTAAGAACTTCTTTCTCTTCCTCACCGATAGTTTCTTCTAAAGGAGAAGGACCATCTCCTTCAGGATCATTTTCAATAAAATCATCTTCAGAACCATTAACTCTAACACTAAGATTCTTTATTTTATTCCATCTTCCATCCTTCCTATAACAATCAGTACACTTATTTGTAGCAACTGCATATAACCAAGGTCTTAATTCTTTTTCAGAATCATATGATTCTCTACTCTCAAAAACCTGTAATTGAATATTTTGCATAACATCCTCAGCTATATGTGGATCTCTTATCTTACTCTTAACATATCTAAATATTTCATTATAAAGAGGCATCCCCTCTTTTCCTTGATTAATAAATGCATCTAGTAATTCTATTCTTTCTAATTCTTCACTTTCCATGGTCATAAAAACACAAATAAAACCTTTATAAATCTTTCTATTTGTAATCACTTAAAAGTAACATCAGATAATAACCACTCACCTAACATCCAAATTCCCACTTGGAATAGCTTGCATAATTTCATCTTTAGAAACAGGAAAATTAAATTTATCCTTAATTTTTTTAACTAATTTTTCAACAACTTCCTCTTTGCTTAATTTCCCAGGTTTAATTTCACCTAAAACTTCAGAACCATTTTCAGACTTTTTCTTTTTAATACTAATTTTAGGAATAGCACGAACTTTTCCTTTTTGAATAACAACCACTAATTCAGGTTTAACATTTATTGTTTTCTTTTCTCCTTTAATTCCAAAAGTTCCTTTTTTCATTAATTTAGTTTTATAAATTTGCTCCCCTTTAAAAACATCAATACTCACTTTTTCTTTATTATTTTTTAAATTCTTCCATTGTTTTGAAAAACATGCACAAAAAACAGCTGTTTCATCTAAATCTCTTTTACTTGGATTATCTTTCTGAATTATCATAAAACCACTTCCAGGTTTAGAAGTATGCATAACAACATATTCTGGTTTTAAAAAATTCCTTAAAACAAGTTCATTTTGCTCATCACTTTTTCCTCCAACAACCAAACTTCCATCTGATGTAAAGAACCACCTATAATTTCTATAATCCTTTCCAGTATTAAATAATAACGCATTTAACATTTTATTGTATTAATTTTAAGAAATCAAGTGTTTTTAAAGTTTGGGTTTTTGATAGTTAAATTTTTAAATTATGTTTATTGATTTTTAAAATGAAAAAAAATAAAAAGATAACATTAAGTGATTTAGTAACAATTAAGCAAAAAGTAGTAAGAACTGGTTTTCCAGAACTTACTGATATTCAAATAGAAATTGATTTTGAAGACTCTGATGATGAAATGCTTGGCTATGGAGAACTTGAAGGGGGAGGTTATTATATTGATGTTGATATAGTTATGCGAAAAGCCTCACTAGCTGCTATTGAAGGAGGTTTAGCTCATGAATTGGCTCATATTTCAATAGACCAAAGTATGGATGATGCTTCAAGATTTCTTGATGATTTAGCTTATGAATTTAATGAAGAATATCAAACAAATGATGAAAGAAAAACTGATTTATTAGTTATAAAAAGAGGTTATGGTATTCAATTATTAAAATTTTTTAAATTTTATAATAAAAGATACAAACCTTATACAAAAGAAGATGGATTAACTAAAAGAGAAATTAAAGAAATTTTAAAACAAAGGGGAGAACTTTAATTCAAAACATTGGAATAAAATTCTTCATTTCTTTTCTTGAACCTAATCTTTTATTTTTAAAAAATATATTTTTAAAGTTTGTTAAATTCCTCTGATAAATATACTATTATTTCTTCTTACTAACTCTTCATACTGTGCAATAAATCTATTAATCACTTTGTCATGAATATCTTTTTTAATATATTTCAAACCCTCTTTTTCAAGATCTTCTTTAGTAAAAATCCTTCTTAAAGTAGGATCCATAACCAAAACCTGTCCTTTATAGTTTAATCTTACCCAGGCATGGTCTCCTCCTTCATCTAACTCACCCTTAACTTCAACCTCTCCCATTACAACTTTTGAATCTAATCCATTTTTTCTTAAATAATAATCTAATGCAAAGCATAAATCTTCACAATCTCCTTTTTTTCTTAGAAAAGTTTCCCAAGGATATTGCCAATAATCAAAAAATCAGAACTAGGAATTATTTGCCTAGGGTTTGGAGAGTAACTCTCACCATCTTTTACATATCCAACTTCTAGAATCTTATTCCAAGCTTCTTGATATGCTAGTTTTTCTCTAATGCTCCGAGTAATAGTAAACTCATTTACAGGAATATCTTTTTTTAAATAATCTGATAATTCTCTAGAAGTTATAGGACTAACAAAACTAGCAATTACTAAAGCAACAAGAGTTACTAAAGATTTTCTCATAAAAAATTTATTTAGTAATATTATAAAAAGATTTAGATGATTAACTCCAACACTCCAAAGCACCCCCAACTCACATGACTTTAAGAAAAAATCTATTTTAAGATTTTACTACCCTATCTTCCTAGACAACTGAATAGTATATCCACACTTTCCACATTTTAAAAAAGTCAAACTATCTTCATCAGAAATATATGGTTGTCTTTCAATTACCTGAGCTTTATTATAACCACATTTTTTACAAACATGCTCATAATCTGCAAATATATTTTCATCTTTAACAACCCCTTCAGCAACCTCTTCCTTTTTTAATGGTTTTTCTTTTGAAACTAATTCTTCAATTTCAACAATCCCGCAATCAGCACATTTCCAAATATCTTTTTCAATATGATTCATTATTAATTTACATCTTGGACAAAATTTCATTAATAATCAAAGAAAAAATCTGTTTTAAGGGTTTGGGTTTTCATTTCTTCTCCTTACCTTTTCTCCACTCACCCCACCACCCCCACAAACTCCAAACCACCTTTAACAACAATATGATTTTTAATAATGCTCTGATAAATATCTTTATCAATATTCTTTTTAAAATTTTTTAAATTATCAATTCTTGGAGAAATCTCATGATTAAAAGTAACAAAACTTCTTTCAATTTCTTTTTTTAATTCATTTTTTTCATTTTCACTCATTTTTTTATTAACTAAAAATAAAATATCTAAATCAGAATCTTTAGTTTGACTTTGATTAGCAAAAGAACCAAAAATAAGTATTATTTTTATCCACCTATCAATATTTCTTAATAATTGATTAAATGGGCTAATTAGATTTTTATTTTTTTTAAAAAATTCCTGCTTTTTTTCTGATTCAATAAGGGAAAAAACATTTCTCCCTTCTTCACTTAAAAGATTTGGATAAAGATTTTTTAATAAAACTCTTTTTCCTCCAATAATTTTTCTCTCAGTTATAATCTCTGAATCTATTAAATGATTTAATCTTTTCTTAGCTGTTGCTGCAGAAACTCCTGCCTTTTTCATTAATTCACTTAATCTTATTCCAGGATTTTCATAAATTAATTTTAAAATTTTATATCCTGATTTATGAAATATCATCACAATCCTCCTCTACAAAAGAGACAAATTTTTTAGCAAAATTAAAAATAATGTTTGCATCATCTTTTTTAAATTCTTTCCATTTTTCAGTATCATACTGACTCAGCTTTCTAGCCTCAAATATAACTGCAAAACCAAAAATATCTGAAAATTTTTCATATATTATTCCTAGCTCTTTATATAACCCATTAGGAATTAAATCCTCTTTTTTTAAAGAAATAACAGCACATAAATGATCTTTAGAAAAAAAACCTAATTTATTAACTAATAAAGCATTTGTAGCATGAAAAACAGCATAATAACTTTTTGTAATAACCCATCTCCAATTCTCATTTTCAAAATCAGTTTTTATAGAACTTAAATCATCTTTAGCTAATTCTAAATGTTTAGAATAAATTTTATTAGGAACCTCTATAAATTTTTTTCTGTCCCAACAGTTTTTAAAAGAACTTTCTAATTTCTTATTATTTTTAGGAAACTTTACATTTATTTCTTCAAATATTTTAATAGACATTTTTATCTATAAATATAGACATATTTGTTTATAAAGTTTTCTACTTCTCAAACTCTTTTAAAAAATTATCTCTTTCCCTCATCATCCCTATTTCTTATCTTCTTTACTTTCTTTAACCTCATCCCCTTCTTCTTCCTTATACTCATGTCCAAATGCAGAAAAATATTTGCCTTTAACTTTATTAAACTTACTATCATCAGGTGAAGGACTTTTAACTTTTCCTTCTTCTCTCATCCAAACTGTTGTTTGTGGAAAAGGTATCCCAATTTTTTCCTTATACAATCTTCTATAAATTCTTGAAATAGCTTCTTGATGAGCAGGCCATTTTTTAGCAATATCCTCAACCCAAAACATTGCTTTAAAATTCAAAGCACTATCAGCCATTGCAGTAAACAAAATCCTAATCTCTTCTTCTTTATTAATAAAACTTATCTTTTCAATTTCTTCAATTACAATCTTTTTTATATATTCAGGATCAACACCATATTCAACACCAAACTCAACATTAACCCTTATAGAAACATCAGGCTGAAAAAAATTCTGAACTTCTGAATTTGCTATTTGGCTATTAGGAAAAATTATCATTTCATTATCAAAACTCTTTATCCTTGTTGTTCTTAAACCTATTTTATAAACTTCTCCCATTTTATCCCCTACTTTAACAACGTCTCCCACTTTGAAAGTACCATCAAGAATAATTGCAATTCCTGAAAAAATATTAGACAATGTTGGTTGCAAAGCAAGAGCAACAGCTAAACCAGCAATTCCTAATCCAGCAAGCAAAGGTCCAATATTAATTCCCCAGATATTTAAAATAAATATAAAAATAATCACAATCAAAACTATTCTCAAAATTTCATGAACCAGACTTCCAATAGCATCATCAATATCACTCTCTGTTTTTTCAGCAAATTTTTTCCAAACCCTAATTAATGCAACATCAATAACAACAAAAACCAGATAACCAATAGAAACAGCTAATAATGAATGCAAAACTCTATAAACAATAACATCAACATTTCCAGTCCAAACAATTTCTTTTAATGCAAAAATCAAACTAACTAATAAAGCAATAAAAGTCAAAGGCTTTGAACTTTTTTCCAAAAGCAAATCATCTAAATTTGTTGATGTTTTTGCAGTTAGTTTAATCAAAACTTTCTCTGCAAAATAAAGTAAAACTCTTAAAACAAAAAACAATACAAAAAACAATATTCCTGTTCTAATATATTCATTTAAATTTACAAAATAAGGAAGATTTTCTAATACCATTATTAAGAATAATTAAATGAGTTTAAAAAATGTTCTATAAATCACCTAGCAGAAAAGTTATTGTTTCCTCCAAGAACTATCAGAAGATATATGTATAAGTTTATGAAAGAAGGAATAGTATCACTGAAAAAATTTAAGAACGAGTATTTTTACTTTTTACTCCACTGCTCAAGTGCAACTCTCAACTCTGCATGATCTTTAGCATATTCTTTTAAAGAAATTTCTTTCATTGTTGCATTAACAGCTTGCCTAATTGCTCGAGCTCCTGCTCCTGTCCCAAGTTTGTGACCATGGCAGCCTCCACCAAACTGCAACACAATATCCTTGCCCAAATGTTTTATTAAAAAAGCCACATGTCCAGGATGCAAACCTCCACTTGAAACAGATAAAACAGGTTTAATCTTTTCCCAATCTTGAGCCAAACGACCACGAGTTTCTTTAACAACTTTTTTTTCCATTTCCTCATTAATTTCAGAAACTTCTTTTAATCCTCCTTCTAATTTTCCAACAACAGTTCCAATATGCAATTGGTCCACTCCAATCAACCGAGCAAGGTCAGCTAAAACCATCATTGAAATTCCATGTTTTTTATTTCTTGTAAAAGCAGCATGCATTGCCCTATGAGCATGAATAGCCATTTTAAAATCAGCCTCGCGAAGAGTTTGCAAAGCACTAAAACCAGCAGTTACAATATCCATCATAATATACTTTCCACCTAACTCTTCAACCAACTGAGCCCGCCTCACCATCTCTTTAGTTTCAGCAGTTACATTAACTAAATAAGCTTTTTTTTCACCTGTCTGCTCTTCTGCTTTATGAGCTTTTTCTAAAGTTCTTGCTAATCTTTCTTCAAACTTATTAAAACTCTGTGACGATAAATTTTCATCATCTTTAACTAAATCGCAACCACCAATCCAAGCTTCATAAGCAATATCAGCATGGTCTTTTGTTTTTAATCCTAATTTAGGTTTCACAATTGTTCCAACCAAAGGCCTGTCTTTAATCTTCATTATTTTTCTGATTCCATCAATCCCATACTTAGGCCCTTTAAAACTTTTCAAAATGCAAGAGGGAATTTTTATATCTTCTAATCTTAAATTCTTAACAGCTTTCATTCCAAAAATATTTCCTGCAATAGAAGATAAAATATTTGGAGCATTTCCAAACTCAAAAAGTTCAGAAGGATAAGCAATCTTAACCATATTTCCCTTTATCCAAAAAACCTTAGCACCTAATTTTTTAACATATTCTTTTTCATGAACATCTGTCCAAGTCCCAACACTACTCTCAAGAGCAACAGTTGCAGCAGCTTCTTTAATACTCATTCCAGCAGGTTCAACTCTAAACAAACAAATTAAATCCTTACCAGAGGGTTTATACTTTAAATTAATAAATTCTAATATTTTCATTCTCCTTTTTACCTTCCTTCTTTATTTCTTTTTCTTAACAGGTTTTTTAACCACTTTCTTTTTTTTACAATAACATACCATTTTTTATCTCCCCCCTTCATAATCTTTTTAATATCAACAATCTTCTCTTTTTATAATTTACTCACATCAAACAAGCAGGCTTTTCTCTCCGAGTTTGATGATATTTTATACATTCACAACAAATCCCATATCTTTCACAATCTTTTTCTAAACAAGAACAATTTTCTTCATTCTCTTTTTTATTTAAACATTCTTTTATCATAACTAAACAAAAACTTATCTATTTATTAACTTTTCTTATTAGGAACTTTGAATTTCCTATTTTTCTCATTCCAAAAATAAAAAACAACACTTAATAAAATAATAATTAAAAAAACTAAAATAGTTGAACTAAATGCCTGATTATAATTAGTTATTTCTATTTTTCTCATACTAGTTCCAACTAAACGTGAAACAAATCCATCAAAAAAACTACCAAAACCAAATCCTGCCAAAGCAACAGAATATTTATTTATTTTATAAAACATAAACATAAACAATGCTATTAATACAAACACCATCCCATAATGATAATGGTGTATATTAAGTCCAGTTATCCCTCTTAAAAACGAAACCTCTCCATCATCATAAAAAACCCACAATCTCCAAAATATAAAAGACATAATAAAAAAACTTACAAATACTAATAATCTATCTTTTGATTTCATAAAAATTTAATCAAAATACCCTTTATAAAAAAATATGTAAAAGAAAATAGGTTTTAAATCCTTATAAATTTTCTTGAATTTTTTCTTTTCTAAATTGCAAAACTAATTCTTCAAGTTCTCCCTCTTCTTTTTTATTTAATTCTTCTCCAAATTCACAATATTTTGCTGCTAAATAAAGAAGTTTATGATAATCTCCAAGATTAGCAAGTAATTCAGTACTTTCTTTTTTAATTTTTTCTAAAAACTTTTTATAATCAAAATCACAACTTGAAGACCCAAAATCAATCCTTTTCCAATTTGAATGAAGCTCCTTAGTTTTATAAATCTCTCCACCCCAAGGCCTCATAATAATATTTTTTCCAACTCCTGCATCATCAAATTCTGCTATATCTCTACCAAGTTCAAACCCAAATAAATGAAACAATCCAGTAAAAGAATTCCATTCATCAATTTGAACTTCAACTTTTCTATAATCTTCATCAATAACCACAAGAGGAAATCCTTCTGAACCTTCAACATGTCTATAATAATATCCACACCCATTACTATTATTAAAAGAACCAAGAGGGACAGGAATATGATTTTCTAAATATTTTCCTTGTTTTATAAAATATTCATCTAAAATCCTTAACACTAAATTTTTACAAAATATATCATGTCCTTGAAATTTATAAACAGGTTTATTCCAATCTATTCTTTTAACAATATCAATCCCTTCTTCAGATTCAACAACACCTCCTAATCCTTCTACTTCTATTAACAATCCTCTAAATGCCTTGGCTTCTTGACCAAAACCTATTTCTTCCCAAGTTGTTTTCATTAATTTAATAAGTAAATCATTTATTTAAAATATATTATAATCTAAAAATTATTTTAAAAACTTTATCTCACTCACCCTACTTCCTTCATCACCATCATCAACTTTAAAACCTTTCTTTTCAATCTCCGTCCTAAGTGAATCAGCTCTACTCCAATCTTTTTCATCCCGAGCTTTCTCACGCTTTTTAACTAAATCCATAACTTCTTTAGAAACCTTAACTTTCTCAACCTTTAACAAATCCAAACCAAAAACCTTATCCACCTCTTTAATAGTTTTAATTTTCCCATCTGCTTTTTCATCTCTAACTAAAGACCATAAAACAGAAAGAGCTTTAGGCATATTTAAATCATCATTAATAGACTCTTCAAATTTCTTTAAATAACTCTCATTAATTTTACCATCATCTTTTATTTCACTTATCACTCTCTTTAATCTTTCATAAGAATTTTGTGCATTTTTCAAATTATCTAATGTAAAGTTTAGATTTTTTCTATAATATCCTGTTAAACAAAAATATCTAAAATCTAAAGGACTAAATCCTTTTTCTTCTAAATCAGATAATCTATAAACATTTCCAAGAGATTTTGACATTTTCCCTCCATCAATTACTAACCATCTTAAATGCATCCAATAATTAACCCATGGCTTTTTTCCAGAAGCAGATTCACTTTGAGCAATTTCATTTGTATGATGAACAGGAATATGTTCTTCCCCTCCCGTATGAATATCAAATTGCTCCCCTAAATATTTTGAACTCATTGCAGAGCATTCAATATGCCAACCAGGAAAACCTTTTCCCCAAGGAGAATCCCATTGCATTAAATGATTTGGTTGATTAGTAATCCATAATGCAAAATCAGATTTATTCTTTCTCTCATCATCAACTTTAACCCTGGAACCTACTTTTAAGTTTTCTATTTTCAAATTAGCTAATTTCCCATAATCTTTAAATTTAGAAGTATTAAAAATAAGCCCAACAGATGTTTTGTAAGCATATCCCTTTTTTTCAATTTTTTTATTTAATTCAATCATCTCTTTAATATGTTCTGTTGCTTTTGGCCATACATCAGGTTCAGTAATATTAAGTTTTTTTAAATTCTTAATAAAATCTGTTGTATATTTATCAGCTAATTTTAACATAGATTCTTTTGTTAATGAAAGCCCTTCTCTTTTCAATGCCTTTAACATTTTATCCTCTCCTTCATCCGCATCAGAGGTCAGATGTCCAACATCTGTGATATTAATAACATGCTTAACTTTATATCCATTATAAAGAAGAGTTCTTATTATGATATCCTCAAAAATATATCTATAAAGATTTCCAATATGCTGATACCAATAAACAGTAGGCCCGCAACCATAAATCCCAACTTTTCCTTTAACAATCGGTTTAAAAATTTCTTTCTTTCTTGTCAATGTATTATATAATCTTAATACCATAAAAATAACATAAGATTAAACTATAAAAAGTTAATTAAAAACACAAAAGGATTTTAATATTTATTATCTTCTTTTTTTATCTTTCTTTTTCCCTATAAAAAACCTATTTGCAATTTTCTTATTAATGAAACTACATCTGTCTACTTCGATAATCAAATTTCTTGAAGCAAGTTCTTCAAACGAAACCATCTTTACTTCTTTTTTCTTATCTTTTACATATTTTACTAATTGAGCAAAATTACCATCACCAGAGATTAATATCACTTTATCATATCTATTTTCCCAAGCATGATTTAACATATCTAGTGCTAAATAAATATCATCTCCTTTTATTGTATAGTATTCCTCATCATCCTTGCTGAATCTTTTTTGCCTTTTACCTAATATAATTTTAGACTATAAACAAAGTTAACACCATCGACATAAATAGAAACTCTTTTTATCATTTTAATAAATCCTGTATTACCGAAGTAATAGCCGGGAACACGCTTGCGGGATATCCAAAGAATTAAGGCAATACCTGTTACATTATTATATCCAAATTATGTAATTATTTAAGCTTTTCGCTGATTAAAAATTCTGTGCAATCCATGGACATATGTCCTCCCTAAAATAATTTACTAAAATCATTATAAACTTCATCAGGAGTCTTCCCATTCAAACTCATATGGGGCCTAAAATGATTGTACCTCATTCTAAACAATTCGACATCTCCATTACAAAACTTGAACTCTTTTTTAAAAGTTTGAAATAATCTCTCAACTTTTCCAGTAGTTGTTGGGCTATGAACTGCTCCTCTGATACGCTTTATCTCTCTTCTTCGAAGCTTTATATCAAACTTCGAATGCTTGCTTTTATACCCATAAGCAGAACCATTGTCTGTTAAGATTTGTTTTGGCTTGCCATAAGTCTTAATCAAATCATCTATAATTCCAATTACAACATCAGTCGTAACTCTGTTCACTGGAACAAAAGCCAAACTCTTTCTTGAACAATCATCAATCACTGAAACAACCCATTTACCCTCGACCTTTTGATCGCTATGATCAATTTGCCAAAGAGAATTTGGATGTTTCCTTTGCCAACGGATATATTTAATTCGCTTCTTTTTTCTTTTTGATGGTCCAGTTAATTTATGTCTCCTTAGGATTTTATTAATTGATGTGTGACTCAAATCAACTAGATTTTCTATCTTTTCTGCTCCCCATCCAGTTTTCTTTTTGATTAAAATTACTCTTGCCTCAAGTTCTTTAGTTATTTTTTTATAGATTGTTTTAGGCTTTCTAGAATTATCTTCAAGATTTCATTCAGATTCATTAAATCTCTTTGTCCATCTTCTAAGAGTCCTAATATCTACACTATAATTATACTTAGCAAATAATATTTTTCTACATTGATTATTAGTATGTTCCTTAATTCTTAGCTTAAAATATTCTTTTCTTATTAATTCTTTTTCCATCAAATTAGTTCGATTTTACACACGAACTAATTTGTGGTTGCCTAGGATATATGTCCCTTGCTTCTACACGCTGATTAAAAATTCTCATCTTCTACTTCACATCAATAATCAATCTAAAACTCTTTAGATAATAACCTCTAAATTAAAAGTATTATTATAAAATTTGATTTCTTCAGCTGTTGGCTCTCTATCATATAATGCTCCACATCCCTTACAACTTGTTTGAACTGTAGAGCCTAAACCTTGATAAGGAACTAAAACTTGTTGTTCATAAGGATGCCCTTTAGCTTCACACTCTCTTTCTCTTCTAAACATTTCTTCAAGCTTTTTTATTCCTTCATCTTCTGGCATTATCTTTCATATTATTTAAAGATTATTATACTCAAAAAATAAATCAATAAACATTACTTAACATCAATATCATAAGGCTCTGTTGTAAAAGGACTTCCATCCTCTTGCTTTATTATTAATTTATATCTTATAATGCATGTTGAAATATCACTAACAGAACCTTCAAGAATATTATATCTTATTACATCTGTATATTTTTGTCCGCTTGCAACATCAACACTTCCAGAACCTCCCGTTGTAATCCAATCTTCAGCTTCTTTTTCACTAACTCCACATTTTTTCCTTATATTATCATCATCAACCTGAACCTGCCATCTAAATTTCTGCGTAGCAATTGTATTTTGTATTCCAAATCCTAGTCCAAATTCATCCCCTTGTTTTACTTCTGCAATTCTATTAGGAAGATAGAGAACAGCTCTCTGGTCCTCAACAAACAACTTATTTATCTCTGCTTCAACTTTTTTATTCATTGTTTCAACATTATATTTAGCACCTGTAAAAATTGTCCTCACTAAAACCAAACCCAAAATCAACATACTCATTGCTAAAACAAGTATAACAATTGTCCCAATAGACATTTCAAGAGCAGCCTTTTTATTTTTCACCATCTTTTATTACTATTTTAATTAAACATTACTTATAAATGTTTTGAAAATTATAGCTCCATCCCAAATTAATTGAACTCAATTAATTTATTATTTCTAATAATAAAAAGGAGGTTAAAATATGGGCAAGCCGATTACTCGGCTCAACCCCAAGATAGAATCTTCAGTTCAGAAGACCTTT
>Ga0265594_1002552_pt1 | contig 12890 bp, 9 predicted proteins | sample saktaG_11_FD_190147 | JGI IMG/M metagenome (GOLD analysis project Ga0265594, IMG submission 190147) | Saline water microbial communities from Sakinaw Lake, British Columbia, Canada - sak_2011_5_24_80m | ecosystem: Environmental > Aquatic > Non-marine Saline and Alkaline > Saline ... | reverse complement strand
ACGGCTTAAAGAAGTTCAAAATTTATTAAACGATCGCCCCAGAAAAATACATGGGTTTTATACTCCACATGAGGTTTTTGGCAAACTGTTGCATTAGGAACTTGAATCTGCCCAGACACCTATTTAAACCAAGCCCATTTTATCGATAGAACTGGAGATGACAAATTTGTAACGTCGGTATGACAATTTTGGTATGCCCAAATGATAATTTTATAATTCCGGCATAACACTTTTTATCAGGGCACCTTTTGGGCGCTTTTGTCTTTTAGGAATAGTACCATGAATGAAAACGCCCTTCAATACATAAGTTATGACAGGCGTTTTTTAATTGGCGGAGGTGCCGAGATTCGATCCTACGAAGTTTATTTTTTAGGAACAAAGAACACCTTACGGGTTTATGATCACATAGCGGTGTTTCATGATACACCTTCTTTGCTTATAAGTTATTAACAATCTACCCCATTACATCCATTCTTTTTTCCAAGCTTGAAACATTAGAATATCCCATAAATGATATGAATTGTTCTTTTTCCCTGTTAAATGTTCCGCCCACAGTTTTTTGATAGGTTTTGGATTTAACAGCATATCCTTTCTTATTTCTCTTTCATCAAGAAGTTCTTCCGCCCAGCCGCGCAAAGGGCCTCTTAACCAAGTATCTATCGGCACTCCAAAACCCATTTTGGGACGTTCCAATAATTTTTCAGGCACATATTTATGCAGGATCTGCCGCAGGATCCATTTACTTTTTCCTCCTCTGATCTTCACTGATAAGGGTAATCTTTTGGAAAATTCAACTATTCTGTGATCCAGTATCGGAGCCCTCGCGCTTAACTCCATAGCTTCACTCACCTTTACTACTTTCACCAAACCATCATCCGGCAAATAGGTCATTAGATCAAAATACATCATCCTGTCTATAAAATTGGGGACGCTTCCGGGCACTTTACTCTCCCGCGTTATCGTGTCAGGTTCCCGCGAATCAAAGACCAGTTCTTCCGGATTTTGCCAATGAGACGTCAACCTGAAATATAAATCATCGGGTGAGGAACTTTTCATTGCTTCAGCCGCTTTATGCAATTTATCCCCGAAAAGACGATGATTTAAAAATTTTGGGCACAGAGAGGAATATCTCCGCGATAAGCCGTCTAATCTTTCAGGAGAGACACCTTGTATCGCGCCCGCGCACATCTTTTTCATGAAACCCGGCCATGCCTTAAAAAAGTTCCAAACAGTATCCGCCCAAAGATACCTGTTGTATCCTCCAAAAACTTCATCCCCTCCGTCTCCGGACAAGCCCGCGGTAATGTATTGACGGGCAAATTGAAAAAGCAAAAAAGTGGGTATTTGTGAAGAATCGGAAAACGGTTCGTCATATACTTTAGGCATTTGCTGAACCGTATTTAAAATATGCCGCGGCATGATGTTAAACACGGTATGTTTTGTTCCTAAGTGACGCGCTATTGCCTCGGCAAAAATTGTTTCATCATACCGTTCCTGATCCAATCCGATATTAAAGGTCTGAATCGGAACATCTCTCTGCGTCTGGGCTAACGAGGCAATAAGCGATGAATCGATGCCGCCTGACAAAAAAACTCCGCCGGAGGCGCCCGCGGGCAGACGCCTGCCCACCGAGTCCAAGAGCATTTCTTCCAACTCATCGGCAATTTCCCGCGGCGCCTTTTGTATTGGATTTAAAGCGCCGTCTTTCACCACAGCCAACGCGTCCCAATAACAATGTTCCGTTATACCCATATCTCCGTTTATCACCGCGAAAAAACCTTGTTTAAGTTTTTTTATGTCCTTATATATGGAATACGGCGCGGGTACGCAATTATATCTAAAAAACAAAGCAAGTACGTTTCTGTCAATATCCGTGAAAAAAAGATCATTAGAACAAATTGACCCTATCGTAGAAGAAAAAAACAGGATATTATTTTGAATACCGTAGTAAAAATTTTTGACTCCTATTCTGTCTCTGGCAATAAAAAGTTTATTTTCATGTTTATCCCATAAAGCGAAAACAAATACTCCATTAAGTTTTTTTAAAGTTTCTTCGAGTCCCCATTTTGAAATTGCATCAATCATAATATCCGCGTCTTTTTTCGCTCCGTAGGGCGCCCCGGCCGCGTTGGAACACGGCATCAATTCTTCCTGTATTTCCTTGAGATTATAAATTTCCCCTTCATAGGCCAATACATAACGAGAACATGAAGATTGCTTCGGCTGAACGATTTCCGCCTCAGGCGAAAGCCTCCCATAACCTAAAACAATACCGTTCGGTTCGTTCATCCAAAAACTTGCTTTTTTCGAATTGATAGAAGCGTCTGTTTGCGCCATTTTCACAAACGAATCCGTTAACAAATCTTTTCTTTCTGTTCTGAATTTCCAGAAACCGCATATATTATTCATATGTCCTCCATTATTGATAATTTAACACGGATACCGCGTGGGGTAAATAGCTGTTTTTCTTTTAGTTTTGTATCTGTCAAGGGCCGCTTTTATGAACGCCTCAAAAAGAGGATGCCCTTTATCCGGTTTTGATTGAAATTCAGGGTGAAATTGGCACGCCACAAACCATGGATGTTTTTCTAACTCAATTATTTCGACCAATTCCTTGTCAGGGCAAATGCCGGAAAAAACAAAACCATTTTTTTCCATAATATCTTTATACTCATTATTAAACTCATATCTATGCCTATGGCGTTCTTTAATCTTCTCTTTTTTGCCATAAGCATAATAACTTTTTGTGCCGCTTTTCAGCCGGCACTGATACGCGCCCAACCGCATTGTTCCGCCTTTACAGTCTACCCCTTTTTGCTCTTCAAGCAGGCTTATAACCGGATAACGGGTTTTAATATTAAACTCCGTGGAATTCGCGTCCTTAAATCCGCAGACATTTCTGGCGAATTCTATTACCGCCGCCTGCATGCCGAGACAAATACCGAAAAAAGGAATATTGTTCTCTCGAGCATACCTTATAGCTTCAATCTTGCCTTCAATGCCTCTATATCCAAAACCACCGGGGACTAAAATGCCGTCAACTTCATCTAAAAACTTTTTCGTTTCATCTTCGAATATCTTCTCAGAATCAATCTTTCTTATATCCACTTTGGTATTATTAGAAATCCCGCCGTGAACCAAAGCTTCATATATCGATTTATAAGCGTCCTGAAGTGTTATATATTTCCCGACTACGGCGATCGCGACTCTATTTTTAGAGCTCTTGACGCATTTTACAACATTTTTCTTCCATACCGCGCAGGAGGCTTCTTTTCCCGGTTTAAGTTTCAGCCGGTTAATAAGAAGTTTATCCAATTGCTGTTTGAGATAAATATCGGGGATCTCATATACCGTTTCGACATCCAAAGCCTCAATTACAACATCTTTTCGTACGTTACAAAATAAAGCGATCTTTTCTCTTGTCTCGTTATTTAATGCTTTCTCCGTCCTGCAAAGAAGAATATCGGGCTGTATCCCTATTTCTCTTAATTTGCCTACACTATGCTGTGTGGGTTTTGTTTTGATCTCTCCGGCACTTTTTATATAAGGAACAAACGTTAAATGGATAAACGCGACATTGTCTCCGCCTTCTTCAATGGAAAACTGCCTGATAGCCTCAAGAAAAGGCAAACTTTCTATGTCTCCGACAGTCCCTCCGATTTCAACCATTACAACATCCAAATTTTTATTTTGCGCTACTTTTCTTATGCTATTTTTTATTTCATCGGTAATGTGCGGAATCACTTGAACCGTATTACCCAGATATTTTCCTTTTCTTTCTTTACTTATGACCGAATAATAAACTTTACCCGTGGTTATGTTGTTATCCCTGCCGATCCGCGCGTTGGTAAACCTCTCATAATGACCCAAATCCAAATCAGTTTCAGCACCGTCATCGGTAACATAAACTTCACCATGCTGATAAGGATTCATAGTTCCCGGATCAACATTAATGTAAGGATCGCATTTTATAAATGTAATCTTAAGCCCTTTTGATTCTAAGATCCTGCCGATGGAAGCGGCCGCGATACCTTTACCAAGACTGGAGACAACACCTCCGGTAACAAAAATATACTTCGCCATGCCTAACTCCCTTCTAACATATTTTTTGACAACTTTCCGCAAGGCTTAACCGGATAGTTCCCATCAAAACACGCCGTACAAAACTCGCATTCCGGTAAAGGCATTGATTTCATCATCCCCTCTTTACTTAAATATTTCAATGAATCCGTGCCGATAAAATTTTTGATCCATTCAACATCATGATTTGACGCGATCAATTCTTTCTTCGTCGGAAAATCGATCCCGTAAAAACAGGGAAACTTTAAAGGCGGACAGCTAACGCGCATATGTATCTTTTTTATCCCCGCCTCGCGCAGTGCCTTTATCCTCACGCGGCTTGTGGTACCTCTGACAATTGAGTCTTCAACAATAATTACATCCTTATTTCGAAGAACATCTTTAATAGGATTAAGTTTTATTTTCACCCGAAAATCCCGTATGAACTGAGAAGGCTGAATAAACGTTCTTCCTATATAGTGGTTCCTTATCATAGCCATCTCGAAAGGTATTTTAGATTCTTCGGCAAATCCTATTGCCGCGTAACTCCCGGAATCCGGTATAGGTGTGACCAAATCAGCGGATACCGGATGTTCCCGCGCGAGTTCTTTGCCTAAACGTTTGCGGGTAAGATATACATTATTTTCGAATATGGTGCTGTCCGGCCTGGCAAAATAAATATATTCAAAAATACATAAAGAATGTTTATTTTGAGGAAAAGGTTTTATTGATTCCAGGGACCCTTTACTGATAAACACCACTTCTCCCGGTTCAATCTCTCTTATATATTCGGCATGAATCAGATCCAGAGCGCAGGTTTCACTTGCAAGGATATAAGAGCCGTCTAATTTTCCAAGACATAAAGGCTTCCATCCATAAGGGTCTCTTGCTCCGATCAACAAATCATTAAAAGAAATCACCAATGAATACGCGCCTTTAATTTGCGATAACGCGTCAATAACTCTATTTTTATAATTGTTTTCTTTTGATTTTACAAAAAAATGGATTATTATTTCGGAGTCCATCGTACTTTGAAAAATGGAACCTTTCGTTTCCATTTTTTGGCGTAAACTCGCGGCGTTTACAATATTTCCATTATGAGCGATAGAAATACATTCTTTTTTATGTTTGACAAAAAAAGGCTGAATATTTTTCACGGAGCTTGACCCTGTAGTTGAATACCGGACATGCCCTATGGCCATGTTTCCTCTTAAAGATTTTATCACTTTTTCATCAAAAATATCTCCGACCAGCCCCATACCTTTATGATAATTGTTCTTTTTTCCGTTAAAAGCAATTATCCCGGCGCTTTCTTCACCGCGGTGCTGTAAAGCGTATAACCCCAAATACGTTAATCTTGCCGCGTCCTTATGCCCGCATATTCCGAATATTCCACACATATATCAACCTATATATTCCTGAATAGACCTTACTTCAAAAATACCCTTTATTCTTGATTCAATCCCGTTAACTGCCGCTTGCGCTCCCTGAATTGTTGTTATGCAGGGAACTCCTCGCATTACAGCCGCGCTCCTGATCGCTTTCATGTCGGATCGTCCGCGCGCGCCACGCGGAGTATTTATGATCAGCCCCACATCACCATTTTTAATAAGGGACAAAAGATCCCATTGAACATCTCCGATCTTGTCTACCACTTTCGTGTCAATATTGTTGGATTTCAATACTTTTGCCGTGCCGCTTGTCGCCATAAGATCAAATCCCATATCTATTAATTTTTTCGCGATAAAAACTATGTCCCGCTTATCATCATCCTTAACACTTATGAATATTTTCCCTTTTAGCGGAAGAGCGCTTTGGGCCGCCATTTGAGCTTTGTAAAACGCGATACCGAAAGAGCTGTCTATTCCCATCACTTCACCCGTTGATTTCATTTCCGGTCCCAGCAGTATATCCACTCCGGAAAACCTGGAAAAAGGAAATACGGATTCCTTTACAGCTACATGAGTTATCTTCGGCTCACTTGTAAAACCGATCTCTTTTAATGTTTCCCCGGCCATAACGCCGGATGCGACCTTTGCCAGTCTTATTCCTGTGGCTTTACTGACAAAAGGCACCGTACGTGAAGCCCGAGGATTAACTTCCAGCACATATACAAAATTGTTTTTGACGGCGAACTGTATATTCAAAAGTCCTTTTACTTTCAGCTCTTTCGCGAGCATATACGTGCTTTCTCTTATAGTTTTGATGACAGCGGCGCTTAACGTATGCGGAGGCAGAACACAAGCTGAATCTCCCGAATGAATCCCGGCTTCTTCAATGTGTTCCATAATACCGCCAATCACCGTAATCTGCCCGTCTGAAACTGCGTCAACATCAACTTCAATAGCGCCTTCTAAAAATTTATCTATTAAAATAGGATGCCCCTTTGAAATTCCGCTTGCCTCTTCCATAAAACCTTCAAGGGACTCGTCATCATAAACTATTTTCATTGCCCTTCCGCCCAGGACATACGACGGCCTTACTAAAACCGGATACCCGATTTCATTCGCAATCTTTTTTGCCCCATGCTTTGACATGCTGGAACCATTTGCCGGCTGGTTCAGCTTTAACATCCTAATGAGATCAGCAAATTTATCCCTGTTTTCCGCCCGGTCAATTGATTCAAAACTGGTACCAAGTATCGGAACTCCAGAATCCGTGAGTTGTTTAGCAAGATTCAGCGGCGTCTGGCCCCCGAACTGCACTATTACACCGTCCGGTTTTTCTTTGCGCGCGATATTCATGACATCTTCAAAGGTAAGCGGCTCAAAATAAAGCTTGTCAGATGTATCATAATCCGTGGAAACCGTCTCAGGATTAGAGTTGACCATGATCGTTTCATACCCCAGCTCTCTAAGGGCGAATGCCGCGTGTGAACAGCAATAGTCAAATTCTATCCCCTGCCCGATCCTATTAGGTCCTCCGCCAAGAATCATAATCTTTTTTTTCCGCGAGATTCGGCTTTCATCTTCTTGTTCATACGTTGAATAATAATACGGAGTGTACGCCTCAAATTCCGCGGCGCAGGTATCAACTACTTTAAAACCGGGTTCTATACCATTTTCTTCCCTTAGTCTTCTCACCGAGAGCTCATCGGACTTGATCAAATCCGCTATTTGATTATCACTGAATCCATATTCTTTGCTTTTCCTCAAGAGTTCTTTATCAATGACTCCTTTTTTCGAGCATTCCGACAGGATCCGGTTTTCCAATTCAACAATATCATGTATATTGCTTATAAACCACGGGTCTATTTTTGTAATATTCGATATTTCGCTCTCGCTCATACCCTTTTGCAGCGCGTATTTTATATAAAATATTCTTGAAGCATTCGGTTTTTTAAGTTTGGAAATAATTTTTTCTTTCGATATTTTTTTATAATTTTTCTTATTATCCAAACCGGTGTGTCCGATTTCCAAACCGCGCAGACCTTTCTGTAAAGCTTCCTTGAATGTCCTGCCTATAGCCATTGTCTCTCCCACCGACTTCATTGAAATCCCCAAAACATCTTCCGCTTCGGGAAATTTTTCGAAAGTAAACCTTGGAATTTTAACAACACAATAATCTATTGCCGGTTCAAATGAAGCAGGTGTTTCCTTAGTAATATCATTCCGTATTTCATCAAGACTGTATCCCACCGCGAGTTTGGCCGCGAACTTGGCAATGGGAAACCCTGTCGCCTTACTGGCTAATGCCGAACTTCTTGAAACGCGCGGATTCATTTCAATAACAACCATTCTGCCGTCAGAGGGATTTACCGCGAATTGTATGTTTGACCCACCGGTCTCAACGCCTATTTCTCTTATGATCTCAAGCGCCGCGTTTCTCATTTTCTGGTATTCTTTATCGGTTAACGTTTGGATCGGCGCGACCGTTATGGAATCTCCCGTATGAATACCCATGGGATCAAAGTTTTCGATTGAACAGACAACAACAACGTTATCTTTTATGTCCCGCATAATCTCCAGTTCATATTCTTTCCAACCGACAATGGATTCTTCAATGAGAATTTCACTTATCATACTATTCTGTAAACCTAAGACGGCTATTTCATGAAATTCGTCTTCTGTCGCCGCGATACCGCCGCCTGTCCCGCCAAGGGTAAACCCGGGCCTCACAACGACAGGTAATCCCAGTTTTTTTAAAGCTTGTTTTGCTTCCTCCATATTATGAGCCGAAAAACTCCTGGGTAAATCCAAACCGATCTTCATTATGGCTTTTTTAAAACACTCCCTATTTTCAGCTTTTTTAATTACGTCATAATCGGCTCCTATCATTTTCACGCCATACTTCTCCAAAATGCCTTGCTCGGCTATTTCCATCGCGACATTAAGACCTGTCTGTCCTCCTAACGTCGGAAGCAGCGCGTCAGGGCGTTCTTTTATTATGATCTTAGTCACAACCTCGGCTGTTATAGGCTCTATATAAACCGCGTTAGCCGTTTCAGGGTCAGTCATTATGGTCGCGGGATTTGAGTTAACAAGCACAACTTCAAATCCCTCCTCTCTAAGCGCCTTACAAGCCTGGGTCCCGGAATAATCAAATTCACAGGCCTGTCCTATGATGATCGGGCCCGATCCGATTATTAAAATTTTGTGAATATCATTTCTTTTCGGCAATTCTATTCTCCATCGTAGTAATAAATTCCTTAAAAATATTCCGCGAATCATGAGGCCCGGGAGACGCTTCGGGATGAAATTGAACGGAAAAAACCGGAAATTTTTTGTGTTTCATCCCCTCCAAAGTCTTGTCATTAAGATTAACATGAGTAACTTCAATGTCTTCTTTTTTTAATGAGTTTATGTCCACGCAAAAACCATGGTTTTGAGCTGTAATAGAAACCTTTCCCGTCCTTAAATCCTTAACGGGATGGTTTCCGCCGTGATGACCGAATTTCAATTTATATGTCTTTCCGCCTAAAGCTAATGCTAAAATCTGATGTCCAAAACAAATTCCGAATATGGGAATCCGGTCAAGAAGCTTTTTTATCGTTTCCGCTATGTATAATGCTCCTTCAGGGTCTCCCGGACCATTCGAAACTAATATCCCATCCGGCTTTTGAGCAAGAATTTGTTCGCAAGTCGCGAAAGCAGGTACGATTACAACGCGGCAATCTCTCTCGGCAAGTTCTCTTAAAATATTGAATTTTACTCCGCAATTAATAACAACAACTTTATACCTGCCGGTTTCATTCCACCTCTCAACATTTGAAGAAATAACTTCTTTAACCAAATCCCTGCCGATAAGACCGGGAGAATTCTTAGCCTTGAACGCGGCTTCTTTATCCGCGATTCCCTCCGTAGAAATAATGGCTTTCATCGCGCCCCGTGATCTGATATGCCGGGTTATCGCGCGCGTATCAACGCCTTCTACTCCCAATACATTGTTTTCTTTGAGATACTGCCTTAAACTTTTATTGGAACGCCAATTGCTTTCCACGTGGCTGCATTCCTTAACTATAAGACCTTCAATAAAAGGCCGGCAAGATTCAACATCTTCATCGTTTATTCCATAATTACCGATTAACGGATACGTCATTGTCACAATTTGCCCCTTATAGGAAGGGTCTGTTATTATCTCCTCGTAGCCTGTCATGCTGGTATTAAAAACAACTTCTCCGCACTTTTCCCCAGAGGCTCCAAAAAAGTATCCTTTAAAAACCGTTCCATCCTCAAATACTATTTTCGCTTTATTTTGTTTTGTTATCATTTTATGACTGTCACTTCTTTGCTTTTGATTTCGCTTTTGTTTTTACTTTTGATTTTACTTTAAATTTCGTTTTTTTCAAACCTTTCCTTTGGGATTGTTCACTCTCCATTTTACAATTAAACTCTTCACATTGGAAGACAGGAAACTTTCTTAAAAAAGAACAGTCCTTATCTCTTACACAAGTATCACATAAGCCTTTTTTATCCATGATTATCCTCCTATTATTATCGAATTGACGCGACGTCTTTTATCTATTGGAGGGGTCGACCCCAGGACTGGCTCATGCTGTGGTTATTACTTGAACCACCAGCAAAATACCCCAAGTTCAACCTCGTAGGTTGGTAGTAAAGAACACTACTGCATTGTGAAATAAATTTTTGTCTGCCATTGACATAGAAAGCCGCCCTTTTGAACGCAAAAATACTTTTCCCGGTGTACTACCAACCTACGAGGTTGAAATTGCCATTCACGGGCGCGCGCACAGGCCCGACCCTACACTTTATCGTAACCACCAACCTCGTAGGTTAGTGGTGGTTCCCCACACCACTAACCTGCGAGGTTGGTGGTGTCGCGAACGCTTTATATTACAACATTCGTCCCAAAATCCCTCTACCGGATTGGCTCATGTAGCATAAGCCAGCCCTGGAGTCGACCCCTCAATTATCTGGTTTACTCATATCATTCGCGAGGATAATTGCTTCGGCAACCTCACGCATGCTTTTTCTATTACCCATACTAAACCTCTGCAGTCTCAGATACGCCTCTTCTTCGGTCAGTTTATTATCTCTCATCAATATACCTTTCGCGCGTTCAATTCTTTTACGCGTTTCCAATTCTTCCCGTATAACCTTGCTCTTCACCATTAATTCAGTATTTTCAATCGCGATAGCCGCTTGATTTGCGATAGAAGTTAAGATATTGATCTCTGTTTCCGAGAAATCATGAAATTTGGGAGAATAACAATTAAGAACACCAATCACTTTCCCTTTAACTGCCAAAGGAACGCATAAAAGCGAACAAACTCCTTCTTTTTTCGCTATGCCCCCATATTTATATTCTTTCTCTTGGGTAACATCTTTTATCGCCATCGGCTTATTTTCTTTCGCTACTTTACCCGCGATTCCTTCACCTACCCTTAATGGAGGTTTCTTATTATAGTCGTCGCTTATACTTTGCGTGGCCCTGATAACGAGTTCAGAAGTTTTTTCATTGATAAGCATTAACGAACAAATGTTAGAATTCATTACCCGCGCGGTAACAACCACAATAAGACGAAGAATGTCTTCTAAATACAGCTCAGAAGTAATTGCTTTGCTTACTTCGGATAAAGCTTCAATTTGTTGTTTATACGGAGCTTCTTCCATAACTGATTTCCTCTGCTATTTAATAAGCGTATAATTTCCCATAAGGCCGTTTACTTGAAGGAATAAGTTTTTTGAAATCATCATTCATAATTTTATCCGCGTCTAATGAAAAATATTTACAATATTCTTTTAAATACTTTTTTAATATTTTTTTATCTTCTTCTTCAATATCGGAATTTTTAACTTCTTTGCCTAACTGATAATCCTTAATATCACCGCGTATATATATAGTTCCCCCATGCATACCTGTGCCGCAATAATTGCCGAGGATTGTTTCTTCTTTCTTTTTATCAAGACCCAATACTATTATAAGTCCGCCGGCCATATATTCTCCCAAGAAATCTCCCACAGTGCCTCCGATAATAATAACCGGATATAAACTCTTATAAGACTTCATATGAATCCCGATTCGATACCCGGCATCCCCTTTTACGTAGAGACTCCCGCCGCGCATAGCATGTCCGGCAATATCTCCGCAACTGCCGTGAATAATTATTTTACCGGCATTCATTGTGTTTCCGATTCCATCCTGTCCGTTTGAACTGACAATAATAGTCGGTCCATCCATGAAAGCCCCTAAATCATTCCCGGGTACCCCGTTAATCTTAATTTTTATCTTAGAGGATAAACCGGCACCGATATAACGATGACCGTTAACATTATCAAGCACAATATTTTCATTCCCCTTATCCGCTGATTCGCGGATCTTTTCATTAACTGCTTTATAATGTATTCCCTTAACATCCATCCTCATAATATCGCGGCCTCTCCCGCTACAAGATGTTTCCTATATTCTTTCGGGAAACTAATCAGCCCGAAATCTTCCTTTAAAAGACAGTCCTTAAAAGCGGCGACATCGACTTTATCCTTGATAAGCCCTATATAAAGTCCGGCTCGCTCTATGTCTCCCACGAAAATCGCGCCTATTATTTTATTATCCCTCAAAACGACTTTTTTATATATCTGTTTTTCTTCGTTATAGTATTCTAAAACCCGGTCTTCTTTTTTAAGAGAACACGTTATTCCGCCGGAAATGGTCGGAATACCGCATAATTCCACAGAATTCATAGCAAATGACCCCGCGTATTTTTTTCTTACTCCCGCCATATTACATCCGGCAACTTTGCCTTGCCGCGCCGCGGCCGGCCAGATCGCGATCGGTCTATTCACACTTAATAATAGATCCCGCGCCGACGCGCAGTCTCCCGCGGCATATATATCCTTTACGTTCGTCTGCATATAAAAATCGACTAAAATTCCTTTATCCGTTTTGAGACCCGCCTCTTCCGCCAATATTTTATTCGGAATTACTCCGATAGCCGTAACCAGCAAATCCGTATCAAGAGTCTTTTTATTCTTTAAAACCAGTTTTTTTATCTTGCCATTTTTATCTTTTATGATTTCCGAAACAGTGTTGTTAGTTATTAAACCGCATCCGATTTTTTCTAACGCTTTCTGAATAATGCTCGACGCTTTTTTATCAAAGCTTGCCGCGAGAATTCTATCGGCAAGTTCTATAATAGTCACTTTAACTCCTAATTCTATCAAGGCTTCCGTTACCTTAAGCCCGATCAATCCGCCGCCTAAAACCGCCGCTTTTTTGACTTTCTTCGTTTTAATATATTTTTTCAGTTTAACGGCATCATTAAGATTGGTAAACGTAAACACACTATCCGAATCGGAATTTTTAATCTCAGAGACAATCGGCGCGCCGCCGGAGGCAATAAGTAATTTATCAAAGTTAAGTTTTCTTTTATC
>Ga0265594_1002550_pt1 | contig 12908 bp, 14 predicted proteins | sample saktaG_11_FD_190147 | JGI IMG/M metagenome (GOLD analysis project Ga0265594, IMG submission 190147) | Saline water microbial communities from Sakinaw Lake, British Columbia, Canada - sak_2011_5_24_80m | ecosystem: Environmental > Aquatic > Non-marine Saline and Alkaline > Saline ... | reverse complement strand
TCTTCTGAATCTTCTTCATTTGCTTCTCCATCTACTTTTTCAATTTTTCCAAATTTTCCAGAAGTTAATTGTTTTTCTCCTTGAAATTCATTTACATATCCATTAACAATTTTAATCTTATCTCCTTCTTTAAATTTAGTACAATCTTCATTCCAAAGAGTTAATTTAATATTTCCAGTATCATCTTTTAAAATTGTATTTGCAACTTTTAATTCTCTCCCATATTTATCAAAACTTCTAATTTCTCCAACTTCAATAATTGTTCCTTCTACATTAACATTACTCTGTCCTACAGATAATTCACTAATTGTCATTTTATTATTTTATACCCCCTTACACTTATTTTAATTATATATTTAATTTAACTATTTAATTCTTAACTACAACTTGCTTTATTATTACTTCCACTTTCTGAATAACCAAATCCTGGACTTGGATTTACACTATTTAATTCCTCGTCACATTCCTCTGGAGGAATATTAAATGCACTGCAAATAGTATCTAAATATTCTGCAGAACTTCTTCCAGAACTTATTATTTGCCCATTAATAACCAATGTTGGTGAGCCTCCAACACCATAATTCTGACTTAATTCTGAATCAAAGACATAGTAATCCTCTGCTTTTCCACTGATACATAAATTTAATTTGTTGACATCAATTCCGATCTCAGTTAAACATCTATTAGAATCTCCATCTTCTAAAAAGCAAGATAAATAATTCAAATATTTTTCTGGTTGTTCTTCTCTAATACAAATTTGAATCGGAGTTTCTGTTTCTTCTGGTTCATGCATAAAATAATGTACAAATCGAATATTTCCTTCAATTTTATTTCTTAATAATTCAAACACTGAAATTATTCCTTTTTCAGCCTGAGTCCCATAAGGGCAATGTGTCATAACAAATAATTCTACTTTAGGTTTATCAGATTTAGGAATTTCTTGAATTTCTGGTGTAACATTTGCCTGTTGTTCTTTTAATTCTTCTAATTGTTGTTTTTGTTTTTTTAAATCTAATTCCATTTCTTGTAAAAGATACTTTCCATCTTTAGTTATTGAAATAGGAACTTCTTGATTGTTAAATATAAATATTATTTTATACAAAGCACCTAAATCTAAAGAAGAATTATACTGTAAACTTAAATTTTCGTCTTCTTTAGAAAAAAAATCAATTATTTTTATTGTTGCTTCTTCAACATCTATTTCATCTGTTTTTTTAAAATTCTCTTCTGAATTAGATTCATTATCTAAATAAGCAATACCATATGAAAAATACTTTCCATCCTTTGTAACAAATAATGGAATTTCATTCCCATCATAAGATAAAATTATTTTGTAAATATAGCCCATATTTTCTGAAGAAATATATTCTACACCCCCGCCAGTGATTAAATTAAAAAATTCAGAAGCTTTTGCTCCAGCCCTTTCTTCAGAAATAACATTTCCAGTTAAATTTACATCTAAAACAAAAACTAAAAGTAAAACCAAGATTAAAATAACTAAAATTGCAGATATTAATAACATTGATTTTTTCTTAGATAAATTAAACTTTTTATCGGGATCATTATCAATTCTTATCTCTGTTTTCTCTGGCATAATGGTTCCAAATATTTTTTCTTTAAAAACATTGTGGTTTATTAGTTTCTATAAATTGTTCTTTTTGATTTCTATAAATTATTATTTTATCTTTCACATATTATTCTTTTTAATTCATAAATGAATTAAAATTTTAAGAGCCTTTAAATAAGATAAATCCCAAATAAAAGATATGAAAAAAGAAATAGTAACTCTAGTTATAATTATTTTGATTATAAATATTTTTTTAATAAATTTTGTGATTGCATCTGGACCAAATAATGGGCAAGAAAATGGGCAAGGCCAAGAATTAAATATACAAAATCAACAAGAAATTAAGTCTGAAAATTATACTGGAGAAAATGGGCAACAGATAAAAATTCAACAACAACTAAATAATAGAATAAGATTTGAGGTTGGAGGCATAACTGTAAACTGTTCTTGCAATATGACCCAAGAACAAATCCAAAATAGAACTAAATTAAAAGTAAAATTAAGTAATGGAAGAAATGCTGAAATAAAAATTATGCCAAATACTGCTTCAGAAACTGCATTACAAAGATTAAGATTAAAAAATTGCGATGAAGAACAAGGATGTTCTATTGAACTTAAAGAAATTGGTTCAAAAAATCAAACAAAGATTGTCTATGAAATTAGGGCTCGAAAACAATCAAAAGTTTTTGGATTATTTAAAACAAAAATGAATATTCAAGCACAAGTAAATGCTGAGACCAGGGAAATTAAAATAAAAAAACCTTGGTGGGCATTTTTAGCAATTGAATTAGAAGAATAAATTTCTATAAATTGTTCTTCTTGATTTCTATGAATAATCTTTTAATTTTTGCGAATAATTATTTTAGAAAATATTAAAAGAATCATAAATATATAACCTTATGATAATAAAAGAAATTAAATGCAAAACCTGTATGGTTAAATCTAAACTTACAGATTATGTTATTAATCCTTATACTGGATGCCAGCATGGTTGTGTTTATTGCTATGCAGATTTTATAAGAAAATTTCAAAATATAAAAGAAAAATGGGGAAAGTTTATTTTGGCAAAAATAAATTGTCCAAATTTATTAGAAAAAGAGCTTGAAAAAAATAAACCCGGGCATATTTTTATGTCGAGTGTTTGCGATTGCTATATGCCTATAGAATCAAAATTTAAACTAACAAAGAAAATTTTAGAAATAATTTTCAAATCTAAATTTAAAAGAAAATTCACCATTGAAATTCTTACAAAATCTAGTCTTGTAAAAAGAGATTTTGATTTAATTAAAAAATTAAATATTGAATTGGGAATGTCAATTAATAGTTTAAATGCAAAATTTGCAAAAATAATTGAACCTCTTGCATCTTCACCAAAAAAGAGAATAGAAACATTAAGACAAGCTAAAGAAAAAGGCATAAAAATCTTTGGTTTTATTTCTCCTGTCACAATTTTTACAGATTTAGAAAAATTATTTAAACAATTAAAAGGAATTGGATGTGAATATGTTTGGATTGAAATTCTTAATATAAAAAAATCTGTTCAAAATAAACTCCTACCAGTTATTAAAGAAAATTTTCCAAATAGATTAAATGAATTCCAATGCATGATAAACAATTATACAGATTTTTGTGAAAAAATTAAAATACAATCAAAAAACTTAGAAAAAAAATATAAATTAAAGGTTAGAAAGGTTGTGGTACATTAAGTAGAATTTATTGCTAAAAACAACTGACCTATTATCTATAATTTGCATCCAAAAAGCTTTTAAATCAATTAAATTAAGATAAATTGAGGTGAAACCTCAGATTAATTCTGAGTAGAAATTTATATGGAAAAGAAAATATTAATTATAATACTGGGAATCTTACTCTTAATGAATCTAATTAATCTAAATTCTGCCTTAATTATAGATACTGTTTCTATGACTCCTAAAGAAATAGCTCCAGGAGAAAGTGCCATTATTAATATTGAAATAGAAAATAATGGGGAAGAAGATATTAAAGATATCAGTGTTAGCTTAAATTTAGAAGGAATTCCTTTTGCACCATATAATTCTGCCACAGATTATAATATTGAAGAAATTGAAAATGATGATCAAGAATATGCAAGATTTGAAATAATTGCATTAAATACTGCTAAATCTGGAATTTATAAAATTCCTGTAGAAATCACTTATATTCAGGATGATGTGCAAATTACTAAGAATTCTTTAATCAGTATTATTGTTAATTCAGAACCAATAATCAGTGTTATTATTGAAGATAACCTATTATTAAAAAATAAAGATAGTGAAATTCTAATTAAAGTAACAAATAAAGGTTTAAGTGATACAAAATTTTTAGAAATTGAAATTGCAGATTCTATATATTATAAAATATTAAGCCCTAAAACTGCTTATATTGGAGATATTGATAGCAATGATTTTGATTCAGCTGAATTCAAAATTTATTTTAAACAAAATATCCCAGATCAAATAGACTTCCCAGTTACAATTCATTATAAGGATGGGATTAATAATGATTATGTGAAAAGTTTTTACATTCCTTTAGATATTTATAGTAAAGAAAAAGCAATTGAATTAGGATTAATAAAAAAGGATATAACAGGATTATATTTTGCAATCCTTATTGTATTAATTATTCTCTATATTATTTACAAAAAAGTCAAGAATAGAAAAAGAATGAGGAAGATTAAAGAATCTAATTAATCAAAATGCTACGAGATTTCTTTGTATTGGGTTTGAACAATTTAAAAAGACGTAAACTTAGAAGCTGGCTTACTATGCTTGGGATTTTTATTGGTATTGCTGCTGTTGTTTCTTTAATATCTTTAGGACAAGGATTACAAGAAACTATTGAAGAACAATTTGAAATGCTGGGCAGTGATAAGATAGTTGTACAACCAAAAGGAATGGGGGCTCCAGGAAGTGCAGTAAGCGATCAACTTATTTTAAAACAAAAAGATTTGGAATTCATAGAAAATATTCGTGGAGTTGAATGGGCAATTGGTTATTTAGTTAAAACTGGACAAGCCAAATTTAAAGATGAAGCTGGAATTGGTTTTGGAATTGGTTTGAATCCAGAAGATTGGGATCTTAGTTTAACAATGCAGGGTTTTGATGTTATTGAAGGAAGAGGATTAAAAAAAGGAGATAAATTTAAAGTTGTTGTAGGTTATAATCATGCTTTTGGAGATATTTGGAAAAGAGGAATTAGGGTCGGAGAAACAATAGAAATTGAAGGACAAGATTTTAAAGTGATTGGGGTTTTAGAAACTACTGGAAATCCTTATGACGATGGATCTTTATATGTCACAAAAGAAGTTTTAGCAGAAATATTAAATGTAGAAGATGAAGAAAGCCAAATACTTGTCAAAGTTGCTAAAGGGTTTGAACCCTCAGATCTTGCTGAAACAATTAAAAGAAAATTAAGAAAATTTCGAGGGGAAAAAGAAGATCAAGAAACTTTTACTATCCAGACTTCAGAACAATTATTAAATACTTTCCAAAATATTTTTGGAGTTGTTCAAGGGGTTTTAGTAGGTATTGCAGCAATTTCATTATTAGTTGGTGGAATTGGAATTATGAATACCATGTATACTTCTGTTATAGAAAGAACAAAAGAAATTGGGACTATGAAAGCTATTGGCGCTAAAAATTCCCACATCTTATTATTATTCTTAATAGAGTCTGGTTTATTGGGATTAGTCGGGGGATTAATTGGAGTAGGAATTGGAATTGGATTAGCTAAGGGGGCAGAATCTATTGCAAAAATTTATCTTGGAACACCCTTACTTCAAGCAAGTATGAATCCTTTGATAATGTTTGGAGCATTAGCATTTTCATTTATAATTGGGACTTTATCTGGAATTTTACCAGCATTACAAGCATCAAAATTAAAACCAGCTGATGCATTAAGATATGAATAAATTTCACAAATAAATTTCAAAATATTAATATGATAAAAAATAAAGAAAAAATAATTCAAGAAAAGACTAAAAAAGAAATGAAAGAAAAAGAAGAGATAATTAGACTAACAAAAGTCTATAAATATTTTACTGTTGGAGATGAAAAAATAAAAGCAGTTGATGGTGTGGATGTCCTAATAAGAAAAGGAGATTTTGTTGCGATTGTTGGGCCTTCTGGAAGTGGAAAAAGCACTATGATGAATCTAGTAGGGGCCTTAGATTTTGCTACACAAGGAGATATTTTTTTAGATAATATAAATATAGAACACTTACATGAATCTGATTTAGCACAAATTAGGGGGAGAAAAATTGGTTTTATTTTTCAAAATTTTAATTTAATTCCCACATTAACTGCTTTAGAAAATGTAATGTTACCTATGATTTTTCAAAGAATTCCTTATGAAAAAAGAGTTAAAAAAGCAAAAGAACTTTTAATAAAAATAGGGTTGGGCCATAGATTAAATCATTTACCTAAGCAAATGAGTGGTGGTGAAAGACAAAGAGTTGCTGTTTCTAGAGCATTAGCAAATAATCCAGAAGTTATTTTAGCGGATGAACCAACTGGAAATTTAGATAGTAAAAGAGGCCAAGAAATCGCTAAAATGTTTGAGGACTTAAGCAAAGAAGGGAAAACAATTATTTTAGTTACTCATGATATAGATATTGCAAAACATGCTGATAAAATTTATAAATTAAGAGATGGTCAGATTGTAGATTAAAAAATCCTCTAAATTTTTATAGAAATTTTAAACCCTATAAAACCAAAATCTTTATAATTAAGTTTTAAGTAGAGAATATATGAATGGGGTGATATTAGCAGGGCTTTTAGGCGGAATCGGAGGTTTAACTAGGGGTGTTGTAGGATTACTTAAAGCACTTTCATTAAAAAGAAGAATTTTATGGGGATATTATATTATTACTTTATTAGTTGCCATGATCATTGGAATTTTTATTGGGATTATTTTTGATTTTGATCCACGACTTTCTTTATTAGCAGGTTATGCTGGAACAGATATTTTAGAAGGAATATATAAGTCCTTTAAAGTTCAAAAAACATATGTGGGGAAAAAATGATTTCTCAAACTTCCCAAAAAACCCTTTTAAATTTTATTATAAATGCTAGAAAAAAAGGATATTCTGATTCTGAGATTCACAAAGCATTGAAGAAAAACAACTGGCCTGTGAAGATTATAAAAAAGGCATTTGAATTATTAAGATCCAAACCTAAAATGAAAAACCAAGTTTGTGTTTTCTTATCAGATGAAATATTAAAAACTCTTGAAAAAAGATCCAAGAAGAATTTATTTACTGTTTCAGAACAAATTGAAGATATTTTAAGAAGGAGTTGTGCTCGTGGTTCTCAAAGTTCTCAAAAAGAAAAACTTGATGATAATTTAGTAGCTATCTTTTCCAGAAGTAATAGGGGTAGAAAAAGCAAAAAGAAAAAAAAGATTAAAAAGAAATAATCTTTTCAAAATAAAATAAAAATAAAAAATAAAATAAAACAGATTTATCAGATCCTAGAATCTTCTTCTGTTATTATCTCGACTGAAATTTCTTCCACCTGATCGGTTTCCAAAACTTCTTTGAGGTGTTCGTTGTCTGTCTGGATCCATTGGTATGGCTTCTGTAACCTTAAGTTCTCTTCCACTGTTTTCTTTTCCATTCATTTCAGATATTGCTTTTTTTCCAATTTCATCATCAGAAATTGTCACAAAACCGAAACCTTTTGATCTTCCACTGAACTTATCTTTGATCAAAGAAACTTCTGTAGGATTGTAACTCTCAAAAAGCTTTTTCAATCCTGCTTCGTCAACACTCCAAGGTAAATTACCTACGTATAACTTCATGTTTTTTTGTTCTCCCTTATAATTCTTTTAAAATAAGATTTTTTATAACCTATTATATGGGGATAATTTATCTTATTCTAATGTAAAAATTAGAAATGGGGAGTATATAAAGCTTATGATAACAAAAAATACTGTTAAAATGAATTGATATACTAAAAATAAAGAAAATTTTAAAAAGAAAGGATAAAGAAATCTTTTAAAATTGGATCAAAAGAGATTTATAATTCAAAAGAATATTAACAACAAATATTTAAATTAGATTTACTTGCTTTCTTAATATGAAATGGGGTAGGCTTTCTCAAATAAAAAATAGAAATACTATTGCATTTCTTGGAATAATCTTATTATTTTCAATAATAAAAATTTCTGAAATTTGCTTTAGATTTAGTGATGGAAACATTTATTTCTATATGGGAAAGCTCATTTTGCAAGGTCAAATCCCTTATCAAAACTTTTTCTTTGCAAGTCCACCAATACAAATACTTGTAATAGCTGGTTTTTTAAGTCTATTTGGAACAAAAATTATTTTATTAAAAATTATCCCAATACTTGCTTGCATTATTAGCAGTGTTTTAATATTTACTATTATTAAAAAGAAATTCAATCCTTTATGGGCTTTAATTTCTTCAACCCTTTATCTTTTTTCATTTGTTGTCTTAACTACTACAGATTACTCAACAGGAATACATCTCACAACACTATTTATTGTCCTTAGTTGTTATCTAATTTATAAAGAAAAATATTTTTTAAGTGGAATAATTGCCTCCCTCTCACTATTAACTAGATTATATGCTGCATTTGCTATTCTTGGAATAATGATTTTTTTATTAATAAAAAATCGGAAAGCTCTTTTGAATTTCATTTTAGGAATCATTATAATTTTCATCCCTGTAAATTTATTGTTGATTCTTCTCTTTAAAGGAAATTATCTAAATTCTGTTTTTTTATATCATTTATTAAAATCAGAAGGTATACCAAAATTAGCAGTTTTGAAATTCTTTTTAAGATGGGATTTCATATTAATCTCATTATCTACTCTTGCCCTAATTTTTAAAGATAAGAAAAAAATCTTATTGCCATTAATTGTTGCAGGAACAATTCTTTTATTCTATATATTTTATGTAGACATCTATTATCTTTATTTTGGATTACTTATCCCTTTTCTTGCAATTATTGGAGGATATAGTTTATACAAACTAACTAAAAAAATTCCACAGAAATTTTTATTTATTCTAATAATATTTCTTTTAGGGATTATTATAATACATAATTCTTCATTTTATATTAAAAATCATTCTTCAGCTGCAAAAATAGATTTTATATATGATATAACAAAATATGTCCAAGAAAATAGCAGACCTGAAGATAAAATATATGGTGATTTTGAAATTGCCCCATTAGTAGCCCTAATTTCTAAAAGGGGAATTACTAATAATTACATAGATACAAATGAAAAAACATTTATTAGTGGTTTATACAATATCAAAGAAAGAACTGATGCTATAAGGGGAAATACAAAATTTGTTTTAATCAAAGCACTTTTAGATCAAGAAGGCAAAATTCTTCGAATGAATAGGATTATTGAACAGGATTTCTTATTAGAAGAATGCAATCTCACCAAAACCTATTCTATAAAAGCAGATTATAGTGATAATGCTATTCTAGTTTTTGATTGTGGTAATTAAGTTTGATTGTAATAATTAAATTTTTTAGAAAAGAGAATTATAATTTTATCAAAAGACAATAAAAAGATTTATATACTACCTAATAGTTACTCCATTTATGAAAAGATCAAAACAAATCACTGTTGAACCATTTGAATACAAAACTACTAAAACACCAAATGAATTATATTCTGGAGGTGTAGGGCCTTTTATAGTTTTAGGCACGATTTATGGGGAAAAAGGATATATGATTTATATGAACCCCTTAGATTCAGATTTCCCAAATTCTTTTGAACCATTTTTTAGAGATTTAAGAGAGGATTTGAATTTAAAAAGAAAGGCGCGCCCAGAACTTTATATAATCGGCGGAGAAACAAGTATTAAAGATATATATGAAAGAGACATATTAGCTAGTAGAAAAAAATTATTAAATAAATTAAAAGAAGAAAAACTTAGAAAATTTATCACAAAAATTGAATGGTGCCCTCCAAACCATACTCAAAGTTTAAGATTAATTTTATTAAAATCAAGAGCAGAAATTAAGAAATTTAATCCAAGAGAGGAAGCAATTATGAGGGAGCATGATTCATTAGACATAGATGATAATCTTCTTCAAATAGCTGGTTTTAAAACATCTCATAGAAATCTTTCTGAAGAAGATCCCTGGGAAACTGAAAACGAAGACAAATATTATAATGCTCAAGGGATTTTAGTAGACCCAGATTATTAAAATTAAAATTAATCATCTTTCAAAAAAAATTCTATCCAAAAAAAATCGGCCGTTTGGTTAATTCTATTGGCAAAGAAAGTTGTTTCCAAGGCATATCTCCTTGTTCTTTTTGCAGTTTTTTTAATAATTCTTTTTCGCTAAGACTAATCATCTTTGTACTTCTTTCTTTTCCCCTAATTCTTAATGCAAGTTTTTTTGATTTTATTTCTTTCTCTCCTAAAACTATCACATATGGAACCCAAGATTTTTCAGCATCTGATATTTTCTTAGAAAGAGTTAAAGATCTATTATCTACATCTGTTCTTATTTTTTGCTCATTTAATTCTTCAGTTAATTTAATGGCTTCTTTATTAAATTTATCAGATACTGGCACTATTCTCAATTGGGTTGGAGAAAGCCAATAAGGCCAAGTATAAGATTTAATTAAAAATGCGTTTTCTAAGATACAATAAAACCAACGCTCAACACTCCCAACAGAACTATGAACAATCAAACATCCTTTGTCTTTATCATTTTTATCTTTGTAAGTTATTCCATAAGTTTCTGCATCTTTAATATCTAATTGCACTGTAGAAAGTTGAGTAGAACCATTCACAGAATCTAATCCTTGGCATTCATTTTTTACAACCCAATAATGTTTCATTCCAGAAAGTGTTTCAATAAAGGCTGGTGCTTTTGAATATTTTAACATTTCAATTAATTCTTTTTTATTCTTTTTATAAAACTCTTCCACAATTCTAAATACAATAGCATATTTTATTCCATTTCCCTTTGCTAAATCATCATAATTTCTATAAAGTTCTTTATACTCTTCCCAACCAGAATTTATATCTGCTGTAAAACTATGAATATCTGGCATATGAAATCCCCTTAATCTATTAAATCCAGACAATTCTCCTTTTTGTTCATATCTAAAACTTTTACTAAACTCATACATTCTTATTGGAAGATGTTTGTAACTAATCTTTGCTGCTTTCATAATTTTAAATAATCCGAAATCTCCTGCAAATCTTAATACCCATTCTTTTTTTGGATCATCAGATGCTTTTACAATATAATGTCTCTCATGAAAACTGCCACCTTGTTCATTTATTTCTTTATCATGCCAATCATAAATAATTGGTGTTTCTATTTGTAAGGATTTTAATCTATTAACAGCAATTTCATAATCCCATTCTTTCAATAATTCAAAAATTAAACTTCCCTTAGGATAAAATTTAAAATGCCCTGCATCTGCTTCAGGAGCATAACCAACTAATTCTTGCCTTTGCATTTCTTTTATTGAGGGTGGTTCACTTTTTTTAGAATTTTTTAATTCAGTATTTAACATATAATTTGTTAAATTTTCATCACCTATTTTTTTTAGATTTGCTTTAACTTCATTTAAATTATTTATATCTACTTTGTATTCTTTTCCTTCAGGAGTTAAAAAATAATGTTTTCTTTCAATTTTTTCTGTTATTAATTCTCTCTGAGTTTTTCCTTTATCTTTCCAACCCTGAATTTCCCTACTTAATTCAGATAAAGGATGTCCTTTACATTTTAATTCAAATTCTTTATAAAATCCAAATGGCGCTTTTGTAACTTTATAACCCTGTTTTTTTAATAATTCTTTAGCACCATCTAAAATTTCAATTGCTATTTTTGGAGAAGATAAATCTGAAGAAAGATGTGCATAGGGATACAATACAATATTTTTAGCTTTAACTTGAGATGCAATAGATTTAATTTCAGAAACATAATTTTTAATTGAATCTTTTGAATCACAGGACTCAACAGCTGTTAAAATAACTAAAGCCTCTTTTGCTTTTTTTTCTCCTTCTTCTCCTTTTTCTAATTTTGCAGATTTGAGTGCTTTTTTCAAAGCCTTAAACCGAATATAATCACAATGTAAACTTATAAATTTCATATTTAAAATAAATTTTCAATCTTTATAAATATTTAGAAATTTAATTAAGTTTTCTCGCGAATTATAGACCTAATTTTAATGAAGTTCAAAATTTAGAAATAATTTAATTTATAGACTTAAAAATAGCATTAATTTATAGACTAATAAGGCAGGCCAAACTATTGCTTTTAGAAACCCCAAAACACCCGACCAAAATCCCGTAGCAACAGAAAAATTATATACTAATGCACCAATAAATCCTAATCCATAAATAGCACTATTTGCAGAACAATTATGTTTTGTTTTTTCCCCACATTTTTTAAATATATTTTTTTTCACTTTTCCACCCCAGACCATATATTAAAAAGAAAGAGATATATAAATATTTTCTTTGAGCCTTTTCCTGTTAATTGCCCCCAGATCAATAGCCTGAAGAGTCTCTGAGTAGAGGGGAGAAGCGAAGAAAAGGTCAGAAAGATAGGGTCTTCTTTAAACTTTATAGTAGTTACAAGAGGAAGATTTATAAAGTTTGGTTTAATTCTTTTTATAATATGAACAAAAAATTTGCTGAAACATTAGTGAAAGATTTAGGAAGACATGGAAATATTGTGACTCCAGATAATGAATTGTTCTTAGAGGAATTGGTTTCAGTAGATATTCCTGAATCTTCAAAATTTTATGAGACTCTTCCAGGTAAAAAGCAATTAGTAGAAGAAGTTGGTTGTTACCATACTTTTTCATTAAGAAGAGTTTTAAGAAATAGAAATGCCAAAAATTATAAATTATCTCAATGGAAAGAAACATATGAGGCCATCGTATCTCTCTTTAGTTTTTATTCATCAGATACTCTAAGCAGAAATTTAAGAGCAAACGAAAAATTAATAGAAATGATGGCGAGATGTAATGAACCTTTTTCATTGCTTGGAAAATTTCAATCATATGATTTTGATAATCCTGAAAAGACATTATTTATTATAACTAGACCAGTTTTGGTAATTCCTGGTACAAAAGATATAAAACTAATTCATGATTGGGAAGAAGCAAATACAACTTACGAAAAAGAAAGTAGATCAATGGGGTTTCTTCCAACACAAAAAAGAGTTAGACCTCAAGAATATTTTTCTCATTAAATTTTCTAGGCACTAACATACTACTATTGCAGTTAATGCTTACGAATATGCAAAGTCAAAAGGCGATTTGGGTATGAAAATTTACAAGAAGAAATCTCTAGATCTTTATTAT
>Ga0265594_1002547_pt1 | contig 12916 bp, 12 predicted proteins | sample saktaG_11_FD_190147 | JGI IMG/M metagenome (GOLD analysis project Ga0265594, IMG submission 190147) | Saline water microbial communities from Sakinaw Lake, British Columbia, Canada - sak_2011_5_24_80m | ecosystem: Environmental > Aquatic > Non-marine Saline and Alkaline > Saline ... | reverse complement strand
GGAAGCTAAGGCCCGAGGATGCTATAAGTATAACTTCTGGGGTATAGCTCCAACTGACAATAAAAACCATCCCTGGGCTGGTTTAAGCCTGTTTAAGAAGGGCTTTGGCGGATACCAGAAGGATTATGTTATTACGCAAGACCTACCTCTTTCTTCTGCTTATTATTTAACTTTTACAATAGAGAAGTTAAGGAAACTTAAGAGAAAGCTATGAAGAGATACGGAAAATCATATAGAACAGTTAAGAAAAGATCCATCTTTAGTATTTTTAAATACAAAATAACTTGGGTTGTTTTATTAGTATTGGTTTTCGTTGTCGGCTTAACCTATCTTTTCGTATTTTCTTCTGTTTTTCAAATCAAGAATATTAATATCTCTAGAACTGAAAAGGTTTCAACAGAAGAAATACATAACATTATCTCTAACAATGTTAACAATATATTCTTAGCTAATCTAAAAGAAATTAGCCAAGAAATAACAGATAAATTTCCTCAAATCGCTAGCATTACAATAAAGAAAAAGCTTCCAAATGAATTGATTGCCGACATAGTAGAAAGACAACCAATTGCTATTCTTTGCGACTCAAATAATAGTTGTTATTATATAGACAATAAAGGGGTTCTCTTTGAAGAAGCAGGCGATAAAGATCTACCAATAATCAAAACTGAAGGTTCTCTTTATAACTTAAAACTTGGCGAAGAAGCTCTTGATAAAGACTATCTTGAAAAGCTCTTAACAATTAATTATGATGTGAAAGACATAGAGATAGCTGAGATTTATCCTGTTTCTGAAAATAGACTAGATATTAAAACCACTGAAAACTGGAATATCTATTTTAATATGAAAGAGGACATAGATTGGCAAATAGAAAAGCTGAATATTCTCCTAAAAGAAAAACTCCCTATTGAAGAGAGAACTAATTTAGAATATATAGACTTAAGATTTGAAAAGATCTACATTTACCCTGAAAATCGTTGAAGGGTTAAAAAATCCAGCTAAAGAAGAAAGCATAGGCTACTTCAAAGACTTTAGAAAAAGCTAGGATAAGAATAATCCCTAGGATTATTAAAAGGATGATCTTTATATTCTTCATATATTAATTGTATCACAGCTCTTTTAATTGAGAAAGGAGATGAAGTGTAGTATTGTTGTCTGATGCCCCCTTAGTTCAATGGATAGAACAAGATATTCCTAATGTCTAGACGTAGGTTCGAATCCTATCCGCGGAGCCCTTCGACTCGCCCTTCGATAAACTCAGGACTTTGCTCAGGACGAGCTAGCTTAAGAGAGTATTTTACTTTCTTTTTGTTTTGTTTATGGTATAATTAATTAAGATAAATTAATCTTAATATTATGAATAAAAGAATCTCTACAACAGCTGGAATAATCGCTATTATTATTTTAGCTGTCATTGTCATTGGAGGAGTTTTTGCTTATCGGTATTATCGGCCAGAGGATCTTGCTGATAAGTGCAAAGATAGTGACGACGGATTAAATTATTTTACTAAAGGATATGTTGAAAACCCTGATACTGTTTCTCTTTCTTATAATCGATCTAAGAAAATTAATTTTGTAGATAAAGTAGAAGACGAATGTTTAAGAAAACTTAATCCTGGAGAATCTACACCAGTCCATTTCTACTCTCTGGAGCACCCAGATGGGGAAAAGGAAACCTATGAAAGAACAAATTGCTCTGGAAATAGCTGTTATGTAAAAGAGGCTTTCTGCGGGTCTAAACACATAGAGACAAAGATCTATCAATGTTCTAATGGCTGTAAGGATGGAGCGTGTATTAGATAAAAAATCTTTCTAATTTTATTTAAATCAACAATTCTCGAGCAAAACAGGTTCTAACGTCGTCCAGCGAACGGAGCATTGTTCAGATGGCTAATGGCCCTCTTTTTATTGTCAAAACTTAAGTGTCTGGGATTGACTTTCAATTCTTTTTCCCTTATAATACACCTATAGAAATATGACTAAGAAGCATAAAAAAGAAGATTATCTGGAAGAATGGAAGCGCGAAAGGGCCGCTTTCTTGAATTACAAGAATGATGAATCAAAAAGAGTGGAAAAAGCTATTAATTTCTCTAATCAAGTATTTATTATGAATATATTAGATATTCTAGATAATATTTATTTAGCTGAGGAGAGACTACCCGAAGAGTTAAAAGAGAATAAATGGGCTGAAGGAATCTTAAAGATAAAGGAACAGATGCTAGAGTTTCTAAAGAATAACGGCGTAGAGGAAATAGATTGTTTAAATAAAGAATTTGATCCCAGGTTTCACGAAGCAGTTGAAATGGCTGATAGTGATTCTGATTCTGGGACTATATTAAAAGAAATAAGTAAGGGCTATCTTTTACATAGTAAGGTTATCAGACCTTCTAAGGTAAAAATAGCAAAGTAATATGTCAAAAATATTAGGTATAGACTTAGGAACAACATTTTCAGCCATTGCTGCGATGCAAAATGGCGAACCAAAGATTATAGAAAACGCTGAAGGTAATAGAACAACTCCTTCAGTAGTTGCGTTAACTAAAAATAATGAAAGATTAGTTGGTGTTACTGCTAAAAGACAACAGATTACTAATCATCAAAACACCATATCATCTATTAAGAGATTAATCGGTAGACGTTTTTCTGATAAAGAAATTCAAAAAGATAAAAAGCTTTTATCTTACGAAATAAAGGAAGCAAGCGATGGTGGAGTAGAAGTTAAGATGGGTGACAAATGGTATAAGCCAGCTGAAATATCAGCTATGATTTTACAGAAGTTAAAGAAAGATGCTGAAGAGAAACTAGGAGAAACTATTACCGAAGCTGTTATCACTTGTCCTGCTTACTTTGATGATTCTCAAAGAAAAGCGACTAAAATAGCTGGAGAAGTAGCTGGATTAAATGTTAAGATGGTTCTTAATGAACCAACAGCTGCTGCTTTAGCTTATGGTTTAACTAAAACTGGTAATCAACAAATATTAGTCTATGATTTTGGCGGAGGTACTTTTGATGTTTCTGTTCTAGATGTTAGAAAAGACCCTGATACTGTAGAAGTTATTGGCGTTGGTGGAGATACCCACTTAGGAGGAGATGATTTTGACCAAAAGATTATGAATTGGGTTATTGATAAATACAAGAAAGAACAAGGAATTGATTTGAGCGGTGATCAATTGGCCATACAAAGAATTAAAGAAGTATCTGAGAAGGCTAAAATAGAATTATCAACTACTTTAGAAACAGAGATTAATCTACCTTTTATTACTTCTGATGCTTCTGGTCCAAAACATTTGTACCTGAAACTATCTCGATCTGAATTTGAAAGCTTAGTTAAAGACTATATCAATAAATCAATTGATTTAGTAAAAGAGGCTCTAAAAGAAGCTAAATTAGAGCCAAAAGATATAGAGGAAGTTGTTTTAGTTGGTGGACAAACAAGAATGCCAGCTATTCAAGAAGCTGTTAAAAAACTCTTTGGCAAAGAAGCTAACAGATCAATTAACCCTGATGAAGTTGTTGCTGTTGGTGCTGCTTTGCAAGGTGGTATTATGAGTGGAGACGCAAAGGAAGTATTGCTTCTTGACGCAACTCCATTATCTCTAGGAATAGAGACCTTGGGTGGTGTTAACACTATTTTAATTCCTAAGAATACTATTTATCCAGTTAATAAAACACAGACATTTTCTACGGCTGCTGATAATCAACCATCTGTTGAGATTCACGTTCTTCAAGGAGAAAGATCAATGGCTACAGACAATAGAACTATGGGTAGATTTATTCTTGATGGCATTCCACCGTCTCCTAGGGGGGTCCCTCAAGTTGAAGTTGCCTTTGATATTGATAGTAACGGTATCTTAAACGTTTCAGCTAAAGACAAAGCTAGTGGTAAAACTCAATCAATTAAGATAGAGGGCTCTATTGGTATCTCAGATGAAGAGATTGAAAAGATGAAACAAGATGCTGAAGCCCATGCTGAGGAAGATAAGAAGAAGAAAGAATTAATTGAAGCTAGACATTTTGCTGATAGCTTGATTTACACATGGGAAAAGACTAGCAGGGAATCGGGTGATAAGATTAGCGAAGATATTAAAAAAGAAATAACAGAAAAAATAGAAGAATTGAAGAAGATAAAAGATGGCGATAATCTTGAAGAAATAAAGAATAAAACTTCTGAAGCTTCTCAAGTTATTCAAAAAGTAGGATCAGAAATCTACAAACAAGAACCAAAAGAAGCCGATAAAAAAGAAGAACCTAAAAAAGAAGAAGATAATAAATAAATGAAAGATTATTATCAAATATTAGGTATTTCTAAAAACGCTTCTCAAGACGAGGTGAAGAAGGCTTTTCACACACTCGCTCACAAGCATCATCCTAATAAAGGCGGTGATGAAAAGAAGTTTAAAGAGATAAACGAAGCTTATCAGGTTCTTTCTAGTAAAGAAAAAAGATCTCAATATGATACTTTTGGTAACACTGACGGCCAACCAAACTTTAATTGGGCTTGGGGGAAGGGACAGAATATAGAGTTTGATATAGATGATTTAGGAGATATCTTTGGTGATATGTTTGGCTCTCAAAGATCAAAAAGAAAGAACTTTAAGAAGGGGAGAGATATTAGGCTAGACATAGAAGTTGAATTAAAAGACGTTCTTAACGAAATACATAGAAACATATCCTTAAACAAAGAAGTTAAATGTTCTCGATGTGATGGTAAGGGTGCTGAACCAGGAACTAAACTAAATGAGTGTTTTTCTTGTCGTGGAACTGGAGAAGTCCAAGAAGTAAAAAGGACCTTTTTAGGATCTTTCACTAAATGGAGTGTTTGTCCAGAATGTAATGGAGAAGGCCAAAAGCCAGAAAAACCATGTAATGTTTGCAAAGGAGATGGACGAGTAAAAAGAAATGAAGAGATTGAATTAGTAATCCCAGCTGGTGTTGATTCCCATCAAATGATTAAAATTGTTGGTAAAGGAGATGCTGGTAAAAGAGGCGGGCAATCAGGAGATATTTATGTCAGGGTATTAGTAAGAGAGCATAAAATCTTCCAGAGAAGAGGGGATAATCTAATAGCTTCTATTCCAATAAAGTATTCTCAAGCTGTTTTAGGAGATAAAATAGAAATAATTGATTTAGAGGGAAATATCTTATCAGAAAAAATTCCTTCAGGCACAGAATCAGGAAAGATTGTCAGAGTAAAGGGAAAGGGGATTCCTCATTTCTCTGGCTATGGCAAGGGTGATCTCTATATAGAATTAAGAATAGATACACCTAAGAGCATATCAAGAAGACAGAAAGAGTTGCTTAAAGAATTACAGAGAGAAGGACTGTAATAATTGATTTTTTACAAAAGTGTGTTAAAATAGAAAAATGCCCCTATAACTCAATTGGTAGAGTAACGGCCTTTTAAGCCGGTTGTTGCAGGTTCAAGTCCTGCTGGGGGCACATAAATTTTTGTTGAGACAAAAATTTGTTCTTTCACATTTTAAGGAGATAAAATGAAGAAGATAAATAGCATAAAAGAAAAGATCTTTCTGATCTTGGCCATTTACACTTTTGGAGTTCTTTTTGGAATTTTCTTTTACTTATTAAGAGTCTTAGGAAGAATAAAGATAATCCACAAAGAACGTTTTCCTAAGGACGAACGAAAAATATTAGTAGTTTCTAATCACCCATCCTTATTAGAACCAATCTTATTGCCTCTATTATTTTTCAGACAATTCATATTTCACCCCATTGCCTGTACTCCTTGGAATATACCGGACAAAGCTAATTACTTTGATCGCTGGTATTGGTCATGGGCAAAAGCAAGACTAATTCCCGTAGACAGGAGTAGTCCAAGGGAAGCCTTAAAAGCGTTAAAAATAGTTAAACAAGTTCTTAAATCTGGCCAGCCAGTTATTATTTTCCCAGAAGGAGGAAGAACATCTAGCGGAGAAGAACATTTTACTAGTAAAAAGGGAGCAGAATTAAGAAAACTTAAGGGCGGTGTCGGCCGGTTGATCTCAAAAACAGATCCTTTAATTCAGCTTGTTTGGGTCAGTGGAGCAGAAAATGTTTTACCGAATAAAAAGGGGCGACTGTATCACTGTTTTCCAAGATTCTGGAGATTTGTTGAAATAAAGATTGGCGAACCATTTTATTGCAAAGGATTGCAACAAGACGAAATAATGCAGGAAATTACGTGGAAATTATTAGAACTAGCCGATGAAGAGTAGGAAATACCTACTCTTTTTTATTTCTTGCCAAATTACTGAAAACAGACTATAATTAGTCCATATGAATATTATTCGTGTTGAGAATTTGATAAAAACATTCAGAGATTTTACCGCTGTTGATGGTATAAGCTTTGAAGTTAAGAAAGGAGAGATCTTTGGCTTTTTAGGCCCTAATGGAGCTGGAAAATCTACAACCATTAATATTCTTTCGACTCTTCTTCCGCCAACTGAAGGCAATGCTTTTATTAATGATTTTGATGTTTTATCTCAAAAAGATGAAGTCCGTCGATCTATTGGACTTGTTTTTCAAGATCCATCATTAGACGACAGGCTAACCGCTGAAGAGAATCTTCATTTTCACGCTAAACTATATGGCGTGCCAAGTGACGTTTACGAAGAAAGAGAGAAAGAAGTCCTACAATTAGTTGATTTATGGGACAGAAAGAAAGAATTGGTTAGAAACTTTTCTGGTGGTATGAAAAGACGTTTAGAGATTGCTCGTGGGCTTATTCATTATCCATCTGTTTTATTCTTAGATGAGCCGACTATTGGTCTTGACCCACAAACAAGAGCACATCTTTGGGACTACATTCTGAAACTTAAACACGATAAACAGATGACTATTTTTATGACAACACACTATATGAATGAAGCTGAGTATTGCGATCGAATAGCTATTATTGATCATGGCAAGATTGTTGCCTTAGACACACCAGCTCAACTTAAAAAAGCTGTTGGTGGCGATATTATTACTATTAAAAGTTCTGATATGAATTCACTTAAAAAAGAGTTAGCTAAAATGAGTGGTTTTAATCTTCGAGAAGAAGCTGATTCACTCTGTCTTGAAGTAAATGACGGTGAATCATTTTTACCACAATTAATGAGAGAGATTACCACTGTTATTGATACCGTTGAATTAAGAAAACCAACACTTGATGATGTTTTCTTACGTATGACCGGAAGAAGCATTCGTGAAGAAGAAGCATCTGGCAAAGAAAAGATGCGTCGAGAAATGAAAATGAGAAGAAGATAAATATTATGAAATTCTTACAACCTATTTATACAATTTGGCAAAGAGAAATTATTCGTTATTGGCGTGATAAAACACGAATTATCTCAACACTTATTCAACCACTTATGTTTTTGGCTATTTTTGGTGCTGGTTTAAGCCAGACTCTTTCGGCTGGGAACTTTGGTATTGATTTTGTTCAATTTATGTATCCAGGCATTATCGCTATGAGCGTTATGGGTGTTGCTTTCTTTTCCACTATTTCTACTGTTTGGGATAGAGAGTTTGGTTTTCTTAAAGAAATCCTTGTTGCTCCTGTTTCTCGTGTCTCAGTTGCTCTTGGTAAAACATTAGGGGCAACAACTATTGCTTCTCTCCAAGCATTAATCTTGCTTGTCTTGGCTCCTTTTATTGGAGTAAAGATTAGCTTGATTGTTATTCCAGAACTTCTTTTGTTTATGATCCTTCTTTCTTTTGCTATTTCTGGCATGGGTCTTCTTGTTGCTTCTTTAATGAGAACAACTGAAAGCTTTGGTCTTTTAATGCAGATCTTAATATTTCCAATGTTTTTTATCTCAGGTGCTTTTTTCCCACTAACGGCTGTTCCAACCTGGATGGGTTTATTGGCTAAGATAAATCCTTTAACTTACGGTGTTGATGCCTTTAGGCAAATTCTTTTAAGCAATCAAGTTCCTCAGAATATTTTAGATAGTTTTTCCTTACACAGTATACCGGTAAATGCTCTTTTCTTATTAGGCTTCTCTGCTCTAATGGTTGGAGCAGCTGTTATTGCTTTTAATAAAAAGAGTTAGTTTTGGGCCTGTAGCTTAGTTGGTAGAGCGCCTCCATGGCATGGAGGAGGTCAGGAGTTCGAGTCTCCTCAGGTCCACATAAATTATAAGCCAGGCTTATGGCAATTCATCTATGGAGGTTGAACCTCAATAGATTATTATGTTAGACATCTAATGTCTAACACTTTGTCTTTTTCGCATCCGCTTTTTTATTTCTCTCCTTTTAGTGTATAATATATTAATGGACTTGATTAAAAAAAGTATTAAAATAATTGAAGATTCTCAACTTGAAAACGGAGGGATTTTAGCTACTCCTGGAAAAGGAGCTTATCCATATATCTACCCTAGAGATGGAGTTATGATGACCAAGGCTTTGAATAGGGTTGGGCTATCAAAAAAATCAGAGAAGTTTTATTATTTTATAAACAAGCATGCCAATATAGAGAACTATAAAGAAGTCTTCCATAGATATAATACTAATGGTTGGCCTTGCGTTACCAGAAAAGACCAGAACGATAACGAAGGCCTTGTTTTACATGGAATATATGATACTTATCTTCATAGTAAAAGAATTGTTTTTCTAGAAGATAACTGGCTTTTGGTAAAACAAATAGCCAATTTAATAAAAGGCTACTCCAAAACAGGCTTAGTTAGAACAAAAAGAAGTATTCATGAATTCTATAGACTAGAACACGGTTATGATATTTGGGTAAATAGTGCCTGTTGTCGGGGTCTTTACGATGCTTCAGAGATAGCCAAGATAACAAACCATGATAAAGAAGCTGAAGAATGGAAGCTTCAGGCAGATAAATTAAAGAAAAATATAAAGAAAAGATTATTTGATAAGAAACTAGGTGTCTTTATAAAGAATCCGAGATCAAAAGGAATCCCAGACATTTCTCAAATAGCTCCTTTCTACTTTGAGATTGAGACTTCTGAAGCACTTCTTAAAAAAACTTTAAAATACTTAAGAGAACATTTGTGGCATAGAGAGGTTGGTGGATTTAGAAGATTCAGACGATTTGAACTAGTAAAAGATTGGCACTGGTATTCGGGTGGCTCTGGAGCCTGGTGTGTCTTTACTGGTTTCATGGGTGGTTTCTATAAAAAGATAGGGGATAAAAAGTCATATAACGAATGTTTAAACTGGCTAGAAGAGATTGCTTCTAGAACGGGCGGACTATTACCAGAACATATTGCTACTAGAGGTGAATACGAAGCTTGGAAAGGTAATGAAATAGAGTTTAATCAAAGAGTAATAAATGGAACTAAGAGAGCTGAGCTCTTGGCTAACAAGTTTAAGGATAAAGATGTTATTTACTGGGCAACCCCTCTTGGGTGGAGCCATGCCGAGTATATTTTAATGCGTACAGAAAAATGAAACATAAAATTGAGTAAAAGCATATAACTGTATAAACTTAGTTTAATTTATGGCGATTTTAAAAGTAGAAAACTTAAACGTGAGGTTGGAAAAAGAAGAAATTATCAAAGATCTTTCTTTTGAAGTAAAAGAAGGAGATGTTTTGACTATTTTGGGGCCAAATGGGGCAGGGAAAACGGTTTTATTGAAAACTTTATTAGGAGTTTTACCGTATAAGGGAAAGATTGAATGGTTAGAAGGAGTTAAGATAGGTTATGTTCCCCAAAGATTGCCATTTATAAAAGATATCCCAATGAATATTGAAGATTTTTTTGAGCTGAAAGAAATCTCAAAAAAAGAAATAGAAAAAACCTTAAACTCAGTAGGATTTGAAAGTAGTTTTTTGAACAAAAATATAGGCGAACTATCTTCCGGACAATTTCAAAGGATATTAATTGCATGGGCTTTGCTTGGGAATCCTGATGTTTTGCTTTTTGACGAACCAACTACTGGGATTGATATTGGTGGTGAAGAAACTATTTATGGATTGCTAGCTAAATTAAGAAAAGAAAGAAATTTAACAATTTTGCTTGTAACTCATGATTTAAGCGTTGTGTTCAAATTTTCCGACCATGTGATCTGTTTGAATAAATGTTCAATCTGCCAAGGTTCCCCAAAAGAAGTTTTAATTCCAGAAACCTTGCGACAGCTTTATGGAGAAGAAGTAAAATTTTACGAGCATTATAAGCACTAAAATTATGGAACAATTTTTATTAAGTTTAATAGCAGGAGTTTTTATCGGAGGAGTAGCAGGATATTTGGGAACCTTAATGCTTTCAAAAAGAATGGCTTTAGTTGCCGGTCCTCTTGGCCATTTAACTTTACCTGGCGTTGCTTTGGCCTTGCTTTATGGTTTTGACGTTTCTTTAGGAGCTTTTCCATTCGTTATTTTAGGGATTATTTTAATTTGGCTGTTTGAAATGAAAACAAAACTACCGATGGAAGCTTTAACTGCCGTTGTTTTTTCTTCGGGTGTAGCTGTTGCTTTTTTATTCCTACCAATTGGACAAGCAGAGACCGCTTTAGTCGGCGACATTACTAAAGTTAGTTTAAGTGAAACATTAATTACAGCTATTTTGTGTTTTTTGGTTTTCTTTATTATTAAAAAAATCTATTCCAAGATGGTTTTAATCAATATCTCCGAAGACTTAGCCAAGACAGAAAAAGTTAATGTCAAAAAATATAACCTTTTCTATCTTGGAGCAATTGCTATTATCGTTGCTCTAGGAGTAAAAATGGTTGGTGGACTTTTAACCGCGGCCTTAATTGCTATCCCAGTTTGTGCTGCCAGAAACTTAAGCAAGACTTTATTTCAATATGTCTTTTTAGCAACATCTTTTGGTGCAATATCTGCCTTTTTAGGAATTTTGTTTTTTAAATTAACTGGTTTTCCAGCTGGCCCATTAATTATTATAACTAGTACTTTAATCTTTCTAATTTCAATAATTTTTAAAAAAGTTTAAAATAATAAAATTATGGCAATAATTTCATCTTTAGAAAAAAAACAAGTAGCAAATATTATCAAAGAAATCTATAAGGAATATGAAGAAGAAGGAAAGAGGGTGCCAGAATGGATAAAGGTAATGGCTCATCGGCCTGAAATTTTAAAGGAATTTCGGGAATTGTTTAATGTGATAATGGGGACAGGAGAAGTAGATTCTTTACTAAAATGGAAAATAGCTTACTGCGTTTCTGAGTCTTTAAGGTGTCCTTTTTGTGTAGATGTAACAACCAAAATGCTAAAAAAATTAGGGGCGAGCGAATATATGACTAAAAAAGTTAAAAAGACAGAATTTTTACCAGAAAAAGAAAAAGAAATTTTACAACTAGTAAAAGAAGTAACTTTAAAAGCTCACGTTTGCACTCCCGAGCTTTTTAAACAACTAAAGAAAGATCTTTCCGAAAAAGAAATTGTAGAAGTCGTTTCAATTATTGGTTTGTTTAACTATATTAATAGATTTAATAATACCCTTTGTATTCTTCCTGAATAACTTTAGGAGTAGATTGAATGAAAAGACAATAAAAAATTGTCACCAGTTATAAATATCCTTGCCGTCTTTGCATAAGCCAGGCTTATGGCAATATAGCAACTCAGCTTTGGGTCGCCTTTTCAGTGGTTTTTTGATAAGATGGATATATGACACAAGATGAAGCTTTGGATATATTGAAGATGGGACATAATGTTTATTTAACTGGACCGGCGGGAAGCGGGAAGACTTTTTTGTTGAATAAATATATTAGCTATTTAAAGAAAAACAACAAAAAGATTGGGATAACCGCCTCTACTGGAATTGCAGCCACTCATATGGGAGGTATTACTATTCATTCTTGGTCTGGTATGGGAATTAAAAATAATATGAGTGAGAGTGATTTAAAAAAGATTCTTAAAAAAAGCTATTTAAGAAAAAGATTTGGAAAAACAGAGGTGCTTATTATTGACGAAATATCAATGATTAATTCACATCAATTTGATTTACTTAATCGTATTTGTCAGGTATTTAAAAAGAGTGTTAAACCATTTGGAGGAATGCAAATAATATGTTCTGGTGATTTTTTTCAACTTCCCCCAATTGGGAGAGAAGAAGAAGCCAAATTTGTTACTGAATCTAAGGCATGGAATGATATGAACATCAAAATTTGCTATCTTGAAGAGCAACATCGTCAAGAACAAGGAAGATTATTTTCGTTATTGACTTTTATTAGAAATAAGAAGATTCCTGAAGCTAGAAAATTATTAGTTGATAATAGTCACAAAGGAGAAATATCTTTTGCTGTTTCTCCTAAACTTTATACTCATAATATAGATGTAGACCATATTAATAGTTTAGAGCTAGATAAGATAGAGGGTGAAGAAACTATTTATTATATGGAACATAGCGGGAATAAAAATATAGTGGAATCTCTTAAAAAAGGCTGTTTAGCTCCCGAAGAGCTTACTCTTAAAATAGGAGCTAAAGTAATGTTTATTAAAAACAATTTTGAATCTGGTTATGTTAACGGAACTTTAGGCAAAGTTGTCGGTTTTAGTTATGATAATTATCCTATGGTTGAGATTATTGATGGAAATAATATTAAGGTTAAACCAGCGACTTGGATAATAGAGGAAGATGATATTGTTAAAGCTAGAATTAGCCAGCTTCCTCTCCGCTTAGCTTGGGCCGTGACGGTTCATAAGAGTCAAGGTATGAATCTTGATTCAGCCGAGATAGATCTTTCTAAATGTTTTGTTGAGGGTATGGGTTATGTAGCTCTTTCTAGGTTGCGTTCGTTTGCTGGATTAAAACTTTTAGGCATAAATGATTTAGCCTTTATGGTAAATCAAAAAGTTCTAGAACTAGATGAAAAGTTGAAAGAAATGTCTGAAAAAGTAGCAGAAAATCTAAAAAAGATAAGTCCTTTAGGGATAAAGGAAGCACAAGAACAATTCATAAATTCTCTTTCAAAGACTGATAAAGTTAAAAAGAAAATAAAGAAATCAGAGGATAGT
>Ga0265594_1002546_pt1 | contig 12919 bp, 15 predicted proteins | sample saktaG_11_FD_190147 | JGI IMG/M metagenome (GOLD analysis project Ga0265594, IMG submission 190147) | Saline water microbial communities from Sakinaw Lake, British Columbia, Canada - sak_2011_5_24_80m | ecosystem: Environmental > Aquatic > Non-marine Saline and Alkaline > Saline ... | reverse complement strand
CAAGGCAGAAGGGGGGAGAGTTCATGAAACAACAGCGAGCATTGAAGGATTTTCTAGAGAGCCCTTTGAGATTTTAGAAAGCGCGTCGACTCATTTGACATTGTTAGATGCGAATGTGCCAGATTATGCTCAAAAAAAAGTATCAAAGGTTTTAGTTGCGTTTAACCGAAACAAAATTGATGAAAGTCAAGCTGTGCGACAACTTATTAAAATAGGATTTTCACGAGAGAATGCTAAAAAATGTGTTGAAAGACAACAACATAATTTAAGAGCAGTTCTCTCAGAAATACCAGTGATTTTTGATTGGTTGGATTCAAGAAACTAATTCTTTTATTAGTTTGTTAATAAGTAATTATTATGTCTTGTTTTGAAATAACTAATAAAAATTCTTCTTTAGCAAGAACAGGCGTTCTAAAAACAGCGCACGGAAAAATAGTCACTCCGTTTTTTATGCCAGTTGCTACAAAAGGTGCGGTAAAAAATATTCTTCATTCACAACTCAAAGAAATGAATTTTGATTGTTTAATTTCAAATGCTTTTATTAATTATTTAAAACCGGGCTTGCCAACAATAGAAAAAGCAGGGGGATTGCACAAGTTTATGTCTTGGGACAAATCTCTTTTTACTGATTCTGGCGGCTTTCAATTAATCTTGGATCATTTTTCTCCAAAAATAACTAACAAAGGAGTTACAATGACAAATCCTTTTAACAAATCTAAAGAATTAATTTCTCCAGAAAAAGCAACCCAAATACAAAATTCTCTTGGTAGTGATGTTGCAATGGTTTTAGATCACCAACCGGTTTTTGGAAAAACACGAGCAGATTATTTAGACTCTGCAATAAGAACAATTGAATGGGCACAAAGATGTAAACTCGAACACGATACAAATCCAAACAAAACAAACAAGAAACAATTATTGTTTGGAATTGCACAGGGCGGAAATCATTTTGATATACGCCAAAAATGTGCTATTGCTTTAACAAAAATTGGTTTTGATGGTGTTGCTCTTGGCGGGTTTGGTATTGGGGAAGCCCAAAGCGACATGTATAAAATAATTAAATCTACAAAAAAAGTTCTTCCAGAAAATAATTGTACTTATGTGATGGGAATTGGTTCTCCTATTGAATTATTAAATGCGATTTCTAACGGGGCTGATTGTTTTGACTCTGCGTATCCAACAAGAATGGCTCGCCATGGGAGAATATTTACTTCAAATGGAGCAATACAAATTGATAGGACAATACACAATAAAGATTTTTCTCCAATTGATAAAGACTGTGGTTGTTTTGTTTGCAAGAATCATTCACGAGCATATTTGCATCATTTATACAAAACATATGAACAGAATGCCCATATTTTGCTTTCTTATCACAATATTTATTTTATTCAGAATTTAATTCAAAATATAAGAATTTCAATAAAAGAAAACGAATTTGAAAAGTTTAAGAAAGAGTTTGAATATAAATATTTAAGAGGGAGAAAATGAAGTTGAGTAAGGAAGCCAGACAAATTGAAGTGGCCAAAAAATTAGCTTATGCTATTGTTTATGATAAAAAAAGTCCACGGTCATTAACTCCTAAAGAAATTACTTTAATAAAACGAGCATATTCAAAAAAAGGGTTGGCAGAGGCAATATCTGTTGTTTTGTTGGCACAAGAAAAAAGAAGAAAAGCAATGCAACATGCGCGAACTAGTTTGAGAAAAACAAATGCAATTCTCAAAACAAGAGGATTAACAACAAAGGTTGTTAGGAAGAGAAAATGAGCAAGCCAATTATTGCGGTGTCTTTTTCAGGAATAATAATGAAGGACACGCCGTGGAAAAAAGCACACGAAGTTTGGTTTGAACATTATGCAAAAAAATTAAATAAACCCGAAATCGAAGAATATGCAAAAAAAGAGAATTGGTTTGATTATGTTGATAAGGTAATGGCTCTTGCCGAACCTGAATTAAATGATTCTGAAAGAACAATAAAAGCAAGAGAAAAATATTTTGATGTTATTTGTGATTTTGGTTGCGACAACCTATCTTTAGAAAACAAAGAAGTAATTGAGTATTTTTACTCAATAAAAAAAGAATTTTTTTTAGGCTTAATTACTACTACCTCGCTCGCAACAATTCAAAGAATTCTTAAAGCAATTAAACACGAGGATTTGTTTGATTTTATTGAGTGTTCTTTATTGGAAGAAAAAGATGATAAATTAGCTGTTTTTAAAAGATTTATTGAAAAGAATGAGAAACCTATTTTGTATTTGGGCGGAAAAAGAAAAGAAACAATTGATTTTTGCCAGGAGAACAATATAAAATTTGTTTTTGCTAATTTTGAAAAAGAAAAAACAGAAATTAATTCAATAAGTTCTGTAAATGAACTCAAAGAATTAATTTCTAAATTATAATTTTTTTATTTAAACATCTTCTATTCCATTTTCAGTAATCCTGTATAATGCTTCTCCGTCTGGAAGTGAAGGACTATCAACTAGTTTTGCAACTCTTTTATCATCCTTACTTTTTCTTAAGTAAAGTCTTGTTTTTGTTGCGTGCCCTACAATGTTTCCTCCAACTGGGGCGGTGGGGTCTCCAAACAAAATATCTGGTCTGCTCATTACTTGGTTTGTTACTAACACTGTTACATTATACATTTCTGCTAATTTTTGTAATGTTCTCAAATGTTTGTTTAATTTTTGTTGTCTTTCAGAAAGTGTTCCTCGCCCAATATATTCTGCTCTGAATTGTGCCATTAATGAATCAACTATTATTAACTTAATGTTTTTTTCTTTGATCATTTCTGCTGCTTTTTCTGCCAGCAACATTTGATGGTCTGCATTGTATGCTCTTGCAACAAAAATGTTTTTTAGAACTTTATTAACATCCATTCCATGTTTTTTTGCAACTTGGATTATTCTTTCAGGTCTAAACGAATTTTCTGAATCAATATATAAGCACGCTCCGTTCATTCCTCCTTTCTCTCTTGGTAATTGAACCGTTACACTTGTTTGAAAACACCATTGGCTCTTTCCCGAGGCCATTTTTCCATACACTTCAGTAATACTTTGGGTTTCTATTCCGCCCCCAATAAGTGCATCTAATTCAGTGCTTCCTGTTGTAATTCTTCCTACGAGTTTTCTTTTTTCTGCTAAAATATCAGCGCTCTCAAAACCCATTTCTAGAGCGTCACGTGCAGCCTTTATTGCTTTGTCTGCGGTTCCATCTCCTAAACCAGCAATTTCTTTTAATTCCATTGGGCTTGCTACTGCCATTTGTTCCAATGTTTTATATCCTGCATCAAATAGTTTTTTTGCAGCACCTTCTCCCACACCGGGAAGATCTTGTATTGTTTCTATTTTTTTCGCCATCTTACCACCTCTTTCTAAACACTTTGAACACTCAATTGGCGTTATGTGTGCCCCTGCGTTTTAGATTATAACAAATGTATTGTTCCTTTGTTTATAAATATCTATCCAAGTTCTGTGCCGGTCAAAAAACTATTTCTTTTTGTCAATATTTTTTTTATTATTTTTTTATTCTTCTTATTTTTTTGTTTTGGTTTCCATTTTTTGAGTTAGCTTTTTTAACCTTTCTGATTTATCATATGAAGTAAGCAGTTTTTTTGTAAAAGTTAATTTTTTTGTGAAAAAATTGTTAGAATTTTTCTCAACACGCCTGTTTTTGAGAGTAAATTTTTTGGTGAGTAATAAAGGTGAGTTTTTTGAAAGAAAGTTTTGAGTATTGTTACGAATGCAAAATGAAAAATGCAAAAGAAATTGAAAAAAATGATTTATTTTTTTTAAATAACATGTTTTTTGTTTTTAGAAAAATTGATTTGTTTATTTTCAAAAACGAAAAACTTGTTTCAGAGTTTGTGTTTGTATTTGTCCTGTTTTTAGTTATGTTAAAATTTAGTATTTTTCTAAGCGTTCCTTTTTTGTTTGTTTTAGTTTTGATTTTGTTCAAATTTTGGAAAAAAAGAAGGTGTTTTTGTGAATTGTAAATGTAAGGATTTGAAAGAATGGGTTTCAAAAGAAATTATCTTTCTTGAAAGCTTTCTAAATGATCTTTCTGAGGGGTCCCGTGCTCACTTATTGATTACTGGCAAAATTCACGCGTATCAGATAATTTTAGAAGGATTGAACAATTAGCATTAAATTACTTTTTCTATTCAAATATATTATGGAAAAAATAAGTTTTAGTTCTCGTCCGTCTTGGGATGAATATTTCATGCTTTCAGCAATAATTACTGCTACTCGTGCAAGTTGCTTAAAGTTCAAGTCTGGGGCAGTAATAGTGAAAGAAAAGAGAATTGTTTCTTCTGGATATAATGGTAATCCTCCTGGTGTTCAAAGTTGTGTTGAAAAAGGTTATTGTAATAAAGACAAAGCTGGAGTAAAATGGGGTTCTAAGGGATCCGGTCATTGTTTAGCTACTCACGCTGAAGCAAATGCAATAATTCAAAACCATGAACAATCCTTGGTTGGGGCAACAATGTATTGTCTTCATTTTCCTTGTAATGAGTGTGCTAAATTAATAGCTTCTTGCGGAATAAAAGAAGTTGTGTTTTTGAAAATGTATAGGGAAGAAGTTCCTAAAGCGGAAGAGATTTTTGAAGGAGCTAAAATAAAAATTAGAAAAATGGATTTGGATTTTAAATCTGCTTTAAAAATAATTTCTGAAGTAATGACTTCAACAAAAGAATAAAATAATTATTATTTTTTTAGAGTATTTATTCTTTAGTATATTTGTCATAGATGTCTTGGAACAAGCTTGGTGTTACTTTCATTACTTCTTCAAGTATCATTACACTCATTCTTCTGATTTCCCATTCTGCGTGTTGTGTTAATCTTAGATTGAACAAGTGTCTTAGCGCTCTTGCATTTGCAAAGAAAGAACAATGTGTTGCAAAAGCAACAGGCATTACTTTTCGTGCATCTTGTTTTGTTGCTCCTAATTCAATTTTTTTCTCAAATAATTCTATTGCTTTTTTGTTTATCTCTTCATCAGCCTTTAATAAGTCTCTTACTTTGTCTTCTTCAGTAATATAATCATAAGTATTGTAAACAAATTCGTTTCCTCCTCCGCTAACATATCTCGTACTTCTAAAACTCCAACCCACGCCAATTTTGTGTCTTGTCCATTGTGCTTGAACACTCTTTGTTATTCCACCTATATCAAAAACAAAGTTTACTGCTTGTAATGGAGTGTCGTGCCCCATTTGTATTAATCGTTGATTTAATTCTTTGTCTAATTCATTATTTTTTTTAGGATCTTCACTATACTTGTTTGCGGATTCCCAACAGTGTCTTGCAGTGTATGCTGGCAAGGTTTCTGAGTCAACTCCTTTTTGTTTCATTTCTTCTGTTGTTTGTGTTATTCCTATTAATGCTACTGTTGGCTCAATATTTCTGTACATTTCTTTTCTAATTTCTTTCCAAGGGTCTTTCAATCCAACCCCACTCATCAAATCCATACAAGAAATATGCCTTATCTTCTTTTATTTCTAATCAACAAGTGTCCAACAAAATGTGTTCTTTGTTGGTTAATAAAATGCCTTGTATTTTATAGATCACATGGCTTGTGATTTTTTTTGTGTTTTGTAACTCAACAAATAAATAGTTGTTTGCACTATTATTAATGATAAAAATGTTTGAAGAACTAAAAAAAGAAGATCCTCTAATTTTCGATTTGATCCAAGCCGAGAAAAAAAGGCAAATGGAAGGAATAGAACTCATTCCTTCAGAAAACCTTGTTTCAAAAGCAGTCTTAGAAGCAATGGGTTCATATCCTAATAACAAATATTCTGAAGGTTATCCCGGAAAGAGATATTATGGTGGAAATGAAGTTATTGATAAGATAGAAAATGAGGCAATCAACAGATGCAAGCAATTATTCAATGCGGAACACGTGAATGTTCAGCCCAATTCTGGAAGCCCAGCAAATATGGCGGCATATGCTGCGTTACTTTCTCCTGGTGATAAAGCACTTGGAATGAAATTAACTGAGGGGGGTCACTTAACTCATGGCCACAAAGTAAATTTTTCTGGAAAGACTTATGACTTTCTTCAATATGGGGTTGACAAAGAAACAGAACAATTAGATTATGGTGTGATCCGTGAGATCGCACAAAAAGAAAGACCAAGATTAATCCTTTCGGGTTACACGGCGTATCCAAGAAAAATTAATTTTAAAAAGTTTAGAGAAATTTGTGATGAAGTTGGAGCATATTGTATGGCAGACATTTCTCATATTGGTGGTTTATGTGCAACGAACGTTCATGAAAATCCCGTTCCGTTTTTTGATGTTGTTACAACTACAACTCACAAGACGCTTCGTGGTCCTCGAAGTGCAGTAATAATGAGCAAAGAAGTTTTTGCAGAGAAGATTGACAAAGCAGTTTTTCCTGGCTTACAAGGTGGCCCGCACGAACACACTATTGCGGCAAAAGCAGTTGCATTTGCAGAAGCATTAAAACCAGATTTCAAAGTTTATGCTGAACAAATAGTTGTTAATGCGAGGCAACTTGCACAATCTCTAATTGATTTGGACTATCGTTTGGTAAGCAACGGAACAGACACCCATTTGATATTGGTTGATACTCGTTCTTCAGGCATTTCTGGTATTGACGCAGAAAAAGCACTTGAGAAGGCAGGTATTTATTGCAATAAAAACACGATTCCTTTTGAAACAGGTTCTCCATGGGATCCGTCAGGTATTCGTATTGGTACTCCTGTTCTAACTACGCGCGGAATGAAAGAAGATGATATGAAACAAGTTGCAGAATTTATTGATTCTGCTCTGAAAGCAAGAAATGATGAAGCAAAATTAAAAAAAATAAAGGCTGAAGTGGTTTCTTTTTGTTCAAAATTCCCGTTTTACGATTAAAAAAGATTTGGTTGTTTTGTTCTAGCAATGGTTTTTTATTTTTCTAAACTCTTTTTTTTGTTTATCTTTTTTTTAAATATTTTCTGTCTCTTTTGTTTGCAAAAATTCCAAACTTTTCAGACTAGTTTTTTTTGTTTTCCAAATTCACTTGTTTTGATTTAATAGTTTTTTTTATCTTTCCTTCATTTTTTACTTAGTTTTGGTTTGCTTTTTGTTTTATGTATACTATCCAAGTAAGCTTTATAAACCAAAAAAACTTTTCTAATTCACACATTAAAAAATGTGAAAAAATAAAGAAAAAATTAGAAAAATATAGAAAAATGAAATTGAGTGATGACCTTGCCTAAATTTGTAACAAAAAGAGACGGTTCTAAAGTTGCTTTTAATCCGGAGAAGATTAAAACAGCTATTTGGAAAGCGGTACAAAGTGTTGGTGGAACCGATAAAGAAAAAGCAGACCATATTGCTAGTGTTGTTACCGAAAGAATTAACGCTCGTTTCAAGGAAGAAGAGGTTCCCACTGTTGAACAAGTGCAAGATATTGTTGAAGAAGTCTTGATTAAGTCTGGCCACGACAAAGTAGCAAAATCCTATATTCTTTATAGGCACCAACATGAATTAATGCGAGCAAGAGAGCAGATGCTTTCTGATTTTGATATTATTGATTCGTATGTAACACAAGAAGATTGGAGAGTAAGAGAAAACAGTAATATGGCTTATTCATTACAGGGTCTAAGAAACCATATTTCTTCTAACCTAGTTTCAAATTATTGGTTAATGAAAATATATCCTAGTGAAATAGGAAATGCCCACAAAAACGGGGACCTACATATACATGATTTAAGTGAATTAAGTGTTTATTGTGTTGGTTGGGATTTAAAACAATTATTAATGGAGGGGTTTAGGGGTGTCCGAGGAAAGATTTCTTGTAAACCTCCAAACCATTTTCGTTCTGCTCTTGGCCAAATAGTAAATTTCTTTTATACTTTGCAAGGGGAAGCCGCAGGAGCGCAAGCATTTTCAAACTTTGATACTTTGTTAGCTCCTTTTATTAGATATGATAATCTTTCTTACAAAGATGTAAAACAATGTTTACAATCCTTTATTTTTAATGTAAATGTTCCTACAAGGGTGGGATTTCAAACTCCTTTTACAAATATTACTCTTGATTTAAAGGTTCCAAATAATATGAAGAACTTGCCAGTGATAATTGGTGGAAAAGCAATGGAAGCAACTTTTGGTGAATTCCAAAAAGAAATGGATATTTTTAATGATGCCCTTGCAGAAGTAATGACTGAAGGAGATAATGATGGTCGAATATTTACTTTTCCTATTCCAACATATAATATTACGCCTGACTTTGATTGGAGTGAAGGAAAGTATGATAAGATTTGGGAGATGACTGCAAAATATGGGATTCCTTATTTTGCTAATTTTGTTAATAGTGATATGAGTGCAGATGATGCGCGAAGTATGTGTTGTAGATTAAGACTTGATAATAGAGAATTGAATAAGCGGGGTGGAGGATTATTTGGTAGTGCTCCAATGACAGGAAGCATAGGCGTGGTAACAATTAATATGGCGCGAATTGGTTATTTAGCTGAAAATGAAGTAGAGTTTTTTGAGAAATTAGGAAGAATGATGGATTTAGCAAGAGATTCCCTTATAATAAAGAGAAAAATGCTTGAAGATCTAACTGAAAATGGTTTGTATCCTTATTCAAAATATTATTTACGAGGAATGAAAGAAACAACAGGTCAATATTGGAAGAACCATTTTTCTACAATTGGTTTGATTGGTATGAATGAGTCTCTAGTAAATTTTATGCAAAAAAATTTGACAACAAAAGAGGGTTCGGAGTTTGCAAAAAAAATAATGTTGTTTATGCGTGATCGTTTAGCTGATTATCAAGAAGAAACAGGCGACTTATATAATTTAGAAGCAACTCCCGGAGAAGGAACTTCTCGCAGATTAGCAAATACTGACAAGAAAAAATATCCTAAGATAATAGTTGCTAATGAATCCAAAGCTAAAGAAGGAGCCCCGGTGTATTACACAAATTCTTCTCAACTTCCAGTAAGTTATACTCACGACTTATTTGATGCTCTTGATAAACAAGATCCATTACAAACATTATATACTGGGGGGACAGTATTCCATATTTTCTTGGGAGAAAAATTACCAAGCCCTGAAGCAGCAAAATTGTTAGTTAAAAAAATCACTAGCAATTATCACATGCCTTATATTTCTTTAACTCCTACTTTCAGCATTTGTCCTATTCATGGATATATTGCTGGAGAGCACGAGTATTGTCCGATTTGTGAAAAAGAAGATGATCCACAAAAAATTACGAAGCAAGGCGTGGTAGGGAAAGAATTAACAAAATAAAAACTATTGAAGGAGATGATAACTATGGTAAAAACAAAATGTGAAGTATATAGTAGAGTGGTAGGATACATTCGACCAGTAGAACAATGGAATGATGGAAAACAAGCAGAATTCAAAGATAGGAAAATGTTTTCTACTAATGAAAGTGAAACGCAAGCAAAAGTTTGCTAAGGTGATAAATATGTTTATTGGTGGGTTAGAAAAAACAACGCTCACCGATTTTCCTGGCAAAGTTGCTTGCATAGTTTTTCTTGTTAATTGTAATTTCAAATGTCCCTATTGTTATAATAAAGAACTAACATCATATCCTCTTTTCAAAAAATCAAAAAGAAAATTAATTCCTGAAGAAGAGTTTTTTTCTTTTTTAGAAAAAAACAAAAAGATGCTTGATGGAGTCGTGATTACTGGTGGAGAACCAACTTGCACTTTAGGAATAATTGATTTTGTTAAAAAAATAAAAAAACTTGGTTTTGCAGTGAAATTTGATTCGAATGGTTCCGAACCAGAAATACTTCGTTATTTAATTAATCATAAGATGGTTGATTATATTGCAATGGATATTAAAGCCCCCTTATCAAAATACAAATTGATCGCGCGTACAAAAGTTCCACAAAGAAATATTAAAAAGTCAATAGAATTAATTTCTTCTTCGAATATTCCTCATGAATTTAGAACAACGTTATATCCAAAATTAGAAATAAGTGATTTTGTTGAAATGGCTTCTTATATTCCTAATGAAAAGTGGTTCTTGCAGGAAATGGATCCAAAGAATGCGTATGAAGGAAATGTAAAAAGAATGAAACCGATGAAGACTGAAAAAACAAAACAGATTTTGGATGCAACAAAGAGCATTACAAACGTTATTCTTCGTTCTTAGAAAACATCTTTTACTGAAAACTCGTTTTCTCCAGAATAAGAATTTGTTTTTTCATAACCAAGAATCTTTATCTTGTTTCCACCAATTTTTTCATTTATTTCTTCAATTATTTTTTCAACGCTTTTTTCTTCTAGTTCTTTTTCTAATTCATCTTTTTGTTTTCCTAATAGTTTTAAAGCATTTTCTCCAAAAAAGCTTGCTCTGATTTCGCCAGTGTCATCTTCTATTGTGCTATTTACAATAAATCTTTTTTCTCCTTTTACTTCTCCACAAGATTCACAAATATTTCCTTCTACTTTTTTTCCGCATTTCTCACACGCAACAAAGAATAGTTTTCTATTTTCAATAGTTTTTATTTTTCCATTAATAATAATATTTTCTCCTTCAACTAATTCATTAATATTTTTTTCAGAAATATTTTCTTTTAATATTTCAACAAGATTTGGCATTGCTTTGTCAGATTTTTTTAACAGAGCGCTGTAACCTAAATTTAGTTCTACTCCAAATAACCCATCTTTTGTGTATGCATTCTTTATTTCTAGGACATCTCCTTCTATAAAATTTTGGACCTCGTCGGCTTTTTCATTCCATGCCGTTGCTCTCAACAGAGCAGTTTCATCCCCAAATTGAAAATTACAAAGCTTTCCCTGCCTTTCTCCATTATTAAATTCTTTGCAGGGAAATCTTCTAACAAGCCTTCCAACAACATTTGCGTTATTCATTCCAGCTTTTAATTCACTAATTTTTTCAAACACTTCATCTTTTTTTTCTAATATTTCTATTGTTCCATTATACCCTAAACTCAATTGTGTTTTTTCGTTATAGCTTGAAACAAAACCATTACTAATTTTTATTCTGCTTCCAATTGTTAGATCATATTTGTCTACTTGGTCGTTCCAAAGCGTAACTCTTACTAATCCACTTTTGTCATCCATTAAAAAAGAACTAACTCTCCCTGTTTTTCCACCTTTTTCAAATTCTTTTACTGGGTAAATATTTTTTATTATTCCTTCAATGTCAACATCTTTCATTCCGTCTTTTAATTCACTGATTTTTGCTTCTATTCCATTTTCTTGTTTTAGTCCTAGTTCTTTCTGAATCATGAATGTTGCACCCTGTTCTGTTAACAACCCAGAAAACTTTTTTACTTTCGCCTGAATAAGTTTATTTATTTCTTCTTCGGTTTTTCCAGTCTTTTCAGAAATTTCTTTGATGAGCTCATTTTTTTCCATATTATATAGATAGCCTTTCAAAGCTTTTTTATAACTAATTATGCAAAAACAATTTTAACTAAAAAAAGTAGTTAACTATGAGCAACCTTTATTTTAAAAGCAAATGTTTATATGTCTCGTTTGCTTACTCTTAATATGTCTAAACCAGTATTTGAACCTTTTTGGGAATTAAAGAGAAAGAACAAAGTTTTGTTTACTCTCATTGTTGCTTTAGCAATTATTCTTTTTTGGAAAGGGGCATGGGGCCTAATGGATGTTATTTTTGATGAATGGTTTTTTAGAGGGCATATTTTTTGGTCAAATCTTGTTGCATTAATTATTGGTTTTAGTGTTATTTCGGCAGCAGGGCTTGTTCTTGAAAAGCTCATATGATGATTTTTATGGTAAATGGAAAAAAGAAGGTTGCTAAAAAAACAGTAAAGAGAAAAGTTGCTATAAAAAAAGTAACAAGCAAAAAATCTTCAAAAGGATCCGGGCTTGGTAGTGGGCCAATGAGTATGACACTTGGTTTGTTTGGAACAAAACTTTCTTTTAGGAAAAAGAAAAAAAATTAAAACATTATTGAGTATCATTTAGAATTAGTTTTGTTTCCTAGAATTTTTTTATTTTAATTTTATTTGTTTTTATTCTTACTTTTGTTTTAATCTTTTTCTATTATCCATCCAAGTTTTGCAAACATTATTAGCATGATTATTGCAATTAAAACCATTAGCCCTATTACAAATAAGAACGCATTGCTTTGTGTTTGTAATGGCAAACCAATATTCATTCCATAAATACTTGAGATAACAGTTAACGGCATTGCTATTGTAGCAATTATTGTAAGCACTTTCATTATTTGATTCATTTTGTTTGAAATAATACTTAAATGAGCATCAATAATATTTGAAAGTAATTCTCTATATGTATCAGTCATTTCATCAAAATGGAGTATTTCTTCATATAGTGGCAATGCTTCTCGATATAGGGATTTGTTTTTTCTTGAAATAGATCCAACAAGTCTCAAATAACTCTTGTTGATTTTTCTTAATTGCATTACTTTCTTTTTTGTGATAAATATTTTTGGAAGGGTTTTTTTTGTTTTGCCTTCAACGATTTTATTTTCCAATATATCAATATCTTTTTCTATTTGTTCTTGAAGGGAATATAATTCTTGTATATAATCTTCTAAAATTTCGATAATAAATAATTCTGGTTTATGTGCTTTGCTAGCATTTTTTTCTAAAATATTAATAAATAAATTGTCTCTAGAAATGCTCATGCAATAAATCTTTTTTGGCGAAATGAGAATGTTATTAGTTATTGTTTTTATTTTATTTTTTTCAATCATGAGTGTTTGTATTTTGCACAAAAATCCTTGGGGGGTTTCTAAAAACCCACTTTTTTTGTCCATTTTTAATAAATCTTTTTCAATGACGCTTTTTTCAGTGGTTGTTGTTCTATCAACAAATTCTATTAAAACACTGTTTTTAGCCATGATAATTATATGGATTTTCCCTTTATAATTAGTTTTGTTTGCCAAATAGAATCCTTTTTATACTTGTTTT
>Ga0265594_1002538_pt1 | contig 12938 bp, 9 predicted proteins | sample saktaG_11_FD_190147 | JGI IMG/M metagenome (GOLD analysis project Ga0265594, IMG submission 190147) | Saline water microbial communities from Sakinaw Lake, British Columbia, Canada - sak_2011_5_24_80m | ecosystem: Environmental > Aquatic > Non-marine Saline and Alkaline > Saline ... | reverse complement strand
GATATCCGTACCGTGCGCCTGTTTTCCCTGATCAGTTTTTTCATCCTTCTGATCGCGGCTTTTAATTTTATGAATTTATCAACCGCCCGATCGTTGAACCGGGCTCGCGAAATCGGCGTTCGCAAGGTGCTGGGTTCCAGCCGCAGGCAGTTGATTCGCTATTTTCTGAGCGAATCATTGCTTTACGTTCTGGTTGCGCTGGTCTTGAGTCTTACTCTCCTCGAATTTATTCTGCCCTGGTTCGGCTCGATGCTCGGCATTCAGATGAGTTTGAATTTCTTTCGGGATTGGAATTTCCTGCTGCTTTGCCTCTGCGGTTCGATACTGCTGGGTATCTTCGCCGGTCTCTATCCGGCGCTCTATCTTTCCTCTTTTCGACCCGCGCAGGTGCTCGGCGGAAAATCGTTTAAAGTCTCATCAGCCGGGAAATCCGGATCGGTTCTCGCGCGCCGGCTGCTGGTGATCCTGCAGTTCAGCATCTCCACCGGGCTCATCATCTGCACACTCATCAACTACCGGCAATTTCGCTTCCTGCAACATAAACATCTCGGCTTCAATACGGAACAAATCGTCGCGCTCCGTAATATCAGGCCCAATTTAAAGATCAAATACGGCGCCTTCCGAAATGCCGTTCTTGAAAAATCAGAGATTATCGATTTCACGGGAGTTATGGATGAACCCTCCAAACCGGTTCTGGATGCCGGTTCGACAGTGGTCGAGGGCAGCAGCGACACTGAGAACGGCACAATCGTGTATATCCTCCCCTGCGATGAAAATTTTATCGATTTCATGAACATTTCGCAAGTCGCCGGGCATGACTTTTTCCCACGGAATTTAAGCGATCCCGAAAGGATGTATTTCCCAAACCTGGATGAAACCGTGGCTGCGATTAATCAGACCGAGCGTGAGTATATTCTGAATGAACGGGCCCTCAGCGTTCTGGGCTTCAATTCTGCTGAGGAAGCTCTCGGCCGGCAAATTGAATGGGGAAACGCTCTCTTTCATCTGCAGAGAGGACCGATCGTCGGCGTCGTTCAGGATTTCCACTACTCCAGCCTGCACGATGAAATCAAGCCCATGCTGCTGATCCATGAACCGTTTTTCATTTTCACCTACCTGATCAAGATTCGCGGCAGTGATGCCCGACTGGCGCTGCGACAGATTGAGGAAGCCTGGAAGGAAGTTTATCCCGATCAGCCGTTCGAGTACTTTTTTCTCGATGATATGTTTGAGCAGCTTTATCGCGCCGAGGAGCTGCAGGGGAAAGTTATGCTCTTATTTTCCGCACTGGCCATCTTCATCGCCTATCTCGGCCTGTTCGGGCTGACCGCGTTCAGCACTGAACAACGTAAAAAAGAAATCGGCATTCGCAAGGTCCTGGGCGCTTCAATTCCCAATCTGGCGAAAATACTCACGAAAGAGATCTTCATCAGTGTCATTCTCTCCGTTCTCATCGCCTCGCCTCTGGCGTGGTTGATCATAGAACGCTGGCTGCAGAACTTCGCCTACCACACCGGCATCGCCTGGTGGATATTCCCGCTGGCCGGCTGTCTGGCCCTGGCAATTGCGGCCGTTACGACCGGCTTCCAGGTCTTCCGGGCTGCTTCATCCAATCCGGTCGAGAGTTTGAAGTACGAGTAAAGCTCGTAAAATCCAGTAATAGATTACTATATCGCAATCCAGGCAATCCGCCTGAATAAAATTTGGAGCGCAGTCATATTATTGCCGATAAGAGATTTCTTTCGCGCCAACGTTCTTCCCTCAGGTCTTGCATTCGAACAGTCGATACTGTAAAATTGGGTGCAATGAGAATTCGCCGTCGTATTCAGTTTATGAAACTTCTACCGTTATTCCTGGCGCTCGGCATCTCTCTTTCCCACACGACTTGCGCTCCGCCCCCGGCAGAACCTGAACCGGAGGCCGGAAAACCCGCCGCACCATCCGCCGGGCAACTGTATCAGCAGGCCGTAAATACCCAAAATCCTGAGGAAAAGATCGATCTGCTGAGCCGGGCAATCGAATCCAATCCCGCCTACGAAACCGCCTGGATGGAGCGTGGTAAAACCTATTCCGAACTGGGTGATTTCAAATCCGCTGTTGCGGATTTCAGCACCGTTTTGGCAAAAAATCCCGAATCGGCGGAAGCACTTTTCGAGCGGGCCCACAGCTTTCAAAATATGTTGTTCTGGCAAAAAGCGCTGGCCGATTATTCAAGCGCGATCGAGATCGATCCGCGAGGCGGGCTTTACGCCGCCCGAGCCGACTGCTACCTCGCTCATAAAGAATACGCCAACGCAATTCCAGACTATACAAAGGCGATTGCAATGGATACTCAGAATGCCGAGTTATATACCAACCGCGGTGTCTGTTACCAAAAATTATCTGAATACGATAAGGCCATTGCCGATTACCAAAGAGCCAGCCGGCTGAAGCCTGAAGAGCCATCGCTCTATTACAACCTCGGATCGATCTACTGGGAGCTGGGTGAGTGGAGCAAAGTTCTCGGGGCCTGGCAAAAATGCCTCGATATTGACCCGGATTACGGAAATATCAAAATGTATTTGCCGACCGTCAGGAAGCGAGCTATCGGCAAGCATTAAAACTGTCCATTTTTGAAAATCTTCCTTTTTATTGGAGTATCATATCGGAATATCTTCATTATCCATTCACAATCACAATGTTTTTCCTTTTTATTTTTTTAAAATATAAAGATATTAATTTCCGATGCGAAGCCCTCGAAACGCTAAAATTTTCAAGGAGTGAAAGAATGCACACCACATTGCAGATAAAAAGCATTTTGGGATTAATGATCGGAGTGATTACGATGAGCGTATTCATCAGTGCCTGCGGGCAAAAGGTGATCTCTCACAAAGCTCCGCGCGAATATGTCCGGGGTGAACTGGATAAATTGGCGCCGGTTGAAATGAAAGCCGATTTATCCCGGCTTTCGGAAAATGATCAGAAAGCGGTTGCACGGCTCATGGAAGCTGCGCGTATCATCGATGAGTTATTTCTGATCCAGGTTTCCCCGTCAAATCCGCAGATCCGGAGCGAACTTCAAAAGAGTCCGGCGAACGAAGATTATCTCAGTTTATTTAATATCATGTTCGGATCTTGGAATCGCATGGAAGACGAGAGACCGTTTATCAATAAAAAAGCAAAACCGGCCGGGGCGGGCTATTACCCGGAAGACATGACCAAGTCCGAATTTGAGACATTTCTCCAGGAGAATCCGGAACTGGCCGCCAAATTTCAGAATGAATTCACGGTGATCCGGCGCCGGGAAGGCAAATTAGTCGCCGTGCCGTACCACGAAGAATACGCCGATAAAGTCCGGATGATCAGCAAATTACTCGACGAGGCAGCTAAATTGACGGACGATACTTCGTTGAAGACCTTTCTGCAACTGCGCGCCCGTGATTTTCTGACCGATGATTTTTTTGAGAGCGATATGGCCTGGATGGATCTGACCGGCGATCTGGAAATCGTCATTGGTCCGTATGAAGTTTACGAAGATCAGTTGTATGGTTATAAAGCTGCCTATGAAGCCTTCATCTGCGTGGTCGATCATGCCGAAAGCCAGAAGTTGGAGAAGACCGTCGCGTACCTTAATGAAATGGAGAAAAATCTACCTATCGACGATAAATACAAGAACTTCAATCGTGGTACGTCCTCGCCCATCAAAGTCGTACAGGAAATATTTTCCGCCGGCGATACCAAGGCGGGCATCCAGACGACGGCCTTCAACCTTCCCAACGACGAACGCGTTCGGGAAGCCAAGGGCTCCAAGAAGGTTATGCTGAAAAACGTAGCCCAGGCCAAATATGAAAAATGCTGGATTCCGATTGTCAATACGATTTTAGCCGAGGAACCGCTGCAGAATGTGTCTTTCGAGGCTTACTTCAACCACGTCCTCCTGCATGAAATCAGTCACGGTCTCGGTCCCGGTATCATCACGCTGGAAAACGGAACTCAGACCACCGTCAGCCGCGAATTAAAAGAACTTTATCCGTTGATCGAGGAATGCAAAGCCGATATTCTCGGAATGTACAATCTCCTTTTCCTGATTGACAAAGGTGTTTTCCCTGAGACTATGCGCAACTCGGCGTTCGCCAGTTACCTGGGCGGAATGTTTCGTTCAATTCGTTTTGGTATCAATGAAGCCCATGGTGGGGGTGTGGCCGCGCAGTTCAACTACATGATAGAAAAAGGTGCCTTTGTTGCCGATTCCTCCGACAAACTGTCATTGGATGAGGCCCGGTTAGAGGCCGCCATTCGCGATTTGTCTCGCGATGTGCTGATCATTGAAGCCCTGGGAGATTACTCTGCGGCAGAGGCCTTTGCTCAAAAATACGCGGTCATGACGCCGCTCATGGAGAGGATCGTCAACAGTTTAATCCATGTTCCGATCGACATCAAGCCGATCTTTCCGATCTAAAATTCTCAGTAAAAACAGCTATTTGGGAAAATTTTTGAAGCTTGGGATAAAAGGGGGAGGGCCGCTGAATCAGCGGCCCTTTTATGATCATCTAACACGATGAGATACCCTCCCCGAATATTATTGAGGGGATTGTGAGGGATATTACGGCACATCCGGGGAGGGGGAGGGAAATATGCTTGCATCTAAATTTCAAAGTACATCTATATTGGTACAATAAACGTGCCAATATTACATCAAAAAATCTCGAATTCAAATATCTTTTTCCTAATGAACGCAACCGGTACTTAAAAGTTCCGCGATATTCATCGTAATGTATTCCGTATCAATTGTTAAAAAACCGACATACGCCAATTAGACAAGCGACTAGAGTATTTGGTTACAAATAATTTATAATCTAAATAGTATTCTCGATCAAAATTTTCTTTTTTGATTTTCTTTCCAATTTCGATATCTTACGACTGGCAGAGGAGAATAGATGCGAAAAATTCTGGTTGTTGATGATGATCCCGACATTTTAGAGTTAACCAAAGATTTTCTGGAATCTCATAATATCCAGATCATCACGACAACGGAAGGGCTGGCAGTTCTCGAACTTGCCATACATGAAGAACCCGATCTTATCTTACTGGATATTGTATTGCCCGATGTTGATGGAATACAGGTTCTGAAAACCCTGCGCTCCAACACTCTCACAGCCTTCATTCCGGTGATCATGCTGACCGGACAGGCTGCCCCAACCTATCAGGTTGACGGCCTGGTTTCCGGTGCGGACGACTATGTCACAAAACCTTTCGATTTGAATGTCCTCTATGCGCGCGTGCTCACCGTTCTGCGCCGATCTCTTCAGCAAACTCGCAGCAAACAGGATGAAACCAATCTTTTACGGCATCTGATTTCGGTTTACGAAAAACGCGGATACGAAATTTTCAGCAAGCTTTTACCCGAATTCGATGACGCTCCGCCAGGCTGGAAAGGGTATTTCGCCGATCTGATCATCCGTAAACATCAGAAGGCACGCTGTTTTAGTTTTGAGAATAGTCAATCCCTGATGAGTGAGACTCTAATTGCGCGATTCAAAGAACTGATGAATCTTTCGACCTACCAGGGAAAGTTTATCGAAGTCACCATAATTGTTCGCAGTCAGGAGAACCACGATCTACTCCTGCGCATCCTCAAAGAGAATTTGTTCCCCTTCAAGACCAAAATAATTAAAAAGCACGCCGCTTGAGTCCGGATCACCGAGGAAATACCGTTTTTAAATTGAAATTATATCTCTCCATGCCGTCTTTTTTATAGTCTTAAAATAAGACAATCTTAAAAATTATGTTAATATTGCTAAATTTATTGTTGTATGTATTTTAAATTGTTCTAAATTAAGATCGTAAGGGGGTATTTTCATATACAAAGGGGCGAAAAACTTTTCGCCCCGTCTTTTTTTTACATAATCCGGTGATCTCAGATGCTCTTTTCCACCCAGATTTGGAGCAGTTTCACGATTGTCGACACGGCTTTTTCCATGGCCTGAATGGCAATCCACTCCTGCCTGCTGTGAAAGTTGTGTCCACCCGTAAAAATATTCGGGGTCAGTAATCCCATGAAACAAAGCCGGGCTCCATCCGTCCCGCCCCGGATTATTTGCAGGTTGGGAGTCAGTCCAACCCGTTTGACGGCTTCCAGGGCGTATTCGACGACTTCCGACGCTTCATCCAGTTTGACTTTCATGTTTTCATAGGATTCTTTGATATCCAGATCAACCTTGGCCCGCGGATACCTGGCAGCGATTTCGTCCCGAATCTCACCCAATCTTCGCCCCTTTTCCAGCATTCCGTTTTTATCAAAGTCCCGGATCAGGAGTTTCAGGCTGGCTTTTTCGACGCCGCCTTCGATCGCCATGGGATGCAGATAGCCCTCACGCTTCTCGGTTGTCTCTGGAGATGGATCCTTTTCCAGATTGCGTGTGATTTCGGAAATAATACGAATCGCGTTGACCATTTTTCCTTTGGCGTACCCGGGATGAACATTGATCCCGTGTACCGTAAAAGTGGCCGTGCTGGCATTGAAAGTCTCGTTTTCGATTTCGCCTGCCGTCTCACCGTCTATCGTATAGGCGTATTTCGCATTGAATTTCCGGACATCAAAATACTTTGTCCCGTTGCCGACTTCTTCATCCGGCGTAAAACCAATCCGAATATCACCGTGCCTGATTTCGGGATGCTCCTGCAAATACGCCACCGCCGTCATGATTTCGGCAATCCCGGCCTTATTGTCAGCGCCGAGCAGGGTTGTACCATCGGAAGTGATTATATCGTCGCCAATATGCTCCTGCAAGGCTGGGTTTTCAGCCAAACGCAGCACCTGCTGCGATTCTGCCGAAAGCTCGATGTCGCCGCCGTTATAATTCTTGTGAATCACCGGTTTCACATTTTCACCGCTGACATCCGGGGAAGTATCGACATGTGCGATCAGACCGATCACGGGCACTTTCCGATTGTCGGGTAAATTTCCGGGAAGCGTCGCCATTACGTAGCCGTATTGATCCATTCCGGCATCCTGCAATCCGATCTCCCGGAGTTCCTGGACCAGCATCGTCAGAAGATTCTTCTGTTTCTCCGTGCTCGGATATCTATCCTCCACATCTTCGCGGGATTGGGTATCGATTTTTACGTAGCGAAAAAATCTGTCAATCATGTTCTTGTACATCTCGATTCCTTCCTGTTTTATAGCATAAACTAAGAATTCTCACCCAGAATTTGTAGCTTAAACCTAAAGTATCCGAGATTAAATCCATTCGTGCTGGAATCGCATATCACAAGCCTGTCTTCTCTGTTTGAAATTGTTAAATTTAGTCGTATTTGGATTGCGGTCATTTCGAACTTATTTACACTGGAGTGAAACATGTTTCCTAGCGTACCCCACCTGCTCTTTAGCACGATCTCAAAGTATCCGGACAATATCGCTCTGAGCTGGCACCATGAGGGAGAATTGAAGAACCTCAGCTACCACGAGTTCGGCGAACGGATCATCGATCTCACGAACGGTCTGGCCAGTCTCGGTCTTCAGGCCAATGATAAAATTGCCATTCTCTCGAATAATCGCGTCGAATGGACAATTTCGGACTTTGCGGCGCTCTCCCTGGGCTGTGTCGTCGTCCCGATTTACCAGACATTACCACCCAACCAGATTGCCTACTTGCTGCACGATTCGGAGTCGCGGGCCATTTTCGTGGAAGACAACGAACAGTTCAAGAAACTCAGCGAAATCCGAAATCAGCTGCCCCATCTCGAATTCATCTTCAGCTACGATACGATCCAGGCAGCCGATTCTAAAGTACGGCCTTATTCCGAGATCATGCGTTCCGGCCGGCAACATCGCAAGGCCCAACCCAACTTTTATCAACAGGCGATAGAAAATATAAAAGAGGAAAATATCTGCAGCATCGTTTATACTTCGGGAACCACCGGTGAGCCGAAAGGAGTTATGCTGCATCATAAGGGTTTTGTATGGGACATTATCAATTCGGAAGCCACCCTGAACCTCGCGCCCGAGGATGTCTTTCTATCCTTTCTGCCCCTGAGCCATCTCTACGAAAGACTGGCTGGGCATTGGTGCCCGATGTACCGTGGTAGCCACATCCATTATGCGCGCAGCATCAATACCGTCATCGAGGATATTCAAATCGCCAAACCGACGGTTGTAACCAGCGTTCCGCGTGTTTTCGAGAAAATTGCCGCGCGTGTTTTGGAGAAAGTCGAGCACGGCTCATTCATCAAGCAGAAACTCTTCTTCTGGGCCCTGAGAACCGGCCGGAAGTATTTCAACCAGAGCATTGAAGGCACGGTGACCCGACAGCTGCAGAGCAAATACAACCTGGCCGAAAAGCTCGTCTTTCAGAAAATTCGCGAAATCCTCGGCGGACGCCTGCGCTATCCGATTGCCGGGGGAGCACCGTTATCCATAGAAACGTTGAAATTTTTCGAAGCCCTGGGGGCGCGGATTATAGAAGGCTACGGCATGACCGAATGCCACCTGATCATCACGCTGACGCCTTACGGTAAGACGCGTTACGGCTCCTGCGGAACGGCTATCGGTGGCGTCGAATTACGGATCAGTCCCTCCGGGGAAATACTGGTCAAAGGCCCCACCGTAATGGCCGGATATTACAACAATCCCGAAAAAACCCGCGAAATTATCGATGAGGAAGGCTGGCTGCATACCGGCGATATCGGCCATCTCGATCAGGACGGCTACCTTTTCATTACCGACCGGATTAAAAACATCATCGTCACTTCCGGCGGTAAGAACATCTCTTCAGCGCCGATTGAAAACCGCCTTAAAAGCAGCAGATATGTCGATGAGATCTGTCTCGTCGGCAACCAACGCAAATTTGTGAGCGCCCTGATCGTTCCCAATTTCGAAGCCCTGCAATCCTGGAGCAAACAGCACAATCTCGGGACTCAGGACAACATGGAACTCGTCCGGCACCCGAAAGTGCTGGAATTCCTGAATAACGAGATGGAGATTCTGCAGATGGATCTGGCGCGCTACGAAAAAGTTAAAAAATTCATCCTGCTGCCGGAACCTTTCTCAATCGAAAAGGACGAACTTACTCCGAGTTTGAAAGTCAAACGCAGGGTAGTTGAAAATCGCTACAAGGAGCAGATCGATGCTCTTTATCAAGACTGAAGATTATTCAGCGAGCTCCGGAACCAATTCGCCCATTTTCACCTGATTGATCCGTCCCGGGACCTGCCGGGCCGTCATATGGCCATAAACGTGCTTGTTTACGGTGACAACCGACGACAAGGTACAGCGTCCCGTACAGCCGGTTTACCTCATATTGGGATTCTTTCTCCCGGATTTTTCTTGAGTATCGCCCCGTTATGAAGTATAATTAAGCCATGACGCGGCCGGTACTCGCCGCCCTTTGAGAGGGATACGAATAAGCATTATGCACGATCATTCGCAGCATCACAAACACCCGGGTTCAACCCAAAGCAATCTTAAAACCGCTTTCTTCCTGAACCTGACTTTTACGATCCTGGAAATTTTCGGCGGCATCTGGACCAATAGTATGGCGATCGTCTCGGACGCCTTCCACGATTTCGCCGATAGCCTGGTGCTGGGCTTCTCCTGGCATCTGGAAAAATACGCGCAAAAAGGCAGCGACCAGCGCTATTCTTACGGCTACAAACGGTTTTCGCTGCTGAGCGCCCTGGTGAGCGGCATGGTCCTGATCACCGGATCAATCATCATCCTTTACAAGGTTATTCCGCGTATATTCCACCCCGAACCCACCAACGCACAGGGCATGATGATCTTCGCGATCGCCGGTGTTTTGATCAATGGATTGGCGGTCCTGCGCCTGCGAAACGGCAAAACGCTGAACGCCCGGGTCGTCAGCTGGCACCTGCTGGAGGATGTCTTCGGCTGGATCGCCATTCTGATTGTCAGTATCATTTTAAGGTTTACCGACCTGTATATTCTCGATCCCATCCTGTCCTGTCTGTTCACGATCTACGTGCTTTTTCATGTCATCGGCATTTTCAGGAAAACGCTGGGCGCCTGTTTAATGGCCATACCGGAAAATATCGACCCGAAATTACTGGAAGCGAAAATCCTGAAACTCGACAAAGTGATCTCCACCCACCATACTCACCTCTGGTCGCTGGATGGTGAACAGCATGTTATCAGCACGCACATCGTCGTCGACAGTGCAAGTACGAAAGACGAACTCATCCGCATCAAACAGAGCGTCTACGGGATGGTCAAGGAACTCGATTGCGAACATATTACGATCGAATTCGAATACGCCGACGAGCGCTGCGGCCTGAGCCACTGAGGCGTCGGTAAATGTCATTAATAAACCTAAAAAACGGCAGAATCTTATGAAATCAAACCGTACGCTCTTCAAGTTTCTAAAATATCTTGTTATCGGAAACCTGATCTTCTGCTTCCTGATCAGTTCGTTGCGCCTGATTGTCGGTCCGCAAAAAGCCATGCTGCTGTCGGCTTATCCTCAAAACCTGATCTGGGGCAGCCTGATCGGAATCCTTGTTTTCCTGTTTTCGCTCGTCGACCGAAAGACCGTAACGCTGGCCCTGCCGTCCGAAGCTGCGGTCCCGGCCCTGCGCAAAGCCCTCAGCGAGAATAAGTATGTCGTGCTCGAAGAAAAGGGAAACGTTCTCAATCTGCGCTCGCTGAGTCTCTACAAGCGAATCAACTATTTCGGCGAGGATTTCCTGCGCATCGAAATCCACCAGCAGAGCATTGCCGTCAATGGACTGCTTACCGATATCCGTGCAATCCGCAAGATGCTGCTCAAGATCGGCACCGAAATCAATACTTAGAAAATCCCCGCTACGGTGCGCAGCCGGCCGGGAGCAGGACGGCTAATCCCTGCAAGCACTTTACGGAACGGATCAAAGAATGTTAGTCCCTTTTATTTTTTATTTTATGTATATTGCGGCATATTTAACTGTCACCGAAATACCATCGACATCATGCTGCCTAGGAGAAAAATCATGGAAAATCACAAAAGAAGACATTCGCATCAGCCATGGGTCGGGATTATCCTGATCGTTCTCGGCGTTCTGTTCCTCGCCGATGCGCTTAACCTCGCCGAATCCGGCCGGATACTGCATCACTGGTGGCCGCTGATTCTGATCATCGGCGGTTTGATTAAACTCAGCAGCGACGATAAAAACGGCGGATTAATCATGCTGATCGTCGGCGGATTATTCCTGCTGAGCAATCTGCATATCATCCACTGGAACGTGATCGGACGCCTATGGCCGATCGTTCTGATCCTGGTTGGCTTCAGCATGCTGCTCGGCCGCAACCGCATGCATAAGTACCACCGGGTCGAAGGCATCGATAACAGTACCGATGACAGTCTGAAGATCACAACGATCTTTGGTGCTACGGAACGGGTGATTCACTCCAACAATTTTATAGGCGGTGAAGTAACGGCCACTTTCGGCAATGCGGAGATCGATCTCAGCTCCGTAAAAATTTCCCCGCAGGGTTGCCACCTGGCGCTCGACGCGATCTTCGGTTCAATCGAAATTCGGGTTCCGTCAAACATCCAGGTGAAAATATCCGGGACCCCGATCTTTGGCGGCATCGACAACAAAACCCAGAACATTGCCACCGGCAGTCAGATTATGCACTGTCATTGCTCGGCTATATTCGGCAGTATCGATATCAAAAACTAGCAGTCCCTGGTTATCGCCGCTGTTTGTCCCGGCATCATTTCCGGGTTGCGCATTTGGTGTAATTCTCATTTCAATAAAATGACCGGCAAAGGAGAGCCTGAAATGCAACGCTTCGATAAAAAAGGCATGATGATCATTCCCAATCCCGGCAAGAAAGAACTGCGCGAAGCCCGCGAGGTCGTGCTGATTAACGAATTGTATTGCCCCAACGGCCACAGCCTCATCAGCAAACGCTGCTCGTTCAATGGACATCCCGGCGTGCTGCTCTGTATCAAACAGGGCAACCAGCAGGGTATCATGGCGCTGAGTCCCGTCTTCGGGGACAAAACCCGGGTCACGCTCGACATCGATCTCTACAGCGGCGAAACCGTGGCGCTCTGCTGCCCGACTTGCGGTGACGATCTGCCGGTGCACTCTCCGTGTGCCTGCGGGGCGGACATGGTCACCCTTTTTCTGACCAAGAAAGCGGACTTCTCCAATTGCGTCGGCATTTGCAACCGCGTGGATTGCGTCAATGCCCATATCATCGAAAGCGGCGAGCTGTTCAATCAGGCCCGGCTGGAACTGGGCTGAGAGCCCGGAAGAAAATCCTACCCCACTACGCTGCATCAAATGTACTTGTGTCAGGTGTGAGCACCCGACACAATCATCTATTGGGAAGCCCCTAAAAATCCCGAAGGAGTGAGATGATTATAGCAGCTTCTTTCCGGCCGGGTGGTGCAGACGTTGATGTGGATTTACAAAATCAGATTGAGCAATTTCGGCAAAATTGAATATTCGCAGGGCGGAGTTCCGATGATTTCGCCATCGGTTTCGACCGCAACGGTCAATTTTTCGCCCGATAGTGTGACCCTGTATCCCTGGTAATATTCGGCATTGGCCCTTTTTAACACGGAACCGGAATAAAGCGACGGAATGTAACTCAGGGTTTTCAAGCGGCCCATTTCAGTAATCAGGGCGACATGCAGTTTACCGTCATTATAAGAAGAGGGTACACCGTAGTTCATGCCGCCGCCAAAATTGGCGCATTTGAAGACTGTCAGGTTTTTTAGAGAACGGCTAAAGTGATCGATTCGGTCTATCGTGATATCCGCTGAGAAATTAGCAAAACTCATTACATTCCCAAAGCCAGCGAAGAGCGCCGCAACATCGACATTCAGGCGCTTCAGGAAGGACATCAATGCCGTTTGACGATTGAACGCCACGATCGATTCACTGATGACTCCCACGCTGGAGTTTGCCAGAAAATACCGGGAACTCGGGTTCCCGCTTTTATCGTTGCA
>Ga0265594_1002536_pt1 | contig 12945 bp, 12 predicted proteins | sample saktaG_11_FD_190147 | JGI IMG/M metagenome (GOLD analysis project Ga0265594, IMG submission 190147) | Saline water microbial communities from Sakinaw Lake, British Columbia, Canada - sak_2011_5_24_80m | ecosystem: Environmental > Aquatic > Non-marine Saline and Alkaline > Saline ... | reverse complement strand
CATTTATACCTGATCTACTCTCCACTTCATTGACCTACCAACCATTGATGTAGCCCGACTTTAATATTCCCATTTACAACTTACCATTAACTCTTGTTCAAGGCTTGAAGCAGCTTCTGTTAGCTGGAAAGCTGGTCTCATATATCCAACAGAAATAGCGCTTGCAATAGAGACGGTGAAGATGGCACTTGAATGCTATCTCAAGGCCTGATTGAGCTTCTGAACTCTGTTACCTTGCCTAATATGAACTCCAAAGAACATGATAAACATTATAACCTTACTGGAACTCCATGCCCCGCTAGGTACTCCTTCACTTGCCGAATGGTGTAGTCCCCGTAATGAAAGATGCCTGCAGCTAAGGCAGCATCAGCTTTGCCGATTGTCAAAGCCTCAAATATGTGTTTTGGGTCGCCAGCTCCGCTGCTCGCTATTATTGGAACATTAACCCGTTCAGAAAGTTCCCTAAGAAAGACATTGTCATATCCCTCCCTTGTCCCGTCGAAGTCCAGTGAAGATGGCATTATTTCCCCAGCTCCAAGCTCAACCACCTTTTCCGCCCAATGGAAGGCATCCATACCAGCGGCCTGCCTTCCACCATAAATGTAGATGTCCCACCAACACTTTCCTCGATCAGTCTCTAATACAACTTTATCCGAAACTTGAGATTCATCCTTTACGTATACGCGTTTAACATCGATGGATGCTACTATACATTGGCTGCCAAATGTTCTTGAAGATTCGTGGATGAGCTCTGGCCTCAATACGGCTGCCGTATTTATCGTAACCCTATCTGCGCCAGCGCAAAGAATCTCACGTATGTCTTGCACCGACCGAATTCCACCGCCCACCGTAAATGGGATGAATAGCACATCCGCCGTCCTTTTAACAACATCTATAAGTATCTCCCGTTTCTCACGCGATGCTGTTACGTCCAAAAATACAAGCTCGTCAGCTCCCTGCTTATCGTACCATGAAGCAAGCTTAACAGGGTCTCCTGCATCACGTAGGTTTCTGAAGCTCACTCCCTTCACTACCCGCCCTTGCTTCATGTCTAAGCAGGGAATGATCCTCTTAGCTAACATTTTTTCTCTCCAACGTACTTCTCATGCTTTAACGTAGTTGATGAAGTTTTTGAGTATACATAACCCAGTATGTCCTGATTTTTCAGGGTGAAACTGTGTGGCGAAAACATTGCTCCTAGACACGGTTGAAGGAAAATTAATTCCATACTCTGTTGTTGTGACAACGTCATCACTGTCTTCTGCATCCCCATAGTAAGAATGCACGAAATATACAAATGAATTATCTGGCACACCTTTAAAGAGCAAGTTATCAGGCTTCAGGATCTTCAGGGTGTTCCAGCCTATGTGGGGAACCTTCAGGCTTGGAAGTCGAACAACTTTACCTCTGAAGACATCTATGCCTCTTTGTATCCCTCCTTCACTGCTCTCGGTAAATAAGAGCTGTAATCCTAGGCACACCCCCAGCAACGGTTTTCCAGATTTTATTTGGTTGAGCACAACCTGTGAGAGCGGTTTAAAGTTTTCGATTGCATCCTTGAATGCACCTACACCGGGTAAAACGAGTGCATCTGCCCCACAGATCTCATCCTCTCGATGTGTTATTATGGCGCTCGCTCCCGCTGTCTCCAGACCTCTCTGTATACTTCGCAGATTTCCTAGCCCGTAGTCAATTATCGCTACTTTAGGCAATGGTAACACCGCTCTACATGGTTATATCTCACAAAAATTCTTCTCAAGCTTAACTTCATTCCCACTCAATTGTGCTTGGCGGTTTATGGGTGATATCATATACAACTCTTATAACCTGAGGTATCTCGTTAGTTATTCTCATAGAAATCTTCTCTAAAATCGGGTATTGAATATTCGCGAAACTAGCGGTCATTGCTTCCCTGCTTTCTACAGCCCTGATAGCAACTACATATCCGTAAGCCCTTGAATCACCTTTAACTCCGGTACTTTTCGTATCGGTCAAGACGGCAAAGTACTGCCACAAGTTTTCTTTTAATCCGCTTTTCTCTATTTCATCTGTCACGATTTTATCTGCTTTACTAAGTATGTCAATCTTCTCTTGGGTCACTTCACCTACAATTCTAACCGCTAAACCGGGACCAGGAAACGGCTGCCTCCAAACAACTTCTTCTGGCAACCTCAATTTCTCTGCAACCTTTCTAACTTCATCTTTATATAAACCAGCTAACGGTTCAATAATTTTCTTGAAGCCAACTTTGCTTGGTAAACCTGCAACATTGTGATGGGTCTTAATTTTTTCTGTATGCTTTTTGAAGCCAGATTCGATTCTATCTGGATAGATAGTTCCCTGAATAAGATAATCAGCTTTAACCTCTCTCGCAACTTCTTCAAAAACCCTCACGAACTCTTCTCCGATAAGCCTTCTTTTCAGTTCAGGATCCGTTACTCCTTTCAGTTTTGCTAAAAATCTTTCTCTAACACGAACATGAACAAGAGTCATACCGAATTTTTTGAAGGTTCTCTCAACAAACTCTGGTTCACCTATCCGCATAAATCCATGGTCAACAAAAACTGCCGTCAATTTTCTTCCGATGGCTTTTGTAGCTAAAACGGCAGCAGTGCTTGAATCAACGCCTCCGCTTAGAGCAAGGATACATTTATCATCTTTAACAATTCGTTTCACTTCATCAATGGCGTTTTGAACAAATTTTTCCATCACCCAGCTTGGTTTGCAGTTGCAAACCTCAAAAACGAAGTTTTTCAGCATCCGCCCCCCATTCTCGGTATGAACAACCTCTGGATGCCATTGGAGACCGTATATTGGCCTTTCCCTGTGTCGGAAAGCAGCTACTGGGCAATTTTCTGTATATGCCAAGGTTTCATACTCGGCGGGAAGATCGTAAACAGTGTCGCCGTGGCTCATCCATACTTTTTCTCTGTTGCTTAAGCCCTTTAACACTCCTACTGGTTTGCTTATGGTAGCATACGTTACTCCATACTCTCTCTTCGCTCCCGATTGCACTTTTCCTCCAAAGATGTGTGCGATTAACTGATGTCCATAACATAAACCCAGAATTGGAATACCCCTATCTAAGATTCTCTGATTACACCTCGGAGCATTTTCTCCATAAACACTTAATGGTCCACCCGATAGAATAATGCCTTTAACATTAAACCTGCTATCTAAAGCCTCAATCTCTTCAGGAGCTAAATCGAAAGGAACAACTTCTGAATAAACTTTAAACTCTCTAACTCTCCTCCCTATCAGATGGCAGTACTGACCCCCGAAATCAAGAATAAGAATAACATCCTCTTTCATAGGGGTCTCTTCCGCCATAGCTTCATAACGAAACAAGTAATTCTAACGTATTAACACCCTACTTTTTTCCAGATCTTTCATTCATATCGGTCATGGAAACTTCTGAATATTTAATGAAGTCTAAAGTCCTCTTTAACTGTGGTTAGAACCATATGCGTGTTAGTCCTTTCCACGTAGGGTACTGCTAATGATGATTTGGTAAATTTGCTGAGTTCTTCTCTGGTTTTAAATTTTGCAATGATTATGCCGTCGGTCAGCCCGGTGGTGTCATAGACAACGCAAACGTTGGGTATCTTTGCGAATCTTTCATCCACCTCAATTAATTTACCTTTAGAGACCGTTAGCTCTATTACTGCGGTTAATTCGTAACCAAGCTTTTCTTGGTCTACCACAGCCGTGTAACCTTTTATCAAGCCCTCCTTCTCCATACGTCTGATCCGCGTCAAAACCGTTCCAACTGAGACGCCGATTGCTCTAGATATTTCGCGGGAAGACTGTCGGCCGTCTTTAAGAAGTTCGGAGAGAATCTTCTGGTCAATTTCGTCTATGTTCATCTGTCTTTTCCACCGCAGATAGTTTAATAGACTTCTAGTCAAATATATAGGTTTCGAAAAATAAAGTGGACAAATGAATAGAAATATTGAGAAAATACATATATACTTTCCCATATGCTAAGGATAGCATTACAATAGTGCAGTGGGGTGCGGTAGAGATGGATAAAAAGCTACTCTTGGCTGGTATAGCAGTTCTTTGTATGTTAATATTCTCAGTAAATTCGGTATCTGCCGCAGACCCCACTGGTGCAGAAACTCTGGTAGAAGACCCTAGAGCACCGGTCAACTTTGTGTGGGTTTTGATCTGCGGTATGCTAGTGATGTTTATGCAGCCTGGGTTCGCAATGCTTGAAACAGGCTTTACACGAGCTAAGAATGCAGCCAACATCATGATGAAGAACATGATGGATCTCTGTGTAGGTGCACTGGCTTACTGGGCAGTTGGATTTGCGCTCATGTTCGGAGTATCTTCCTTAGGAATCATAGGAACAACCCACTTCCTCTTGGTTGGAGAAGCATACGATGTGCGTGTAGCTGAACTTTGGTTCTTCGAGGTTGTATTCTGCGCAACCGCAGCAACCATAGTAGCTGGAGCTGTAGCTGAAAGAATAAAATTCAGAACATACCTCATCTACAGCATCATCATCAGCGCAATCATATACCCCATCTACGGGCATTGGCTCTGGGGCGGCGGATGGCTAACCGCAAGTACCTTCATGGTAGACCTCGGCAACGGATACGGTGCACTGGACTTTGCTGGATCTGGCGTCGTTCACGGGATCGGTGGATTTGTAGGACTAGCTGGCGCTTATCTACTTGGACCTAGACTAGGGAAATACCGGAAAGATGGAACGCCTAACGCGATACCAGGCCATAGCATAACACTCGCAATGTTAGGTGTTTTCATACTGTGGTTCGGGTGGTTTGGCTTCAACTCTGGCAGCACCTTAGCGGCAACAGAACTCAGAATCTCGATCGTGGCAGTTAACACATTACTCGCAGCGGCAGCAGGTGCCTGCATGGCGATGGCCATAACGTGGATATGGCATGGTAAGCCCGATGTCGGTATGACTGGTAACGGAGTGATCGCCGGTTTGGTTGCAATAACCGCTCCATGCGCATGGGTGAACCCCGTGGCGGCGGTCATAATAGGTCTGGTTGCAGGTGCCATAGTTGTAGCCGGTGTCTGGTTCCTTGACTGGAAACTCCATGTCGACGACCCAGTTGGAGCAATATCTGTCCACGGGCTCAACGGTTCATGGGGGCTTCTGGCTTTGGGACTGTTTGCGGATGGAACCTACGGTGTTTACCAAACCGCCGGGCCTATGGTGACGGGACTACTGTACGGAAATCCCGGTTTCTTTGCATGTCAAGTGATCAGTATGCTAGTAAACTTTGCATGGGCATTCGGAACAGGGTTCCTAGTGTTCTACATACTTAAGAAGGCTATAGGAATAAGGGCGTCTGCTGAAGAAGAGCGGAAAGGCTTAGATCTGGTGGAGCACACGATGGTTGCATATCCAGATTTCGTGTACACAAGACCTTCCTCTTTAGAAGAGGGTGACTAACTTGGAAACTCTGGAGAAACAATACAATATTCCATATGCCTTTGAAGCTGGGCTGTCGGTTAGGAATGTCTACAAAACGGTAACAGAGGAACATGAACTTATCTGCATGCGACTATTTGTCAACAATGAGAAAGCGGGGGAGATTGTCTTGAAGCTCTTAAAAGATGGATCTACCCTAGAAATAGATTCCCTCTACATTGAAAAGGAACATAGGTGTCAGGGGCATGGATCAAAGTTGCTTACAGTAGCGGAGGAAACCGCTTTAAAAAGGAACGTTGAAAGAGTTATAATTCACCCATATTCAATCGAGGAAGACTACATGAGTGACAGTGCCCTTAAAAGGTATTATATGAAAAGAGGCTTCATACCTTTCAGATGTAAAATGGTTAAACCCGTTAATGATCGTAAGATGCCTCATAGTATTAGGAGGAAGAATTGATGAAAAAGATTGAAGCCGTGATACGAAGCGAGAAACTTAACGATGTCAAGGCGGCGCTTGCACGTGCCGGCTTCATAGGAGCGACAACCTATGAAGTTAAAGGAAGAGGACGGCAGAAAGGTATAATACAGTTGTGGAGAGGACGCGAATATAGAGTAGACCTCCTACCCAAGCTTAAGATAGAAGTTGCGGTGAAAGATGAAGATGTTGAGAAAGTAATCGAGATCATAAAAAGCAAAGCTGTGACTGGAGAGATTGGTGACGGTAAAATCTTTGTCTACCCTCTAGAAGAAGTAGTAAGAGTGAGAACAGGAGAAAGAGGCGAAGAAGCTCTCTAGGCAATGGAAAGATCTATCAGATGAAGTGTAATCAACATGCAAGAAGAAGTTGATCACCGCCAACTGGACAAAATAGTCTATGTTCAAGAAATAGGAGCAGACGACACTTGAAAAAAGTGAAGGAAAATGTCTTAAAAAATGTTGAAAAGAAGGATGCAGATCTTATAGATCTCCAAGTTACAGATATTCACGGGGCCACCAAATCCATTACAATTTCTGCTCAGCAATTGAAAAATTCTAAGGATAACAGTAATCGATGGCTCCTCAACCAAGGTTTTCACCCGTCGGGTGAATGATTAAGCATGGTCAGAGTATGTTGAAGCGCGATTGAAGCAATAATAAAAATCAACAACTGAAAATCTGGGAAATGGAAAAAACATTTATACTTCAGGTTGAAAAAGTAGCAAGTTAGAACCGGGAAAATTAAGTAAAAATGGGGGGAACATAAGTTGAAAAAAGTGAAGGAAAATGTCTTAAAAGATGTTGAACAGGAGGATGTGAAATTCATAGACCTCCAATTTACAGATATCCATGGAGTCATTAAATCCGTTACAATTCCCGTTCAGCAATTAGAGGATTCGCTAGATAACGGCACATGGTTCGATGGCTCCTCCATTACGGGTTTCGCTAGGATTTTCGAGTCAGATATGTATTTAATGCCAGATCCAGCGACGTATGTCAAGTTGCCTTGGGAACCAAAGGAGAGAGGAGTAGCTAGAGTTATCTGTGATGTTCACAGCTCGAACGGTAAGCCCTTCGAAGGCGATCCTAGATATATTTTGAAGAGAGCCTTGGCTGATGCTGCAAAATTAGGTTTCGTATACAATACGGGGACCGAACCAGAATTCTTTCTTTTCAAAACAAATGGCGATCTTGTAACAAAGCCGGTTCCACATGATGTTGGCTCCTACTTTGATTTTTCACCAAAAGACTTGGCATCAGATGTGCGTGAGGATATAGTCTTTGCTTTACGTTCCCTTGGAATGTACGTTGAGATGAGCCATCATGAGGTTGCATTCGGACAACATGAGATCGACTTCAGGTATGATGATGCTTTAAAAACTGCCGATAACACTCTAACGTTTAAATACGCGGTTAAAGCCATAGCGCATCAATACGGCTTATATGCCACCTTCATGCCTAAACCTGTGTTCGGTATAAATGGCTCTGGGATGCATGTGCATCAAAGTCTCTTCAATAAAAAGGGTAAGAATGTTTTCTACGATGCCAAGGATGAATATAAACTTTCCAAAATAGCAAGAGGCTTTATAGCTGGCCAATTGAGGCATATAAGCGCGATATCAGCGATCGTTGCCTCCACTGTCAACTCTTATAAAAGACTGGTCCCCGGTTACGAGGCGCCCGTCTATATCTCTTGGGCTCGAAGGAATAGATCCGCTTTAATAAGGGTTCCATCCTACTCGCCAGGAAGAGAACAGTCTATGAGAGCAGAGCTCAGATGTCCTGACTCTAGTTGTAATCCGTATTTAGCCTTCGCCGCTATGCTCAAAGCTGGTTTGGATGGCATCAAAAAGGGACTTGAACCTCCAGAGCCCGTGGAAGAGGATGTATATGAGTTTGATGATGCCAAACTGAAGAAATTCTACATAAAAACTTTGCCATCTTCACTGAAAGAAGCCCTAGACGAGTTTGAGAGAAGTGACCTTGTAAAGGAAACCTTAGGTGAACATACCTTTAATGAATACTTAGCAGCCAAAAAATCTGAGTGGGACGAGTATAGGATCCAAGTGACTGAGTGGGAGCTAAAAAGATATCTAGAAAGTCTATAGGCACAATTAAGTTCAACTTCTAGCATTGAGTCAAGCGTTAAATTGCACCATCAACGGTTCTTTCTTCAAGTCGATCTCTCCGCAATTCGTCCATAATTTGATGTTGAAAACGCTATATTTAGCTCTTCACAGGTTTATTCATAGCAAAAACTACATAAATCTGCCTCTAAAAGTGTAAATATGACATATATAGAACCATTGTGTTTTACTACACGTATCAATCCGGTGCAATAACATGGATTCCTCTCACCTGAATGCGAAGCCTACCAACGTAACATATACTCCTGTTAAAGAAAGATGTCCCATGATGAAAAAATATGTCGAGAAAGATATGGGCGGATGCTCATTAAGCGGCATAATGAATGAGGATGGCAGTCGGATAAGTAGTGACAATATTGTTAGGTCGATCGCTGTTCTACACGAACGGGGAAACGGTTTAGGTGGCGGATTTGCTGCGTACGGCATCTACCCGGAATACAGGGAATATTATGCTTTACATCTAATGTTTAACAATGAGCGGAGTAAAGAACTCACTGAAGCGTTTGTAGAAACAAACTTTCTTGTGGAGTTAGTGGAAAGAATACCCACAAGGAATGTGAATTCAATAATCGATCCCCCTATTTTATGGCGGTATTTCGTCAGACCTAAGGATAAACTACCCGATGCAGAAGAAGACGATCTTGTGGCTCAGTCAGTTATGAAAATTAATTCCTCTATAGACGGGGCTTTTGTCATGTCAAGTGGCAAGAATATGGGCGTGTTTAAAGCCACCGGTTTCCCAGAGGATGTAGCGAAGTTTTACAAATTAGAGGAGTATGAAGCATATACATGGATTGCTCACGGAAGATTTCCAACAAATACCCCCGGATGGTGTGGTGGCGCCCATCCTTTTAGCCTGCTCGACTGGTCTGTTGCACACAATGGTGAGATATCCTCATACGGGACAAACAAAAGATACCTTGAAATGTTCGGATACGTGTGCACCTTAATGACCGATACTGAGGTTATGACTTACTTATTTGACCTTCTCGTCAGAAGACATCATTTACCCATAGAAATAACGAGTTTAGCTTTAGCATCTCCTCTCTGGTATGACATTGACCGTATGCCGCCAGAGAGAAGGGCGCTTTGTAAGGCGATAAGGGCGGTCTACGGAAGCACCTTGGTGAACGGTCCTTTCGCTATCATTCTCGGGTATAGACAGGGAATGGTTGGTTTGAATGACAGGATAAAGCTAAGACCATTAGTAGCAGCACGCAAGAAGAATACGCTCTACCTTGCCAGCGAAGAATCTGGAATTCGGGAAATCTGTAAATGCCCAGACGAAGTTTGGTTTCCTAAAGCTGGGGAGCCAGTAATTGGACGATTAAGGGAGCCTGTACGTTGCTAAGTCTGATTCAACCCGAGTTCATAGTAGAGAGAGACAGAGAAAAATGCATTCAATGCAAGGCCTGTGTCAGGCAATGTGCATTTGAGGTGCATAAATACGAACCAGAGGATGATGAGATTGTCTCTGATAACTCTAAATGCGTTGGGTGCCAACGGTGCGTATCCCTCTGTCCAACCCAAGCTCTCACAGTGAGGGAAAATCCACTTAAATTTAAGGAGAACGCATACTGGACGCCACCTGTGTTAAGGAACATATATAAACAAGCAGAAAGTGGGGGGGTTCTCCTTACTGGAATGGGTAATGACAGACCCTATCCTATCTATTGGGATCACATTTTACTGAACGCTAGTCAAGTAACGAACCCCCCAATCGACCCACTAAGGGAACCCATGGAACTGCGCACCTATTTAGGAAGAAAACCTGACGCATTAGAGATACATCTCTCAAAAGGCAGCCCAAAGCTAAAGACAGAACTTGCTCCCCAGCTTAAATTGGACATGCCCATCCTCTTCTCAGCAATGTCCTATGGAGCTATCAGTTTTAACACGTCTTTGGCACTCGCGCGGGCAGCAGAGATCATGGGTACTTACTATAATACTGGGGAAGGGGGCTTACATCCAGACCTCTACAAATATAGTAAGAATACCATCGTCCAAGTGGCTTCAGGGCGCTTTGGAGTTGATATCGACTATCTTAATGTTGCAGCTGCAATTGAAATTAAGATTGGACAGGGAGCTAAGCCAGGTATTGGTGGTCATCTTCCTGGAGAGAAAGTTACAGAACCTATATCCCTAACAAGGATGATACCTGACGGAACCGACGCTTTATCGCCTGCACCACATCATGACATCTATTCCATAGAGGATCTCCGTCAGTTGATCCACGCCTTAAAAGAAGCAACAGAATACACCAAACCTGTATGTGTAAAGATTGCTGCCGTTCACAACTCTGCTGCCGTTGCTTCAGGGATGGTTAGAGCTGGAGCAGACATGATCGCCCTCGATGGCTTTAGGGGTGGAACTGGGGCTGCTCCCACAGTTATCAGGGATAATGTGGGTATTCCTATCGAACTTGCTTTGGCGGCTGTCGATAATCGCTTGAGGAAGGAAGGAATTAGGAATCAAGCTTCAATAATAGTCGGCGGGGGTATCCGAAGCAGTTCGGATGTGATCAAGGCGATTGCTCTGGGCGCGGATGCAATCTACATAGGTACCGCGGCCCTAGTAGCCATGGGTTGCCACATGTGTCAAAAATGTTATACAGGTAAATGCAACTGGGGAATAGCCACCCAAGACCCGTATCTAGAAAAAAGGCTGAACCCAAAGATCGCTACAAGAAGACTGGTCCATCTCTTAAATGCGTGGGCTTTGGAGATCGAAGAGATGATGGGCGGCATGGGTATAAACTCCATTGAAAGCCTGCGGGGAAACAGGCTTCAACTCAGAGGTGTTGGGCTTACGGATACGGAACTAGAAATTCTTGGGATTTTACCTGCGGGGATTTAACTGTGAAAAAAATCTACGTTAAAGAAGAAGTTTGCATAGGTTGTCATCTCTGCGAAATTTACTGTGCAGTTCAACATTCAAAATCAAAAAACATAATCAAAGCCTTCAAGTTTGAATCTCCCAGACCGATACCAAAAATTATTGTAGCGGAAAAGGGATACATTTCTTTCGCCCTGCAATGCCGCCACTGTGAAGATGCCCCATGTGTTGAAGCATGTTTAACTGGGGCCATGCGTAAAGAAAACGGGAGAATTGTCTGTCACACTGAAAAATGCGTTGGCTGTTGGACTTGCATCATGGTTTGCCCCTACGGTGTAGTAGAAAGGGACATCGCTAACGGTAGAAAAGTTGTTTCAAAATGTGACTTCTGTCCAGACCTAGATGTTCCTGTATGTGTAGCTTACTGCCCAAACGAAGCTTTAATTTTAGCTGAGGAGTAAAAGGATGACCGTAAAATACTGTATTATCGGAAACTCCGCTGCTGCCGTTGGAGCTGTTGAAGCCATCCGGAAAAATGACATGGAAAACACTATAACCATAGTTTCAAATGAACCTTACCATGTCTACTCTAGACCTTTAATCCCCTATCTTCTTTCAGGTAGAATGCCTGAAGAAAAAATGTATTACCGAGAGAAAGTTTTCTATGAAAAAAACGGTGTAAGTCCAATTCTCGGGAAGAAGGTTATAAGAGTTGATGTTAAGAAGAGAAGAATTAAGCTTGAGGATAACTCCACCCTAGAATACGATAGGTTGCTTTTAGCTACAGGTTCAAAACCAATAACTCTGGGAGTCAAAGGTCTTGAAAAGGATGGGGCTTCAACTTTTACTTCTTACAATGATGTTAAGAAAATTCTTGGGAAAATCAGGGAGGGATCTTCTAAAGCCCTGATTGTTGGAGCCAGTCTAATAGGATTGAAGGCTGCCGAAAGCTTAAACCAGCTTGGTTTAGATGTCACAGTAGTTGTTAGAGGACCTAGAGTTTTAAGAAGAATAGTTGATGAGGCATCTTCAAAAATAATCGAGAACCATTTAACACAAAAGGGAATAAATATCATTACAAAAAGCACCGTTAAAAAAATTGTTGGTAAAAAAGTCGTTAAGGCCGCTGTTCTGGCTGACGGTAGAAAAGTAGAATGTGAACTAGTTGTTATAGCTGTTGGTGTTCAGCCAAACACAGATTTAGCAAAGAATGCTGGAATAAAAATAAACAATGGGATAGCTGTCAACAACCAGATGGGAACAAACATAAAGTGGATTTATGCAGCTGGAGATGCAGTAGAAACATACGATTTGCTCAGTGGCATAAATCGCATGATTCCCATTTGGCCTAACGCGTACAGACAGGGATTCGTCGCTGGATCCAATATGGCGGGTTTTTCTCTACGGTATCTTGGCGGTTTCAATATGAATTCCATTGAGCTTTTTGGCCTCTCCACTATCTCTATGGGTCTGGTAAATCCTCCGAACAGTAGTTACGAGACTCTGACAAGGCTTAATGGTGAGCGAGAATACAAAAAGCTTGTTTTAAAAGATAACATCATCGTCGGCGCTATTTTCACTGGATGTATAGATAGAGCTGGAATTATAACCGGACTAATTAAAGATAAAATCAATGTTGAAAACTTTAAAGACGCCACCTTAGAGGATAGTTTTGGTTACACATCCTTTCCAAAAGAATTGAGAAGAGAACGATTAAAATGATGGAAATAGACGCAAAAGGGATCTATTATAGAGATCTAAACCAAAAGATAAGAGAAGCCGTGGCTGGTGGAGAGAAGGAAATTCTCCTCCACAATGTGAACGGGCAGAGGTATATCGGCGCTGGAATAAGAGGCAAGCTAAATATAACCGTTGAAGGAGTTCCTGGAAATGACCTAGCTGCTTTCATGGATGGCCCCACCATTATAGTGAAGGCTAATGCCCAAGACGGGGTTAGCAACACCATGAACGATGGCAAGGTGGTGATTCACGGAAACGCAGGGGACGTTTTAGGTTATGGAATGCGTGGCGGAAAACTTTTCGTCAGGGGGAATGTAGGCTATCGTGTTG
>Ga0265594_1002535_pt1 | contig 12946 bp, 9 predicted proteins | sample saktaG_11_FD_190147 | JGI IMG/M metagenome (GOLD analysis project Ga0265594, IMG submission 190147) | Saline water microbial communities from Sakinaw Lake, British Columbia, Canada - sak_2011_5_24_80m | ecosystem: Environmental > Aquatic > Non-marine Saline and Alkaline > Saline ... | reverse complement strand
AGCGGATACCCCTGAGCTGTCTTACCACCTTGGCTACATCTACCCCGGACCGTAGCGCCAGGGAAATAAGGCGGCAGGTGGCTTCAAGCTGGGCCGAGGCACAACCCCCGGCCTTACCCAGGGTGGAAAAGACCTCGCATATTCCCTGCTCATCGGAGTTCACGGTTACATAGATGTAGCCGCAACCGGTGGTTACCCTTTCCGTAACCCCTGAGGTTACCTTTGACCTCTTTCTGGGGGTAAGCCCCACTGTTCCTGTTTCCTCCTCTACCTGGCTGGTACTCATCGGTTGCGCATCACGGCTTCTATCCCGGTAGATGGTTATCCCTTTTAGTCCCTCTTGGTAGGCTATCATATATACCTTGGCTATATCCTCCTTGGTAGCCTCGTGAGAGAAATTGACCGTTTTAGAAACAGCATTGTCAGTGGACTTCTGAAAGGAGGCCTGCATCTTGATATGTATTTCGGGGCTTATTTCGTGGGCAGTGATAAATAATTGTTTAACGCTGCCAGGGATGCCTTCCAGGGTATGGAGCTGGGTGCCGGTGGCCAGCTGGTTCATAAGCTCCTCAGAGTAGAAGCCCTCCTTCTTGGCCGCTTCCTCAAAGTAGGGGTTTACCTCTACCATCTGGGCGCCATCTAGGATATTTCGGGTATAGCTCAAAGCGAAAAGTGGTTCAATACCACCGGAGCAACCGGCGATTATACTCAGGGTGCCGGTGGGGGCGATAGTGGTGCATGAGGCATTTCTCAGCTGGGGACCGTCGGGTACATCGTAGATACTGCCGCTGAAGGCAGGGAAGACCCCCCGCTCCTTTGCCAGTTCTGCCGAGGCTTTATATGCCTCTTCATTTATAGAATGCATAATGTTGGAGGCAGTCTGTAGCGCCTCATCTGAGTCGTAGGGGATACCTAGCCTGATTAACATATCGGCAAAACCCATCACCCCCAGCCCAATCTTTCTCGTCTTCTTGGTCATTTCCTCTATCTGCGGTAGTGGAAACTTGTTGGCGTCAATGACATTGTCTAGAAACCTAACAGCGCTCTTCACTGTCTCAGCTAGCTTGACATAATCAACCTCGGTGGTTCCTTTTGTGGTCCGTATTATCTTGGCTAGATTGATAGAGCCCAGGTTACATGATTCATAAGGCAGTAACGGTTGCTCACCGCAGGGGTTGGTGCTTTCAATCTTGCCTAGATGGGGGGTAGGATTATCTTGGTTTATCCGGTCAATGAAGACAATGCCCGGGTCGCCGGTTTTCCAGGCCAGGGCTACTATCTTGTCAAAGACTTCCTTAGCATTTAGCTTGCCGGCCACTTCCTTAGTGTGGGGATTTACCAGGTCGTAATCAGTGCCAGCCCTGACTGCTTCCATAAATTCGGAGGTTACTGACACTGAAAGGTTAAAATTGGTAAAGGCTTTAGGGTCGCTTTTAGCCTCAATAAACTTCAGAATGTCGGGATGGTCAACATTGAGGATAGCCATATTTGCCCCCCGGCGCATTCCCCCCTGTTTGATGACATCGGTAGCGGTATCAAAGGCCCGCATGAAAGAGACCGGGCCGCTGGCTACTCCTCCTGTAGAGCCGACCCTGTCTGTCTCCGGTCTTAGTCTGGAGAAGGAAAACCCGGTCCCACCGCCGCTTTTATGGATGAGCGCTGTATTCTTTACGGCGTCAAAAATGGACTCCATCGAGTCTTCAACAGGAAGGACGAAGCAGGCTGATAGCTGTCCTAGCTCTCTGCCGGCATTCATCAGGGTAGGGGAGTTAGGCAGGAACTCCAGATTAGTCATCAACTGGTAGAATTCCTTCTCCCTTGCCTTGACATCTGCCTTGGGATTGTAGGTAAGCTCAGCGGAGGCGATGGCCTGTGCCACGCGGTGGAACATCTCCTCGGGTGTCTCAACGACTTGCCCCTGTTTGTCCTTTTTTAGATACCTTCTTTCCAGAACACGAAGGGCATTTTCAGTAAGATTAATACCGGAAGTGGGCTGGACCTTTGTCTTGACGGGCATAGCTATTTCCTCCTTTTCAGGCTGAGCTTCTTTTGGCTGAGTTGACTGTTCATCGGCCAGAATTTCTTTCACTATAGCATCGATTTCCGCTTCACTGGGCAGGCGCCTTGGTTGACGCTGGAGTTGCGGCACCAGGTCTTCCATTCCGGGTAGTGGTTGTGGTTGCTGCGATTGCTGCTGCTGCTCTAGGCGTTCAATCACTTGGGTGGTGAGATGCTCTATTTTGTGTCTATCAGATATACCCATGGGTTCGGCAGCAGCAAAAATGGCCTTGGCAATCTGAGTGCGATTAAGCGGGACTAATTGCTTTTTTGGTGATTTGTTAGCTGTGTTCATCTCCGATTCCTCTGATGCCTTCTAGCTACCGTCTCTAACTTTTCATCAGGGAGTAGGGGCAGTTGACTGGTGGGCTGAGATACCTCTGCTTCGCCACCGACCAGGCTATCTATTTCCTGTTTTAGAACGGTGATATCAGTAAACTCGCGGTAGACGCTGGCGAAGCGGATATAGGCAATGTAGTCCAGGCTTTTTAACCTTTCCATTACCATGTCACCAATGATGACGCTGGGTATCTCCGCCTTACCCAGCTGGTAAAGCCCGGATTCTATGTCGTCGGCGAGCTTATCAACAGCACCGGCGGGTAGTGGCCGTTTTTCACAGGCCTTGCGAATGCCGGTTAGCAACTTGGTCTGGTTAAATTCCTCGCGCCTCTCGTCTTTCTTAATCACAAAGAGGCTGGCTGGTTGTAGCCGTTCGTAGGTAGTGAAACGGGAGCCGCAGCTTAAGCACTGGCGCCGACGGCGCACGCTCTCGTTCACGTCACGGGAATCTATAACCTTGGAGTCAGGGTAACTACAATAGGGACAATTCATAACCAAAACCTACATTATGTGGTATAATGGCGGCATAATACCACAATATGTAGTGTTTGTCAAGGGCTTTGTATCAAAAGCCCATATTCTCAAGCACTTTTGGAACAACAGCCTCTTTTGTATCAAAAGTCCAGAATGTCGGCTCAAGCCCCAATTCAAAGATGCTCATAATAAGGCAGCAGATATTATGACAAAGCACTTTACACAGAACTTCATTGACCTGAGCGGTAGGGGTTTTAGCCCGAACCGAACTACCGAACTTGGCTTTAATCATAGAGAAGACTGTCTCTACATTAGACCGCTTATGGTAATGCTGGAGGAAGGCTTCTCTATTGAAGCTAAAATAGTGCCACATCTTATACCACAAGCCGTCAAAAGTCGTTGTTGCACTTCCCATTCCTTTGGCATTACCCTTAAAGGGAATATAAGCTGTCCCACCTATGGCTTGGATTGCGTGAAGATTGCGACGGCTGGAATATGCTTTATCCGCCGATACTTCGTTAATTGGGAATGTTTCGGCAGTTTTATTCAGCAAAGGGATAAGCTGGACTGTATCAGCCGATTCATAAGGTGTTGCTTCAACACTGGTAACAATATGAGTCTTAACTCCGCACATCAAGTGAGTTTTTACCCACCTTTGCCTGCTGTGCTGCTTACCATATTTGTGGTCAAACCATCGGGAGTATGTTTTGGTAGAGAAGCCAGAGGAATCAACGGCGAAGTCAGTTTCAACCTCTCTCAGCGGTCTGGCACTCTGCTCAATGAGGCTTTTCAGCAGGGGTGTCAATTCGGGATTCTCAAGGTAACGGGCATTACTGGCAAAGGATGGAGCCTTAGTAACCAGTTCTTTTGTCTCTGCGTCTCTGAGGTCAGACATGAAACGCCTACCAGACATTGTAGTATAAGCCTTGTAAGTAACACCGAACACTACATCAGCCAGCGGCAGTCTCGGACGCCCGAATCTATATTCTGGTTGTTGAATCCCATTACACAGGTCACGGAGCAGGTCAACAAAGCGTTCCTGTTCGTGCATCTGAGCGTTGTCATAAGCTGGCCATTCCTGAGTGCAAGTCATTTTTACCGATTGTGTCAGAGTAGTAGTGCCGTCTGGCTTAGTCTCTCTTTTGACAACACATTCAACAGCGTGAATATGTTTACAGGGTTGATGTCTCTTTTCAAAATCAGGGCAGGTGCAGAACGGGTGGCCGTGGTCAAGGTTCACGATATACGAACCATTACCGGCCTGGGAGGGGACTTTCCATCCCAGTTGATTCTTTTCAATCTTAGAAGTTGCTGCTATTACCAATCCTCTTTCTTCTCTTGCATCCATCTCAATTCACTCCTACATTCTTTATTACAATACTATAATAGCACACAATGTATGTCTTTGTCAATACCTTTTACCACTAATTTTATAATAATTACTAAAATAATTTTATTAAAACATATTGACAATGGCACACATTGTATGATATACTATCACCAGATGGGTGATGAAATACGAGCTAAGTTAGATGAATTACAGGGTAAAGGTTGGACACTAGCCAATATCGCCCGTGAAATAGGTCAAGCTAAACGTACAGTTGAATCTTGGAATCAAGATAAAAGGTCTCCTGCTAATTTGCAATCAGTTATCGCTTCTTTAGATATTCTCGCTAAACGGAAACGCATACCCCCAAGGAAAGTCTATCAACCCGGTAGTCGTAAAAAGAGGGTAGATAAATGAAACAGATTATCGACCCTTTTAAAGCTGCTACACAAGTCGTTGGTACAGAAAAGGTTGAACGGTATACCAATTTACTTAAAGGCGAATTGAGAGGGGGGAAGACAGAAGAGGATGTGCGTACCGCTACAATCGTATTTTTAAAGAATCTAGCCAATGAAGTTGGCGTTGACTTAAAAATACAGAATGAAATAGTTGTTCTTACTGGCGGACGCATAGATTCTTTGTTCGATAACATTATATTTGAATTTAAAAAACCATCTTATTTTGATACTCCTCGAGGAATCGTAGAGGCCGTAGAGGGAAGAAATAGTGTAGGTGGTTTAGTCGATTACATGATTTCGAGGGCTTGTATTGAATCGACAAGTATCGAAGACTTTAAAAAATACCTTGCAGCAAAAGTAGGGATAGGATTTGACGGGAAGTCCTTCATATTCGTCAGGTATGTATTCAATATCAGTAACGAAATTGACTTAACGAAATTTCAAACAAAATTCTCCGATTTTAAATGGTTTCCTAAAACCATTGATGGCTATTTTGAACGTAATGCCAGAACGGATATAAAAAGCGGTTTAAGGTTCCTGTTTCTATATTTACGCTCAATATCTCCACGAAGACCACTTACCCCAGTTAATGTCTCAGAAAGATTTGGTGAGAATAGTATACATTTTAAAAAGCACTTAAAAGTTATTTATTTCCTACTCAAAACAAAATTACAAGACAAAGACAAACACACAACCACTCTTTATGGTGAATGGGATAGAGTCTTCGGAAAAGTTTATGGCGACATTAACACTACGACTAGTGATATAAAACATGGAATAAATGAAAAGTACAAAGAGAATGGCTTTTTAGATGAAACGATTGATTTAAACTATTTAATATTCTCTATTCACACGTATTATAACGTTATTCTGAAGTTACTCATATCTAATCTATTTTCGACATTATTGAACCCATTTTCGACTCAGAAGGCCATTCTTTCTTTAGGCGATGAAAAATTCAAAAAAGAGATAATAAATATAGTGCAGGGCGAAAGTTTCAAACTGCTTAACGTTGAAAACTTTTTTGAATCAGGTTTCTTTGAATGGTGGACGTATGATATTTCTAGCGACCTTTCTGAAATGCTAAGAGAGGTAATTATTTTACTAGAAGACCTTGAGGTTACTACCTCTATAACAAAACCAGAACTTATTGGAGATATGGTTAAACATACTTATCACGAATTAATGCCTCGAGATTTACGACATTTGCTTGGGGAATATTTCACCCCAGATTGGCTTGCTGAATATGCTATTGAAACATCAGGTTATACTGGTAAATTAGGTGAAACAATACTAGACCCAGCTTGCGGGTCAGGGACGTTTCTTACAATCGCCATAAGAAAAAAGATATTAAATAACGAAACGGATAGGGAAACTTTAATCAGTGATATTTTACAAACCATAGTGGGTTTTGACTTAAATCCTATATCTGTAATCGCTTCAAAAACAAATTATCTCCTGTCTTTAGGAGATTTTACTGGTCTAGATTTTCCCATTAAAATACCAGTTTATCAGTGTGATTCAATATTAACCCCAGCGGTTCACGCCATCCAACAAAAAGAATCTGAAATGTTTACCATTGATACTTTTTGCGGTACATTTCATGTCCCTGCACTTGGAACACGAGAAGCAATAGAAGGATTATTAGATATTATTGGGACTGGTATCAGGGATAAATATAGCAAATCGGAGTTACTAGCTAAAATTAGGCTCAATCATAAGAATATTAATGAAGAAGCGACACTAGAGTTGTATAAGAAGATAGGAGATTTAACTGCAAATGAAGAAGACGGGCTATGGATTCCGATATTAAAAAACTCATTCGCCCCAGTTTATTCAGAAGGTCAATATGATTATGTTATTGGAAACCCACCTTGGGTAAGCTGGAAGTCCATGTCCAAATCATATAGAGATTTAACATTACCGATATGGTTGAGTTACGACATATTTGATAAATCTGCATACGACAAAATTACTACACATGATGATTTTGCTATGGCATTTACTTATGTCAGTGCCGACCATTATCTTAAAACAAAAGGTAAGTTGTGTTTTGTTATTTCACAAACATTCTTTAAATCAAAGAAGGGGGGGGAGGGTTTTCGTAAGTTTGAGATAACCCGCAACAATACCAAAGTCCCGATTAAAGTACAAAAAGTAATTGACATGGTTGCAATGAAACCTTTTTCACCAGAAGTAACTAATCGAACATCGGTCTTATTACTTGAAAAAGGTAGAAAAACTATTTATCCGACACCTTACTTCGTCTGGACACCAAAAGGGAAAATAAGTGAGCATGACACCTTACTCGAAGTAAAGAGAAAAAGAAATGAAGTTGAACTTCAAGCTATCCCCATAGCTGGGACTAATGATGAAAAGTCACTCAGAAGTCCTTGGCTCACGTTACCAGCGGAAGAAATAGTTAATGCAAAAAAGGCTATTGGTGCTTCAGCCTATCGTGGGCGAAAAGGAGTTGAACCATCTGGTGCTAAGGGAGTATTTCTTCTTAAAACACCACAATATGTTGGAACAACAAAGTTACAGATTGTGAACCTTTTAGCTAGAGGAAGGTTGAAAGAAGTTGAGGATTTAGGAGAACACCAAGGGCTTATAGAGGATACTTTTGTTTATCCTTTAATAAGTGGTCGTGACATTGCTAGATACGGTTTGGTTGGTTGTTCTTATATACTTTTACCACACGAAGAGAAAAAGGGTGTTCATAATGCCTTAGCCGAAAGTGAACTTAAAGTTAAATATACAGCTACATGGGAATGGCTAAATTATTTCAAAAATGTTCTTATCGAAACTAGGGAAAGAAACAGTAAGTTTTACAATTCTAAATTAGACCCTTTTTATTTTCTTGATAATGTAGGAACTTACACCTTTGACCCCTGGAAGGTAGTTTGGAGAGAACAGAATAAGCAAATGGTTTCCTGTGTCGTTTCGACTAAAAAGGATGAACCATTAAAGGGTAAATTAATTATCCCCGATTCTAAAGTCTTGTTTTGTCCGCTTAAAGATGAAGGGGAAGCCCATTATCTTTGTGCAATTTTAAATTCTAAGATAGCGACTGACATCATTGAGGGTTATACACTTGAATTGCAAAGAGGTATAGATATTTTGGATTTTATTAGGATTCCCAAATTTGACTCAACCTGTGAATTACATCTAAAGCTGGAATCATTAAGTAAAAAAGCCCATGAAGTGTTTATGAATAAAGAACAGCTAACCCAAATTGAAAACGAAGTAAATGGATTAGTACCCTGTATTTTTGATTAGGACTTTTGATACAACTACCCGACTTTTGATACAGAAGGCACTTATGATACAAAGCCGTTTGTCAAGCCCTATTATGGTTGATTTTTTCGGAGATAGCCTCTGGGAAACAGGAAGGCTGTAGGGTTCTGGAAGACCCTACAGCCTTTGCGCTGGTCCCGGGCTTAATAGATTTCCCGAGAGCTTAATGAACTGGAGTATGTAAGGGATTTTTAACAACTTCAGTAGTCTGGGTTATTACCTGACGCCTGTGGCTGAATAGCGGGCGACGCAGGAAAGAGGGGACATCTAGTTCCTCCTCACTTTTCAAGTTCTTAAGAAGTTGAAATTGTTCGTCTTCCTCGCTGCCTTCGGCCAATCCTGCCTTAGAAGCGAATCCGGTGGCAATCAGGGTAATTCTTAACTCACTATCCATATTGGGGTCATGAGCTACCCCGAAGATGATGTTGGCCTCAGGGTCAACAGCTTGCCTGATTACTTCGGCCGCTTCATTAACTTCAAACAGGGAGAGGTTACTGCTGCCAACAACATTGAATAACACTCCCTTTGACCCGTCCATAGAGACATCTAGCAACGGGCTGGCCAGGGCTTCCTTGGCTGCGTCTACAGCTCGGTTTTTACCTGTGCCGGTACCTATGGACATCCAGGCTGGACCAGCATCCTTCATCACTGCCTTGACATCAGCAAAGTCGAGGTTAATCATCCCGGGGACAGTGATAACTTCAGAGATAGACTGAACCCCGTGTCTTAACACATCATCGGCTAGCTTAAAGGCGTTATCCACCTCTGTCTTCTGGTCACAAAGGTCAAGCAGGCGGTCATTGGGGATAATGATGAGGGTATCAACCTTACCTAGCAGGCGGGCAATGCCCTCCTCGGCTACCTGGCAGCGGTGGACACCTTCAAAGGTAAACGGTTTGGTGACTACGGCGATAGTGAGGGCTCCGCTTTGCTTAGCTGTTTCAGCAACGACTGAAGCAGCCCCGGTGCCGGTACCACCACCCATGCCGCAGGTAACAAACACCATGTCAGCTCCGGAGACGAGTTCCTTAAGTTCATCGCGGCTCTCTTCGGCTGCTTTCTGACCTGCGTTGTGGTCACCCCCCACGCCCAATCCTTTGGTAAGCTTCTCTCCAAGCTGGATGCGGGTAGGGGCTTCAGTAACAGCCAGGGCTTGGGCATCAGTATTCATGGCGATGAATTCTACACCCTGAATTTCTTCCCTGACCATACGGGTTATGGCATTGCAGCCACCACCACCTAGGCCAATAACCTTAATCTTGGCTGGGTTAGGGACGAAACTTGTTTTTGCCATTTCCTCCTCCTTTTTACTACCTATTAGTGATTTTTGGTTTTTGCCAACTATTAGTGGAATAGTTTCCTAAACCGGCTAACTAAATGCCGTAGCCCGATATTAAACCGGCGGCCTCGCCACGTCGGCTTGCCGTTGTGCTTTGCTCCCCAGAGCAAAAGGCCAACACTGGTGGCATATGCCGGGTCGCGAAGGGCGTCGCTTATACCATACATTTTAGTAGGAGTACCCACCCTTACCGGCAGATGTAGTATATCGCGTCCCAGGGCTTCTATACCGGGAAGATTGGAACTGCCGCCAGTAAGTACCAGGCCGGCCGGGACTAATTCTTCATATTCAGCGCGTGGCATCTCCAGCAAAATAAGCCTTAAGATTTCCTCAACTCGGGCTCTGATGATGTCACATAGGTCCTGATGAGATATACCGTGTCCGTTTGTGGACATTGGCTTATTCGTTTCCGCTTTGCTTTCGTAGACTGGCATAACACTGGCATACTTCTTCTTCATCTCTTCAGCAATATCGAAGGGTAATCCCAGGCCAATAGCAACATCTCTGGTGAGCTGATAACCGGCTACGGGTAGAATAGAGGTGTGCCAGATACTCCCTTCCTTGAAAACAGCAATGTCGGTGGTTCCACCGCCTATGTCGGCTAATATCACACCTACCTGCTTCTCATCTTCAGTCAATACGGCCTCACTGCTGGCCAGGGGCTCAAGGACAAGGTCGTCAATATCTATGCCAATACTGCGGATGCACTTTATCAGGTTCTGAACAGAGGTTACGGCAGCAGTAATAATGTGCGTCTCAACATCTAATCTGAAGCCATGCATGCCTACCGGGTTCTTGATGCCTACCTGACCATCAATAGCATAACTCCGAGGAATAATATGGAGCAGCCTTCTGTCTTTAGGTACTTTAACGCTTTGGGCTGAGGCAAGTACTCGCTTCAGGTCATCTGGACGCACCAGTCGGTCATTGCGGGTAACAGCTACCACTCCCCGATTATTCAGTGAGCTAACATGCCTGCCAGTTACCCCGATATAGGCTGATTCTACCTTGTAGTTGCTGGCCTGTTCGGCTCTTTTTACCGACTCACGAATAGACTCTTTGGCATCATTGATGTTGACTACCAGACCTTTATGCAACCCATGGCTCGGGGTGATGCCTACTCCGGTAACCCGGATGCCATCCCCCTCATCTATATCAGCTACAGTGGTGCATATCTTGGTGGTACCAACATCAATAGAGGTTAATGTGCTTCGCTTTTTCATTTATTCCCCTCCTTCTTAGCTGGATTTTTACTCTTTTAATTATGTTCGCTTTCACATTTTCAGCCCCCTTTTACATGGCTTCAAGATTCTTATTCGATCTAGCCTGCTGAAAAAGTCATTTTCAACTTCTTCAGTAGGTCTGCTCGTTTCCATGCTCCAACCTTGGTTTCGGCTAAAATACTCTGCACATCAGTGTTCTTAGAGCCGTCATTTTGAGTAACAATGTGCTCAGCCACCTTCAATTTTAGGTTGGCAACATTAATAGGGCTTAAATCACCTCTATTTTTCATTCACCCCCCCCCTTTTTAGTAAGCCCAAGAATTTTATCTAATCTAGAATGAAGAAAAGGCTACCCGGAGTTTTTTCAGCATAGCTGGCCTTCTCCATCCCTCAGCGCTAAACTGAGCGGAAAGACCGTGCTCTTCGGTGCCCCGGTAGTATTCGTCATGAATAATAAGGCGCTCAGCCGCTCTCAATTTAGCACTGCGGCTACGCGGATTAAGTTGAACCTCTCTCGGTGAGGGAGTAATAACTCGCTTATTAATTAACCTCAGGCAGGCCTTATGCCCGCAAATACAGGTTGGCACGCCCGGTGGGCAGATATAGTCCTTTGATTCCTGTTGCATGAAATGTTTTACGATGCGGTCTTCAAGGGAGTGGTAGCTGATGACAACCAGCCTGCCGTCAAAGCCGAGGAGATTAATCGCCTGTTTTAGGGCCGCTTCCAGGTGCTCAAGTTCATGGTTAACCGCTATTCGTAGTGCCTGAAAGGTTTTGGTGGCAGGATGAAGCCTGCCCCTTCTGCCGCCGACAGCCTGCTCTATCACCCGAGCCAGTTGGAGGGTAGTTGTTATGGGGCGTTCTTGCCTAATGCGGTAAGCTATTTGATTACTGCGGGCTTCTTCACCATATGTTTTTATAAGTTGAGCTAGCTTAGTTTCCGAGGATGTGTTAACGATATCGGCAACAGTGACCTTCTGGCCGGGATTTAAGCGCATGTCTAGAGGTGCATCATGCTGAAAGCTAAAACCGCGACTATGACCATTGAGCTGAAGCGAAGAGAGGCCCAGGTCAAATAAAATACCATGCACCGGGAGGAAGTCATATTTAATGCAGATAGCCTCCAGGTCAGCGAAGTTATCGTTAACCAGAAGGATTGAGCTACCATAGGCTTCGAGCCTTGACCTGGCTATTTCTATCGCTTCCGGGTCAGCATCGATGCCCAGTAGTTGCCCGCCAGGGGAACTCTGGTCTAGAATGGCGGCGGCGTGTCCTCCGGCGCCAAGGGTGCAATCAATATAACGACCCCCTGGCTGAACCGCCAGTGCCTCGATGGTCTCTTGGAGTAGAACCGGGATATGGGTGGGAGCTGACATTATTAAACCCCTCACTTGTTTTCCAAGCTCTCTATAATCTGCCAGGTTTGCTCCTGGCTAATTGCTTTCTCTTCTTCCCACTGTTCCTTGTTCCACAATTCAAGGTAGTTGTTGGCTCCGGCTATGACTACTTCCTCCTCAGCGCCGGCATATTGCCGTAGTGGGATAGGTAGGGCTATCCTGCCCTGTCCGTCAAGATTGAGGCTAAAGGCGGTAGCAAAAATAGCCCGATTTAGCCTTCTCAATTTACTGCGTGTGACTGAACCGGTAGTAAAGGTATCCGCCAGCTTTCTCCACTCAGATAGGGGATAGGCGGTGATGCACTTCTCTATCCCTGGTGTTAAGACCACTCCATCCTTCAGTTCTCTTCTGAATCGAGGTGGAATAGGCACCCTGCCCTTTTCATCAATCTTATATTCAAATTCACCAAAAAACATTTTTAACCTCTTTAGTTCTCCCTAATTTACCACTTTTCCCCACTTGCTACCATTTTAGAACACCCTTACCCCCCTTTGTCAAGTCTTTTTTAATAAATTTTTATAAATCCCCTGATTTTGCTACATTTTTTATGTGTGATAGAATAAGAGCTGGTTTGAGAAAGGCGGTGTTATGTTTAATCTTGGCATACTAACCATCAGCGATAAAGGTTCACAGGGGAAGCGTCTTGATAAGAGTGGCGAGGTAATAAAGAACAGTCCTTTAGCGCTGGATAATAGGGTAGTTAAATATGATGTCGTCCCTGATGAGATAGATATTATCGCCAGTAAGCTTACCGAGTGGTCAGATGAAGGCAGTGTGGATATTATTCTGACTACGGGTGGCACCGGGCTGGGTCCGCGTGATATTACTCCGGAGGCGACCCTTTCTATAGTGGATAAGCTAGTGCCGGGTTTCGCTGAGGTGATGAGAATCAAGTCTTTTGATACGACGCCACTGTCTATATTGAGTCGGGCTGCCGCTGGCGTTAGGGGAGAGTGCCTTATTATCAACCTGCCGGGCAGCCCTAAAGCGGTTCAGGAGTGTCTTGACATAATATCAGTAGCTATCCCTCACGC
>Ga0265594_1002532_pt1 | contig 12956 bp, 12 predicted proteins | sample saktaG_11_FD_190147 | JGI IMG/M metagenome (GOLD analysis project Ga0265594, IMG submission 190147) | Saline water microbial communities from Sakinaw Lake, British Columbia, Canada - sak_2011_5_24_80m | ecosystem: Environmental > Aquatic > Non-marine Saline and Alkaline > Saline ... | reverse complement strand
TGTATAATCTATACAAACGGGGATCAATTTTCCGGGGAGCAGCCCCTTGAGCAGAGTGCGAAAGTTCTGTTTGCCTTTTTCATCCAGATCGCGCAGAAGCCGTGCATCAAGTTTTCGATCTTCAAGGGCTGGTTTGAGATCAATAGAAAGGACCACTTTTCGGCCCAGACGCAATGTGTCCACAACGTGTCTGCTCAGGGAAAGAATGATCGGCCCGGAAAGGCCAAAGTCGGTAAAGAGCATTTCGCCCATTGCTTCTGTTTGCTTTTTGCCGCTTACCCATATGCGGGCAGTTACATTGCGCAGGCTCAAGCCCTGTAATCTGGTGGCAATATCACCGGCCGTTTCAAGAGGAACCAGTGCTGGTCGAACAGGAACGATTGTGTGTCCTGCCGATTTGGCCAGACGATACCCATCACCAGTTGATCCGGTGGCGGGATAAGACGCCCCTCCGGTAGCGATGATTACACTGGCCGCGCGATATGTTCGCCCGACAGAATTTGATTCCCCCGTTCGAGAAGAGAAAGGAGATAACTGTACCCCGACCACCCGTTTTCCTTCAATAAGCAGCCGTTCTACCTTTGATCTGACATGAAGACTGACGCCTTGATCGCGAGCCCTCCGTACCAATGCATCTGTCACTTCCTGGGCCTCACCGCTGGCCGGGAAGACACGTCCTCCCCGTTCAACCACGGTTTGAACCCCCATTTTTTCAAGAAAAGCCATAAGTTCAGTCGTAAAAAACCGGGAGAAGGCTTGGCGGAGGAAACGTCCATTGGGGCCAAAGTGTGTGATAAACTCGGACAATGGTGCTATATTAGTCAGGTTGCAGCGCCCTTTGCCGGTGATGCGCAGTTTCCGTCCCGGACGATCCATCTTTTCCAGAATGAGCGTATCAAAACCCAACTCGGCAGACTGTATAGCAGCTATCAGACCGGCTGCGCCTCCTCCTATGACGATTACCTGGTGATTTTGCATACGTTACTTCATTTTATCAATCATGGTGTTATTCTCAGACAGTTTCCCGGGTATTATATTCCCGGAATGATGACTAACGAGACAGAAGTATATTTTCATAACAAAAAGAAAGGCATATAACCACTTATTTTTTGACTGTCCGGCGTAAAGTAGATGCAATAATACTATTACTAACAACTTATTATATCCCTGTATAATGTGTGATGTTTCACTAAAAGAACACTCAAGAACTGGGTAAAACAACCGATCATATTACTGTTAAAGCACTAAACCCGTCATTGGTTTTATGAGAACAAAGCAGCAAGGAGCATTATGGAAAAGATCTGTATAGTGAGAAGAAGAAAAAAGAGCACTCAGGAATTGAAAAATGAGACAGATTACATTGCTGATAATGAACTGATACCAACTCAAGGATTGAGCGTGATTTCATCTCACGTGTTTGAGCATGGTATCGATGTCCACGAAAAGAAAGATTATTCGTATGAAAACTCAAGGGGGGATAAAAATCAAATGATTTCATTTAACTTGACACCTGAACAGGGCAAGTTGCTTCGATCCGGTAACTTCGCCCAGTATTTGACGAACGGAATATCAAGTGGTGCGGCTCTCAGTGTGCAGCAGCATGAAGATGGGGAAATTTGCTTAAATTTTCATTTTGATAGGGTGAACACACTGAGAATGCTCAAATCGGGTCATGTGTGTGCCATGCTGCAAATCAGTAAAAGTTTTTTGATGAAACTTGTCAAAGAACAAAAAATTAAAAGCTATAAAATAGGTAGACTCAGGCGTTTTTCGTTAGAAGATGTCCTGGAGTATCTCACCGAAAATGGGGAACTTGCAAATTCAGAAAAACAAAGCCTTATGTAAACAATAGCGTTTATTCAAAGATTGATAAGATATTTGAATGTTTGGGGGTAAGATTATATGTATTATGAATATTGGGGTCTAAAAAAGCCACCGTTTGACAATGTCCCTGATCCATCCATGTATGTGGAATGTCATGCGTCTATGGAGAATGCTATAGCGGAGACCCTTTTTGCAATAGAAGAGGGGGGCGAAAGTATTGCAGTGATTATTGGCGATGTGGGTTTAGGCAAGACCTTATCTCTTCGTATGATAATAGATTCTTTGGATCAGAAAAAATATAAAATTGTCCTTATTACGAATCCGGGCCTTACCTTCTTACAGATTATGAAAGAAATCATCGGTCAGATTACGGGGAAACAATGTGATTTGACAAGGAAGGTGGACCTGTTGGAGACCTTCAATAAACTATTGTTTGAAACTATAGATGAAGGAAGGAAGGTTCTTGTATTTATTGATGAGGCAAACGCCATCGCTCCGGTTAACCTCGAGAAACTGAGATTACTTACCAATATGCAGGATGATCATATGAATTTATTTGCCATGGTCCTTGCAGGGCAGACAGAACTTGCCCAGCGACTGGAACATCCCAGGCGGGCTAATCTGTTCCAGCGAATCGGAACGTACAACATGATAGACAAGATACAATCTGAGGAGTTAGTGAAAACTTACGTTGAAACCCGTCTAGAGCTTTCAGGAGGAAAGGCGAAAATCTTTTCAGACGATGCCTATGCTTCTTTATGGCAGCATTCCGAATATGGAGTGCCCCGCCTTGTCAATAAAATCTGTAAATTGTGTCTAAAGGCAGGAGAGACAAACGAATTTAATCACATTAATGAGAAAGTAGTCGATCAGATCGGGCAACGTTTCCAAAGATTGACTGGTCCTGCCCTTCAGAAGAGAAAGCCCAGAAAAAGACCAGCCGAAGATGCTATTCAGGAACAAATCCGGGAAACAAGGCATGAACCGAAAGAAGCTCTGGCAGATCATGAAAATGAGAACACCGGAGCGATTATAGAGGAATTAAAGCCAGTGGAACTGCTAATTCCTGTCGAAGAAACCGCTTTTGTCGTAATGGGCGGTTCAGAAAAAAAGGAGGAATTTGAGCCTGTTACGGAGCCACTTGACTTGGTGGAAGCATCAAGTCTGTCCGATGAAGTCGATTTGAAAAGAGAAAAAAGCACAGAGCTAAAGGAACCCATGCCCGTGCTGGAGAAACTGGAACCGGAAGAATTATCAAAACCTCCCGACAAGACTGCCGTGGCTAAGGAAGAAAGTATGATGGAAGTAGAAATCGGGGACATGAGGATCAAAGTAAGTCTTTCCCTGAGTATCATCAAACAGGCTCAATCTTCAACGCAGAAACACCGGGTCAAGTTGGCGGGTGCTCTGGCAGCACAAACCCTTCAGCAACATCCGCAACTGATGTCTGCCAATTTGTCTGATCCGGTTTACATATGGGGTGAAATCAGGGAATTTGTTCTAGACAGGTTTGGGGAAAAAAGCAAGGTGAGCATTATATAGATCCTTTAATTATTTTTGATCGTAAATACAGGGTTAAATTTCCCTTTCAGACAGTAACCGGGCAAATTCAAAATGAACAAAGAGCAAATCGCAAGAGAGTGGTTCATCAGGGGATGTCGGTACGACAGTCTTGAGTCGAATTCTGATAAAGCCATAAATGCTTATAAAAAAAGCATAAAATTTAATAACGAGTCTGCAGATGCCTATGTGAATTTGGGGTTTAGCTATCTTAAGAGAGAAAATTACGATAATGCGTTAAAGTGTTTCGAAAAAATGGTCGAACTGGAGCCGGGTAATCCGGAAGCATATAATAATCTGGGCTATGTTTATGAACGAATGAAAATATCCGGTAGTGCAAAACAGGTTTATGAGCGTACTCTGGAACTGGATAAGGAAAACGTTGAAGCAATGATCAATATTGCTCAAGTTTTGGAAATGGAAGGTAACTATCATGCTGCAGTGAAACAATATAAAAAGGCAATAGAAGTAGATCCTGATGCCACTGCTCCTCATTTTTGTTTAGCCGTTTTATATGACCGGCATGACATGTTTGACGAAGCCGTACAGGAATATGAAACCGTGTTGGAAAAAGATTCAAATTATCTGAAAGCTCTCTTTAATCTGGGGAATCTCTGTGTCCAGCTCGGCGATTATAAAAAAGCCATTAGATTGTTTGGGCGGGTATTAAAATTAGAACCTGATAATGCACAGGTATGGAATAACCTGGGTTCGATTTATGAAGAACTGAAATATTATAAGAAAGCAATGGCTGCCTTCCGACGATTCCTGGAGTTTAATCCTTTTCAGGAAGAGGCCCATGTCAATCTGGCCCGGATTAAGTATCTTCAGTATCGTTCAAACCCGGACAGTTCACAGAAAGAAGAAATTATTCAAAGACTTCATTTTGTTATGTCCATCAACCCGCATAACAGGGCTGTTCAAGATCTCCTGGAGAGGTTAGCCGAGGATTAAGAAGTACAGCTAATTAAGGTGAATGCAAGTTTCATGAACTTGAAGCAGATTCAGAAAAGATACACATTTGTAGTACGAGGTGACATGTTTCACACCTCACGTGTGAGTCGTGTCATTGCTCTCGTTCGGTATCTCTAATATAAACTTTACCAAATTTGTTAGAATTTCCGGAAAAACGACGAAATTCAGACAGAAAATCCTTCAAAAACAAAAAAGGGAGGTATTTTCCATGATAGACGCTGATAGGGCTACCCTACATAAAATAGTAGTAGAAAAATACAGGAATGGTCAGATATCAATAGGTATTAATAGAAGTTCGTCACTGCTTCTATATCCTAAAATTTCGCATAATCCACTGATAAAAATGTTTAATTTTTTAATTCGTATTTATTCATTTCCTCTTACAATCGTTGGGGTAATATTTGCTTCCATTTTTGTAGACAGCTATCTGTATATATTGTCCTATGTTATAGGACTTTTCGCTCTCATAGCTGCGGAAGACTATCTGTCGGAAGTAACGACGATAAATTCTGTGCTGGCGAATCAAAATGTTTTTTCCAATTTACAGAGGAGAGGGGTAATATACATCAGGGATGTCGTTGACCCGGATATGCCGGTCTGAAAGGTATTGTTTCGAAACTCATTCCTCAGTTGAGGGCGGGAAGAATGTCCCGGAAGAGGCTGCAGCCAGGAAACGCCGGTAATAGACCAAAAGCAAGAATGTCATGGGCAGAGCAATGAGCAGTCCGAAAATGCCCAGCAATTTACCCCATATGGAAAGTGACAACAAGATCATGGCCGGGTTTAATCCTGTAACACGTCCCATAATTTTGGGAACCAGTATAGCGTCCTGAATTATTTGAACGACGACAAAGACCAGACCTGTTAATCCCAGTATCACCCAGAAACTGCTTCCCATCTCGAGGGCGTGAATAAGTGCCAGTAAAACGGCAGGTATGATACCGATAAGCTGCAGATAGGGGACCATGTTCAAAAGTCCGATAAAAAGACCGAGCAATATTCCGAGTGGCAGACCTATTAACATAAAACCTGTAGCAAACAAAACCCCCACAATGGATGCCACTGCCGCCTGACCTCTGAAGTAGCGGTTCATGGCCGAGTCAAAATCTTCGACAAATCCTGTAATTGCTTCCCGGTAAGCAGGGGGAAGCAGGTCTTTCCATTCCTTACTAACCTTCTGGTAGTCCAAAAGTAAAAAGATAAGATAGAGTCCTATCACGGTCAGTCCGACCAGTCCCATTATAAAACTCGCCGTCCCGGTTATTAGACCCCACACTCCAGGTAAAACTTTGCGAGCTACAGTCTCGGCAATCTTCCAGAAATTGTCAGTTTTGAATAAATCCTGGACATCAGGTCTTGACGCATAATCCTTGAGTGCCTGCCAGAGGTCCGGCGGCAGGCGCCGTGAAGCCTGTTCAGCGAGGCCCGCGTTGTTGACAAGCTCGGACAAAAGCTTTCCCATGTGAGTTATCTCATTTATAATCATGGGAATGATCAGCCAGGATAAAAGAATTATCAGTGTAATTACTGCAGACAAACTGATAAACACGGCGGCGAGGCGTTTGGGAATTTTCTTCTGGATCAGAAGGACAAGGGGATTCATCATGTAGGCCAAGAGCAGGGCAACAGCAAAAGGAATCAGCACATCACTTAGATACCCTAACAGCCAGATCAGCCCACATAATAATCCGGCAGTGACACCGATGCGTACAATCCTGTCTAATGTATACGGTTTGTTGTCAAACAGCATAATGCTTCTCTTAATCCCCGTCCAGCATACCGCCTAAACGACCGAGGAGAGATCCTTCACCTTTGCTGCTTCCGCCGCCTGAAGGTGCATGGGCAAGAATTCGGTCTGCCATGCGGGAAAAGGGAAGACTTTGAAGGAGTACGGTGCCTGTGCCGCTGAGCGTTGCCAGAAAAAGGCCTTCACCGCCGAAAAACATAGATTTAAGACTTCCAGCACGTTCGATGTTGTAATCAATTCCCGTTGTAAATGCCACCAGGCAGCCCGTATCTACTCGAAGGACGTCATTATTCAGCTCTTTCTCAATCACTGTGCCACCGGCATGAAGAAACACCATGCCATCCCCCCGCAGGCGCTGAAGAATAAAACCCTCTCCTCCGAAGAAACCTGTCCCAAGGCGCTTTGTGAAAGCAATACCCACATCCGTTCCGAGAGCTGCTGCCAAAAAAGCATCTTTTTGGCAGAGCAGTTCTCCCCCTGCCCTGGCCATATCATAAGCAATGATTTTCCCAGGGTAAGGTGCAGCAAAGGATACTCTCTTCTTGCCGCTGCCGGTGTTGGTAAAGTGAGTAAGAAACAGGGATTCTCCTGTTAATACCCGCTTGCCCGCACTCATCAGCTTGCCGAAAATTCCGTCGTCTGCCTTGGAGCCGTCGCCCATTTTTGCCTCAAAGGTAATACCGTCTTCCATGTAATTCATGGCCCCTGCCTCGGCAATAACTGTCTCAGTCGGATCGAGTTCCACCTCTACAATCTGCATATCATTTCCCAGTATTTCATAATCCACTTCGTGACATCTCATAATTGCACCCTCCTCTTCATACAGAGCTGTTTCGTTTTGATTCATTACGTTTCCTGTCAGCAGAACGTAACAGAAAACTGGTAACATTTATCACACTTCACACATTCCTTCAATCGGTATAGACGCTTATCGGTTTCCTCCCCTGTTGGATCGGGTGGAAAACCCAGAAAAATCCGGGTTATATTATTGAATGTATCGAAATGATTTCAGGTTCAAACCCAATTCAAAATCAACACGGAGGCGTACCAATGATTGCGAAATACGTGCTTCTTCAATATGCATAAGTAACATTTCACCGAGCTTACCCTTTATGTTGCGCGCCGCTGACAAAATATTATCCAGGTCGCCAAATTCCGTTAACAACCTCGCTGCCGTTTTCGGTCCTACCGTTGGAACACCTGTAATATTATTCGTGTTGTCTCCGGATAATGCAAGAAAATCCACAAATTGCTCAGGATGGACGTGATACTTTTCCATGACAAAGGTGTGATCCATATCCCTTTTATTAAAGTGATCGCGTACTGTAATATGATCAGAAAGTAGCTGGAGGAACATCTTGTCAGTCGAGAGTATAATAACATTGCCACCTCTTAGGGCCACCTTTTTTGCCAGTGTGGCTATAACATCATCTGCTTCCAATGCTGGAAATATTAATGAAGAAACACCAATTTCCTCAAAAGCATCTTTGAATAATGTGAGGCTTGATTGCAACGCCTCGGGCATTGGCAAACGCCCTGCCTTATAGCCTGCATATAACTGATGACGCCAACCGGGTTCCTGGCTGTCAAAAACACATACAGCATGAGTCGGCTGACATTCTCTCAGGGCACGCTGAAGTGATCGAACACTTGTTGTTAAGGCGTTTTTTACACGTTCAGTCCCATCATCTCCCGGTTGAGCGGCATATACGCGACGAATTAGATTGAGTGCATCCACCGACAGGAAATTAATTTCCATCATCTAACTCCTGAATGAACATAAAGACAGCCGCCCCTGTGATTTGCCATTTAATGATTGAGACCCTTGCATAACTAGCCTACAAAAAAACCTATTGCAACCAATAAGGGGGTCGTAATATTGATAATGACATTTAATCCCATATAAGGTGTTAATTTCTCTATATTTTCGGAATATCGGAATATTCCCATAACGGTAGGAACGGATATAGCTGCAGTAGCGAGACCTATAAGGCCGGCCCAGGGGAGGTATTTAAAATAGACGCCGACAATGATAACCACGTAAGTTAATAAAAGAAATATCCCGTAAATAATGGTGCTTATCCGTTTGCCGACTACAATTGGAAGATGTTTCCGGCCTATACTTCTATCCGCGTCAACGTCGGGGAATTGATTCAAAAGCAACAGGTTACTTACGAGGAAAAAAGGAATCAGGGATGAAATAAACGCTGTCCATGAATATCCACCTGTAAGAACAAAATCTGTACCCATTACCATAAGCGGACCGAACCCCAGTCCCGGAGCAATCAGGCATAAGAGAGGATGATGAACAATCCAGATGGTATATGCAAATATAATAAAAAGGCCGATAAGGCCCAAAGGCAAGAGGAGCGGGCCTCTGACATGTAAAAAATAAAATCCAATGAATGCTGTAACAGCGAGTGTTGTCAGACCTGTAATCAAGCCAGTATATGCCTTCTCGGGTCTTTCGGGTAAAGCGCCGCTTCCGCCACTGAAGGGGGTCCGTTTTGTCTTGAAATCCAACCCGCTTTTAAAATCAAAGTATTCATTGAGAGCATTTACGCTTATATGTGCAGACAGAGCTCCGATGAACACCAGAAAAAGATAAAAAATATTCACATTCCCACATGTCCAGACAGCACTACCTAAACCCAGCAAGACACAGGAAGGAGTTAGTATCAGAAAAGGGATGCGCATTGGACCCAGCAAAATTTTTATTTCACTCATAATGTCTCCTGGTTCTGATTTCTTCAAGTAGAGAGTTTAGAAGAACCCGTGTCTCCTCGATTCCCCCGAGATAGGCTTCTTCAAAAACGGTATCATTCATTTGACAGGTGAGAAAAAGAGGTGTGAAGTATATGGAGTTGAAATCTTCCAGATATCGTGTCTCTTTTCCAAAAATCTCTTCGATCAGATCCTCTATGTTACTGTGCCATTTGTCAAATTCTGAAGAGTTTACAGTTTTCGTTTGTAACCAGTCTATCTGTTCAATCAGTTTAGAGAGTTTTTCCAACATGACTTGCTTCCATTGCCACAACAAAATATGAAAAGTTTCAATCCACAGATTTCGCAGATTGCACTGAGACCTTTGCATATTATGCAAAGGTCTCAACACCGATTATTCCAATCACTTGAAGGGCAATGCGAAATCTGTAAGGTTTGATCTGGTTGAACAAATAATGTCTGTATGGTTCTGTGGCTATTTTCATATAAATTCATGAGACTAAGAACGCAGTGTGGCAATAAGGCGAAGGGGGTTACAAAGGAGATTCAGTGCATCCAAAATATTGGGTGACACTACATCAGCAGCAGTGATTGCCTCAACGGCTGCCCCTTCTTCCTGTATGACGGAAATCCCCAGGGCGGCCGCCTTGAGCATCAGACGGTCGTTACGGCCATTTCCGATACAGACGGTTGAATCTGACCCCAGTTTCTTAATATATTTAAGTTTTTCCTCATCCTGATTTTCTAAAGGTAGTATTGAAAGCGTGCAAAAAACGTCAGCGATTTCCCCTTTAACGTTACCGAAGGTATCAGCCGTAAGGATATGGATTTTAACTTGAGGCGAAAGTTTATTCAGTACCTCCATGACACCATCAGTTAGTTTCCCATCACAGGCTATAGTGCCGTTGTAATCAAGGACAAGATGTTCAAGGAATAATTTTTTATACCCGGGTATTGTTATTTCTATCATCGTTGCTTATATAATTATATCTTCATCATCCGAGTCGGAGGGAATCTCAAGGGATTCTAACACTAACTGTTCCCCTATGCTCCACAAACTTGGACCCGAAGCAGAAAGGGGCTTAACAAATTCTTCGGGTTCTTGAGAGAGGTCAAACTTGAAAGCCCCTTCCTTGAATATTTTCAGTAAATAAGTATCTCCGGATATGCCTTGCTTGATTTTTTCAAGGTATTCCGGGTGCTCGAAGAAGTCTTTCGATGCAAGATTGCAACTCTTGCCGGTGTATGCATTCGTGATGATCTTCCAGATATTCTTTCTCGTTCCCGCGGATGCTATGCCGCTAAAAAGCCTATCCATCTGTTCTCCTATGAATACGAAAACCCGATTGAGATCGGAAGGATTTGGACAATAATTAAAAATATCCTGCATGAGCTCTAAGCACTCTGCGAGACCTTGTTCTATGATAGTAATTCTAAATGAGCAATTTCTGCAAATATAAATAGTCGAATCGTTTAAAATGTTAGCTGATTTTGATTTACCGCAAATATTACATGAATCCATTTTCCCAACCCCCATGATCAAAAATCACAGGTACACTTATATGCTTCTACGTTATAATGTGTCAAGGATGGATTCCACTTTCACAGATTCCTTTTTAGATCTATATTCTTTTCTTGCATTACGGGTATCAATTACCTATGATTTGGGCTTAGTAAAAATGTTTGAAATCCATTAACAAAAAAGATGAAAATGATTGAAAAACTGAGAGATCCCGTAAGCGGGCTGACGCATTTCATAGGTGCTATCCTGGCCGTAATTGGTTTGATTCTTCTGATTTATAAGTCAGTTGATCCTGTAAAACCCTGGCATCTTGTAACATTTTCAGTTTTTGGTGCCGGTCTTATTTTATTGTATACTTCCAGCACATTGTATCACTGGCTACCCTTTTCCGAAAAGGGGATTCAAAGGATGCGAAGATTGGATCATATGATGATTTTCATTCTGATTGCTGCCACCTATACTCCTATCTGCCTGATTCCCATGAGGGGTCCATGGGGATGGAGCCTGTTCGGCAGTGTCTGGGGATTGGCCACACTTGGAATTCTTCTGAAATTTTTCTGGCTCCAGGCGCCTCGATGGTTTTCCACAATGATCTATATATTAATGGGCTGGCTGGTTGTTGTGGGTATCTGGCCTTTAATCCAGGCGCTGAAACTCGGAGGATTTATGTGGGTTCTGATCGGAGGATTGTTCTACACAGTTGGTGCGATCATTTACGCACTTAAAAAACCAGATCCCTGGCCCAACATTTTCGGGTTTCATGAGATTTTCCACATCTTTGTCATGCTCGGCAGTTTTTCCCATTTCTGGGTAATGTATAGATATGTGGCAAGGTTTAATTGATTTCCACTGCCCCCCGCCCGTAAGCTTCGAATTCAAGGCGTGCAAATCCTACGGAATGAGGTGCATAATGGGCAGATAATTCCGCTAAAGCGGGACTGCAAACAATTTATAACAAAATATGTAGGGCCCGTTTCCTGGACGGGCCAATATGAGCTTGCCTGGTTAAATCGGCTTTGCCGTTTCGTGTAGCGAGAATTAAACAGAGCAAGGATGCAGCGCAACGCAGCCCCGCCCAGCGGGATTTACGAAGCCATCAAAGATTTGAGAAGGAATTTGAAAAGCACATGAACGAAAAGAACATTGTAAAAATTGCGGCAGAATTAAAACTGAAAGAAAAACAGATACGGGCAGCTGCCCAGCTTCTGGACGAGGGTGCTACGGTTCCGTTTATAGCAAGATATCGTAAAGAGGTAACAGGAGAGCTGGACGAGGTAAATATCATCGACATTCGCGACCGGCTGGAGCAGCTTCACGAGCTGGACACGCGGCGGGAATCCATCCTTAAATCCCTTGAGGACCAGGGTAATCTTACCGATGAGTTGGAGGCGAAAGTTCTGGCAGCCGAAACCCTCGCTCTCCTGGAAGACATCTACCTGCCATATCGACCTAAACGCCGCACCCGGGGCATGATGGCGAAAGAAAAGGGACTCGAACCCCTGGCGAAGAAGATATTCGAACAGGGTGATATAGACCCGCAGGCCGAAGCCGCTGCTTTTATCGATCCGGAAAAAGGCGTGGATGAGGTTGAAGATGCCCTGGATGGGGCACGCGATATTATTGCAGAGTGGATCAATGAAGATGCCGAAGCCAGATCAGAACTCCGTGAACTATTTGCCCGGAAGGCAGTGATACGTTCCAAAGTGGTTAAAGGTCAGGAAGAGGGGGGTGTTAAATACAGAGATTATTACGAGTGGGAGGAACCTGCGGCAAAGGCTCCGTCGCACCGCATCCTGGCCATACGTCGCGGGGCGGATGAAGGCTTTCTAATTTTTCATATCCTTCCGCAGGAGGATGAGGCCATCGCGATTTTAGAGCGCCGTTTTGTTACGGATGACCGCCTGGCCGCGGATCAGGTTCGCCTGGCGGTAAAAGACAGTTACAAACGACTGCTTTCGCTCTCCATGGAAACGGAAATCCGTCTGGAAATCAAGAAGCGGGCGGAAGAGGAGGCGATCAAAGTCTTCGCGAGAAACTTGCGAAATTTACTGCTCTCCTCGCCCCTTGGACAAAAAACCGTGCTTGCCGTTGATCCCGGTTACCGTACCGGCTGCAAGATCGTGTGCCTTGACCCGCAGGGAAAGCTTATGCACAACGACACCATCTTTCCCCTTAAACCTCAAAGTCGTACGGATGAATCAGCCGGGAAGCTAAAGTCGCTGGTAGAAAAGTTCAATATTGAAGCGATTGCTGTCGGCAACGGTACGGGCGGTCGTGAAGCGGAGGCATTTTGCAGAGGCATTGATTTTACCCGTCAGGTAACGGTGGTAATGGTAAACGAGAGTGGCGCCTCAGTATACTCGGCTTCCAGGGTTGCGCGAGATGAATTTCCGGATTACGATGTGACGGTTCGTGGCGCCGTGTCAATCGGGAGGCGCTTGATGGACCCCCTGGCGGAACTGGTAAAAATCGATCCGAAATCCATCGGCGTTGGGCAGTATCAACACGACGTGGATCAAAAAGCCCTGAAAAAATCCCTTGATGATATTGTGGCCAGTTGTGTGAATTCTGTTGGTGTGGAGGTAAATACGGCGAGCAAGCAAC
>Ga0265594_1002531_pt1 | contig 12961 bp, 11 predicted proteins | sample saktaG_11_FD_190147 | JGI IMG/M metagenome (GOLD analysis project Ga0265594, IMG submission 190147) | Saline water microbial communities from Sakinaw Lake, British Columbia, Canada - sak_2011_5_24_80m | ecosystem: Environmental > Aquatic > Non-marine Saline and Alkaline > Saline ... | reverse complement strand
CTGCTGGTCTCATATTGGGTCCAAAATTTAGAATAGACAACGATGCATACATTATAACTCCTCCTATAGCTCATCATTTAACACTTGTTGTCTACTGTATCATATTATAGAACTGTTATCGATATTTTGTGCTGGCTGACCACATAGGTAACACTGGACTATGGATTTTAGCAAGTTCTCTTTCAATATACTCCACAGGGGTAAGATAAACAAGAGACTGATGAGGGCGGTTGAAGTTATACTCAACAAGCCACTAGGGTATTCTGAAATTAAGCTCTATTTTCTGAGGTGATGGGCTTTCTTTTAAAGAAGTAAAAGCTGTTTAGTTTTCTCATTCCGGTAACTCCTTATGTCAGGTTAATATCATCACTAACCATACCTTTAGTGTTACCTATGTATCTCAGCCTCCGCAAATCCAAGAGATTGGAGGTGGATGTCCCGTAAGAGGCAGCGTAGAGGAGTCAGGGAAGCCTGGCTCTTTTATTTTACCCCAAGAATACCTGACCATAGCTATATACCCTGCCTATCTTGCTTCCATGCTAGGCTGCACTAACTTGATGCGCACTGCAGGAAGTGCCAAAATCCGACAGGCCATAGTGGATTGGGCAAATTAATGAAGAGGCTCCGGATATGTTGATGTTGCCTATTGTAGGCTCGCCAATGTACGAGAGTCTCGAGGCACCGCTTAGATTCAACCATGTAGCTTAATGTTCAATTATACCTGGCCAGAATATGGGAACTGTATTATCATAGCCCTATTCGATCGGCTACATCGCGCATACCCATAATCACATCAGTAATGAGATCTTTTAACTCCACTCCCAGCATTGCTCTACCCTTTTCAATTACAGATCGGTTCACACCGGCAGCAAATGACTTATCCTTCCATTTCTTCATAACCGACTTCGCTTCGAGGTCTGCCACGCTCTTCGACGGTCTGATTATTGCGACTGCCGTGATGAGTCCGGTGAGTTCGTCGATGGCATACAGTGTCTTTTCCATCTCAGTCTTGGGCTCATCATTACTGCATATACCCCAACCGTGAGAGACAATTGCTCGTACGTACTCCTCAGGCCAACCTCGTTCATGCAATATCTCTTGTGCTTTCTCACAGTGCTGCTCGGGGTAACGCTCGTAGTCAAGGTCATGCATCAGGCCGACAATTCCCCATTTTTCCTCATCTTCTCCCCTCTTCCGTGCCATATAACGCATCACCCCCTCAACGGAATAGGCGTGTTTCAGCAGGCTATCGCTGCTGTTAAATTCCTTAAGAATTGACACCGCTTCCTCGTATGAAGGTAAATGTTCTTGCATTTGCTGTCCCCTTTGCGAAATCTTTACGGCGTGTGAAATGTATGAAATGTCACCGTCTTTCTCATTTGAGATTATAAACTCTGAGACTCCGAGTGGTCAAGAGAAATAACATTATGACGATTTGTTCAACTGGTCATAGCACCATATCGAGTAAGCGACACATCTATGAGATAGAGGCATCCGTGAAACATCATTGCACTGCTGTAAAGACAGATAATGTTATCAGATACGTACGGCTTGATTCGTTATTCTAGCACTGGAGCAGGCCTAATCATCATTCACCATGTTAAACGCCGAGCCCAGGAAAGCAGTAATCTCCCGGCGGATTGAGTGATACCGCAGGAAGATAGCCTGGTGGTTTGTGGGTAGCCATACAATGCGAGGACGGCCACATGCTTGCCAGAGCTCCAGAGTGGAATCCTTTGGTACATAGTTGTCCTGCTCGGCATTAATCATCAGCTTAGGCCGACCCCCAAGATATGGTGCAAAGGTAAGCGGGTCAAATAAGAAGCATTCCTTAGCCGGTACAACATTTTCAATCCCCTTTTCCTTTACATCAGCCAGATATTGGGGGTAATGGCTATATACTTCGTGGCATTGGGATTTCGTGCAATTGTGGCTCAGCTGGACCTCAGTACTTTCGCTCCAGCTTATCTTTTTCATATTGCCCCCGGTGATTATGAACACACCAGCTGTAATTCGTCTGTCCACGGCCATAGCTATAGTAGAAGCCATGCCTCCCGTGCTTATGCCTATCACAGCCACTCTTCCGGCATCGAGCTCATTTCTGCTCTCTGCCCAATCTATTATCTGGCCAGTGTTGATAACCAATACCTGGAATAACTCCAGCCAGTTTTCAATGTAGGGCCTTGAGAGTTGTCTCTTTCTTCTGCTCTCCGCAGCTTGCGCTGGCAACAAGAGCTTGAGAATAAAGGTGGCTATACCCATTTTTGACAGGTCCCGTGCCAGCATCCTGTAAGGTGCTATATGTCTTTCTTCTGATATTCCCAGACCATGAATTAGAATGGCGATAGGAAACTGGCTCCCGGTGTTCGGCAGGTAATATTCACCACATGCTGTATCCTTCTCCTGGTAGCGGTTGGGACAAGCACTATGGAAGGTGACCTCGTAGTGAGGCGCATATCGCCTGGTTACCTGACTCTTGAGAGTAAAGCGCGGCTCTGCTTTCACATAATCATATAGTTGCATGTCTTAACCGGGCTAATTCTACCTTATCTATCCTGTGTGATAAAGCACGAGCAAGCCCCTATAGGACACTATTCGTTTCACTTTATGACGAAATGTTCAGCAGGAAATATGCTCTACGGTTTCCTGGTTAGTGATCCTTTTGCAGTTCACCACTTCATGTATCTGCCGATATCTGCGTTGTTGATAGGTCACGATATTGACAGCTACCGAGCAAGCATTTAGTATATGTTCACGGCAGTAGATATATCTAATATCGAGGGCCTGTAAATAACAGCAAAGGAGGTTTGATATGATTCCCAGGGAGTATAACATGGAAGGTAAGGTGGCTATTGTAACCGGAGGTGGTCGGGGGATTGGCAAGGCCATTGCACTGGTGCTCGCTGAGGCCGGTGTCGATGTAGTAGTGGCAGCCCGCACTGTGGAACAGATTGAGGGAACGGCTAAGGAAATCAGGGGGCTGGGCCAGCGCGCCCTCGCGGTGCCCACCGATGTTACCAGGGCAGCCCAGGTGGAGAATATGGTAAAAAAAGCTATCTCAGAGTTTGGCAAGATCGACATACTTGTTAATGATGCTGGTGCAAGTTATGCAAAACAACTAATTCCCTTGCCTGGCGTGAAACTCCCTGGATGGGAGGAAGTAGGTGACCTAAATACTCCCATGAGCGAAGAGGAATGGCACCTCACTATGAACACCAATCTGACCAGTGTTTTCCTCTGCACCAGGGCTGTGGGACCCCACATGATCAAGCAAAGAAAAGGCAAAGTGATCAATCTCAGCTCTGTCAATGCGGACATGGGCCTTCCTTATCAAATATCATGTAACACCAGTAAAGCAGGGGTGAGTATGTTTACCCGCTGTTTAGCCCTGGAGTGGGCACCTTTCAACATCAATGTCAATGCTATAGGGCCGGGGGATTTCCCTACACCACTCACGACAAAAATCCATAATGATCCGCAGCTTAGGGAGCAAATGCTTCGCTGCATCCCTCTGGGTAGGACAGGAAACGTGCGTGACCTGGGGTTACTGGCCCTTTATCTGGCTTCCGATGCTTCCAATTACATGACAGGCCAGACGATTTTCCTTGATGGTGGTGAATTAGCGCTATCGCCGTGTTGAGATGATAAGGGCAATCAAACTCCCGGAAAAGCGAGAGGGACGATAGCAGATGCGCCTGCTTAGCTGACGAATTGATAGGCTATGAGAGCATGCTGCGGCTTTCCGAGCAGCAGGTGACGGGTGAGAAAGGCTTTGCTTTTTGCAATGTTACTCACAATAACGAGTATATACTCACTGTTTGGAGCGAAATTTAATGCCAAATTCACATATTAGAAGCGAGCTGCTTGCGCAGACCAGCCAACAAGATGGATGTTTGCCTGGTCGGGTAACAAAACAGGTTTTTGTGGCCTACGCTCGACGTTCTGGACTTTTGTTTAGTCAGGTGACAACTCGTCATTCTGTTTAATGGTTCGTTATTTTGCCAACAAACTGGTTGGTCTTGAGTATCTGAGGATGGTAAAGCCGGGATATAAAATCCTCCCCTGTATCAGGTAATAAAATGCGGGCGCTATCAAAAGGATCAGGCAGGATGTCAGGTTTCTTCCTTTTAATTAGGCAACGCTTTCCTGCCGATGACTTCCTGATTCACATGCCATCGCCGAACAGCTTCAATCACCTCATCAGGATGGTCACAAACTCTAAGTAAACTTAAATCCTCTTCGGAGATAAACCCTTTAGCAAGGGCAAGGTTCTTTAGCCATGTCAGAAATCCTTCCCAGTATTCGCTATTAAATAATATTACAGGAAAGGGTTTTATCTTATGGGTTTGCATCAAAGTTAGCACCTCAGTCAGTTCATCAAGGGTACCTAAACCACCAGGTATTATTATGAAGGCAGTGGCATACTTCACGAGCATGACTTTGCGAACAAAGAAATGGCCGAACGTTATCGACTTTGTGATATAGTCATTGCAGACTTGCTCCTCAGGCAACTCGATATTCAGCCCGACTGATGTGACCCCGGCTTTGAGCGCACCTTTATTGGCTGCCTCCATCACACCGGGCCCACCGCCAGTTATGATTGAGAAGCCTATCTCACCAAGCCGACGGGCTATTTCTTCCGTCTGGGCATACAGCTTATCGTCCCTTCGAAGTCGAGCCGAACCATAAATAGTTACCGCCGGCTCTATATCTGAAAGTCTATCAAAGCCTTCTACTAATTCCCCTATTATCCGGAACATGCGCCAGGATTCTTCCTTAGCCAAATCATTTATTTCATATCCGTTTGCCATGTTGTCCTCCTTAGGAACACATACTACTATGAATTACCCATTGGCATCCTGTTCTGGTTAGACTGCTGACTGTGATCCTCGAGTGGAAGAGGTAAGCTTGCTGAACCAGTTCAAGGGAATAATATCTATCATTACTACTACAGAGAAACCTCTGCTCCATACTCTGGTATTGATACCTCCCAGCCAGTCTTCTCATGCAGGAATTCCCCGAAGCTTTTGGCTGCATTGGCTTCCCCATGAGTAATAAACACGTGCCGGGGGGCTTTCTTTAATGCAGAAATCCAGGTGAAAAGCTCATCCCTATCGGCATGCGCTGAGAAACCATGTATCTGGGCTACCATTGCCCGGACGGGATAATTCTGTCCCAGTATCCTCGCTGTTTGGGCACCTTCAACGATTTGCCTGCCGAGTGTACCCACCGCCTGGTACCCCACAAAGAGTATTGCACTCTCTTTGCGGGAAATATTGGCTACCAAGTGATGCTTTACTCTACCCCCGGTACACATTCCGGAGCCAGCTATTATTATGGCAGTTCCTGCTATATGGTTAATTGCTTTTGATTCGTCCACGGTATGAACCATTGTAAGGCCGGGAAAATTGAAAGGTGAGTTTTTCTGGCGTAACAGTGTGCTCATATCCTTGTCGAATAGTTCAGGATGATGTTTGAATACCTGCGTAATGTTCATTGCCATAGGGCTATCAACAAAAACCATCAGATGCGGGATGCGGTCCGCGAGCAGCAGTTCATTCAAATACCACATTACTTCCTGGGTTCGTTCCAGAGCAAAACTGGGGATAACTATATTTCCCTTGGCTCTGCATGTAGAGTTTATAATTTCAGCAAGTCTATTACTTATATTCTCCGAACTTTCGTGCAGCCTATCTCCATAAGTAGATTCAATCAGAACATAATCTGCCTCATTAAAGAGGGTTGGGTCGTTTATTATCGGCTTACCTTGCCTGCCAACGTCACCGGAGAATAGAATGATCCTTCTTTCTCCATTTTGGTTCACTGTGACCTTTATCATTGACGAGCCAAAAACGTGGCCTGCATCATAGAAGGTAGCATCAAGACCATCGGTTATGTGTACATTCTCCTCATATTGGACTGGCGAAAACAGGGAGGCGGTAGCCGCTGCATCATCGACAGTGTAAAGTGGAATCTCAGGGTGGGCTCCCCTCCGACCCTCTCGCCTATGCCTTTTACTTTTGAATTCTGCATCTTCTTGCTGCAGCTTGGCTGAATCCAGAAGCATGATTTGAGTTATCTCAGCGGTGGCAGCAGTACAGTAGATTTTGCCCTGAAAACCTTCGCGTACCAGTTTAGGCAACAGGCCACAGTGGTCAAGATGAGCATGAGTCAGGAGAACGGCATCAAGGGTATGCGGTGAAATAGAAAATGGATCCCAGTTTCTATACCTAAACTCTCTTTCCTGATAAAGTCCGCAGTCTACTAAAATCCTGGTCTTATCAGTTTCCAACAAATACCGAGAACCTGTTACATTACGGGCTGCACCCATAAAACTTAGCTTTATCTGCACGTACAAACCTCCATTCTGAGCATCTTCCCTATGATATCACCTAATCACACGGACTGCTAAATCATCGGATGACAGCTCAGGTGCTACGTTTGGCCAACGTGAATCAAAAAGAGCCTCCATGGCATTGCGTATTTCATCATTCAGGAGTGCACAGACACTATCGGCAAAGACTTTAGCCCTGGATTCCCTTATCCCCAGTTCACGAAACCATCCCAGTGCACGTAAGAAATGCAACTCCGGCTTCTTCCCCTGTATAAAAGGTGCGATACCAGCCGATGTTGCTCCCAACCGAGTTTCTAACTGAGGATATACGGGAAGCAACTTTTCAGAAGACCATGCAGCAACAGCCACAATACCATCGGGTTTTACCACCCGTGCCAGCTCTCTCAATAAAGGTAGCGGCTCCCAGGGGCCATATCCAACGCAGTCGGCACTCCATACCCAATCGAAGGTATTATTATCGAAGGGAAGGGTGGCTACATCCCCTTCCTGAAAGGAAATCTGCTCTGACAGGCCAGCCTCCTTTACAACCTCCCGTCCACGATCAAGCATCTCCGCAGACACATCAAGGCCGGTGACACGCCCGACAAATCCCACCTCCTCGGCTAACAACAAGCATGGAAGACCGATTCCGCATCCTGCATCCAGTCCCCGGCTCCCCTTAGGCAGCTGTAAAGTCTTGGTCATTGCACGAAGAGTTGACTCTCTTAACGGGTTAGACACTAATAAGCTCTGTATATAAGACTCAGTATCCATTGTTTCCCTCCCGACAACATTGGCTTGTTGTCTACTGACGCTAAAGTATCCACCTTGAGTGTAACTAGAAATATTCAGATACGCAATGATACAGAAGCAACAAGGTAAGAGAGGCTATATTGAAAGAGAAGGAGTAACATTCTGACGAACTGTTGTCTAAGTGTTTAATTGGCGTCTCACAGTTCCCAAGTTGTCACCATATCCCGCGTGTAGATAAGTTCATCTCTATTAGTGTAATTGATTATCAGTGAACATGCTTGTAGAATATTTACAATTGTTAGCAGCTGAAATATGATAAGAAGCTAACCCAAGGGAGGTAAGCACTGAGAAAAGCAATAGCGGCAGTATTGGTGGCGGTACTTTTAGCATCAGTCCCGCTGCTAGGCTGTGGGAGAATTTTGACAGGTTCAGGGAATCTCCAGACCAAAGAATATACTTTTAGGGATTTTACCAGCGTCGAAATCAGTAGTGCCTTTGAATTTCATATTAGCCAGGCTAGTTCATATAAGGTCAGCATAACTGCGGATGATAATGTACTTGAAAAACTAGAGATTATCAAAGAAGGCAATACTTTAAAGATAGCTCTCAAGCCAATGGTTATCCTTGGGTCGGTAACTTTGGAAGCTGAAGTTACTATGCCTCAACTTCATGGCTTGGCGGTATCCGGAGCATCATGTGGTACTGTCTCTGATTTCTATTCTGCTGATAATTTAGACCTCAACGTTTCCGGAGCTAGTAAGGTTACCGGTGATATCACAGCCGGCGACGCAGACTTTACGGTAAGCGGTTCCAGCACTGTTCAGTTGGAAGGTTCTGCCAATGACATAGTCGCTAATGTAAGTGGTGGCAGCCGTTTCAAGCTTGGTGGCTTTATAGTCAATAATGCTAGTGTCACTTTTAGCGGCGCCAGCACTGGTACTGTAAATGTGAGTGGTAAACTTGATGCTAATCTAAGCAGTGCCTCAAAACTCTCGTACCTTGGCGAGCCTACAATAGGCAACATCAACATATCTGGCGCCTCTTCATTTAAAAAAGAATACATTTAACGAGAAAGAGGAAAACTTCGCTAATGTGATGAAGTAACCCACGTAGAGGCCTAGTACCTCTGGATACGGCTAATCCTTTCTCTTATCCAGTTTCTTTTCCTTTGACATTGCTTTCGTACGCTTACCTATTTCATCAGCTTTAGAGAGCAAATAGACCATGCCGCCCAGGCACACAAGGAAAATGCCTATGCCGATAGGTGAACCCCAGTGCAGTGCCAACCATAGATTTTCCATTTCTCCCTCCTTTTATTGAACATTGACTTTTATGCTCGGATTATATACATGGGTCTAAAGAGAACGCAAAAGAGGATACGCCGTCAAAACCTATTTCGCAACAAATTCTTTTCTGGGGTATTGCACTAAACGCCCGATTGTGCAGGTCGGAATGCTAACTAAGATGATGAGTCCCCCACAATAACTGCCAGCCGCCTGACATCATTATCGGCTCTCATTGCCTCTATGTCTGGTTTGAATAACTCCATTTTCCATACTCTAGTACCCGCCAACTCGGGAAGTCAAATCAAGCAGAATAGAAACTCACTTAACAATGATTGGGAGCACTATCCCAATCATTAAAATAACCAGGGCAAGGCTCCAGGAGGCTATAAACGCATAAAACAAGTTTCCTGGTTTTCCGTTCTCCTCAATAGTGAGTTTTCGATATTGTTTGAGGTATTTAAGCATGTATAACCTTAACAACCAGTAGTTGATCTTGATGCCATGCCTGGATAAAAAAACGTAATCTTCAAAGTAAAAACGACGCCGCAAATGGCACTAATTATTACCAGAACAAGGTACTCAGGAATCATATTCACCTCTTAAGTTTTTCAGCGCCAATTCTAACTCAGGTATATTTTCACTATTTGCCATCCGCCAACAAAGGATACATTCCATAAGGGGTGCATGACAAGGGCGAGCCACCATAAACGCCCTCTCCACAACTTGAGGTAGAATATGCCAATCAATGCGTCACCCGGCAAGCGCCAAATCGTGGCAACCGCAGCATAGAATTGATGCAGGATAACCCAGCATACTGTGCCTGTAACTAACCCTCCGTTTCCGAGAGATCGTTTGGCAAGGCCTCTAAATACAACCTCTTCTGCCACTCCGGCGAGAGCAGAAAGCAACATGTGAATAATGAGGGCGCTCGAAGACTCAGGGGCTCCTATGCCCCTGTGCAAGTCTATAGCTATGTATGTTGCCAGTGCCGGGCCGCAGAGAAGCAGGAAAGTCCACAACAAGCTACGAGGTGTTTCTACGGCGTGTAAAAAATGCGGTAGAGGCAGAGTTCGCAGCTTGTCTCTTGCCTGAACAGTACTTTTTACTGCCGTTTCAAGTGTCAAAACCTTATCCCCCATTCTGCGAGATGCTTGCCCATTAATCAACAGGCCAGCCCTTGCTCCAGTAGCTCTATTCTATGCCCAGAGTTCTCCCGTAGCAAGACGAGCAGCCGGTAAAGCCACGGGCAGGACATTACGGAAACTGCTTAAGTAGAAGGGGGCCTTGCTAAAATCCATAGTCCAGTGTTACACTCATGGGAGCAAGCTTGGCCCCCTCAGTAAACAACCCACCCTATTGTTTGCAAGCTTCCATCGCTCATGATAAGTCGCATGTCCCAATTATGAACCAGTTGCCTCTCCTCTCAGCCTCATTCTGTTGGAAGAAACTTTCCATTGACATATCCCACACCGCAGTTCTAGAATAGAGTTACCCTGCAAGCTGTTGTAAAGACTGATCACATGAAGTGGACTGATAACCATATCAGAGTTTTGCCTTTGGAACATAACAGGAGGTTAAATGCTATCAGAGAAAGAAAGAAATGTGCTGGGCCTAATAGATAAGAATGGAGGGGAAATTGTCGAGTACTTGAGAAAGCTCGTACGCTTCAAGACAGTAGCGCCCTCATATGGTGGCAAAGCTGAGGGCAACGACTATAACTTGCTACAGGATGTAGTACAAAGAACCTTAGAGGAACTGGGCTTCAGTATCGACTTGTGGGAGGCCGATGCATCAAAACTTGAAAGCTTCCCCCTGTCAGGAGTTAACCCCGCTAGAGACCTGAGCAACATGCCAGTGCTTGTTGGCACGCGTAAAGGTGGTGGTAAGGGGAAGTCGTTAATCCTGAACGGTCATTACGACACTGTACCTTCGGGGTTGGTGGAGAACTGGACACACGACCCTTTTGGAGCGGAAGTGGGGAGTAATAAAATATTCGGCAGAGGAGCTGCTGATATGAAGGGCGGTATTGCGGCTATGCTTCAGGCGATTAAGTTCATTCATAAGGCAGGGGTCGCGCTAAATGGGGATTTGCTAGTGGAAACCGTTCCGGATGAAGAAGCCAGTAGCATGGGGACGTTAGCTTGCTGCCAGAAAGGCTACACCGCCGATGCGGCTATAATCCCTGAGCCCACCAATATGAATGTACTTGTAGCCATGAGAGGAGCTACGGGTGGTAGCATAACGGTATATGGAAGGGCCGGCCACGCTGATATGAAACAGCGGCATTGGAAAGAAGGGGGTGCGGTGAATGCGATTTACAAGGCGATGAAGCTAATGCAGGCGCTCAAGGAGTTAACGGAGGAATGGAGGTGTAGGCCCGATAAACAGCATAGATATCTCGATCCCGACATAACCATGCCCACGGTGATAAGGGGCGGAGACTGGCCCATTATGTATCCTGAAAAGGTGGAGATAATGTTCAACGCAGATTTCATCCCCGGCCAAGCGAATATAGGTAAGGAGATAGAGGAGAAGATAATGGGCGTAGCAGCTACCGACCCCTGGATGAAGGAACATCCTCCGAAAGTCCGAATTGGTGGTGGCCTGTATGGTGTGGAGGTCGACGAAAAGGAGCCGATAGTGAAAGCCGGCATGGAGGCTGTGAAGGAATTGGGCATGGAGCCGAAACTGGTGGGCTGGGGCACGTTGAGCGATGCCATTCACCTGGTAAACTACTCGAAAATCCCCACCATTTCTATTGGGCTTAACAACAGCAGAATCCACGCGAGCAATGAGTACGCAGACATCGATGAACTGATAACGTTAACCAAGGTGCTAGCTCTGGCTATCATGAGGTGGTGTGGATGAACAAAGCCAACGAGTTACTTGCAGGAGCAAGAGCGTTAGAGCCGGATATACGAAAGTTCTGGAAATTGACTGGGACATAGGCATTCAGATTGGGCTGGCCGATACCCAGTTCCTGTACAAAGTGGTAGGCTCAAAAATATCAAGGTATATTCCGATGGCAAGAGTTATCTTACTGCGTATTTCTCCCCCAAGGATATTGATCGGCTCAACGCCCTGGCACAGCGAGTAAAAACGCATGCCGTAGATGCATTGAACACCCCAGAACTACAGATGTCACAATAAACCAAAATGTGCAATTTTGGGATTTCTCTGGTTCTTCATGATAAGGCGCTTTGTGTTTTATCATAGGGGTACAGTCCAGAATTAGAAATCATGCCTCCCTTCAGGCTCATTTTGTATCAGGAAAAACTACTATTTGACAGAAATTTAGTACAGTTCTAGAATGGTAAAAGGTGGTAAATTATTATGAGGATTAATTAGATAAGGTGGGCTAACAAATATATGAAGTTTCCTCGTTTTCTCATTTCTCCTTCTTATGCATGGGCTCGCTCTCGGCTAGAACGGGCCCATGTTGTTACAAGATGGGAGTGGGAAATTGAAGAGTGGTGAAATCGGGGGGCCGATTGCCAAATAAAAAAAAGGGGGCTAGCGCTTATGAAGCAAAATCTTCTCAGGGAACACTGGATAAGAATTAAGAAAGGAGGTAGAAATGGGTAAAAGGAAAAATTTGTTAGCTGTAGTTGGGACAGTGATATTGCTACTTAGCTTAGCTGTTCCTATGATGCAATGTGCCCCTGCGGCGGAAGAGGAGGTGACTCCTCCTGCAGAGGAAGAGGTAACTCCCCCATCAGGGGAAGAGGTGACTCCCCCATCAGAGGAAGAAGGAGAAATCAAATATGGTGGGAGGTTGGTTGTTGGTTGCACGACGCCTCAGGATACCCTGACAATGGACATGAAGTTGTTGTGGACCAACTGGGGCTGCCTGTACTTGATGCTGGTATATGATAATCTGGCACATTACGGTATATCTCCTGATACTTATTCGTACTGGCCCCAGCTGGCCCAGAGCTACGAAGTATCGGAAGACGGGACGACGTGGACAATCCATCTGGCGGAGAATGCGACATGGCATGATGGTGTACCGCTTACAGCAGAGGATGTGGCATTTACGTTTGAGTATTTATACAATACACCTGGATGGGGTGGCCCCAAAAGGAGTTTTGAGAAAATCGAGGTCATCGATGATTACACACTTATAGGTGTGCATGATATACCACTAACGGCTGCCTATCCTCCTGGTTGGTGGATATGGGACCCGATAATTCCCAAGCACATTTTCGAGCCCTATAAAGATGACATACTGTCATTTGAGAACAAGGAGTCAATCGGTTCGGGGGCATTCAAGCTAAAGGAGTTCAAACTTGACCAGTACATGTGGCTTGAGGCCAATGAAGACTATTGGGGCGGTAGGCCATACGTGGATGAGGTGGTTTTCAAGAACTACGGAACTGAGGAAGCCCTATTTATGGCGCTGCAATCGGGCGAAATAGATGTGTTTGATGGCGGGGGCATTTCGCCATTTGCTCTTGAAGATGTACAGGCGAACCCGGACATCAATGTTGAGATAGCGCCGGGGCTTGGGGAGACTTATCTGGCATTTAACCTTCACACCGAGGGGCCATTACAGGACAAGGATGTAAGACATGCCATTGCGTATGGG
>Ga0265594_1002530_pt1 | contig 12962 bp, 7 predicted proteins | sample saktaG_11_FD_190147 | JGI IMG/M metagenome (GOLD analysis project Ga0265594, IMG submission 190147) | Saline water microbial communities from Sakinaw Lake, British Columbia, Canada - sak_2011_5_24_80m | ecosystem: Environmental > Aquatic > Non-marine Saline and Alkaline > Saline ... | reverse complement strand
TCCGGCCTCTTTTGTTTTCAGGCTCTTAGGTTTTCTGGAGCGATACGGAGCGTTTGAGAGCTTACGCTAGGCAATCGCAAAGCCGGATACCCATTATTCAATCTGGTGCACCCTTTACGAGGTTTTTGGGGCATTTACGCAATATTTCCGATCCTTTACGCAATTTCAGGGGCTCTTTACGCATTTTTGGAAGGCGTTTACGCAGGTTTGGGTACCCTTTACGCAAGATTTCGCACCCTTTACCCACCGGGAAGGGCCAAAATCCTGCCGGGAAATGATAAACCTCTGCCGGGGAGGCTAAAAAGTCAGCGGGAAGGTGTGAAATTTCAATAGGGAAGCAAAAAAGTCATTGGGAAGATTTGAAATCCTGCCGGGAGGGCCGCAAGTTTGGCGGGGAAGGGTAAAACCTTGCCGGGGCGGGATCAGGAACTGCAGGAGAGGCTTTCCCGGTGACGGGGGATAGGGGGAAATGCGCCGGCAGAAAATAGACTCACCGCGGCCGGAGCCGCGGGGAATGTCTGAAGACTTCGGCTTACAGAGTTTGGGAGCGAGAAGTAAATCCCGAAGGGATGAAATGTTTATAGAACGACAAAACCACCCCATCATCATTTAACCCCGAAGGGGTGACATAATTCCCTTATCGGTGGTCTACAGCTCATTGCCTCACAGACTCACCGCGGCCGGAGCCGCGGGATACAATGGAAATTGGACGTATTACCGGAAATAGAAAAGGCCGGACGATAACGCCCGGCCTTTGAATTGCTATATGTAGCTGTTCTTATTTCAGTAACAGCAACTTCTTATTCATCACCTGGTTCCGGCTGCGAAGCTGGTAGATATAGTGGCCGGAAGGCAGTTGTGAAGCGTCAAAAACGATATTGTGCTCTCCCGGCTGCAGGTACTGATTGATCAGTTCGGCAACCTGCTCTCCAACCAGGTTAAAGATCAGCAGACTTGTCTGGCCCTCTTCCGGGATCGAGAAGTGAATCATCGTCGTCGGATTGAACGGATTCGGGTAGTTCTGGCTGAGAGTGAATACCTGCGGAAGTGCATTTTCATCACCGATTGCCGTGCCCTCCGTGACGGTCAGGATAAACCGGGTAGTATCCGCCAGCTCACCAATCCCGTAATCCTTGACAATAATGGATATCTGGGTGTCCCCGAAGAATTCGGCATCCGGGATGATGTAGAGCCTCGAACCCGAAGTATTACCCTGAATCAGGAAGGCAATCGCGCTGGTGTCAGCCTGGGCGATAAGGCTGTGGATATCCTGCGGATCGGGGTCGGTCCAGGTGGGCGTGATTCTGATTCTCTGGCCCTGCCCGGTCCAGGTGTCGGTCATGGGAGTCAGTACCGGCGGGGAATTCAGCGGAGGTCGCCCGGCGGTCTTTTTGATGAGCCGGAGATTATCGAAGTAAATCAGGCCGCTTTCGGCGCCGCCGTCGGCCATGGTCATGTGCAGACCTTCCAGAACGTAATAGGCTCCGTCCATAATTCCGTTGCCTAACCATTCACCCTGCGCATTCGGATCACCCAGATCCCACTCAACCAATTTCCAGCCGATCCAATCCAGCTGCACCCATTGGGAAACTTCGGCAATATCGGGAGTATTGGCGCCGGAAGCGTCTTTTTCATAAAGTGAAAACCGGAAATAGTTATTGCTGCCGTCGCCAAAGACATAGCATTGCAGGGTATAGGATGTATCGATGTGGATACCGGTAGGAGTGCTGGTGTCGATATGGTCCCGTAGCAGATGCGTCGCGACACTGGTGTCCCACTGGTATTGAATGAATCCCGATTTCGGCTGCGTCTCGCGCACGGAGGAGGACGGTAAAAACACGAGTTTCTTGTACCCGAATTTGGTGCCTGTCGGAAGGGTTCCGGTGGTCGAGCCGCTGCCGGAAGGATCCCACCAGGCACCCTGACCCGAAAAATTGTCCACCATCAAAATTTCAGAATAATAAAAGTTATCCGTCCGGAAATCGATATCCAGGTCCGAACCCATGGTATTTCCGAGGGTATCCGTGATGGCGGCACCGAGGTGCAGAACCGCGTTCGCATCGGAAACCATGCTGGAATTGGATTTGATGCTCAGGACCGATTGCTCTTCATAGGTCGTCAGTTGGGCTTCATAAGAGAGATTATAGATATCGCTGGTCAGGGAGATCGTGTTTTCATTGATCGATTCCGGATCGACGATTTCGTCGAAAATTACAGTCAGGACTTCATCATAATTGAAATTTCCTACGGTCGATGTCGGGTAAGTATAAACGATCCGGGGACCGGTCAGGTCGGAGGCCAGCGTACGGAAGTTCAGGGTGTACGTATCGCCGGGAATGCCGTCGCCGTTGCCGTCGATCGATACGCCGTTGACATCAGTCAGATTGGCGTTCAGCGTCAGTGCATACATACTGTCGAAATAGAAATGCTCGGCAAAATCGATCGTCACCGTTCGGCTGGAATCCTGCCAGTCATCGGACCAGATGAATTTCTCGATAGCTGTGGCCGGTTCAATCGAGACGGCGTTGGCAATTGTGGCCTGATCCATGGTTTTGGAAAATGTAACCGTTATGGAACTATTTACCGGGATCGTGGCGTCTTCGATGGGATTCGAACTCACGATGACCGGTGCGGCTGACGGCAGCAGATCGGAAATCGCGCTGTTCGAAAGGGCCGATTCATTCCAAAATCTATCCAGCATCGTTGCAGCATAGGTGTAGTTGCCGTTGAAATCCTGGGTCCCCGGAAAGCTATCCACGAATGTATAGGCTTCAGTGCCAAAGTGAACGTTCACAATTTCAGATTGATTCACGTCGGGGTTCCCAACTTCGGAACGGTAGATCACAAACCACTGGTTTTCGCTTGTGGCGGCGTTCGGGGCTACGCTGATTTCGTATTTCAGGTCGTCCTGCTTGATGAGGGCGATCGATGGTGCGGCCGGACTTGCACCGGGGATGGAGTTGCGCATTTTGGTTTTGTCCCGGAAGAAGGTATGTCCGGCTTCGTCCCAGTACTGGTTGCCCCTCCAGCTGCCATAACTGAAGAACTGAAAGCCATCGACCCAATCGATGGTTCGGACAGATTTTACGATGTCCTTATGGCGATACCAGATACCGTTTTCATCCAGGATGTAGGACCCGGGGCCGACCGAAAACATACGTCCGGCGGCGATACCTTCCTGAATCCAGGGCCCCCAGCAGGCGGTATGCGATCCATTGCCGGTCAGCATATCGATGAAGGCTGCGCCGGTCGTCCAGTGATAGTGCATCGGGGTCAACTGATCCACATAGCCCTTATTAAACCAAAAAGCGGCATCCTGGTAGACGCTGCCGTAGCCTTGCCAGCCGGACCAATTGTACTTGCCGAGGGCTGCCGGGGAAAGGCGCACCCAGGGCTTGACGGCCTGGATCGAATCATGCAGCGCTTTCACGAATCTGGTCACGGAGTCGCGCCAGTAGCTCTCCCATGATGAATATCGCACACCCGGGAGACTGTCGGGAATGCCGCCGCTGTAAGGATGATCGACGTCGTAAAGATAGCGTCCGCCTTTGTTTTCGGTGAGGTCGCGGATTTGTTCCTCGCTGATCACGCCGTCCAGCTGGCGATTGGGATCGAGAGAGGCGGCATAATCCATGGATTGTTTTGAATTGGTATATTCATTCCAGCGCACGTAGTCCAGGTGAAGACCGTCGATATCGTAGTTGTTGACAATCTCCATCGCGACGTTGACGGTATAATCCCGTACAGCCTTCATACCGGGTGAGATAGCGATATCGGATTGCATGACGATGCCGCTCTGATCCCGGCAAACCCATTCGGGGTGTAGTTGCACGGGTGCTCCGCTGACTGTGCTGGAAGTGGCAAAGCAGTTGAACCAGGCGTGCAATTCCATTCCGCGCTTGTGTGCTTCTTCGATTGCATAGGCGAGCGGATCATAGCCGGGATCGCTGCCTCCTGCGTAATAGCCCCAGGGTTCATAACTGGAATTATAGTAGGCGGTGCCGCCCTGGCGTGCCTGCCAGATCACGGCGTTCATATTAGCAGCCTGATGGTTGTCTAATATTTGACGAACCCGGGCTTTATTGGTCTCGACGGAGGAACCTCCGCTGATATGCTCCCATGTTATCACCCAGGTGGCCCTGAATTCCTCGTTATTACGTTGAGCGAGGGCCGGGATGGATGATAGAAGAAATGCTAAGATAAATGCCACACGAATACTTTTTTTCATTAATTAACCTCTCCATTTTCTTAGTTAAATTTATTCCTCCATAGGCTAGTAATCAACCCCGCTCCGACGATTTCTCAGGAAATAATGCGGATGCTTTACAGGGCTTGGGAGAGACGTGGAGAGGGGATTATGCATCCACCTGCCGTTGTGATGGTAAAAGAGAAATGCTGAAATCGCAGCTGCCGGGATATTTTAGCTGAGCTGTTCCTTTTTTAGAGGTAAAAATTTATTTATATTCCAATGCTTTTTAAGAAAAATATAAGCAAATCCACTATAGGAGTAATCCGTGTCGAAGCGAGTATTTTGGTTTAAGCGATTATTGTCCTTTTTTCTGATAGTTCTGATCATCGCGTTCGGCGTTTTTGTGATCCAGCGTCAGCACCGGAACCAGCCGGAATCGGTATTCTTTCCCAACAAGATCAAGGTCATGACCTACAATATTCATCACGGTGTCGGCAGCGACGGAGTCTACAGCCTGTCGCGAATCGCCCAGGTTATTCGTGACGAAGATCCTCAAATCGTCTGTCTGAATGAAGTTGATTACCAGACCAAACGGACCTTCGGTGACGACCAGGTCCGTAAAATCGCCGATGAACTCGATATGGAATACTCCTTCGCCCGGAATTTTCCCCTTGAAGGCGGCTGGTACGGCAACGCGATTCTAACGAGTTTTCCAATTCATTTTGTGGAAAATACGATTTATAAAAATCACAGCCCTGAGGAAACGCGCGGGCTTCTGCATATGTCGTTGAAAATGAAGAAACAATTTTTGCATATTTACGCTACGCATCTGGGGGTGGATTCGCTGGAGAGCGGGGCCCAGACGACCGAACTTCTCAGCAGTATTCTGAAATGGGGAGTTGATGACCCGGTGATTCTGGCCGGTGATTTCAATATGGAACCGCGCTACCAGAGAATCCGTGAAATTTTATATTATTTCAAGGATAACGGCAGTAATCTTGAAAACGTGTTTACCTATCCCAGTCCGAATCCTACGAAACGGATCGACTTCATTTTCGCCAATGAATCGATGGAACTGCTTTCGACTTCGGTTATCAGTAACTCCGTAACGGCGCTGGCCTCCGATCACCTGCCGGTGGTGGCGACCTATCGCATCCATCACCTGACCAGGAAGAAACCGCAAACGGAAGCCGTTGAAGAGGCCGGGCAGGAGTAAACGGGTACGGTTTCAGGGGCCAATAATCTTAAAAAGTTATTTTAAATCTCCGAAATATAATTTAGGTTTATACCGGAAATGCAGGTGCTCACTTACCAATATAAACCAAATTGCGGACGACAAAATTTCTCCGTGATGGGACCGGTATGAGTAGCAAAGTACGGGTGCATTCTTTTTTAAAACGAGTATAATCATTCGATTCCTGTCAGGGGAGAATCGGGCGGAATATAGTAACGAAACCATAAGATCGGGAGTATTACAGAATGTATGATTTCCTTCAGACGTTAGGGATTAAAGAAGTGAACTTTGGGGCGTCGCTCGGCAACAGCAAGGGCTGGCTGGAGACCCATGGCCAGGAGCTGGTCAGCTATTCGCCCATAGATGGTAAACCGATTGCCCGGGTGATTCAGGCTACGAAAGACGATTATGAGATAATTGTTCGGGAGGCCGAAGCCGCCTTTAAAAAATGGCACATGCTTCCCGCGCCGCAGCGCGGTCAGATCGTGCGGGAAATCGGCGATATTTTACGGGAATACAAGGAGCCGCTCGGCAAATTGGTAACCCTGGAGATGGGTAAGATAAAGGCCGAAGGCTGCGGCGAAGTACAGGAGATGATCGACATCGCCGATTTCGCCGTCGGGCAAAGCCGTATGCTCTATGGCTCGACGATGCACAGCGAACGGCCTTTACACAGAATGTTCGACCAGTACCATCCTTATGGCATTGTCGGCATCATCACGGCCTTCAATTTTCCGGTGGCGGTTTGGGCCTGGAATTCCCTGCTGGCGGCAATTTGCGGTGATGTGAACCTGTGGAAACCCAGCTCGAAAACACCCCTGACGGCGGTGGCTGTTCAGAACATCATCGCCCCGGTTATCGATAAATATGATCTGAAGGGTGTCTTCAACATGATCATCGGGAAAGGCTCGGAGATCGGTGAGACTCTGATTAACGATCGGCGGGTAGCATTGATCAGTATGACCGGCAGTACGAAAATGGGCAAACGCATCAGCGAAGTTGTGGGAAAGCGCCTGGGACGTACGATTCTGGAGTTGGGCGGAAATAATGCCATTATCATCGCCGAAGACGCCAATCTGGATATGGCTATCCGGGCGACGCTTTTTGGCGCCGTCGGCACGGCTGGGCAGCGTTGCACCTCGACCCGCCGCATCATCATTCAGAAATCGATCAAAGAAAAGTTTATTGCAGGGCTGGTCAAAGCCTACAGGCAGGTGAAAATCGGGAATCCCCTGATCGAAGGAACGCTGATGGGACCGGTGATCGATCAGGCTGCCGCGGATTTGATGCTGGATGCGATTGAAAAGGCCCAACAGGCCGGAGGCAAATTGCTCTGCGGAGGCGGAAAGGTCAAACTGCCCGGTCTGGAGGGTGGCTTCTATGTGGAACCGACTATCCTGGAAGTGAAAAATGAGTACCCGATTGTTCAGGAAGAAACCTTCGCGCCGATTCTCTACATTATCGAGTACGATGATATCGAGGACGCCATTGCGAAGCATAACGATGTTCGTCAGGGTTTGAGTTCCGCCATTTTTACTAATTCTGTCTATTATGAACAGCTCTTCCTTTCCCATAGGGGTTCCGATTGCGGTATTGCCAACGTAAATATCGGTACCTCAGGGGCCGAAATTGGCGGTGCCTTCGGCGGAGAAAAGGAGACCGGCGGGGGCCGTGAGTCCGGATCGGACGCCTGGAAAGCCTATATGCGCCGGCAGACCAACACGATCAACTGGGGCAAGGACTTGCCCCTGGCTCAAGGAATTAAATTCGATATCGATTGATATCGGCAAGCATTTCTCTGAGGTATACGGTACATTCTGGGGGTATGGCAATGGGCAGGAACTTCTCCTGTCCATTGTTTATTTAAAGGCCTAAATTACATCGTATGGAAAAAGGTACCCTGTATATCGTTGCGACGCCGATTGGGAATTTGGGTGATATTTCATTCCGGGCCGTCGAAATTTTAAAAAAAGTCGATTTGATTGCCGCCGAAGATACGCGCCATGCGTCCATCCTGCTCAACCATTACGGAATTCATACTAAACGCATAAGTTATTACGATGAGATTGAAGAAAGCCGGAGCAATGAGCTGGTCGAAAAGCTGCTGCAAGGCCTGAATCTTGCGCTGATCTCGGATGCGGGCACACCCTCTTTAAGCGATCCCGGGTACCGCCTGATTACGAAAGCGCTGCTCAAAGAAATCCCGGTGGTGCCCATACCGGGAGCGTCATCGATCCTGGCTGCCTTGACAGCTTCGGGCCTGGCTATGGACCGCTTCGCCTATGAGGGATTTCTGCCGCGCAAAAAGGGACGCCAAACCCGGCTGCGCGAATTGGCCCTGGAACCGCGCACGATCGTGATCTTCGAAAGTCCGTATCGCGTCTTAAAAACGTTAAAAGATTTAATCGAGAATCTCGGCGACCGGCCGGCTGTGGCGGCGCGGGAACTAACGAAAATGTTCGAGGAATTCAGACGCGGCAAATTGTCCGATATACTCCGCCATTTTAACGAGCATGCTCCCAAAGGAGAGTTCGTAATCCTGGTCGAAGGCAATAAAAAGACCAAATAACGAAGTGACGTTTGAATCCGGGCGGCAAATGTACGTATTCCGGGAAAAATTAGAGGATTGCAGAGGGGATTCTAATGATCTGGTTCTATCCGGCTATTTCGGTCTTATTTCTGGTTATAGGTTTCCTTTTCATCATGCGTCCGGCGTGGATGAGAAAAATGATGAAATGGATTATGGACAAGGATTTATTCCATTTTATGGGTGTCCTTGAGATTGCATTGGGCCTTGGCACACTGTACTTTCGTCACGGAAGCCATTTGCTCTGGTTCGTGTTCCTGGCGGGATTCTTATTTTTCATAGACGGTATTCTTTATCTGCTTAGCTCCGGCCAGCTCAAAACGGCCTATGCCTGGTTTATCGGACTGGAGGATAAAGGCTTGAAAATTTACGGAATGTTCATGTTCCTGATTTTCATCGGCTACTTCTGTGCCGGTACGCAATTCTGAGTATCTTCCGAATTTAAAGGAGTTGAGAATGAAGGTGTGTTCTTCTTTGCGGATAATGTCTGCCCTCTTGCTTGGCGTACTGTTTTGTTTGTCCATGCTCCGGGGGCAAAGTCAGTCCGAAATATATTCACAATATGGAACCATCCGCAAAGTCAGCTTGAAGAGCGCCCCCTTTCCGCATCCGCGGAGAGCGCAGGGATATACTTATCGGGATCAGTTATTCGCAGCGGAACAACACTACCAGGATAGCAGCGTGGCGATTTTTATACCCAATTATTTTCGTCCCGGCAAGCGAGTTGATTTTGTGGTTCATTTTCATGGTTGGTATGCTAGTATCGATAGCGTTCTGAAAAGATTTCGCCTGATCGAACAGCTGTCGGGCAGCCGTAAAAATGCGATTCTGATCGTTCCGCAAGGTCCTAAAAACGCTCCGGATTCCTTCGGTGGAAAGTTGGAAGATCCTGACGGTTTTAAATCCTTCATGGAGGAAATAGTGCTCTATTTGCGGGCGGAACAGCTGCTTGGAAAAAGCCGGATCGGAAATATTATTGTGAGCGGGCATAGCGGCGGATATCATGTTATTGCTTCTATCCTTAATTGTGGTGGATTGACCGGAAATATTAAGGAAGTACACCTGTATGACGGCCTGTACGGGGAAATTGAAAAATATGTTCAATGGATTGAGCATTACAACGGCAAATTTATCCATATATTCACCACGAACGGCGGGACGAAGGAAAATTCCATCGCTTTAATGGATTCAATGAAGTGCTGGCAGATGCCATTCTGCTATACGATGGAAGATGAACTAAGTCAAGCGATGCTCATGGATAATCGGATCATCTTCATTTTCAGCAATTTGAGACACAGCGAAGTCATCAGCGTTAAAGACGAATATGAACGTTTCTTATCTGCAAGTCAGTACCTGAAAACCGTGCGCATGAGAGAATAGTGCTTGTTTTAGATGTCAACTTCGGTTTGTCACCTAGCCGGAATCCTCTTCCTCCACGATCATAAAAAAATCTGTTGACAAGTTTCATCGAGAATTTTATATTCAATTATAATAGTAACTCAGATGTGAACGACTCTCGGGTTTATATTTGGAAAGAAATCGATGAAACATTTCTCGCTCAACACTATCTTGAGTTTGATGCTGTTTCTGAACATGTGCCAGAGTACGATTGATACCAGGGAAGCCATTACCAATGTTCCGGAGTGGGCCAAGGATGCAATCTGGTACCAGATCTTTCCGGAACGTTTTCGTAATGGCGATCCCGGGAATGATCCGACGATAGAAACACTCAAAGGAACCTGGCCTTACGAACCCCAATCCGCCTGGCAGCTAATGCCCTGGACATCCGATTGGTACGAATTGCAGCCTTGGGAAAAAGCTAACCAGCGAGGTTTCTATTACAATGCGCAGTTGCGCCGCTATGGAGGGGACCTGCAGGGGATTTTGGACGAGCTCGACTACCTGCAGGAGCTTGGAATTGATGCGATCTATTTGAATCCGGTCTTCGAGTCCGCCTCGTCCCATAAATATGGCGCAACGATGTACCATCATATCGATAATAACTTTGGTCCTGACCCGCTGGGTGATATCGCTATCTGGAGCCGTGAAGATCCGGCTGATCCCGGAACCTGGCAGTGGACATCGGCAGACCTGTTGTTTCTGCAATTGGTGCGGGAAGTTCACGCGCGCAATATGTATCTCATCATTGACGGCGTTTTCAACCATGTCGGTATCCTGTTCTGGGCATTCCAGGACGTACGCGAGAAAGGACCGGCGAGTCCTTTTACCGACTGGTTCGTCATTCAGAATTTCGATGATCCGGGTACTCCTGAAGATGAGTTCCAATACCAGGGATGGTTCAACTTTACGGATTTACCCGAGATTCAGGAGGATGAACACGGCGCCGATGATTCTTTTCGCGAGCATATTCATCAGATCGTTAAAAGGTGGATGGACCCGAACGGCGATGGAGATCCGTCGGACGGCGTGGACGGGTGGCGCCTGGATGTGGCGGAAACGGTCAGCCCGGATTTCTGGAGAGACTTTCGCAGGTGGACCCGGGAGATCAATCCCGTTGCCTTTCTGAGCGGGGAAGTCTGGTGGCGGGATTTTCCGCGTAACATCATGTTCGATGCAGCCCCCTGGCTGCGGGGAGATATGTTTGATGCCGTCATGAATTACCGTTTCGCCGATGCGATGCTCAAAGCCTTCGTCGATCAGGCGAATCCGATAACACCCTCGCAACTGGATCTTTTACTGGGAGACATCCGAATTCAATATCCACAGGGATCACAGTATGGATTGATGAATCTTATGGCCAGCCATGATACCGAGCGTTTTGCGTCAATGGTTGCTAATCCCGACCGGTGGATCGATCACGCTTCCAATCTGAATTATGATAAGAATTTCGATGTCAATAAACCTTCTCCGGAAGAACGGCAGGTGCAGAAACTGATCCTGGCGTTCCAATTCACTTACATCGGTGCACCGTATATTTTTTACGGCGATGAGGTTGGAATGTGGGGAGCCGATGATCCGGATTGCCGCAAGCCCATGCTCTGGCTGGATCTTCTGTATAAGGATGAAATTTGTCATCCCTTCGATTTACCCAAGGAACCGGACGGCATCGAACCGGATATGGAGTTATTCCGGTTTTATCAGCAAATGATTCGACTGCGGATAAAATACGCCTGCCTGCGGCGTGGCGAATACCAAACGATTATGATGGATGATAACCGGGGAATTTTCGGTTTTGAACGCAAACTCGGCCGAGAAAGGGTCCGGGCCATATTCAATGCCACGTGGAAGAGTCAGCCGGTGGCGCCCGAATCATTTTTAGGTAAACACCCCGAACACTGGGAGCCAATCTGGGATGAAAACAGACAAGGTACTGAAATACAGCCCAAGTCTTTTAAGATATATGAATATGGCAAATAGACCGGGATAAAGGGAATGTTATCTGTAACCAGGAAGGCTTATCCGGCCGAAAAGTCACGCGGAAAGAAATCAATTTTCAACATTCAAAAAAGGACTGGAAGGTTGAGTAAAAAGGGATACAAAAATCGTTTTCTTAGATCCGTTTTGATCCTCCTCATGATGATTTTTTGGATATCGATCGGATACGCGGGAACCACGGGGAAAATTACCGGTCGCGTAACCGATGGAGAGACCGGTTTGCCGCTCCTGGGCTGCAATATTCTCGTTGAGGGGACCTATCAGGGTGCCGCCACCGATCCTAACGGGGATTATTTTATTCTGAATGTAGCCCCGGGTGTCTATCGTGTGCGAGCCATGATGATCGGCTATAAAACCATGATTATCGAGGATGTCGTTGTTTCTCTGGATTTAACGACCACGCATGACTTTGTGCTTTACAGCCAGGTGCTGGAGGGTGAGGAAGTTATCGTCGTTGCCGAACGTCCCCTGATCCGCAAGGATATGACGGCAAGTTCATCGCGCATTACGGCCAGTGAATTAAAGGCGATACCGCTGGAAACATTTCAGGAAGTCATCCAGACCCAGGCGGGTATCGTGGACGGGCATTTCCGCGGCGGCCGTTCCGGCGAGACATTATATATGATTGACGGCATGCCGGCGACGGATCCTTTTCAGGGCAATTTCGCTGCGAATGTGGAGAATGAGGCGATTCAGGAGATGGAGGTGATCACCGGGGCGTTCAACGCCGAATACGGCACCGCCATGTCCGGTGTCGTCAATATTGTGACCAAGGACGGCAGCAATCAATTCCACGGCAGTCTGAATCTATATGCCGGGCAGTGGTACACCACTCACGCCGACGTTTTTCCGAATGTCAGGCGCTTCAATCCTTTTAGTATCGATAATGTGCAGGGCAGCATCAGCGGCGCCATCATCAAAGATAAGCTGTTTTACTATGCTACCAGCCGTTACTACCGCGAGGAGGGACGTTATTGGGGGAAAAATATCTTCGATCCGTATGACGGTTTCTACAAATCGCCGAATGAACAACAGGTCATCGTCGCCAGTAACATGGACGTCCTTGATTCGCTGATCAATGTCATCGTGTTTAATGCCGACGCCGATTCAGTGTCGTTTGTGCTGGCGAGCGGTGACTCTTCCTGGGTGGCGATGAATCCCTACGAGAAACTGAATCTCCAGACAAAATTTACCCTGCGCCTGACCAATAAAATCAGCCTGAGATACAACATCGTTACGGAAAATCCGATGAACTTCTTCCGCTCCGGTTCTGTTCAGCCCATGACCTATAAGGATTTCAATAACGGCTACCGCTACACTCCCGACGGCACGCTGACCCGTGAGAGCTACAATTATAACCAAACCCTGCAACTGGTTCACCAATTAAACAGCAGCACGTTTTACACGCTGGGATTAAATCAATTCAACACGAACTACAAAGAGTACTATTTCGATGATCCGAACGATGAGCGCTACGGCGATCTGGCTTCGCGGAGCCTGGATCTGCCGCCCAACACCTTCAATATCGGCGGTGTCGAAAACCATCATTATAACCG
>Ga0265594_1002528_pt1 | contig 12968 bp, 13 predicted proteins | sample saktaG_11_FD_190147 | JGI IMG/M metagenome (GOLD analysis project Ga0265594, IMG submission 190147) | Saline water microbial communities from Sakinaw Lake, British Columbia, Canada - sak_2011_5_24_80m | ecosystem: Environmental > Aquatic > Non-marine Saline and Alkaline > Saline ... | reverse complement strand
ACGTTCTCTATATGACGGCCCTTGGTGACCCTGAGCCCGAGAAGACGGCCACCATGTGGGCCATGGGGCAGGGCGGATGGCTAAGGGGCCTCATGAAGGGAGGCAGCGTCACCCAGGACACCGGAGTGGGCATGGGGACGGACTCGTATCTCATGGTGTACATAGGCAGACCGCTATACGTGGTGCCTGACCGCACCCATGATCCCCCGAGGCGGCTCATGGTAGTCGACGAGGACGGTGACGTCCTCTACATGACGGGCCTGGGGGAAGACGAGACGGAGCAGTCCGCCACCCTGGCGGCCCAGAGGCTGGGGGGCTGGCTGCAGGGCGCGGTGAAGAAGCTTAAACAAGGTAACTGAGATGTCCACATAGAATAAGATACGCCGCAACGGTGTTCTTAGACCCTCTCCCAGACTAGGTGAGTGCTCAGCTGTCTGCCTCCGACGAGCATCAACGGTGTGCTCAGGGTGAGCCGGCTGCCCTCTAACTCGAACACCCGTTCCTGGCTCACGCCGACCCAGTTGGGGAACAGGCTCACCTCGATGTGGTGAATCACTGTGTCGTCTTGAACCGTGTACCGGCCAGCGTAGGACACGTAGCCGTCGACAGCGGCGATCTTCTCCTCGGCGCTGCCTCCCCTGATGTCCCCGGACTCGAACCTGGGGCGTCCCTCCTTCATGAAGGACACCGACATGTACCCGTCGGGGCTGTAGATGAGATATCCGGTGCGTTCGCCGCGCCTAACCAGCTCACCGTTCTCGTCCCTCGTCTCGACGGATAACAGCCTCCACGCCCCGACGAGACCCTGCGGCTCCTCGTTCACCATGTATACCACCGATATCTGAAAGAGATGCCCGGGCATCTATATACCGGTGATCATCTTCTCTCAAGACGCTGCGTCGCGTGATTGAATGTGTAAAGAAATGGGGAGACTATGCGCGCCTCCGGTCTGGTGGAAGCGCGGGTTCAGGATAGATTCTATTCTCTAAGGCACCGCACCGCCATGTTCCAGATAATGCCGTACGTAATAACCGTTTTGCATGTTTACGCATGCACAGCCATGATGGGGGAAGTTCCAACTCTAGTAGGAGTCATCCCCCGCCCCTTGATCAATCCTCACCTCTGTCAGAGCAACTGAGACCACAACAGATTTTGATTGCCCTTCCAAACAGATTCATGAGATGCATCTAGATAGCATATGGACGCGTATAAGGGGCAAGAGGAACGTGGTCGGCTACTCGAAGAAGCTGAGGAAGCGCATCAAAGACGGAGAGGAGGTGGAGGAGGAGGTGATAAGGATCTACGTCTCCCAGAAGGTGGATTTCTCGTCCCTCAGCCTCAGGGACCTGATACCGGGGGAGATCGATGGAGTCCCCACCGACGTGGTCGAGGTAGGGGAGATGAAGGCCCTCGACGCCCACCCTCAGGCCCACGTGACGAGGATACGCCCACTCGTCGCGGGGGTAAGCATAGGTAACTGGGCGATAACGGCGGGCACCCTGGGGTGGTTCTTCGAGGACGCAGGGGGGAGGGTGACGCTCGGCAGCAACGCACACGTCTTCGCCGACGACCCCTTGAGTCCATCCTCGGAGGAGAAGCGCATCGTTCAGCCTGGTCGTGCCGACCAGGGCAGGGTCCCAGAGGACGTGGTCGGCGCATACCTCTGGCACCAGCCCCTCGAAGGAAGCATGTGTATCCTGTCCAACGCGGTCGCAGGCCTGCTGAACGGCGTCAGCTCCCAACTCGGGAGGAAGACCCGGTTCGAGCTCTCCCTGGTCGAGAAGGCCAAGATCGATTTCGGGGTGGCGGAGCCGACCGTCAACCACGAGATCAGGTTACACACAGCCGAAGAGTGCGAGGGCTTCGTGGGGCTCGGCTTCGCGGGAAGCGATCAGGCCAGCTTCTTCTGTAAGGCTGAGCACGTCGAGGCGGCTGGCTGGAGCCCCGTGGACAAAGAGATCATGCCCGTGACGATAGGTGACCAGATCCACAAGGTAGGCAGAACCACGGAGTACACCACGGGGCAGGTCGTGGACGACTCCGCCTACGGCAGGGTCAGCTACGGGGGGGTCAGCTTCGTGGAGTTCGACGACGTGATCCTCACCACGAAGATGCTTGAGGGCGGTGACAGCGGGAGCTCGGGGTGGACGTCCATCTCCTTGGTTATCTCAGGTTTTCCCAATAAAACATGATCTAACCTTTTTTCTTTGAGTAGAAATCATAGAAGTGTCGTAACGTCCTGGTGTCCCTCGACTCTGGCACCTTCTCATAGATCGTGGGCGCCTCTATCCTGGCTGGGCCCGCGTCCATCTCGATGGCCTTCAGAGTGTTCTCACGTAGCTCCTTCAGGAAGCGGAGCTGCCTCCTGACCTCCTCCTTACCGCACAACGGGCCATGACCTGGGACGACGTGGTCGAAATCGAACCTCAGGATCTTCTCGAAGAAGGCGATCCATTGATCGGGGTCGCTGCTAGGGTCGCCGGCCCAGGGGAACTCGTCTGCGAAGAGCGTGTCGCCGAGGAAAATGACTTTCTCTTCGGGGAAATAGGCGATGGCTGAACAGACGGTGTGGCCGCCGGCGTAATGTAACTCTACCCGGGAGCCGCCGTCTTCGATGATCAGCTTGTCGGTGAACATCAGCTCTGGTGGAAAAGGTTTACCGTCTCTCATCATCTGATCGTGGAGCTGTCTCGCGCCGACCACGACGGTGTCTCGGAACGCCCCTATTCCTTGGGTGTGGTCTCCGTGGTAGTGTGTGACGAGCAGGTATTTCGTCGGTAACTTGAAGTGTTCCTCTATGCCTCTCCGAAAGATGGGGGCCGAGTCAGCCGTTGAGGAGGGATCGACGGCCACTATGAACCCGCCCAGTGCTATGGCTCCGGCGTTAGAATCACTTTCTCCGTTGATGACGGTCTTCCCGATGACGGTTTTTCCTGTTATCGCCTCTACTTTACATTCGACAGACATCTTCGCTCTTTCATCACTTACTTCGAAGGATATTTTAATCCTCTTAAGCGCACGCGTTTGTGTTCGCGTGCATCAAACTATTAACGTTCATCTGTACCTGAAAAATTACGAACATTTTTTCTGCGCTTGACTGCCTTCAAACCTTGACTCAAATAATTATTCAACTTCTCCCGGATCGTTTACTCTGATAATATTTTCATCGTAAGGATCAAGTAGAAAGGCCGTACGATGCCTTGACAATTTTAATTATTCTCTCCCTTGATCTAACTCCGTGAGGTGATCGAGTTGGGTATGAGGTCAGCTAAGAAGAAGCCTTTAACCAAGAAGGGGAGAGAGGAGAAAAGAAGAAAGCACAAAGAGAAGAAAATGAAAGACGTGACACGCGTCTGAAGCGCTATTTTCTCCACGTAAACGCATCCTCGATGTAATGATATAAATCGCATTAACGAAAGATTAGTTTGTTAATCAGAATGCAGGTCCCATCGCTTGAAGAAGTGTTGAGGTCGTCGGAGAGCATACTCAGCAACTCTCTCTGCGGAGAAGCAAAGATCTCGACCCACAGAGGCGTCGACGAGAAGCTACTCGGCAAGGTATACGCTATGGATCATGACAGGTTCCGGCGGGAGCTCTGGTACGACCGCGAGGAGCTGAGAGAGAAATTCGGCAGGGCAGGCTTCTATTGTCTGCTCGTCTCCCTGAACGATGAGCCCATCGCCTACGACTTCGGCTACGACGACGCAGAGGAAGGAGTCTACTTTTCTGACAGCTCCGCGACCATGATAGAGAGAAAGGGCGTGGGCACAGTGCTCGCGGTTCTGGAGCTGGTCTACCTGTATGAGCGCGGGTACAGCGCCGTGAAGTTCACCACGGAGGAGCTGGATCAGGCCGGGAGGCCGCTCAGACTCATCTGGGAGAAACGGGGCTACAGGACGGTGTCCTCTGATCCCTTGACGGGCGTCACCATGATGCTGGAGATCACCGCCGACGTGGTGAATGAAAGAATAGAGAAATACATCCACGGGAAGCCAGCGTGACGCGGACGTCAATTCTTGAATCCAGGTCCTCTAGCTCTTTCTTCATCCTGTCGTAGAGTTCTAGGAACCTCTCTTGGAGGGTCAGCTTCCTCAGGTCGTACATCTCGGCGAAGGTGTGCCCCCAGGGGCCGCCGTCCCTGATCACGTCATCCTCGTATCTCCGGGCGATTTGTTTGACCAGCTCGTTGCCGTCTTCTCGCTTGATGCCGGCCGCGGCGATCCTCATTACCATCATCAGCTCGGCGTCGGGGATAGCTTCGGCGGCTTATAGGATCAGGTTTCCAGCGTCTTCTCCAACAGGTGCTCGGCTCGGGTGGTGTTGAAGACGGCGCACTCACAGCACCTGCCCATGATCTCGGCGGCTTCCTTCGGGGTCAACCTCCTCATCTTAACGTACTCCATCATCTTGTGTATGAGGCTGAACGAGACCATGCCGTGGCCGCAGAGAGTGTTAATCTCAAGGACCTCTCTCTCCGGCAGGCGGTCCCTTGAGCCCCAGAAGCCGAGGGAGTGCTCGACGCTGTGCCGCTCGATCCCGTTACCGTGACAGCATTCCTGGACGCCGTCAAGAAGCCCGCTTACGTTTATCGATATACCCAGATCCGCCTCAATGAGTTCCGCCAAGACCTTCTGTAGCGTGTCGAGGTCCGTGAAGACGGCGGCGGAGGTCGAGCCGTCCTTCAGTTTGGTGACGAGGTCCTGGAAATCCACGTCGTCCTGCAATACAGTGCCCAGCTTGCTGCTCCCGATGTTGACGGGGTTGTGTTTCTGGCAGATCCGTAGGAACTCGTGGATCTTGGGCGCCGAGCCCTCCCGGTTGATCCCCCTCGCCATGGTGACGAAGACGACGTAATCCTCCTTGAGGTCCTCGACGGCTCCCTGTCTGTGCAGCGTGTTTGTCATCATTCACCCTCCTTGAACAACGGCCTGCCCAGCCCAAGGTTTGTCTTCCCGTTAGGCGAAAGCGTGTAGCCGGCCTCCTTGACCCACTTCTCGTGGGGAACAGATCCATCGGGGAGACACTTTGATGCGACGCCCACGCTGAACACGGCGTCAACCTCCGCCTGAATGGCCTGCAGAGTCTCTAGATAGTCAGGGATCTTCTCCAGCCTGGTCTTCACCTCGATGATGGCTGAAAGCACCTTCTCGTCGAGGATCTCCTCCCTCATCTTACCGGTCTTCGTGTCCTCCATCAACTGGGTCACAGGGTTATACGGCTCGAAATGGGGCTCATGAGGCGCCAACGCCATGGCTATCTTTTCGACGTCGCGGAAACGGGCTCCTGTTCCGGGTCTCCCCAACTCGACGACTATCCCAGCCTCTCCCTCACGCAGCCTGCCTGTCACGTCGTTGGTCTTGATCTCCTCTGTGCCCCTGCCGCCTACCCCGGTTCCGGCGTGAACGACCGTGGGGTCGCTGAACGCCGCGCGGAGGCTCCGGGGATACTCCAGCTCGGGCGGAGTCAATGCGCCTGTCGGGCAGACATCCACCGCCGCCATGTACTGCAGGTGCAGGAGGGAGAGAACCTTTCTTACAGCCCAAACAAAGGGTGGCCAATACCCTTCGTTCCTCAGCACTCGGTAGCAGGTTGAGCACTCAACGCACTCGTCTTGATTGACCACAGATTTTCCGTCTACATCCAGAGAGATTGCTCCCATCGGGCAGACGGCGTGGCAGTTGCCACATCCGACGCATTTAGTTTTATCTATCTCCACGATGATCTACCCCAGGCATTACTCACATCTATGAATTGGACGCCTTTTCTAGCAAAGAGGTTCAGGGGAAATAAGATTTTGCTCATAAACCTCTGCGCTTCCTCTGTATCCCTTAGAGTATCTCATTTTCGTGGGGTCTTTACATTACTCAAACTGAATAGTAGCCTCAGCTTGATGAACGTCGTTAGCTGTCAACCTTGTTCTCAGATGTTTCCCAAAATCCTCTAGTACCGTTTGTTGTTACGTGGTGCGGGGGGTGGGGTTCGAACCCCACCGTCAATAGAGAGGTCTCTCAACACGTTTCCTTCTTTTTTTTTAGACGGTGATCACTTGACAGAAAAACTGTCTTGTTACCATGATCCGCTCAGTAGTCTTCGACTTGGTATACAGCGATCTCCTGTTTTACTCGCGAGCGGTTTCCATCCACACTAAACGAAAGATGGATAACTGTAGACTATTACTCAAGAAAACGTCACGCACGAATCCATTTAATCAGTGCAACCGGGTTAGAACATAAATCAATCCAAGCAGAATCATGGCAGTTGTATAGGAAAAGAAGAGTCTAGTGCCTTCGCCTGTGATGCTGCCTATTGGACTTGAGGCAAGACAGACAGTAAACAGGTCTTCCAGCGGTCGGCTTGAACGGCAACTCGAACTCTGTCCTGCATTTACTGCAGATCGCCCTGTGCTTCACGGGCGGACCAGCCTTCACCTCGACTCCTGTCTTCAGCTCGGTGATCCTTGTGTGGGTCTGGGCCTTGATCTCGGCCAGTGCCTTCTCCTCGCCGTAGGCGACGAACGTGATGGCCGTACCCTCGGCCTCCATCCTCGCGGTTCTTCCTATCCTGTGGAAGTAGGCCAGGGTCTCCCGGGGAATGTTGTAGTTGATGATGTGGGTGATGCCGCCGATGTCCAGGCCCCTCGCCGCGATGTTCGTCGCGACTAGGAAGTCTACCCTGTCGTTCCTGAAACCCTGAGATACCCTGTCCCTCTGGGTCTGGGATAGGTCGCCGTGGAGGGCGCTGGCGTTGTACCCGCTTCTCTTCAGCTTCTTCGACAGCGCGTAGGCGCCCCTCTTGGTCCTTGTGAAGATGATGGCCTTCTGGATCCCCTGTTCCTCTATGAGCTCCTTGAGTATCGGGTAACGGGTCATGGGGTCCACCTTGACGTATCTCTGCTCGATCTGCACACGGGCGATCTCGTCCTTACTGACCAGGATCTTCTCGGGCTTGTCCATGTACTTGTTGCATATCTTCAAGACGTTTCGGTCTATGGTGGCGCTGAACAGGCTCGTCTGCTTATGCTTAGGGACCTTGTCCAGGATCTTGTTGATGTCGTGGACGAAGCCCATGTCCAGCATCCTGTCGGCCTCGTCGAGGACCACCATACTGACGGCCCTCAGCTTCAGGGTGCCCCTGTTCAGGTGGTCGATGATCCTCCCGGGGGTGCCTACGACTATGTGGACGCCTCTCCTGAGCTGTTGTATCTGGCGGTTGATACTCTCTCCGCCGTAGATGGGGCAGACCCGGACCCCGGTGTACCTGCTGATCCTCGAGATGTGGTCGGCTATCTGTACTGCCAGCTCACGGGTGGGCGCCAACACGAGTCCCTGGACTCTGTTGTCGCTGAGGTCGATGCTCTCCACCATGGGGATGCCGAAAGCCGCCGTCTTGCCTGTCCCTGTCTGGGCCTGGCCGATGACGTCCCTGCCTTCGAGGAGGGGCATGATTGATTGGGCCTGGATGGGTGTTGGTTTCTCGAAGCCTAGAGCCTTGATGCCTCTTAGGACATCCTTGCTGAGGGGTAGATCGTTGAAGTCTTGTACCTGCATACGTTGTTTCTCGTATCACTAAACTACGCATGCGGGTGCCTTGTCAGCTTCTCCGAGCATGAATATGTTCGACGTGACAGCCCTCTAGGATAGGGGGCGCCATTTAAAGGTATCATAAATTATACAAAATTGCTTGTCTCGTCGTACGGGAATCCGGCAAGCTGAAGCAGCCAGCATCTGCGTGGTTAAAAAAGAATTATAATCAGCGCTGACGTCCACCAAAGAACGTGGTGCGGGGGGTGGGGTGCCCACACAAAGATACTAGTAAAAAAAAATCCGTTTGTACTGAATAGAATGATTCAGGTTACAATCGAGATAATGATGTGAAGAAACGCTCACATAAGCTAGCTTGTTAACTGTTAAGTATAGCCTCTTTGATCTTCTTAAATTCTTTAATTATGATTTTACCCTCGGCAAGCCTTACTCGAGCTAGCTCTAATGGGTCCTCTTGGTTACTGTATCGTCTTATCGTGAAATATGGTAGTCTATACCTCCAAAATAAAAAACCACATCAGATAAGCAAAATCTAAAACCATCACATCAACCAATCCATCCCCCAAAAACCAAACATTAAATCGTTTACTAAGACTCAAACGAAATGACACACATTCGCCATCTGCTAATAGGAATTGAGGAAAAAAATAACACGTTCTATAACAAGGAGGAGTTACCAATTATCTCAACTCATACTACCTAAAACTATTGATGTACTGTGTCAAATTTAACATAAAATTGTTTTTTTTCTTCCTCTACTGTAAAAAAATGTTCCAAAATTTTCGGTACGGGAATGAAAATCCGATTTTTTGTAATAATAGTTGTAGTTGAGAATACTTTACCACCCGTAATACCTTTAGCATCTTCAAGTAATTCTACATCATAATAAATAGAAAATATATCGGATGCGTGTGTAAAAATAAATGTAATTCGATTACCTCCCCATGTAATTCGTGTTTTATGAGGTGAAATAAAAAAGTCATATTGATACCTAAAAGCACGGTCAGAAATTGCTAAAAACATATTGAAATTATTAAGATTGGATTTGGATATTAGTAATTTTTTATTAGTCTCGACATCGGATCTGTTTATCGGCGGTGCTGGAATATACATTGAGTCATCAGTTATTGTAGTATTCTTAACAACAGGACTTAGTGTCAGATCAGGAATTTCATTTTCAATCGTACCTACATTCGATTTTTGTATTTCTTCTGTTTGGACTGTTCGTAATCTATTTGCTGTTTGAGCTACCGCCTCCATTCCAACCTTACCTGCCTTATAATCTGCTAAAACAGAGGTTAATCCTACATCCTCTCTTTCAATAACATAAAGCTCTCTTCTCTGTCTCAATATTTTTTGAAGAACATCGGCTCCTTCTTTAGTAGAAGATGGCACCCATTTTTGAATTCTTGGATATATATATTGACGTATATAATCTTTGATAAAACCTGGAAAAACGTCATAAGAAGTATAATAAAATTGCAGAACAGATTGGACTGTGTTGTGCCTTCGTTGAATGAATATTTCTACATATTCACCACTTGGATTTTGAACATATATAGGCAAATTATGACTTAATTTAGCAAATTTAATTTCAACGTTTTTTAATGCATAATCGTATTCAAGAATCGTTTGTACTTTAATTTTAAAGGATAATTCATCAATTTCAAGGGTAAAATCAGAATAAGAGTCCAATACTCGAGGTGTATCGGTAACTAGATTTATGTTACAATATTTCTGGATATAAATACTTTCTAATCTTCTTCTTGGATTTCTTGTTGATAATATTACGAGAGGATCTGTTGGAGTCGCGTAAGTCGTAATTATTGATTCATCATTTCCCTCATAATAATTATATTTCCGATATTTGGAAAGTTCTTTTAATTTACCCAATGATAATTGTTGTATTGGATCAACACGAATTTTTAATTTACTCGCATAATCTATTTTTCCAATTGAGTAGATGTGAGACATAAATGCGGTATTTCTATTACTCAACTCAGATTCAGAAAGAGTCTGACTAACACAATGCTCTACTAAATTAATGAAATTCTTAGTGATTTCAATACTATCTCGACTTAATGCTTCTCTCCCAGCTGTTGGTGTAAGGACAGATAGATTTACTACCCCTCCAAAGGAATAATGAGATTTCATTGGTATTGGAGCGAGACCAAAACTACTCCGATATCCCCATAGATGTCCACCATCTTGCTTTAATGCAATGACTCCAGGAATTTCCTTATCGGATATTGCAATATTAGTTAAAATGCTTGAAATTCTACCCGTTTCATTACATTGAACTAAGACATCAGCTTTGAATTCATTAAATTGATACTGTGTCCAAGACTTCTGCAAGCTGGCAGTAGTATCCTCAAATTCCTCAATGATAGGTAGTAAACTAATTATTTCATCGTTTATTTTTACAGTAACTGGCAGATGTTTAACATATGAAGATAAATAATGTTTTGCTTGTTCTAGATTTATATCTACATTATCATCAAGTGAAACGATTATTTTGGTTCCATACTCTTTTGTTGGCGTAACTTTTTGAATGTTAATACAATCTTGGGTAATAGATAATTTACTTTTTTCAACATCGCTTATTATACGTTCATTTGTTTCAAGAGATTCAGTTTCTATAATTAGTTTATTACAGACGCCAAAATTCGCCATTCCACCTATACCAAAAGTCCCAACGACTCCTGACTTCATTGCTAGTTCTGTTTTTTTCCCACTTGAACCAGCTTTCCAAAAATTATTTTTTAATACTGATTCAGACATCCCAATACCATTATCTGTTATGATAATTGTGTCAGAGAGAATCTGAATATCAATAACGCCATCGTTAGTTACGGACCATAATCCCTCTGAATATTGGCTCCTCATTAAAATTGCGTCATATGCGTTTTGAATATTTTCTCTTAACAAAGCATATGGAGAATCATAAATTTCCTTAGCTAAAACTTCAATTACTCTATCGAATTCCACCTGAAATTTAATCTGTTCCATTTTACATTTCGCCTACTTTCTTTTTTATTATTTTATACGGTTCAGATTTGCTGATAATCTCATGATCGTTGAATTTATCAATTATTTCATGTAACTCAGGATATTTTCTATTTCTTTCTAATAATTCAACTAAATATGCAAATTCAGTTATTGTTTTAGGCAATCCGATAAGGGCAATACAGTCATCATCTTTTTCTAAAAAAAAACTACACTCAATCATTAATCGCCTTACAATTGGATTATTTTTATCCAAAGATACAAGATGATCAAGTGCCAATTTATATTCTTTGTTTGCTATTAAATCATCTATCACCATCAATTCTTTATAATTAACTGGAATTTCGTGCACTGAAGGAACCTCATCCTTACGTTTAATGTCCGGTTTAAATGAAGTTATAGGAACGTCAAGATAACTCTTACCCTTATTCTGGATAATATTTCCGGGCATCCAAATAGGCAATCCATGTGGTTGCTCAATAGCTTTTCTTAAATGATATCTAATATTAGTAAAAGAAGGTTCAATTTCAATAATACTATATTGCCTTGATGAACCTAGAGGTATGTTCTGAGCGGAGGCATATAAAGTCCCACAACCAAAAACAGGTATTGTTAGCGAAGGATCTACTTGGAAACGAATATTTACTAGATTATATCTATGATAATGGCCATGAAATCCGATGTGAAATCCTTTGTCTAACATATATTGATATGTTCTTTCATCCATAAAATCTTGCATAGTTGGATTTCCCTGGACCCCATGGTGACATACTGAGATTTTTAAATATGCATCGTATTTTTTTTTACTTATTTCTGAATGACAGCTTGCCATACATTCGGGGTGAATCATGCCAATTGTGTTCAGATGATCGTTAAAAAAACAGGAATTGAACCCAACTATAAGTAATTTTTTTTCAGGATATTCGAAAATATCAAACTGTTTTCTTGGGTCTAATGAATATTCTCGAGTCCTATTGTAAAATGAACCATAAAATTCAGAAAACGGAGACATTCTTTGATTATATTGTTCAAAATTAGTTATTTCAAAAAATGATTGTTCGTCCCAACTCCATCTGATATTTTGTTCTGGTGTTTTCAAATGTTTAACATATTTACTTTGATATTCCGTTTTTTCCATACTCCGAATTGAATGAGGCCAAGAAATATCATGATTTCCAGGCACAACAATAATTTTATTTTTATCACCATCAAACATTTCTTCACATAACTTATCTAAAAATTCCTGAGCTTTTTTATATTGTTCAGTAATTTCTAAAATACCTGCATCAAAATCATCTAAATCTCCAGTACCGTGAACTATATCACCACAAACTATCAGCAATTCTGGAGGAGTAATTGGAGGGTTTTCACTTGGATATCGTTGATTATCCGATTTAATAGAGGATAATAAGGATGGATTGGTATCAACTGCAAATAGTTTACTATGAAAGTCTGAGAAAATTAGTATAGATATTTTTGACATTTGATCCGATCCCGTTTTATGGAGTGGCTATTCAATATTTATTATTTTATTTTTAATGAATTTGAATGTGCGCGCTTATTTCAATTATGCGTGCCTCAAATATAGCGTTGTTTTTCTATAATCTATGTAATCTTGTTTGAATAATTATATTTGCTGATAATCTGATCATGGGTAATATTTCAGGTAATTTTTCCATTCCATCGACATATTCTGTGATGTTGGCAGGTACTTTATCAACATGTTTTATTCTGTTATTGAGTCTTCTCCACTTCTCGGCATCTAACTGTGAACAAGGTGCAATTGAAGCAATTTCCATATCTAATGCGGTTCCTGTTTTATCTGCTAGGGTTTTCCATTTTTAAGCAATATCCGTTGGTGGATAGACATAGATTGTTCGCTGTTTCAGGTCTTTCCCTTTAACCATGTTGTCTGAGAACTTGTCTTTTCACTATTTAGAAGTTACTAGTAAAATGGTGCGGGGGGTGGGGTTCGAACCCTATCTCTAGGGGGGGATATCACCCGCAAACCCCTTTCAATCCATAATTTTATGGGGTTTAACCAAATCCATGATTATATCCTGAGCTAACCCATCCATAATTTTATCCCCCACACACATCCTCTGCCTCCGCCACGGCGCCAACATCACCTTCAATAGCTCGGTAAAAGTGGGTCCCAAGACGCGCAAAGCCTCAAGTTCGGCTTACATGCAGAACCTTTTAATCCCACAGCGCCTCCGCAGTGTGTCACGGGGTCTTAGGCGTGTCAAAGAGCAAGAAAGAGAAGAAAGAAAACTTAAAGAAACACAAGCAGCAGCAGAGAGAAAAGAAACAACAGACCAAGATGAGGAAAAACGTTTCTCTTCCCGCCGGATATAAAAAGAAGAAATGAGCCCCAAAGCTTATACTGCCTTCATCAACCCTACGTTGAGTGTACACTTT
>Ga0265594_1002524_pt1 | contig 12988 bp, 7 predicted proteins | sample saktaG_11_FD_190147 | JGI IMG/M metagenome (GOLD analysis project Ga0265594, IMG submission 190147) | Saline water microbial communities from Sakinaw Lake, British Columbia, Canada - sak_2011_5_24_80m | ecosystem: Environmental > Aquatic > Non-marine Saline and Alkaline > Saline ... | reverse complement strand
TTACGAGTATATATATTACGGTACAAGCGGTGGTGTGATTCCATATCATAAATACGGGCGATATTGGGAGGAACCTTATACAAGCAGTGATGGTATGGCAGATGATTTCGTAACAGCCGTTTTATTTGATCCTTCCACGAATTATATCTGGGCGGCTCACAGTTCAGGTGTGAGTTATTTAAATCCTTCGGCGGAAAAGTGGGAAAATATTTCCAACGATCAAATCCATATTCCTGATACTGAGTCAATTATTCGTCTGGGAATGGACAATTCTTATATATGGCTACAGACATCAGATGGTGATATAATATCAATCAGCAAAACTCTGGGATTTTATTCTGGTTCTTCTAACGGACAGTCTGATTTAATCGAATGGGCTCCCAGCAGAATTGATCCGCTGCCATCATTGCATAAATTTGCCATTAATCAGCCATACCGGTTTGAAGCCGATGGCTTGATCTATGATGATGATTTCCGAGAATATTCAGTGAGTGTTTTTTATTCTAATATTAATCTCGATATTTACGGTGGCGCCTGGGGTTTGGGTCTATTTGAAGGTGATATGAATGTAAAAAACATGACCATCTATTTAAAAGGTCCGATGCAGAATTCCATAAATGCCTTAACTCTCTCCGAAGACAGACTTTGGATGGGAAGTAGTTTCAAAAATTTACAAACTCCATTTAACCGATCCGGAATTTCTGTCTATGACCTCTGTGATGACACCTGGGAATACTTAGAAACTGAATTAATCCCCGAATTAGCATCTGAAATTGTAAATGATATCGCATATAATGATAAGCAACTGTGGATTGGCACTGATCAGGGGCTGTCGATTTATAATTATCATAAGAACTATTGGAAACGGTATTCCATGACAAAAGGACTGCAGGATGAGATTGTATGGACAATCGCCCTGGAAGATTCGCTTGCCTGGATAGGAACGCCACTTGGGCTTAATAAGATTAAGCTGCCTTCTTTCGCCATTAAAAGAGTTTATCTGACACGCGACAGACATAAAATGAAAATATATAAGGTTCTTTGTTCAAAGGATATTATCTGGATAGGAACTGATAATGGTCTATATTCCATTAACAAATTAACTCATATTGTCGAACATTACGATATGTTTGGGGAAAGAATCGATATTGATGAAGCAGTTGCATCGAATGTGAATTCCATAGCATCGAACGACTCGGTAACGATCTTTTCCCGGTATGGCGGATTATTGATGTATCAGCATGCCAAAAAATCATTTACTTTGATCCCCCAGGTCATTCCTGCGACGAACGCAGATATTATTGATATGTCCGTGGATAAAAAATATTTATGGGTTGGGACGAATAATGGGGCATTTTTAGTGCGTATCGATGATTTTTATACCGAACATTACACAATGTCAGATGGATTGGCTGGTAATTATGTATATAAAATTCTAATAGATAGTGAGCAAGTATGGTTCGGAACTGATAATGGACTAACCAAATACCAGTGGAGGCGCTATGCGAATTAAAATCTATACGTTATCGGTGATAATTTTAGCAATGTTGGAAGTCGGATTTGCTAAAGATGATTTCAAGCCGAAATATAATGAAAAATCAGATATACCTTTCTTCTATTATGAAGCCATTAACTATCCAATGATAAGCAGGGATTCAATACGACTTGAAGTTATTACTAAAGTTCCTTTTGACGCTATTCAGTTTATCAAGAAAGGTCCGAAATTTACCGGTCGCTACGAAATTTCTATATTACTTTTAAGTGAAGACGACGCCAAAGTTGCGTCAAGGATTTGGCAGCAGGAATTGAACACTGAATCTTATGAAGAAACAAACTCCCGGGAATTATTCGATGTGAACAAAGTCGAATTTAAAGTATTACCCGACAAATTTCTGCTTACGGTTGGCGTGCTTGATCTGGACACAAGAAAGAGCAGTTTTCGTAAAAAGAAAATTGACGTCAGCCATTTTTACAATAAAGCAATTACGCTGAGTAATATCAATATCATCGAACAAAAAATTAAAAATAAAGCCGGTGAAACTGAGGAGATTACATCGGTGGAAGGCACTATAACAGATCATAAACCGGAATTTACCGTATCCTTCGATGTCTTATCCGAAGGTGGATTGGGCAGCATTAAGTATTCCATTTTTGATATGGATAAGAAAATGGTATTATCTGCAACTAAAAAGGATACTTTTACAGAAGGAATTTCGAAAAAACAGCTGGTAATAAACAAATCAAAATTGGGTTTTTCCAAATACCGTATTTCCATCACAATAAATATCGGAGAGGAACAGATCACAAGCGAGCGGATTTTTCAATTACGCTGGCTTGGTATGTCTAAACTTATTGATAACCTTGACGATGCAATTGAACAACTGAAATATATCACCAACACAAAAGTTATCAAAGACATGCGAAAATCCAAACCAAAAGAAAAGAAAGAGAAGTTTATCAAATTCTGGAAGCAGCGGGATCCATCGCCTGCCACGACAGAAAATGAAATTATGAACGAGTATTATAAACGTATTCGATACTCAAACGAACATTTCTCCGGTTTTATGGACGGATGGAAGACTGATATGGGAATGGTATTTATATTGTTCGGTCCTCCAAACGATATCGAACGCCATCCTTTTGAGATACAGTCCAAACCTTACGAAATATGGTACTATTATGAAATTAACCGAACGTTTGTTTTCGTTGATGAAACCGGTTTCGGTGATTATAGGCTTTTAACGCCTTATTATGAAGGTATTTATGACCGATATTAACTTTATAACGTCATTTGAGGAACTTTAAGCAATATATAAACCCAAAAGTAATTTACATACACAACTTACTGTGTGGTAAATTTATAAGTTACATGGTAGGGTAAAAGAGGAAAAGCAATGAAGCCGAATCGTATAGCGATCATTGAAGGGGACGGCGTCGGACCTGATTTGATTGCACAAGTTGATAAAATTGCGACCTTGCTTAATTCTAAATACAATTCCGGTATTGAGATAACTAAATTTCCGTATGGAGCCGATTATTACCTTAAGTCCGGAATATCGCTCCCGTCTGAATTTGTAGAACAGCTTTCAAAAAATTATGATGTTGTTTTGCTGGGACCATTAGGAGATCCGAGAATTCCCAATATGAAAAATGCTAAAGAAATTGTTCTTGGTTTTAGACGCCAGTTGGATTTGTTCCTGAATATTCAGCCTGTAAAACTATACAGAAACTGGCTCTCTTCAGTAAAGGATACCGATGTGAAAAAGACGGATTTTCTGATAATCAAAGAGAATACGGAAGCTTATGCCGCTCCGCTGGAAAATAACATTAATAAGGATCAAGATACTGAATTAGTCTTGCATTCCTCTGTTTTTACACGAAAAAATGTTGAACAATTTATTCGGGGTTCCTTTGGATTCGTAAAAAAGAAAGAAAGGAAGCAAATTATTTTCATCGATCGCAGTACGCTATTTCCCGTCTGTCATCAACTTTGGCGATCCGTTATAGAAGATATTGCACCGGAATATCCGGATATTTCGGTTAATTATATGCCTATCAACACTGCTATTAATGAGATAATAAATAATCCCGATAAATTTGATGTAATCTTGACAAGCAGCCTTTATGGAGATTTATTATCTACGCTGTCAACCGTAATTACGGGCGGGTTTGGATTAGCAATGTCTCTTGAATTGAATCCAAATGTCATTTCACTTTACCGGATAATGCAAAGCGCATCGCCTAAATTAGCAGGTCATAATATCGCAAATCCATTAGGCGCTATTTTAGCGTTTCGATATATCCTGGAAGAATTATCATTATTGACGGAAGCAGAAGTGTTGGATCGGGCTATCCAGAATAATTTTGAACAGCATTGGGTCACGATCGATATAGGCGGTATTATGGGAACCGAAGAGATTGGTGATTATATCTGCGATTTTATATCGAGTACTTGAGGAATATTCCGAATGAATTCGAGGTATGGTAATCTTTCAAATATTGTCCTATGTTTCGTAAGTCTCTTCAGTCGATTTAGATTCACGTATTAACACTAAAAGATTTTTTCCCATTTTTATATTCAACCGCATGATATTGACATCATAGGTTTTTGCCTTTGAGTCTGGTTTTTGAATGGCAACGGTCGTTTGGGAGGAACCTCCAATCAAGGCATGCTGAATTTCATTTATAAAACTGGTCCGTGTTTCTTCATCAATCAGACTGCTGATGTCGCTATCCAGGATATCCAGCCGGTTTCTTCCGGTAAACGTGAGGGCTTTATCGGTAAGGCTTAAAATATTTCCATGTCCATTGATGATAAAACCTATTTCTTCCTGGTATATGAGTGTTTGTATCTCATCTTTTCTGGTTCTTTCGGCGGCATAGCCAAGGGATAGCATCATATTCGCCTTTTTGAGTTCCTCTTGTAAAGTCCTCATCTGTTCTTCAGCCTTTTTTCGCTCGGTGATATCCCTGAATATTCCCCGTGTGGCAATGAATTTTCCGTTGAGAAATTGGGCGTTGATATTTCCCTCCATATAAATCTCTTTGCCACTTTTATCGATAAAGACGGTTTCGATATTTTCAAAATCTTTTCCGGTAGCGAGAAGGCGAAATATCTCTTCACAATGAGGAATCATGTCCTTTCTTAAGATATCGGTATAAGTCATTGTTTTAAGCTCTTCCTCATTATATCCCAGCAGTTGATGCCATTTTTTATTAACGTTTAAAAATGAACCGTCCGCACCGATACTCTGAATCAGATCGTTTGCATTTTCAAAAATATCCCGATAGCGTTCCTCACTTTTATGCAGTAACCTTTCAGATTGGATATGTTCCGTAACGTCATGAATACTTCCGTGATAACCTAATACTTCTCCCTGTTCGGAATATAGAATTGATGTCGTCAACAGGCAATCTAAAACCGTTCCGTCCTTTTTGCGCAATTTGACTTTATAATCAAGAACAGTTTTATTTTTCTCGATCTCTTTTTGAAATTTTGCACGCGCTAATGGAGACTGATATATATTTATGACGTTAATATTTTTAAGTTCTTCTCTGGTATAGCCAAGCAGTTCGATCATAGATTGATTAAAATCGATAAATTTTCCTTCTCGTGTGGAAATGTAGATGGCGTCGCGGGATTTTTCAAAAAGGATGCGGTATTTATTTTCACTTTCTACTAAAGCGCTTTCTATTTGTTGACGAATACTTTTGCTATTTAAGTGCTTTTTAACTTTCTCAAGAATAACAGGGAGGAGTTTTAGATAATTTTGTTCAGGGTCTTTGATTAAACAATCAAGAGCGCCCGCCATAATTACTTTTGAAGCAATTTGTTCATCCAGTTGATCCAATAAACAAACAATTGGCGAGTCCTTTGCCTGATCGATAATATCAAAGATGGTTCCGTCGCTTAACTGAAAATCCGAAATAATGACGTCATAACTCTCTGATTCTAAAAGACTCACTGCATCAGAAATACCATCGACAAGCGTATAACGATTCAAAAGACGCCTGTCGCTAATCAGTCTTTTTACTGTTGCCGGGACTTCCATGTCCTTACCGACTAAAAGCGCATTCATTGTTATTTCATTCATCATCTTTTACTCTTTGAATATTTTCATTTGTTTAATCGCCCAATATAGCGAAGAGATAAAAAGTAGTACCTTAGTTGTGGGTGGAACGTTATCATTAGGTAATGGAATGTTGGAGAATTCCCTGCCTGCGGTCAGGCAGTGAATATTGACCTCGAAGGTTTATCTTTGAGAAAAAAACTATATCAACGAGGGAAAAATATCCCAATAACCATATTCCCATAACGGAGGCATTACATAAAAATAGCGCAAAAGATCGAGTGTCAATTGAAAACAGGAGGATAGGATGTTGCTGATTCATTTCTAAATATTCTTTCGATTTCATATAATTTAATTATTTAATCTTCACTTATTCAAATTAATTGTAAAATAAACCGGGTCAAAGAGATTTTTAATTAGTTATGAACCTTAGAAACATAATACTGGCGTTCGGCAAGTTTTAACGGATTAATTATTGTAGCCCTGTGTGTGCCCTACCCCTGGAAGCCTTTGAATATTACTTGAGCGCCTTTACAGTCAGGACAACTTTTATTATACAGACAGGAGTGTCTATGCTACAATTTGATACTTAGGCACAAACAAACATTTTCTGATAAACCTAAATCTTTCTTTTTTATTATTTGCTCCAGAGGAGGGACTCGAACCCCCGACAAAGTGGTTAACAGCCACCTGCTCTACCAACTGAGCTACTCTGGAATAATTTAAAAAAAGCGTGCTAATTTAAATTAAAAATAAGCGATAGTCAATTAGTAATCATTGAAATTATCGAAATATTGCTTCAAAGATTTCCAGGTATTTTCCAAGCCCTGGCTGATGATTTTGGTGCTGCCGGTAATAGGCATGAAATTAGTGTCGCCATTCCACCTGGGAACCACATGAATATGAAGATGGTCTTTTACTCCCGCGCCGGCGACCTGCCCAATATTTATTCCGATGTTGAATCCTTCTGCGCGAAGTTTTTCTTTTAGAGCTTTTGTGCAGACATTAATATAATTCATCATTTCAAGTTTTGTTTGATCATCCAAGTCATCAAAATCACTGATATGCTCGTAGGGAGCGATCATCAAATGACCGTTGTTATAAGGGTAGTAATTCATTATAACAAAAGATTTTTGTCCCCGATGAACGATCAGCCGTTTTCGATCATTATTTTCTTTTGAATATTTACAGAAGAAACAGCCTTCTTTCTTTGGTCCTTTGATATATTCGATTCGCCAGGGTGCCCATAAGCGTTTCATAAAGTTGGTTCTTTCTCGTTTAGAATGGGTAATTTCATAACCTGTTGTCTGTGGCCCGTAGTCAGTAAAACAACCATAGCCTGTTCGTATGTCAACTTATAAACATCTAAATCTTTTACTGATTTAATATACATAATTTATTGCACCATTTTTGAACTCAAAAAATCATTGTTTACGGACCACGGATTACAGACCACGGACCTTATCCACTCGATTCAAGAAAGAGCCATAAAGTTTAATGTTCCTCTTCACGTTTCCGTTTATGTTCAGCGACGACCTTCTCCTGTTGTTCGCGCGGCATCGTTTCGTAATGGGAGAAACTTTGGTGATGCATGCCTTTTCCTTGAGTCATCGATCGAAGGGAAGTGCTGTACCGATATAATTCAGTCAACGGTACTTTGGCATTAATTTTCTGGAAAGATCCTTCAGAATCCATCCCCTGGATTTTTCCACGTCGAACAGAGATATCACCCATTACATCACCCATAAACTCTTCGGGAACAATAACGGTTAAATTATAGATCGGTTCTATAAGAATCGGGTCAGCGTCCATGAAAGCCTCTTTGAAAGCGCCTTTACCGGCAATCTGGAAAGCAATATCTTTTGAATCGACAGGGTGCATTTTTCCATCATAAAATATAGCTTTTACATCGGTAACATTATAACCGGCCAGGATACCTTCTTCGCAAGCTGCCTTCACACCTTTTTCAACAGAAGGCACAAAAACGCGGTCAACGTTCTGCCCAACGAGAGTGTTGGTAAATTCAATACCTGTGCCGCGCTCCGCTGGCTCAATACGCATCCATACTTCGGCAAATTGTCCGGCGCCGCCGGATTGCTTTTTATGCCGATATTTTGCCGAGCCTTGTTTTTTAATAGTTTCACGATAAGGAATGCGGGGAGGTAACTGATCGACTTCGACGTTAAATTTTTGTTTCAGGCGTTCCAATAAAATAGTAAAGTGAAGCTCGCCCTGTCCGGAAAGGATTGTCTGTTTAAGCTCGGGATCGTAGTGGTATGTTATAGTTGGATCTTCATCAGATAAGGTTTGCAGCCCTGAATTAATTTTTTCTTCATCACCGCGGGATTTTGGGTCAATCGCTACCTGCAGGACGGGTTCCGGAAACTTGATTTTCGGATATTCAACCGGTGATTTTGAATCTGTGAGAGTATCGGTTGTATGCGTATATTTCAATTTGACGACCGTCCCGATATCACCTGCATGAAGGTGAGCAACCTCAAGTTTATCTCTACCGTTTACAACGTAAATTTGTCCAAGGCGCTCGCTCTTTCCGGATTTTACATTGATCAAATCCAAACCGGAACGTACCGTTCCGGACATCACACGAAATATTGATAACTCGCCAATATGTTTTTCACTTATTGTCTTAAATACGAACATGGATACCGGTTCATCATCGTTCACCTTTCTTTCTACAGATTGGCCTTTGTATTCACCGGATACGACTTTTTTATAATCGGGCGCCGGCGCATATTTGGCGATAGAGTCGAGGAGAGCAGAACCGCCGGTATTATTAAAAGCGGAAGCAGCAAAAACAGGGAAGATATTTCGATTGATAATAGCATTTTTTAGACCTTCAAATAAATCTTCCTCTGAAAGTGCGCCTTCTTCAAAATATTTTTCAAGTAAAACATCATCGGATTCGGCAATAAATTCGATTAATTCTTCACGGAGAGTGTTAATTGTATCCCGAAGATCCGCCGGTACTTCCTCTTCAATTGCAGCGCCTTTGCCATCCTTGGAGTAGCGATATACTTTATTTGCAAATATATCAACAATTGCATCGAAATCTATGCCTTGATTGACTGGAATCTGTAACGGAACAACATGTTTGCCAAATGATTCTTTCAATCCCTGTAATGTCTTATCAAAATTTGCGTGCTCCTTATCCAGCATATTAATGACAAACCATACCGGTAAATCATCTTCTTTTGTAAAATTAAAAACAAGCTCGGTTCCTACCTCGACGCCGGTTTGAGCGTGTACAACAATCAATCCAATGTCACTAACACGGATGATTGCTTTTGATTCGCCGATAAAATCAAGGTATCCGGGAGTATCGAGAATATTCATTTTTAATTTTGCCCATTCACAATGGGTCAGAGAAGAAGAAATGGAGAATTTTCTACTGATCTCGTCCTCGTTATAATCGGAAACCGTTGTCCCGTCATCGATCCGTCCTAAACGAGTCGTAGCGCCGGCAGTATAAAGCAGCGCCTCGACAAGAGATGTTTTTCCAGTGGATGCATGACCTAAAACAGCGATATTTCGAATCTCATTAGTCTGGAATTCTTTCAAAACAATCCTCCTTTATTTTCTAACTATTTCATGTTGATGTAATTGTGATTTTTGAATGACCCCGATGCAGTTTCGTTCAAAATGATCAAAAACAGCAATATTATCGGGCACTAAATATTTTGGTAATTTCTCTTTACAGAATTTGAGTAATTCTTCTTTATTCGGAGATTCATCATCAAAAAGTGTTACAGCCAGTTGAATTTCATTATGCCATTTACTGTAATTTGAATGCAATATAGTGGCTTCACGGATATTTGGATGTTGAATGACCACATCCAAAATACTTTTTGGCAGCACTTGAAATCCATTTCGATAAAAACGGTCTGATTGCTTAGCCTCCCAATATAGAAATCCTTCGCTGTCTCTTCTGGCAATATCGCCGGTGTCGATCCATTCATCAGGCTCTCTTCCATTTCCCCTGTATTGATCAAAGTAATGGTGAAATACATTCTTACCACGAACCATCAGATTACCCGGTTGTCCATCGTCAACTTCATTGCCGCTCTCGTCAACTATCAATATTTCACAACAGGATAGAGGCTTACCGACGGACAGTGAAATGTTTCTATTTGAATTTAGATTCATTGAGATTACAGGCGCTTCAGCAACGCCATAGGCTTCCATAACTATTGCGCCATAGCGTCGATAAATAAGGTCTTTTATTTTTATAGAAAAACTATCGCCAACCGGAATATAGAAATCAATAGAATTGAGTTTTTCAGGTTTAAGGTGTTCGTCACCGGTTAACTCTTCTATAAATCCACTGTTACCGATGAAAGTATTTACCTTATGATCGTGAATCGATGAATAAAGCGCTTCCCGTGAATCATCAACAGGAATGATAATAGTACTTCCTGAAACAATTGCCAGATTGATGACAACTGAAAAGGGAAAGTAGTGAAAGTAGGGCAGACTGGTGTATAGTCTGAACTTATAATTTTCAGGAAATCGCTCGATAGACGACGCCGCTGTTTCAGACAGGCTCTCATGTGTAAAAACGATGGATTTGGGATGAGTGTAATCTCCGGCGCTAAATAAAATAACGGCGTTGTTTTTATCCTTTGTTGCTAATTGATGTTTCGTCACGCCCCGGATATTTAGGGAATCACGAAGGCTTTCGGTATTATGATCTGTTTCACCGTCAAGCACGAAACATTTAACAGGTTTGCCACAAAGATCGCAAATACTATCGGCATATTCCTGGAAATGTCCTGAATAAATCAGAGTATCAATACGTGTTGTAGTTGCAAGTGTTGCGACCTCGTCTTTCGAAACCGTCCATGGTAAAAGCACCGCTATTGCGCCGGTATTTAAAATTGCCAAATATGAGATGATGAATTCCGGGCAGTTTTGAAGCAAAATACCGACAGTCTGACCGGGTCTGACTCCGGTATTTATAAGTTTATTTGTCAGAGATTGTATCTGGGATGATGCATCCTTAAATGTGAGATGATAATCACCGTGTATTATAAAAGGATATATCGGTTTTTTTTGTGCAAAGAAGTCTATAAAGTCGTTTAGCTGTTTCATCGCTTACTGCTTAAAGGTTTAATAATAAAAAGCCTGAAATTTTAATCATTTTGCTTTCTTATGTCAAGATAATTACCGGATATTTTAGATATTTTTATTTTTACACCAAAATAAGGTTTTTAAGGCTGCTCATGTTCTATTTCATTAATATCATTTTCTTTGAAAACGTCTTAAAATCAGTTTTAAGAACATAAATATAGAGACTTGAACTCATTGTATTTGAGTTCCACCGGACAGAGTATTTACCTGAATTCTGATATTCATCAACTATATGTTCAACTTCTTTACCAAGGATATCATATATAATGAGTTCAACCTGCTTACTGACACCTAATCTGTCCCATATAACAGTGTCAGAGCCAAGGCCCAGGTAAACTTTTCCAGCGGATGAAAGATGTGCAAAAGGAATGATTATGAGAGATAAAATGAGGATAAGAAATATATTTTTCATAACAATAATCTAAGATATATTTTCGCTAAAAAAAAAGAGGGCTGGAAAATCCAGCCCTCTTTGAGGATATCAGTTCTGAATATTATCAGAAATTGATATTCAGTCCAAAATTGATGCGACGCGGCATACCGATATAAACCTCGGCATCGTCAGCTGCATGGTTTTTATCACCAAAAGCATTATATTGACTGTTATCAACGGCGTCCTGAATATAAATAGCATCAAGAGCGTTAAATACGTGCATATATGCCTGGAAACCAACATTTCCAAAATGAACCGGAATGTCATATTTGGCATGCAGGTCAATCTTCGAATAAGCAGGTACCTGCCAGTTCTGATCGCGATCCGGATCAACACCAGATACAATTTTTCTGTTCGTCGGATCCCAATTGGCCCAGAAGCGGTCATAATAATTTAATGTCGCTGCTATAACCAGACCTTTGATCGGGAAAAGAGAACCTGTAATAGAATAAATGGTTTGCGGCATATCACCAACCATCAGATCTTTCACTGCATAGGTATAATCTGCAGTCGTATCTGCTTCTATATCCTTATAAGTTCCTTCTGCATCATCCGTATATATCCATTCACCATAGGACATAGCAGCGTCAAGACGAACCAATCGCATCGGCTGATAAGCAAGTTCTAACTCGAAACCTTTATGATACTGATTCAGCCCGGTCAGAAAGATCAGGTCAGTGTCACCACTCGATCCTTGACCTGTTGTGACTGGTATAACAAGATTTCTGTCTTTCCAGTTGGTATTGTAGAGGTTGATTTTTGTTGCGAGTTTATCAGACAATGCTCTGAAATTGAATCCCACTTCGGTACTGATGAACTTTTCATTTGTCGGATCCGGCGCCAGGGCGATTTCCGTATCATCGATGATGTTGTCAAAAATTGGCACCTTTTCAACATAACCAAAATTAGCAAAAGCTTCCATATTATCGGTCAGCTTATACAGACCGCCACCTTTAAACTGGACTGCCGAAATCCAATCGGCAATAATTTTCAATTCACCATTCTCTGTAGAATAAAATCCTGGATAATTAGCTGCTTTTTTAAAATGGTCTATCAAGCCGTATTTAACCATGGAATAACCACCCATTCCATAAAAAGAGAATAAAGCGGTCTTATATTCAGCCTGACCAAAGAAACCCAGCCAGTCAACTGTATTGGTGTTATGATAATCAATATTACCTCCAAGACCGACTTTGGCATCTTCGATGCTGTTGTCAAATTCATTATGTAATTTTGAATACCTTTCGTCACCGACTTTTTTATTTTCATATTTACCATTAACAGCGTAATCGCCGCCAAGTAAGTCGCGAACTTCACGACCATGATCAATTTCTGCGGTCCGCCAATCGACGCCTAATTGAATTTTCAAATCTTCGCTGATGTCATAATTCAGTTTGGAAATAGCGCCAATCGTCCATTGACGGTTATAACTATTACGCAAGTAACCTACTGATTCTCCGGCTGGTTTAAGATAATCTTTACGGCTTAGTGTATCCAAGTTAGTTGCAATGGTTTTATCAAAATCAACAGCACGAGATGGACCGGAATAATCCCACTGCATATCACCATAAGTACCAGTGCCGCCGCCGGAACCGCCTGAAAAATAGGCGACCGTTGAAAGACGCATTTTTTCATTAATTGTCAGATACCAGTTCAGATTCACCTGCGGTTTGTGGAAATAATTTTCACTCTCGTTCAGGAAATTCGGATCATGCCGATCAACGGCTCTATCACCGTACATATAGAAATACTGTTTGCCTTTGTAATCCTTGGATACGGTATTCCAGTTTTCGTTGTACTCACGTCCGGCTTCTTTAAAAGTTTCAAAAACATCAGC
>Ga0265594_1002522_pt1 | contig 12998 bp, 14 predicted proteins | sample saktaG_11_FD_190147 | JGI IMG/M metagenome (GOLD analysis project Ga0265594, IMG submission 190147) | Saline water microbial communities from Sakinaw Lake, British Columbia, Canada - sak_2011_5_24_80m | ecosystem: Environmental > Aquatic > Non-marine Saline and Alkaline > Saline ... | reverse complement strand
GACGCTGTTCGCACTTTTGATATAGCCAAGTGCCGTATCGGCGGAAGGAATAGCAGCCTTGGGGTTCTTCCACCGCAGCTCCTTTGCCGCCGACTCAGGCGAGTTATTCGTCGAAGTAGCTGCGTACGCAATTACGTTGAGCGTGTCTTGCTGGCTGTACTCCGCGCCTTCAGGCACCGCAATAATACCGCCATTCCAGAGTAGTAGCTCTGAGAGCATCCCCAAAAAAATCGGTGGTGCCCTCGCAAATCCCCAAATCACCAAAAGTCCGGTGAGAACGATTCATTTCAAAGACTCCTTGATTTTGGAGTGGGTGGGGAGCATATAAATCTCTTTCGGAAGTCGGGCTCTTCGGAAGTACTGTTTGCTTTGCTGGCCACACCGCTTTACTGCTTCGTACTTCTTCTCATTCAATCACTCACTCACTCACTCACTCACTCACTCACTCACTCACGCATGCAGGCAAAAGCAAAGCAATATACATACGACAAACCTCCGTCGTGCTATGAAGAAGCGGTACATCGTGCTGCTCCTGGCGGCTGCGATTGCGGTACTGGCGTACTATTTCTTCCTTAGCGGCTTCTTTGCCGGGTACGGTCCCCGTCCGCCTGCGGTGAGCGATGATCCCTTACAGACCATTTCGCTGCCGGAGGGCTTCTCGCTGGAAGTCTATGCCGAGGTTCCGAACGCGCGGTCGTTGGCGCTGAGTGATTCGGGCGTGCTCTTTGTGGGCACGCGCGATTCGGACAGGGTCTATGCGGTGGTTGAGGACGAGGTGAAGGTGGTGGCCTCCGGGCTGAACATGCCGAATGGTGTCGCGCTTTGGAATGGGTCGCTATACATCGCGGAAGTCAGCAGTATCCTGAGATTTGAGGATATTGAGGCGCATCTGGAGAACGCTTCGTACACCGTGGTGCGTGACGATTTTCCCACGGAGACTCTGCATGGCTGGAAAATCATCCGGTTCGGGCCGGATGGCAAGCTCTACGTGCCCATCGGCGCGCCCTGCAACGTCTGCCTGGAAGAGGGGCATGCTACCATCATGCGGCTGAATCCTGATGGCACGGAGCTTGAAGAATACGCCGCGGGTGTAAGGAATACCGTGGGGTTCGACTGGCATCCCGAGACGGACGAGCTGTGGTTTACTGACAACGGTCGAGACTGGCTGGGTGATGATCGCCCGCCCGGTGAATTGAACCACGCGCCGGAGCAGGGCCTGCAGTTCGGCTTTCTCTACTGCCACGGCGGCACGATCCAGGACCCTGAGTTCACCGATCGGAGCTGTGCGAAATTCAAGCAGCCAGCACTGCGGTTAGGCCCGCACATTGCCGCGCTCGGGATGCGGTTCTATACCCGCGATATGTTCCCCGAGTATTACAGAGGCGGGATTTTTATTGCAGAGCACGGCAGCTGGAACCGGCGTGACCCGATAGGCTATCGGGTGACGTTTGTCCGGCTGGAGGATGGCATGCCCGTGTCGTATGAGGTCTTTGCGGAAGGCGGGCTCCAGGGCACGTTATCATGGGGTCGGCCGGTGGACGTCGAGGTGATGGAGGACGGCTCGTTGCTCATCTCCGACGATAAGGCGGGTAAGATTTATCGGGTGACTTGTGGGGCGTGAATTCCCGGATGTTGGTGTTCCTCTTTTACCTCTTCTAGAACCTTCTGTGCCAGCTCTTTACAGATCGCTTCGATCTCAGGCTCCACATACCCGCTCTTCTTCAGAAACTCGGTCAGCTTCGCCACGATCCTCGCTGTGTTCTCCCGTGCCCGTTCTTCGGTTAATGGCTTCTCACCCTGCAGCTTGATCCCGCCTTCCTTCCAGCCTTCTGCGAAGTACCAGTCCTTGTACCACCGGCAGCCGCAGCGCCATAGTAAGTATCCGATTGGTGTTGCCGGTGCCGGCACGCCCGAAATGAGCGCACGTGCCGTTATTTTATGGTCCAAATAAGCGACCGATATGTGCCCGCCAGGTGGTATGAGCTCAGCGAGCAGCTGAAAGAGCGCTTCACCGTCTGGATCGCGTTCGTCGCCCGAGATGGGCGAATACTCGAGCTCCAGCCAGGGCTTGATGTACCTGCTGCCCTCGTAAAAGAGCCCGCTCACAACCATCCGTTCCTGAACCTGCAAGTTGAAGGAGAAGACGCCCGCGAATGCGCCCGGCTGCACCTCTGTGACCTGCAGCGTGCGCGCACCCACCCGTCTGCCCTGTAACGCGTATAGCGGATTTGCGGTTCCTCCTCCTGCTTCTTCGATTATCATGATTTTCCCCCAACCTACGTGGATCGCTCAATCGCCAGGCAGCCCGAGGACGTACTCCACGTCCCATGCCGCCAGCTGATCAACAATCACCTCAGAGACGGCACGTTCTGTCATACGCATGTAGATTCGCATCGTGGATTCTTAAACGTTACGCCAATGGTAAAGCCCTGTAGCGTGCTCGTTTTCGTCTGCCAGGTTCAGCGCGGCCGCCCCACGACCGTCAGGTAAACCACGCTCTCGTTCACACCGTCAACGTCCACCAGCGTGTTCACTTCGTCATCGTAGAGCGCACCGATCTGGCAGCTCCCAAGTCCCAGCCCCACGGCCGCCAGGGCCACGTTCTGCGCTATATGGCCTGCATCTAAATAGACGTACCGATACGCACGCTGCTGGTACTTCCACTTCGACCGCGCAAAAACACCCGTCCAGATGAAGACCACGTGTGCATGGTACGCCATCTCCTGATCGAGCGCGGCCTGTGCAATCGCCATGCGGGAATCGCCCGTACGGAGCTGCTCCAGCTCATGCTGCGCCACCGCATAATGATACACCCCCTGCTCTATGTTTTCAACGGCATTCACCACCATATACGTCTCCACAGGGTACAGCGCGCCCGCTGACGGCGCGGTTCTGAACGCATAGCCCTGCTGCACCTTCGTGACGCCCTGTGTCGCCCACAGGAGTTGCGAGAGCTCAGCCTTCGTCATCGGCTCCGTGCTGAAGTGCCGCACACTCCGCCTCCCCGCTAAAACCGACCACAGCGGTGCACCTCCCGCTCGGTCCGGCACATCGAGCTCCACCCGCGGCGCCGAGGGGTACTGCTTATACGTCTCTGGTTTCCGTGTCCAATCAAGCTGCCAGGCGGGCAGGCGACCGCGTTGATACTTCAGCTCCTGCTGGAATCGATCGCCAATACCTCCACTCCTTTCTCCACTCACCATAACGCTTCTCCTTGCCTTTCCTTCCTCATACCACCTCAGTTTCCGGAAAAGAGCGTACATTTATTAGCGGTCTGCAATGTATATACTCTACGCCATGGTGACCACACTTGGGATTTATCAGGCGCTCCTGCTCACCACGCTCGCCGCGCTCGCCACGGGCATCGGCAGCCTCGTTGCCTACATCATTCCCAGGCCGGACAACCGCTATCTCTCGATCAGCCTCGGCTTTGCCACGGGCGTCATGATCTTTGTCGCTTTCGTGGACCTCTTCTGTAGCGCCAAGGAGGATATCGGGCTCTTTCGCGCCAATTTCTTCTTCTTTATTGGACTGCTCGTGATTCACGGTCTTGACCGCGTCATCCCGCACATGCACCTCGACGGGCAGGTCGACGCGCACTGCGATCGACTCTACCGTAGTGGAATCATGACCACGCTCGGTATCGGGCTGCACAACTTCCCCGAAGGCCTGACCGTCGCGCTCGTCTCCCTGGCCGACCTCAGACTGGGCATACCAATCGCGATCGCCATCGCGCTTCACAACATTCCCGAAGGCGTTGCCTGTGCCGTCCCGCTCTACTGCGCCACAGGCAATCGCGGCAAGGCCTGCCTCTACTCGTTCCTCGCCGGGCTGACAGCACCGCTCGGCGCGATTCTCGCCATCCTCATCCTGCTCCCCGTTCTCAACACCTTCGTCCTCGCCGCCGCAATCGCGCTCGTCGCTGGTATCATGGTTTTCATCTGCTTCGACGAGCTCATCCCCATCGCCAACCGCTACGGTAGCGAGCACCTCACCAACATCGGCATCATTCTCGGTATCTTCATGATGATGATCGCACTCACGCTCTTCGAATGAGCAGAGCAGATCACTGCTGGAGCGCTGCCACAATCTCATCCACCGTCGCCGCTGCCGTCGTCTCAGTCTCCACGAACGCATCGTCCAGGACGTAGAACGCGCTCTTCTCCGCCATGCTCTCCTTGCTGAGCAGCTTGTCGATCCGCTTGCTCACGAGCAGCTCCGCGGCTTTCAAGCCCTTCCGCTTCTCCAGCGTGCGGTACGGGTTCTTGAGGAATTCCATCGTCGTTAGCTCGTTGTCCGATGTTCGAATATCGAAGAGGCAGAAGTACTCCGCCTCACCGAAGTGTGCCGAGACTTTCGAGCGCAGGCCGTTATTCTCGGTGCAGGGAACGGCATAGCGGACAAACTCTTTCGCCTCGGGCTCCATGTGGATGAGCACGCGGTCCACATTCTTCATCTCCGACTTGATCTGTGCCTCGACCTGCTCACTCAGGTGATGCGCCCGCTCGAGATCCTTATAGTTCGTCTCCACCTCCAGCTCGATGAAAATAAACTTACCGGAACTCCGCGCTTTCAGTGAGTTGATCTTCCGGACGCAGCAATTGCTCGTCACGATCTCCCGTATTCGGTTCAGCGCCTCATAATCGATCGACGCGTCCAGCAGCACCCTGACCGAGTCCTTGAAGATCTCGTAGCCCGCGCGGAAGATGAGCACGGAAACCACAATACCGGCAATCGAATCAAGAGACAAGAAACCAAAGGAATAGCCCACCAACCCTAATAATACCGCTATGGACGATAAGGCATCTGATCGCGTGTGTTGCCCGTCCGCGATCAAGCTGGGCGAATTGATCGCTCGGCCGACCTTGAACTTGTAACTACTCAAAATCAGCGCGGTCACCACCGATAGCAGTGCCACCAGGATTGCCGGTCCTAGATTGGTTACGATAGCGGTTTCAAACTTCTCAACTGACGTGAGAATAATCTCATAGCCCGCATAGAAGATCGCGAGCGCAAGGAACAGGCTGGCGATATTTTCGGTCTTATAAAAGCCAAAGGGGAACTCTTCGGTGGGCTCGCGACTTGAGATCTTGAGGCCGATAAAAACGCCGATTGAACTGATAACATCGGTAAACGAGTGAATTGCATCAGCCAACAGGGCAACACTGCCCGAAAGAATGCCAACAAAGTATTTTACAACCGCCAGACAGAGCGATACAATAATAGAAAGTAAAGCAGCTTTCTTATCGCGCTCCAACGGGATCATCGTGTACAATCCCTAGGCCATTACTGCTTAAATAAGCGCCTGCCGGCTTCGAGTAGCTGTTAGGTTTGAGGGATGGCGGTGCGTTCGTCATCACCGATACAAAAGCGTGTATAGAGTGGAGACAGCAAACGTGAGCCAAGCCGACCCTTAGACCGTAAAAAAGAGCGGGGAATGGGCGTTCGTTTAAGTTGTATGCTCTCACATGGAGCATACCAGGCGCCTTTTACGTTCCACCAGCCAGCAAAAGCAGCTAAGCTACATCTCGGGCGTTATCAGCTCGCTCTTCACGAAATCCTCGTACGCCTCTGGACTCATGCCCTGGCCGCATTTCGGGCACCAGTAAGCGCCCGATTTACCTAAATAATCGCCCCTGCTATCCTTCGTCTTGAACGAAAATCCTAAGCTCTTCTCGCCACACTTCTCGCAAAAACCCATCGTCTCCGTCGCGATTATCTCAAATTGGCCAAGCTTCTTGCGATATTCAAGCTTCTCACCAAGTATCTGCTTCCAACCAGGAGGAAATTTACCCTGCTCTGCCACCATCTTACCTGCACCTCATCTCCTAGATTGGCTCACGGAGCATATAAAAGGATAGCATTATCGCCGAAGATTTTTCTGCAAAAAAGAGCTCACTCAAGCATGGTCTCCCTGATGGACGCAGACGAGCCTGAAGAGCGGTATCAATGTGCAGAAGCGATTGTTGAGATCGCAGGCGATCTCGTGTACAAACGTCGCATCGAGAAACGGTACCGGGTGCCGAACTTGGATGAACGGCTGCGGCGAGAGCGGACGAAGAGCGAAGCAAAGCTCATCTCAGAGGCGCGACGGAACGGTGTGCCCACGCCCATCGTCTTCGACGTCAACGACTACATACTGGTCATGGAGCGAATAGCGGGTACACTGGCCAGGGACCTGATCACGGAGCAGATCAGCGAGCGCATCGGCGAGCACGTCGGAACACTGCACAGAAGCAGCATCATTCATGGCGATCTCACCACCTCCAATATCATCGTGGAGCACTCTTCCGGCCGTATTTACCTCATCGATTTCGGCCTGGCCTTCGTTGATGCGAGCACTGAAGCACGCGGCGTTGACGTCCACGTCTTCTTCCAGAGTCTGAAGGGCACGCACGAAGCCTACGAGCGTTTGCGAGCGGCGTTCATTAACGGCTACACACGCACCGCGCCACAGGCCGCTCAGGTGCTCAACCGCGTAGTGGAGATCGAGCGCCGTGGTCGCTATGTGGCGCGATCGTGAGGATGATACCGCTAAAAAAGGCGCCATTGGCCTTGATGAGCACGGTAAGGATTACGACTCCTACTGCATTCGCTGCCTGATCGGGTCCAGCACCTCGTTGAGCGATCGCACCGCGTTCGCCTTCAAATCCGACGGATGGAGCGTCCCAGCGACATAATCGCGTTCCAGCGCCTCGTAACGCTCGTAGCCGACGTTGCCGCCGTATTTCTCTGGCCGCTCGATCGTCACCTCGCCTTTCCGGTCCGGGCTCGGGAAGATCGTATGCTTATATATCTGCAGCACAGGATTCCCATCCGCAACGTTCGGTGGGCAGAACGCGCTCTTCAGCTTCTGTGCCACACTCTCCTCCAGCTCGTCGATCGCGATGAAATTCTGCTTGGATGAGGACATCTTCTCGCCGTCGAGCCCGATCAAGAGGGGCGTATGGATGCAGACCGGTGCCGTGAAGCCCAGTTTCGGGAGATTGTCCCGTGCGAGCATGTGAATCTTCCGCTGGTCGATCCCGCCGATCGCAATGTCAATATTGAGATAGGAGATATCCATCGCTTGCATCAGTGGGTAAATCGTTTGCGAGACCTTCCGGTCCTCCTTGCTCCGCGAGACCTCGTCCATGCTCCGTCGCGCGCGCTTCTCCGTCGTGATCGTGGCCAGATGCAAGACATTGAGCATATACTCCTCTTCCAGCTGGTAATCACTGCCATACACGAATTCCGTCTCCTCAGTCAAGCCCGAGGCGGCGAAACAGCGCCTATTGTACTCCGCCGTCTCACGGATCTGCTCGAATTCGCCTTTCTCGTTCAGATACGCATGGAGATCGGCGAGCAGAACGACGATATGAACTCCATTCCGCTGCAGTACGCGCAAGGTGTTCAAGAACGGCAGATGCCCGAGGTGCACGTTGCCACTTGGCTCAATACCCACGTATGCACGCGGCTGCCGCTCTGATTTCCCCGCCAGGAGCGCTTCTAATTCCTCGCGGGTGATGATCTCCTCCACGTTCAGCTCCAGGCTCCGCAGGGTGTCGCGCTCTTTCATGCTTCTCCTTTCCTTTCCGTCTTCCCTCTTACTTTCGCTTATAATCCCCGAGATAAAAAATGCACCCGCATGCACGTGCCCTTTGGACCGGAGCAGGGAGGAAAGAGGAGTATAAAACTAGTACGAGCACTGTGCGGCCCTATAGACCGCAAGCGTTTGCGCGGCTATCTGGTCCCACGTGTAATCACGTTCCACCATGTGCCGCGATTCCTCGCCCATTCGCTCCACATCCGCGCCCAGTATCTCGCCGATCGCCGCTCGTATCTCCGGCACCGAGGTCCCGCAGAGGAGCCCGTTCTTCCTCACAAAGTACTTGTTGTCGCCCACGTTGCTCGCGATTACCGGGAGGCCGGAAGCCATGGCTTCGAGGAGCGCGATTGGCTGCGCTTCCAGCTTCGACGGCAATAAAAACACATCTACGCCGCGATAGAAGGCGGGCGCATCCTCGACATAGCCCAGAACCTCGATGCGGTCGTCTTCCAGCCGTTTCACTTTACTGTACAGCGGGCCTGTGCCGGCGATTTTAAGCCGGACATTCTCGCGCTCCAGCGTTTTCACCGCCTTTATCAGATTGATCACGTTCTTCTCAGGCGACAGACGGCCGAGATAACCTAAACAGAGATCCTCGCCACCTCGAGCGGCTCGGTCCTCAGGGTCCGCGGGATAAAAGCGATGGATATCTACGCCGTTGGGAATGACCACGAGCTCGGTACCGTTGCCCGTGCCGCTGAAGTTGTACACGAAGCAGTTCTGGCGGATGTAGTCCGCGATCTCAGCACTCACCGAGATGAATTTCTTTGAGTGCCCGAAATACAGTGTCACGAGCATCGAGATGATCGCCCTGGCTACCTCGCCACTGAGGCTGTTGCCTGCCTGAATATGAAATGTATTGACCACGTTGACGTCAGAACAGATGGAGGAGAAGGGCAGGAAATATTCCGAGAAGGTCGCGGCATGATGGATATGAAGAATATCGCAGTCCGCAATCTCGCGCTTGATCTTCCGGAGCGCGAAGTCGAACCCATAGGAAATCCCACCCGTCGAATTGCCCAGCATCCGGGAGCCGAGTGAGAACTGGTCGATTCGCTTCACTTCGTGCCCCTGCTTCTCGAATTCGCGCGTGAGCGCTTCCACGTGCGTCTTGATGCCCCCACTGACCGTGCGATGATAAAATGCTATTCTCATGCTCGTTCGTACGTGTGCGGATAAGAGCTAGTATATTATACAAGGCTATAGTTTTCTCCGTCTATATATAAGACCACCCAAATTGTTCTTTGTGGTATGCACATGCAGAAGCTAGCGGGATTCGAGTCGCGGGAAGCTGCAGTGGTCATCGCACTGATGGTCATATTCCTCAGCGGCGCGCTCGTCAACATGGGCGCCCTGGCTATTCCCACGTCCTCATTATGGCCGGCAAGCACCGAGGCGGTCTTTGATCTAGGCGAGGTACAGCAGGTCAAAGAGCTCTACGTCTTCCTGAACGACGCGCAGCGAACACAGTTTACGGTGTATTACGGCGTACCGCCCAATGACTGGCGGACACTCGCCTCCTTCGACAGAGATCCTGCGAACCACGTCCATTTCAGCTCCTGGGAGCGGCTTTCACTGCCCACGACGAGCACCAGGTACCTGAGATTCGTATTCACAGATGCTTCGAATGGTGAGATCGGCGAGATTCTGGTGCTTTCAGCGGCGAATGAGAAGCTCGTGCCAGTCGCGGTTACCGGAGACGGCGCCGCGCAACGATTGGCCGACGAGCACGAGCTCATTACGCTCCCGATCACGCAGAAATACGGGGCTTACTTCGACGAGATGTACTTCGTCCGTACTGCGGAAGAGCACCTCCATCTCGAAGAGCCCTATGAATGGACGCATCCGCCACTGGGGAAGCTCATCATCGCCGCAGGTATTGCGAGCTTCGGCATGAGCCCCTTCGGCTGGCGGATACTCGGCGTCATTGCCGCCACCGCGATGATCCCCCTCATCTTCGTCTTCGGTAAGCGGCTCTTCAAAAGCGCCCTGGCTGGCTTCTTCGCCGCTTTCCTCATCACCTTCGATTTCCTCCACTTCACACTGGCGCGCCTGGCCATTGGAGAGATCTACCTCTTGCTCTTCTCCATCTTGATGTTCTATTTCGCCTTTGATTATTTCGAGAAGCGTGAGGCTGAACTCGCGACGACAAAGAGCGTGCAAAACGGCCGCGCAGCGCACTCCCTCTTCCTCGCCATAATCTGCTTCGGGCTCGGCTTCGCCGTGAAGTGGATCGCGATCTTCGGTTTGGTGGCGGTGCTCATCCTCCTGCTTATCACCAATCGGAGATTGAAGCAGCCGTTACTGCGTGACGCGCGAGTCGTTCTGGCAGGGCTGTTCGCAGCCGCGGCAATTTACATCGCGACCTATATCCCCTACATGCTCTCTGGCGGGGGCCACGGGCTCATCGATCTTCACCATTTACCGGTGTACCTCGACTACCTCACCGAATACCTTACACAGGGCACGATCACCGTTCTCCCTACGGATTCCTGGACCGTCTTCGATCTCCAGCTGCGCATGTTCGGCTATCACGCGGGTATTGAGGCGACGCATCCATACTCCTCACCCTGGTGGTCCTGGCCACTGCTGCTCAAGCCGCTCTGGCTCTATGCAAATTCGCTCGACGGCATGGTCTCAACCATAGTTTTGCTGGGTAATCCGGTGCTCTGGTGGTGCAGTATCCCCGCGCTGATGGCGCTGGGCGCCCTCCTTATACGAACCGCAGTCAAACGAAGAGCAGATGAGCGGACCTTTCTCTTCCTCTTCATTCTCATCCCCTTCCTCATCCAGTGGCTCGCCTTCATCTCCATTCCACGCATTCTGTTCATCTACCATTTCACGGCGAATCTGCCCTTTCTGATCTTTGCCGTTACCTATTGGCTCCAGCTTCCATTCGCGCGTGAATGGCACACGAAGAGATCGAAGCGCATCGCCACCTGCCTGGTCGTCCTCTTCCTTGTGCTTGTTGCTGTTCTCTTCTTCCTCTTCTATCCCGTCATCTCTGGATACCCGGTCTCCTACGAGTACAAGGAGAGCTTACGCTGGCTCAGTGGCTGGGTATTTTAATCAGCAGCAGCGCTCTGCGAACGAACCGCAGTATCGTTTAGTTAGGCACTTCTCCCATCCACCGCTCGCTTTTAAAGTGGTGAACACATTATACCATCAAACGAAAGGAGCGAGCGCTGCTGGGCTGAGCACGCCAATGGCAGTGCAAGAGCAGAGAGCACATGAAGCTGGGTGTTATCTCAGATACACATGACAATCTCGCGGCGATCTCCACGGTGGTGGAGGTGTTCAATCGCGAGGGTATCGATCTCCTGGTTCACGCGGGCGATTATGTCTCTCCCTTTACTTCAAAGCCCTTTCAGCAGCTGAACGCTCAGTTCCTCGGGATATTCGGCAATAATGACGGCGATAAGCTGCTGTTAAAGCGGTATTACCGGGAGAACGGCGTAGGTGAGCTGTATGAAGATCCCTATGAGTTCGAACTTGGTTCCTGGAGGATTATGGTGACGCACAAACCCGAACTCGTGAAGCCTCTGGCCGCCTCCGGCCTGTATGACCTCGTTATTTATGGGCATACCCATCAGGCGGTCATCGACGCGCAGGACGATCGGACCTGGATTATCAATCCCGGGGAGTGCTGTGGCTATCTCACAGGTCGGAAGACGGTGGCGCTGCTGGATCTCGAGCGAGGCGTGGCGCGGCTGCTGGCGCTTTAGTGCAACAACCGCGTTGTTGTATAATCACGAAAAACCGTAACATTTTTAAGGGGCTAGTTAAGAGAATCGAGTACAACAAGAAGAGGTAGACTATAAAGAGCTAGGAGGAAAACTCAAATGGCAACCTTGAAGGAGGAACTAATTGAATGGGGCGGCGGCGTTTTCGGCGATGAGCACATGGAGACGCTGCTGAGCTGTGTGCAATGCGGTAAGTGTACCGGTGGCTGCCCCTCAGGTCGGATCACCGCGCTCCGGACTCGAAAGCTTTTCCGGATGGCGCAGGAGGACATGCGTGATGAGATCTTTAACGCGCCTGAGCTGTGGTACTGCACCACCTGCTACACCTGCTACGAGCGATGTCCCAAGGGCGTGAAGTGTACCGACATCATTCGGGCGATCCGCAACCTGGCGGCGAAGGAAGGGCATATGTCCGTGCCGCACCGTAAGATCGGCGTTTATACCTTGAAGACCGGCCATGGTGTGCCCATCGGGCCCGACCAGATGAAGATACGCGAGGCGGTCGGACTCGAGTCGCAGCCACCGACGACGCAGAAGTACAAGGAGCAGCTGGAGCAGGTCCAGATCATCTTCAAAGAGACGGGGTTCGATAAGCTGATCGACTTTGACTGGGAGAAGATGGATTTGAAAGAAGCGGAGGCGAAGAAATGAGTGAAGAAGGACCGAAAGAGTATGCCTATTTCCTCGGCTGTATCACCCCCAACCGGTATCCTGGGATAGAGGCGGCGACGAAGAAGATCTTCAAAGAATTCGGGATCGAGACGAAGGAGATGATCGGCGCGTCCTGCTGCCCCGCACCAGGTGTTTTCGGGTCATTCGATCTGTACACGTGGCTCCCCATTGCGGCACGCAATCTCGCGATCGCTGAGGAGATGGGGCTTGAGATCTACGTGACCTGCAACGGCTGCTACGGCTCGCTCCAGGAGGCAGACCATTTGCTCAAAGGGAATCCGAAGTTGAAGGCGAAGGTCAATGAGATCCTGGGCAAAGCAGGCAGAGAGTTCAAAGGCACCACGAAAGTGCACCATTCCATCTCGGTTATGCACGATCAGATCGGTCTGGATGCGCTCAAGGAGAAGGTAACGAAGCCGATGAAGGATGTGAATGTAGCGATCCATTACGGCTGCCACTTCCTCAAGCCGAGCGAGGTGCGCGGGCATGGCTCGTCCGAGACGCCGTACATCCTGGAAGACATCGTGAAGGCGATCGGAGCGAAAGAAGCGGTATACAAGGATAAATTGATGTGCTGCGGCGCGGGCGGCGGTGTGCGAACCGCGGATACCCCGACGTCCCTGGAGTGGACACGCCAGAAGTTGGTGAACATGATCGAGATGGGCGCGGACTGCGTGATTCATCCCTGCGCGTTCTGTCACCTGCAGCTCGACCGAGGGCAGTATGAGATCAACAAGGCGTTCGGTACCAATTTCAATATGCCGGTCCTCTTTGCCTTGCAGCTCGTCGGGCTCGCCATGGGCATGAGCGTAAAAGAACTCGGCCTGGATCAGCAGACGACCACCATGTCAGAGAAACTGCTCAAGTGAGCACTAACCTAAACTAACCTAACGTAAAGAAACAAGCGAATAATTTACTGAACGCAAATAAAGGAAGAAAGAAGGATAAAACCCTTTCTTCTCTCCTCTTTTTATTTTTCGTTTTTTTTGTTGTTG
>Ga0265594_1002521_pt1 | contig 13002 bp, 17 predicted proteins | sample saktaG_11_FD_190147 | JGI IMG/M metagenome (GOLD analysis project Ga0265594, IMG submission 190147) | Saline water microbial communities from Sakinaw Lake, British Columbia, Canada - sak_2011_5_24_80m | ecosystem: Environmental > Aquatic > Non-marine Saline and Alkaline > Saline ... | reverse complement strand
AATTTTAATAAAAAAAAAACCCCTAATTGCGACTTTAGATGGTATAAATTTAAAAATCTAAAAGGAAAAGAAATGTATGTAATAAATTCATATGTTCCTAAAAAAATAATCAAAAAATAAAGAACTAAAATGCTACAAAAACAACAAATTGAACAAGTCAAATCCCAACTTATTCAACAAATCCAAGAAAACTTTCCTGAAGACAAAAAAGCAACAGCGATTTCGCAAATCCAAGAAATGAATAAACACGAACTTGAAAATTTTCTAAAACAAAATAACTTAATTAAAAATTCTGACCAACAAACAGAATGTGTTTTTTGTACAATTGCTTCGGGCTCAATTCCAAGTAGAAAAATAAATGAAAATTCCGAAGCAATAGCTGTTTTAGAAATAAACCCAATTTCAAAAGCACATGTTCTAATAATCCCAAAAGACCACAACATAAAAAAAGAGAGCTTAATTAAAAAAACAGAAAAATTAACAGATAAAATTTCTAAAAAAATAAAATCAAAATTCAAACCAAAAGAAATCCTGCTTGCTTCTGCGAATTTATTTGGGCACGAAATAATTAATCTTATTCCTATTTACAAAGACGAAAAAATTGATTCTAAAAGATACAAAGCAGAAGAAAAAGAACTTGAACTTGTTCAACAAACTCTTTTGAAAAAACCTAAGCCAAAATTAATCAAAAAACTCAAACCAAAACAAATTAAAACAGAAAAAATTTGGTTGCCAAAAAGAATTCCTTAATTTAAAAAAAGAAAAATATTTTTTAAGAATCCAAAAAACCTAACGGCAACCAAGAAAATAAAACTAATTAAAAAAGTTGGCACATAAGGGATTCCCTTTCTGATTAAAACAAAATCCTTTTTCTTTTTAATAAAATCAATTTGTTTTTTTGCCAAGCCATTCCAATTTGCTTCAATCATCTTATTTCCAATTTTCAAATTTTTATAAAGCCAATCCCCTTGTGTTAATTTTTCTGTTTTTATTTTTTTTATCATACAAACCTCATCAATAGATTTTGCAAATAAATAGAGACCAGGAAAAAGAAAAATCAGAATCCCAAAAACAAAAAATAAATTTTCAGTAAAACCTATTGCCATTAAAACCAAACCAAAAATCATAAATCCATAAATAGTTTTTTTTATTTTTTGTAATCTTTTCCAAAATTCTTTTTTAAAATTCTTTAAATTCTTTAAACAAAAATAAAAACTTGCAATTAAACCATAAAGTGTCCCAACAAAAAAGAACAAAACCAAGAACAAAACCAAATTATTTATATTGGAAGATAAACTTTCAGAGAAAAACAAAATAGAACCAAGAGCAGTCATGAGTTTTGCATCTCCTCCTGCAAATAATCTGCTATAATACAAGAAATTCCCAATTAAAAAGAAAATTACCAAACCTAAAACACCAAAATATAAAAAAGAAAAACTATTTTGAGAAAATAAATTAAAAAGAATTTGGAATTTAAATTCAAAAAATAACAAAATAAGTCCTATACAGAAAACACCAATAAAAAACCAAACTTCGTTTTTGAATTTTTTAAAAGAAGCTTCAAAAAACAAAATCATTCCCATTAATATAAAAAAAGTTATTAGAAAAACAAGAAGAGTTCCAAAAACATTTTGAGTCGAATTTTCAAAGAAATCATAAAAAAACCTAAAACCAAGAGCAAAAATTATCAAAGAAAAATTAACCCAATTAGCAACTTCATTAGTTTTCAAATCTTGCAAAGTTGCAAATAAAACCCACAACATTCCCAAGACCAATAAAAAAATCACCTCATACATTTAAAATAAAATCAAAAACAATTTAAATTATTTTTGAGTTCTCCTTTTTCCACCTATTTTATAAGGATGTTTCTTTTTTTCCTTTTTTTTATCTTTTCGTTTATTTCTTGTTTCAAGATTTCCTCTTGCCATAATTCCAAATAGAAAAAAGAATTTATATATCTAACCAAAACCAGTTAATAACATTTAATTAAATCTTTTTACTAAAAAACAAAATTACGAACAATCAATTGTAGAACATTCTGCTATTCCATAAGATTCATAACCTGTTTCAGTTGCAAATCCATAACATGTTTTTTTCACGCTCTTTTCACCACCAGGAAGCTTATCTGCTTTTAACTCTCTTTCTTTTGTGCAATAATCATAAATTGATCCCTCTGAACATGCAATTCCACATGAAGTTACAATTGTTTGAACATTATCTTTTCCTTTTTCTACCCAAGGAGCGATTTGTTTCCAACCCATTGAAAATCCAAGAACCAAAATAACAAGGATAATAACACCTAAAATAATTAAAATTATTGCACTAGTGCTTAATCCTTGACCTGCTTTATTCATATTTAATTTAAGATTATTTTGTTTATAAAGTTTATGTTAAATCAAGGATTGTGAAAGCAACTGACGTATGTCCCCTTAATTTTTACATGCAAATTTGGTTCGCTTTGTTCACGATTAAAAATTTAAAACTGACTTGTCAGATTTTTTGTATTAAAAATATTAAGCAAAAAAATCTAACAGAGTTAATTTTGGAGCCAATGCATTGAGCAACTTGTTTATGAACTAATTTTTAATTTTAAAATTAAACCAAACAAATCTGTTAAATCAGGGTTTATAATTTACAGAAAAAATTAAAGTTTCTTTTTTACTAAACCAACTTGATTCTGTTTTTTGCAAATTAATTTCAACTTCATTTCCATTAAAAGAATTTTCTTCAATTTGAGCAGATGCTTTTTCAACCAAATTTATCCCAACAAAAAAATTCCTAGTTTGAATGCTTGAAGTAAAAAAACTAAGAAGAGCTAAACCACAAATAATTACAACTCCTAAACCCAAAACAGTAACAGGAATATCTCCTTTTTTATTCATTTTCTTTTCTCCAATTTTCAATTATTTTTTTATTTTCTTCTGAAACCAAACCATATGCAATTTCTGTTTTTGTTTCAAGTAAATCAACATCTTCTCCTTCTGAACTTAATTTAAGATCTCTAATTGTCAAATTTTTTGCTTTTGCAAATGAAGAAGAAATAAAAATAAATACAATTAAAACAACAATAATTATCAAGGTTGCAACCACCCAAACCATTGTTTCAGAAATTTGAGCTTTCTTACTTGACATTTTTTTCAGATTTATCTATAACAGACAAAATTTTAATTAAATAAAGATTTCCAGATTTGTCTAATGTAAAAAATCCTTTTTCAACACATTTTGATAATTTTTCATATTCTCCTGAAATAAAACAATCTGCTTTAAGATTTTTATTTCCTTGTAAAACCTCAAAAAAAGAATTTTCTAAATCTCCTGCTTGAAAAAGATTTACTTGAACATAATATTGCAAATCTCCTTCAGGAGTATTAAAATTCAATTTGCATTTTTCTAAAAAATTATTTTCATTTATTAAAAAACCTTGTCCATCAAAAATTCCTGATTCTAAATAACCCAAATCAGAAAAACAATCTCCGACCTTATTTGTTAAAATTTCTGCTTCAATTTCCCGAACATCGTAAGGAGAATTATAAAATATATTCACCATCGCAATTATCCCACCAGCTACAATTATTAAAATTGCAAACCAATAAACTGAAATTATTTTATCTGCCATTTTTTATCTATATTTAAAATATAAAATTCTCCATCTGTATAAGGAGGAGCGACCTCAACATCATTAAAAAAAGAGTATGAATAACCACTTCCCTCACTAAGTTTAATTGTTACAAGATTTTCATCTATTTTTACAACTTCTTCAAAATTAATTCCATTTTTTTCAGAAAGTTTTTTTGCCTTCTCCATATTTATTTTCAAAGTCATCCCAGGCTCTCCCGAATCAATCAACAAAGCAATTTGTTTGGCATATGATTGCTCTAATAAAACAGCCCCACTTCCCTGCTTCACTAAAAACAAAACAAGAATGCTCAAAAAAAGCAAATTCAAAATAATAAAAATAATATTTTCAACTAAAATTGTTCCTCTTTTTTTCATGAAATACAAAAACAAAAGATGTTAATAAAATTAACTATGCCTTTGTAAGAATCTCTTGACAATTCAATGCTTTAAATTTTTCAGAATTTGCTTCAACAATTGTTGGTGCCATGAATTGATTATTAATTCCTTGACCTTCCACAGGTATTGCTATAATTTCAGGATTTTGCAGTGCTCCATATTCCCCAGCACTAATTATAATTGCACCCACAATTGCTCCAGCCCAAGTCCAACCAACACCTGGAATGAAAATCCCAGCAACAGTTACAACACCCCCTGCAACATATTTCCATCCTTTTCCAGCAACCTCACTTGTAATTCCAGTAACAACAAAATATTGATTTGAAAAATCAATTGTTCCAAATGTAACTTCTGTACTCTGATTTTTAGAAAGTTCTTGTTTTAACAAATCTAAATTATTTGTTTTAAATAAATATTCAGAATATGTTTTTCCTACTGTATAATTTTCATTTGCCAAATAACTATAAAATTTATTTTTATCTAAAGTTCCAGAAGAAAAAGAACTTATATCTCTCAAACTATCATCAAAAACAATTTGTGAACAAATTGAGCAATAATTATCTTTGTAAAAAAAATCTTTCCCAACATAATCCACTTTTCCTTCACCAAACATCCACCAACATTCAGCCATTTCATCTGCTAAAACTTGGTAAACTTCTACATCTGTTTTGACTTTTTTGACTTCTGGTTTTGTCATTGTTTCGCATGAACCATCTTTTGTAATACAAATGTAACTTCTATGACAATCCAAAGGAATTGAATCTTTAGGGAGAACAGAACCTGCTCTTAAAACAACTGAATTATAGCAAAGTTCTTTTTCTGTTTCTTTTCCCAAATTTAATCTAAACAACAAAAACAAAATCACAACAAAACTTACAATTAGAATAACCATAGTAACCAATTGCTGTGTTGTTAATTCTGCTTTTTTATTTTTCATAAAGCACCTGCTTTTTTTAACATAAAATATAATGCACTTAAAACAATTATAAAAAATACAACCCACATTAAATATTTTACTAAATTTTCTAAACTCATTTTAATCTTATTCTAACTCCACCTGTTTTATCTATTTCAATACTTGTTGCACCTGATTTTTCAATTTTAATTTTTTCAAAGGAATTTAAATTTTCAACAATTAAACAAACTCCATTTTTACCGCACTCTTGCAACTGCCTACTTTCAATTAATCCAAACAAAGTATCAACATTAACATTATCACAAATACACAAACAATTTTTTCCTGCGCAAGAATTTGGTGAAAGCACATTTACAAAACTAAATAAATACCAACCAGCAGGATTTAACATTTCTACAGATTCTAAATTCGCTTGATTATTTTTCACAATATCAGAAATCCTAGAAAGAGTTTCTTCTGCTTGAACTAATTTTTGAGAATTTAAATTAGACATATAAAGAGCACCTAAAAAATAAACAAGAAGTCCTAAACAAATTAGAGCTATAATTATTTTCAATGTTTCCTCACCTAATAAAAAACCTTTTTTATCCATTTAAAATACCTAAAATTATTTTTCCTGTTTCATTTCCAACAATATTATTAAAAAAATCAAAAACAGAATCTTTAAAAAAGGTATAAAGTCCAATTACAACTGCGACAAAAACAATTAACCCGATTATTATTTTTATGAGTTGTCCTATTGTTAACTCAGACATTATCTTCCTCCAAACAAATTTTTAATTGAATCTATTAATAAAACTCCTTTTTCTTTAAGCAAAAAAATTGTAATCATAAGGATTGCAAGAACTGCAATACCTATCACCAACCATGGAAGATATTCTGAAATCACTGCTTTATTTTTCATATGATTAAAAGAAAAAAAGAATTAATAAATTTAACTAAAGCAATCCCCAGGGGAAGAACCCCTTATTTAAGAACAAAAAGATTTATAATCAATAAAAAATATCTTTTCTTATGAAAAAATTATTATATTTATTAGGAATCGGTCTATCATTAATAATTGGAACACCAAAAATAGTTCATGCTCAAAAATCTGCTTATCCCCAAATTGATTTCATTAAAAATATAGTTAATGAAAGTAATCCAACCACTAAAAAAGAAGAAACAAAACCTGCTGAAAAGCTTGAAGATTATCTCTTGAAAGATGGAGAAATAAAAAACTTAGAAATAGGGATAAAAGAAATTACACATTATTCATTGAATGAGGAAGAATTAACCAAAGAGGGAATAATCAAAAGAATTGAACAAAAAAACTATTTGTATAATCCCTCAAAAAGAGCTGAAGAAGAGAGGGCCTTATTATTTCAAGGAGCTATGCAATTTAACACAAAAAAAGATTTAGAAAACAGAATAGTCAAAAATCAAGAAGAAACTTACTATGCACCTTGCATGCATTGTTTTATTATAAATGAAAAAAATATTGTTGGTTTCCTCATGAATAAGGAAGATTATGAAAAATTAACTCCTTTATCTTATATCCCTTACTTGGAATTTTTATTAAATTACCAAAAAAGACATAATGCAAAATTAATTTCAAATCCTCTTCAAAAATTTAATCAAGAACAATATTTTGAAGTATTAAAACAAACAGTTGAAAAATACAAAAAAGAAGGCGTATGGGAAGCGCCTGAAAAAAAACTAGAAGGTTATAGCTTGGATCAAATAAAGGAATTATATAAAATACAGAATAGTTTTGCAAAATGAAAAGAACATTACTAACTTTATTGGCAGCAACAACATTTGTAATAGGTCTGGTGGTTGGTCCCTCAATTAAAGAAGCCGTGAATTCTAAAAAAAATTTAGCTGAAGGGATATTAAAAATAGGGGAAGGAACATATAATATGCTTAAAAAAGGAAACATAATCGGCGAAAAAAAATTTCAAAATTCGGCTTCTTCAAAACGCTTAATTAATAAACTTTATGAAACTCCCTTAACAGATCAATTTGGAAACAAAATCTTTGAAGAAGTGAAAATAAATGCAGAATTAGACGAAAAAAATAATACACTTTATCTTGGGAACTATACTCAAAACTGGAACAATCAAAGATGGAAAAAAGAAGCAGTCGCCCAAAAAAGATTTACAAAATTAAATGAAAGAACAAAAACATTTATCCTGCATCCTAAAAAAGTTAAAATCACAAATATCGATGAACAAGCATACCTTGTGCCACAACACGGTTGGGATACCAACTTAAAACCTTACGAAGAACATAAAGAAGCCCAGCAAATGATAGAGGGAGGAGAAAAAATAGTTGATTGGGCAGTCAGCACAATCCCAATCCCTTATTTTAAAAAACTTTTTACTGACTTTATTAAAAATGCTACAGAAAAAGAAAAAACATATTATGAAGAATTATTCACAAAAATAAAACAAGGATATGCTGCTACAATAATTCCCTCGTACATTCCAAACAAGATTATTGGTTCAACAAAAACAGCAATGGAATATAAAATCACTTTTGATACACAAAATCTAAACAAAGATGTTCCAATTTTTCTTTGGGAAAAAATTGTCCTGGGTGAGCCAGGTTATGCTCCTTCTGGTTCTTTTCCAAATAGGTATGGAGAATTAGAAGATGTCTTAATTAAATTTGAATTAAAGAAAAATAAAATTGACTCACCAAAACAAGAAAAAGAAATCAGTAAAAAAACTATTGAAAATTTTGAAGTATATCAGAAGGTAACAGAAGGAAATATCAATATATTTATTAAAAAGGGGGGAAAGGAAATTCCTTTAATTCAACATCCAGCACAGGATCGGGTCCCCTCTTTATCCCCAGATAAAAAGAAAGTAGCATTCACATCAAATAGAAATAATGAAGCAGCAATATATGTAATTAATATAGATAAAACTGGTTTAAAAAAATTAATAAATATTCCTCGAACTCATTTGCTTCATACTCCAAAATGGTTATCAAACACCAATATATATTACCAAGAATGGAATAAAGAACAAATAACATTTGAACATGGAGAAATGGTTGTAGCACGTCCAGGGTTTTATACAAAATATGAAATAAATGTAGTAACTGGAGACAGAATTTCAGATCATAGCGAACTAAATGCAATAATAAAAGAAGAATCTGAAAGAAGAATGAGGTAATCAATATAATCCCCCTTCTCTCTTCATCTACCTTCCTTTTTCATTCTCTAATTTATCAATCCCCCCAACACAATCGAAGTTAAAGCAAATAAAGCAAGAGTTGAAACTAATGCTGTTACAAAATAAAGCAAAATTCCTTTTTTCAAATTCAAAGAAATCTTATAAGTTTTTTCAAGTTTGTCCTCACCAGAATCAATTGAAACTAAGGTTCCTGTTAAAATAAAAATAATTTGAATAATATAAATTCCAATAAAAATTTGCAAGAAATAAGGTGGAATCATTTTAGTAACATCAAACAAATTCATAATTCCATCTAAATTTCCTAAACTTGCTGCCTCTCCGCCCAAACTTGCCAATTTTAATTTATTCAAAATCGCAGCAATCATTGAAGCTAAACCAACAACAACACCAGAAAGCAAAGGTGCTAAAAAAGTCATATTGCTTTTCATATCTGAAACAATTTCAGCAAGCATGTCTCTTAACCTATCTGTAATCTTAGAAATATTCTTAACATATTCTGAGATACTCATCAAACTTGTTGCTGCGATTTTCAAACCTTTTTTTGCAGATTCAATAAGCACCCTCATACTCGTTGAAATTAAATCAGAAGGATAATAAATTATTGCACCACGTCCTCTGTCAAAAATCGCTTTATCAACACTCATTCCCATTTGCTGAATATTATAATTAACTCGTCTAAAAAAATCTTCTGTCATTAAACCTTTTGAAGATTCTGCAACTTTTCCAAATGAAAGTTCAGGGGGGGTTCCATTTCCAATTCTATTCCCAAGCTGAAATAAAGAAGTATTAAATTCTTTTTCAAGTTGTTTTGTTTTTTTTCGTCCAACAATTAAATTTTTTGTTCTTTCCTTAAAAGACATTGAAAAAAACAAAGCCAAACCCAAAGGAAAAAACAAACTAAGAATTAAAGCACCTGTCCCAAAAGGACCAGTAATTCCTGCCCCTGTTTCCATAAAACCAAAAAAATATTCTTTTCCAAAAACACTTAAACCAATTTCAGAAAAAGTAAAATCCATTGGCAAGCCAAGCATTTGCGGAATAGGGGTGTAGCCAAAAACCAAAGGCAAAAGACCTAAAATAAAAAAAGGCAAACAAATTAAAAATGCTTTGTGATAAGGTTTCTTATTTGTATATTCTGCATAAAGAGGATTTCTCTCAAGCAAACTAGATTCACCATAACCACCAGGTCTTAACAACATAACTTTGTTTGTTAAATAAAAAACAAAAAAAGGAATAATTAAATTAAACAAAAGAAAAACATGAAGTGGCTTGATAAAATCCCCAACCATTGCAGAAGCAAGGGGCAACAAAGCCAAACCAAGTGTAGGCAAAACAACACCAAGCATATAAACATTTGTTAAAGGGCTTCTGACATTGTGCGTGAATTTTAACATCTTGTCATAAACACCATCAAGAACAACTTGCAAAGATTTTTCAAGAGTATCAATTCTTCTGGAATTGCTTGGCTCAAATAAACTTGCTTCAATCAAATGAAAGGCCTCTATAAATTCAACAGAATAATCTCTCCAGGTTTCTAAATAATTATCCAAGCTTTCTTTTATTGTTGAAAATTTCCCAACCTGAACATTATAAAAAACTTTTTTAAAATCAAGCGAAAGAGGATATTGCAAATGCTGGGAAGCAAAAGAAATTGCTTTTTCTAAATTCGGTGTATGCCTCATGTAAACAACAATATACAAAATTGCAGGAACCATTTGCGACGAAGCTTTTAATCTCCACTTATTTGCAAGACGTTCTGGATATCCATTAACAAAATAAAATAAAAATAAAGACAAAACAATCATTAAAAAGAAAAACAAAACAGGGAAAAACTCCAAACCTCCTTTAATCAAAGTTATTGCAACAGAAAAAAACAAACCAATTAAAAAAACAACAACAAAACACATTATGCTCAAAGTCAAAGCTTGCCATGGCTCAATTTCAAGATGAGCAATTTCTATTGCCCGTTTAACTCTTGCTTCATCTTTTGCAGAGGCCTTTAACTTAATAACATTTCCTAAACTTTTACACCATCTTTCATATCCTGAAAACTCAGGTGCCATTTCTGCCTTGAACTTCCTATAGGATTCACTATAATCACCTGAACTAATTTCAGGGCTTTTCATCTGACTCTTGATTCGCGCACTATGTTTTCTAAGAATCTCATCTACATTTAGCTTTCTATTTGGTTGCATAATCTCTCCTCTTTTATTAACAATCTAATTAAAAAGAATTAATAAATGTTTGGAGAATTTAAGTGTTATATTAATTAGATATTCAAGTAAAATTCAGACAAATTCCTAACCCAATGAGAGCATAAAAGAGGATTTCTAAAAATTAAAATATTCAGGAAAAAAGATTTTATCAAATCCTTAAAATTACTTTTTCAACTTGTCTTTTTCTTCTTCAGTCTCATCTTCAAATCTCTCAATTTCTTTTTTCCAGTACTCAAGCAAAGCATAATCTTTTCCAGCATAACTTTTTATTTTATCTTTGTGCTTCTCTTTTTGTTCATTTAAACTTTCAATCTTCTTTAGTCGTTTATTTTCCTTCATTTTATTTGCTTATCTATATTCTTAATTATATAATCATAAATTTTTCTTGCTTCATTAACAGACACAACTTTCTTGACCTTGTTTTTATTTTTTGAGCGAAGATAAGAATTATAAGGTTCAATAGAACCAACAATTGTTTTAACTAATTCCAAAAATCCTTTTGTAGTTAATTTTTTATTTTTTATTAAGCAATCTACAATATATAATTCACGTAATCTTAAAACCAAAGAATACATAATATTATCTGAAATGCTTTCATTCTCTTCCTCTTTAATTTCAATGGATTCTTTATCCACCCTCATAGCAGACTTTGTTGTTTCTATATGAAATTTTAAATTTCTTTTTGTCAAACCAGTTTTTTTATATCCCACAATTAATTCAGCATTTAAAACAACCTTTGCCTCTTTTAACATAGGAAGAAGGGGCAAAACATTATTTCTTAAAGAATTTTCAACTTGTTCTTTAGAAATCAAAATAAGATTATACTTTCCTTGTTCAATTTTTTTATTTGTTTTATTAGTTATAACTAAAACATCAACATCACTTTTATCTGTTTGTTCTTCACGAGCATAACTGCCAACTAAATAAATTCCCTGAACATCATATAAATACGCTGCAAGAATCTCTAAAACATCTTTCTTTATATTAATTGGTTTTTTAACAAGTTTTATTTTTGCTTTCCCACCAAGCCACTCCTTAGGCAAAACTACTCCTGCACTATTCCCCACCTTAACAATCGGTTTAATTAATTCTTGTTCCATAGTTATAACATTGTTATAACATTTATAAATGTTTTGTTGGAAAGGGTTTAATAAATGTTTGGAGAATTCAATGTAATAATATTATAACAAGTGTTTGCAAATGTTTTTGGTTTACAACTTCAACTCTTTCAATCCCTTAACAATCTCTTCCTCAATTTTTAGAGTTTTCTTTTTTATAATCTCTGGTTTTTCATATACTTTTTCTTCATATTCTATTTCCTTGTATTTAGAAATGCTTAGGTCATAATCATTTTCTTTTATTTCTTCAATTGGCACAAAGAAGTGTTTCTTTTTTCTATCTTCATTAGATTCTTCCTTTCTTTTTTTGAATCTTTCAATTATGTCTGGGAGATTACTTCCTTCTATTTTTGTTCTTTTATCATCCAAACTAAAACCATCATTTTGCATATCATAAAACCAAACTTTTTTTGTTGGCTCTCCTTTTGTGAAAAATAAAACAGCTGTAGAAACTCCAGCATAAGGTTTGAAAACTCCAGAAGGCATTTTTATTATAGCATCTAATCTACAATCTTCTAAAAGTAATTTCCTAATTAATTTATGGGCTTTTGAATTACCAAACAAAACCCCATCTGGAACAATAACTGCACATCTTCCCCCATTTGTTAAGGAATTATACATTAATTCTAAAAATAATAATTCTGTTTTTTTGCTTTTTATTGTAAGATTATCACTGCTTTCTGATTCATCAATAGAACCTTTGAAAGGGGGATTTGCTAAGATTAAATCATAAGTATTATCTTGATTATATCTTTTTGAAAGAGTATTTAATTGTTCTAAATTTGGTTTGCTTATTCCATGCATCATTAAATTCATCAAAGCTATTCTTGTCATGGTTTGGTCAATATCAAAACCATATAAGCTTTCTTCATCAAGAATTTGTTTCTGCTTAGAGTTTAATTTATCTGCCTTGAAATTATATTCATTTCCTTCTTCATCTTTTTTTATTAGGTCTTTAGAAGTATTTTGTTTTAAGATATATTCATAAGCATTTATTAAAAAACCTGCTGTTCCGCAGGCAGGATCTAAAATTAAATCCCCGTATTGTGGTTTAGTTAATTCAACCATCATTTTAATTATATGTCTTGGTGTTCTGAATTGCCCATTTTTTCCAGCTGTTTGCAATTCACTTAATAAATATTCATACATATCTCCCTGAGCATCTTGGTTTTGTTCTTTAATGTGCATATCGTTAATTATCTTAACACCCTCTATAAGTAATGATGCTGTGGGAATTTCAAAATTAGCACTATTCATATATTTTGAAAAAGAATCTCCATCCCCTAAATTTCTCATAAAAGGGAATACAACATCTCTTGCATGGTCTAAAATCTTATCGGCACTATATTCACTCCAAACACTCCAACGACAATTTTCATGTTTTTTAAACATGGATATAAATTCTTCTTCTGTTAAACTTGCCTCTTGTTCTCTTCGAACATCCATATCTTCAAATCTTTTCATGAAAATCAAGAAAGATATTTGTTCAATTGCCTGAAGAGGATTAGAGATTCCACCAGACCAAAACTTATCCCATAGTTTGTTTATTTGTG
>Ga0265594_1002516_pt1 | contig 13011 bp, 8 predicted proteins | sample saktaG_11_FD_190147 | JGI IMG/M metagenome (GOLD analysis project Ga0265594, IMG submission 190147) | Saline water microbial communities from Sakinaw Lake, British Columbia, Canada - sak_2011_5_24_80m | ecosystem: Environmental > Aquatic > Non-marine Saline and Alkaline > Saline ... | reverse complement strand
CTTTTTCCTGAACATATGTTGCCTCACCGCGGGGGGATCCTTTTTCATAAACATACAATTTAAATGTTTTGTTTTCATCTAACTCCGTGTCTACTACGTAGGTTTTCCCGGGTTCAATGTTTTCGAGTAGTGTTTCTTTAATCGGACCTTGATGTTTACCAAAAACACTCCCATACATGTTCATACATATACCGTTCTTGTCGGCATAAATGTCTATATTTTTTTCCTCATCATGTGTCTTTCCGCACAATTGATAGGAAAAGTGAGAGGGCTCGTCGTTTAACGTAAATTCTGTTCTATATTCGAAGGCTTCGTTAAATTCTACGATTTTATCCGTAGTTCTAATTTCTGATCCTATCCAGTCAAGTATATTTTCCGCCTCCTCTGATAATTCTATGGTCGCGTTTTCACGAATAATACTAAGATCAGGATCCCATTTCACATCTGCCAGTTTGTAGACGGGGATATCCGGGCAAGACTCCGTGCTTTCATATATGTATAATTCCACATCAGTTTCTCCCCACACAAATTCAGCTGTATATTCGGTATTTTCTGTTAAACTGTGATCTATATTCATCTCCTCTGAATGCCATTCAAACGTATTGCAACAGTCTAAAATAGACTTATTAATTTGAACTGTATCTTGCTTAATTGTTATCTCTAACTCTGTAACCTGAAGAGGATCAAGCTCAAAACCAGAGGCCTTTATTAAAACTTTAGTTTCAGCCTCTCTCGAATCCGGCGTGTCTAACTTGAAATTAAATTTCAACTTCGGATTTTCTTCCCGAGGGATATTGTGATACATGGAATACATTTGACTTCTATTTATGCCTTCATATAAATTGCATCTGGTAATAATAATTTCTCCCGTGTCTTCCAATCGGGAATAGGTGTAATAGCATTTTTTTTCGCCGGGGAGTGTTACCGTTGCCGGTTTGCCCTCGAACTCGCCGTTTTCGTAATATGTCATTTCCGCTTCCGGTGAAAACTCCAGAGATATGTCGCTCATTTTCCCGCTCGCGTCGTACTCGTATTTTATTGTTTCGAAAGCTGTTTCCATCTGTATTAGCTGATTTTCATTGTTGTATGTTTCTTTTGTTCCGTCCTCCAATGTCAGTATTTTTCTTATAATGTTTTCTCCGTCATATTCGTATATCAGCTTTTCGTTCGCGAGTGTTCTCTCTATCTCGTTAAGTCGGTCGTTTTCTTTGTCATATTGGAGTATTTCTTTTAATTTTACCGTTTTTACGTCAAATCCTACATTTTCCGTTCGTACAACGATATCCCCCACATAATCATAATCCTCCGTTTCATAAACACATTCTCCTTTTTCTTGTCCTTTCTCATAAATGAATATCTTTAATCTCCCGCCCTCTACTTCGGATAAAATTTCATATTCCACACCTTTTTTTATTTCAAATTCGAATGGGATTTGAAAGAATTGGGAGAGTCCCAAATTGTTTGAAGATGAAGGTACCTCTTCCTTCATTTCCAGATTATTCCCGTTATTTATTATCCATATTCTTCTGTCCTTATTTCCTGTGGTCGATTGTATGTTCCAGTTAAAATTATTGCTCGATTCGTTATCCTTAAACTTAAAAGTCGTTATATTCGTTTTTGTATTATTTCTATCCGCTTCTTTACACGAATATTTATAATCGACTTTTCTTCTAAGCGAGTAATCTGCCATCCTTTTATCATCGACCTTTATTTCGGCATTTTCCCCACTAAGAAAAAAGTCCGGATTCCATTCCACCTCCGGCATTCTATTGACCGGAATCTCCGGACGCGGCTCGGAACTTTCGTATATGTATGCACCTACGCTATCTTCTTCCCATACAAATTCCACCGTATATTCCGTATCTCTTTTTATTTTCTTGTTTATCCACTTCTTGTAGTCACATTCATCCTTCGTCGCGCAAACATAGTTACGGAAATGAAGAGAAATGTCGGTGTATGATATATTGATTTGCGCCATTGTATATTTATATCCGGGTCGATGACAAATAGCTCTGAAACATAACGACGCATCTCTTTTGTTCCCATTAAGTGTAAAATTAAACTTAAGGCTGTCTCCGGTTTCCATTTCAATATTCTGATACGAGTAATATTCCGCGCTGACATCGAGTTCCCCGACAGGAACTCTTCCATTTTCACTCACTTCCAGGGTATTGCCTTCTTCGGCATATTCATAACTGAATGTTTCGCCGTCCGGGTTTATAAAGTTTTGGAGCATTCCGTGATTTTGTCCGTCCTGGATATAATTAAAAATTGCACCGTTCGTATCTGTTATTTTCTTGAGAGCTCTATTTGCGGCGTATTCTTTTATTTCACCGCCGGTCGCGGTAAATATTGTGTTCTTAAACAATTCCGTGTTTTCGCAATATTCATGCTCGTAAACGCCGTTTGGTGTTTCCGTTTTAGTCAACTTCCACGCTTCGTCATAAAAATATTTTTTGCCCGCGTCTTCTATAGAAATGCCTTCGGATTCTTTTCGGTAGGTATACTCTCTTATCTCTCCTTTTTCCGTTATTTTTACTTTGCATTCTATCACCAGATTATTCGCGTCTATCACATATTCATAAAACACATCCGTATCTTCTTCGGAATCTTCGATACGCGATATACACCCTTCCTTAATATAGTACTTTTTGCCCAAGAAGATTTGTATAATGCCTTCAAGTAAATTGCCGTCAGCGTCAAATTTTATGCCTTCGGTGTAGGTTCCGTCCAGATATTGGATTCCTGTTACTTTTCCGTCATCTATATAATATGTATTTCCTATGTCTTCGATTTCCCTTAATTCGGATATTTTCTCTCCGGCAGTTTCAACCGTTTCGTATCTGTATATTAGTCCGTTCTCGTCTATAATTTCTTTTACTGAACCCTCTTCATATGTCACAGTTTTACCGGTCGTATATTCTATTCTTGTCAGGTCGTCCTGCCCGTCATAATATCTTCTACAGGAGCTATTGGTTACTTCTATTTCGGTTACTTCTCCGGCGGCGTTTTCCGTATACTCAAACGTTTCTATCTCACCGGTTGATGACTCTATGCTTTCAACGCGTCCGGAAGCATAATATCTCACCGTCTTGCCGTCCGAGGTTTTAACCGAATCCACCCGACCGTTCCGTATTTTTATTTCTTTGCCGTCCGGACTCAAAACGTTACAATTCATTAATTTCCCGTCAGCATCGGTTTCTATGTCATTCGTTTGCGTCCCGTCCATTTCAACTATGTGGTCAATTTTTCCTTCGATGTAAAAAATTTCCGTGCCATCCGGCAGTTCTATACCAAATGGAGTGCCTTCGGTTCCATCTCCCGCACTTTCAATTAAGTCAGTTTGTTTCGCTTTATATACAAAATTTTCAATATCCTGCTTTTTTGATATTAATGCGTCCATTCGGTTTTGACTCGACGAAACAATATCAGGATCACCAATTTCCGAAATGGTTTCGTAATTATATGATTGTCCGGAGCCAAGACCAACTCCCAAATCTCCCGCCCAAACAATCTGATTCCATAAAAAAACCGCGGCAACCATCACCGCGGTAATTTTTATTAGCTTACACTTCTTTCTTTTTTCATATTCCATAACAACTCTCCCTGAGTAAATCTTTCAGAACCAACCTTTTTTTGAAAAAATAAAACGATAAAAATACACTCAACAACAAAAAACATAAAACAGTTTAATATATTGCGCTATGATAACAGCGATTTCTCCCCGTTTCAAGCAAAATAATAAAGATCAAAATTGTGAATTTATCATACCTTGATTTTGCTTTTTCGTCAAGTTTTTTATCATTATTTGCGTATTCCGATAACTTGCACCATCTGTTTCGGTCAACAGGTACGATTATGCGAAGTTCATTCTTCTTTCTTTACGTCTTTGCTTGCTGTATAATCTAATTGTTTATGAAAAAGAAAATATTTTATCTTTTATTTCTTTCGGTGTTCGCTTCGGTATTGGGTATGGGAATTATCTCTCCTCTAATGCCTCTATATGCTAAAAATTTAGGCGCGTCAGGGATATGGCTCGGGATAGTATTTTCCGCTTATGCTGTTTCCCGCGGAATTTTTACACCTTTAATCGGCAAACTTTCTGATAAAAAAGGCAGAAAAATGCTTATAGTTTCAGGGCTTTTTCTGTATTCCATAACTTCTCTGCTTTATATCTCGGTTTCCACCATTTACTCTTTTACGATCATCCGGCTGATTCATGGACTTTCTTCGGCAATGATTATACCCATCGCGATGGCCTATATTGGTGAAACTACAGAAAAAGGCAAAGAAGGAATTGCCATGGGGACGTTTAACACGGCTCTTTTTCTCGGAATGGCGGCGGGACCTTTTCTGGGAGGCATGTTTGACGCTATGTTTGGAATGTCTTCCGCTTTTTACGCTATGGCAGGGTTAACCGGAGCGGCATTTCTCGCTACGCTAATATTTCTTCCTGACCTTCAACCTGAAAAAGAAAACAAAAAAAAATCTATCCCTCTTAAAACCATAATAAAAAATAAAACCGTAAAAAGTCTTCTTGTTTTTAGAGTTATTGAAGCAGTGGCGCGAAGCGGGATCATGGTATTTTTGCCTCTTTTCGGAGCGGCAAAACACATTTCAATATCCGAACTCGGCATACTTATCTCTGTAAACTTATTTCTCACGGGTTTACTTCAACGGCCTTTCGGTATTCTCGCGGATAAGCTAAACAAATTTTCTATGATCCTTGTCGGAATGAGTATCTCCGCGGTTATGCTGACATTGATACCTTTTTGTTCCAATTTTACGAGCCTTTTGATAGTTAGTTCTCTGATAGGCCTCGCCAGCGCGATATCTATTCCGGCGAGTTCCGCCATAATTGTCAATATCGGAAAAAACGGCAGTATGGGCGCGTCGATGGGAATATTTTCTTCGGGGATGAGCGCGGGAATGGCACTCTCTCCAATTCTACTCGGTATAGTTATGGATAAAATCGGAATAAACAGTGTATTCTGGTTCGCCGGAGGAATAACACTTTTCGGTATTGCCTGCTTTTATTCCCTGTCTCGAGCACAATATGGGGTCAGATCTCAACTTTCAACAGAGAAAAATGGGGTCAGCGAGCACAATATGGGGTCAGATCTCAACTTTCAACAAAAAAAAACGCCGGTAGATAAATCCCCTTGGAAGGTAATCTTTTTTGACGATACAACTAACAGAATTTTGAAATAGGAAAATTGGTATTGCGCTTTTTTTGTTGAAAGTTGAGACCTGACCCCCTTAAGTATGACCCCCTTAAGTAAGCGGATGGGGATCATCAATATCTACCGAGCTCCAGGCGTCTATCATATAGCGCTCAACATATGCATAAGGTAAAAATCCGTAACCATTCCGCCCCCATTCCCCTGACCATGAATTCTTAAATTTGATAACTTTCTTTTTATCATCGTAACCTACCGGACAAATCGCGTGACCTCCCAAACTGCTTTCATTTTTCGCAGGCATCGGCACAAGACCTGTTTTAGTGTTCATCATCCCTCCAAAAACTTCAACACCGATAACGCAAGGTCCCTTTGAGGCAAGACTCAACCGCAGTTCATCAAGATTAAGTATGCGCGCGTAAGTCACAATACGAAATTTTTTGGCATTATCAATCGCGCCTTTCCGGGCTTTGGTCTTTTGATGTGGTAAATACGGCCAAAACTTTTCCTGACAAACACCTTTATTTTCAAGAACCTGCATCGCCGCGCGAATGGTAGTGCCTTCTTCTTTCGGCATACCATCAATTTTTTTACATTCGCTATAAACAAACCGCGGAGAAAGTTCTACTAACTTTTCATAGTCAATCAATTCCTGATATTCCTTCATCCCCGAAGCCGAAGCAAAGCTGACGCAGGTCCCTTCATCTCCCTGATCCCTGACAGGAGACAATTTCGGCGTATAATCAATCGCTTTCGGAATTTTTATAACCGGCAAATACACCCGCATCAAATAATCTCTATCGTCAACTTTATCTTTGACGCATCCTAATTTAAACATTTACTTTCCTCTTCTTACCTCCTAAAAAAAACTTTGGGGTTAGACAAGCCCATTGTGCGAATTTATTTCGTATCGAATTTTTTCAGTTTTTTTCATTACATTCTACACAGAAATTTATTCGAATATCGCAAAAGTTCAGGAGAAATTAAAAAATGTTGAAAGTTGAGACCTGACCCCCTTAAGTACCCGGTTCCAGATTACTTATCCTATCTTCTGCCGCGCACAGGATTTTTTGAATCATCTCCGGATAAGAAATCTCCGTAAATTTACACATCCTAGCCAAATGACCGTCCCAACACCATCCCGGATTAGGATTTATCTCCAACAAGTGCGGATCACCATCGTTATCCAGTCTCCAGTCGAATCGGCAATAATCCCGGCATTCAAGCCTTTCAAATAACTGCAGCGAACTTTCTTCAATATACTTCTGAACAGATTCGGGAATATCAGCCGGAATAGATTTGATCTTCCAATAAGGCGAGCTGGGATCCCATTTTGCTTCATAGCCGCATATTTTAGGAAGACCTTCAGGGAGGGCTGAATAATCCTCTTCAATAATCGGAAGTATATTGATGTTATTGGGAAGATTTCCTACCATGCCTATACTCAAATCTTTTCCCGGTAAAAATTCCTCAACAAGAATGGAGCTGCTTGCCCCGATAACATTACGAATCTCATCGATCGCATTGATCATTTCTTCTAAATTATGCGCCACGCTTCTTTGAGTTATACCAAAACTGGAGTCGCCCATATTGGGTTTAATAATAACCGGAAAAGGGAAATTCATTTCATATATATTATCCGACGGCTTTAAGTAAAAGGCGTCCGGAACCGAAATGTTCATTTCCCGGGATATCCCGCGAACTAATGATTTATCGTAACAGAAAGCCAAACATTGCGGATTGGCACCCGTATAAGGGATCTTAAGCATTTCAAGCAAGGCGGGAACATGAAGCTCCTTCCGAGCGTCATTAGAAAAACCTTCATCACATAGATTAAAAACATAATTAATCTGGCTTCTATGCTTAGACAGCTCAACAAGCATTTTATTATGGTCATCCAAATAGCAGAAATTGTAACCCTTAAGCCCTGTCAGCGCCTGTTTCAACTCATTGATCGTGTAATAATCGTCTTCATCAAACACCGAGGACGGTTTTATAGCATCCGTCTGGCGCGGATCTCCCAATAAGACCATGACATTTTTTGTCGCGGTTTTTTTCGAAACTTGCAGTCTATTCGGCCACTCCTTTCGGATAACAGCCGTGACAACAAATCGGCGTTTCATCATTCCAAGATCTTGATTCCTTTTTGAGGCGGTATCCTCAACGTCATGAAAAGCAATTTCCTGAAAATTCGCGCGCTCCAAGAGCCTATTTAAGTGCTCTTTCGAATATAATCTTTCCGCGTAAAATTGATCTACAATAACACCTTTGTGCGTGTGCGTGATAACCTCACGGGAAATGAGTTTTGTCTTATCCAAAGATAAAGACCTCTCCCTGCAGACAAAATAATCTTTGTCAATCCATTCCCAGCTCCGGGGTTCAAAATTTTCTTTTAAGTATTCCCCATCAGAAACATCAAGAAAAATTCTCCCGCCAGGTTTAAGACTGCGCTGAATATTCTTCAATACTTTTAAGTCATCACTCGCGTTCTCAAAATAACCGAAGCTATTGCCTAAGATCGAAACACAATCAAAAAAAGCTTCGGGAAATGAACGTTTTCTCGCGTCCCCTTCCTTAAAGATCAACGGAGATCCCAGATCACGTACTGTTTTTCTAGCGCGCTGAATTAAATAACGTGAACGATCCAAACCGTATATTTTTGTAAAACCGCGATGAGCCAATTCAAAACAGTGACGTCCCTGCCCGCAACACATGTCAAGAATAACATCTGTTTTCTGCAAATTTAAGATCTTCAAAAAAACATCTATTTCCTGCCGGGTAATATCATCATCATTAACGACGTCTCCGTCTGTTCGCAAATAATACGCGTTAAAAATCTCTTTCCACCAGTCCCTTTTTACATAATCCTCAAGATTATCAACCGGTCCGATAACTTTTATATTATCGACTAAAGCATTTTTTTTATTCCCGCTGTTGCTTCCCATTAGTTCTCTCCTCGGTTTGGTATTTTAAAATATAAAAATCACCACATGATAGCATAAAAAACTGAGATAAACACCTATTTTCATATCCATTTCTTTTACACCCCAGCATAGAGTAAGGGGGTCACAAGAGTAAGAGGGTCACATCTCAACTTTCAACATTTTTTCAATTTCCCCAATTTTCCTATTAAGATCCTTGTCCTCTCTGCGATTATGCTCCAACCTGTAGCAGACCGCGGAAATACCCGCGTCACTTATGCCCTCAAATAAGACTGCTATCTCATTTAGTGATAGTTGCGTGTATTTCCTTATCAAATAGATACAAACTTTGCGAGATAACTTGTTTTCGCCAATTACCTTTATCACCGAATCTCTAATATCTTCCGGATTTAACCGAGATTGCATTGCCTTCAGTCCCGATATCTCCGGGTCATCTTTACCTTCAATGTATTTGGTTTTGATATTTTCAATAAACCCGTTCGTTCCCAATAAAAAACCAAGTTTCGTGTTCTTTTCTATTATGTCCGCCTCGTTGCCTATGTCTTTTGATACAAAGCTTCCATACAAAGATCTTGCTGTTTCAACATTTTTGTCGAACATGGAAAGAATAAAATTTGTATTCAGCCATTTGGGACTTTTTATTTCAGACATAAAATAATTCAGACTAGAGTGGGGATATTCCCGCGCATTTTTTACTAATCCTGCTTTTACGGGATTTAAATGTATGTATCTGGATAAGTGATGCAGGTATTCATCCGCCTCGACCAATATTGCCTTATATCGCCCTTGAAAAAGATGCCCTACTCTTTTTCTTTTTTTATTGAAGTAAACCGTATAGCTTGTATTGAGGCAATGCATCGCTCGACTGAGATTTGCCTCTTCTGTTTCCATAATTAAGTGATAATGATTTCCCATGAGGGAGTAGGTATGTATATTGACTTTGTACCTTGAGTGCAGGACTGCAATGTAATCATAAAATTTTGCTCTATCTTGATCTGTTACAAATATGTCTCTCCGTTCATTACCCCTTTGAACGATGTGGTAAAACGCTCCAGGGTATTCTATTCGCAGTGGTCTTGCCATAATAAACAATCCTTTCTCAAAATTTAATTTTTCTCATCTTCAAAAAGGATTATATATTTGTAACATCTATTGTGTCAATACTTTTGTTGAAAGTTGAGACCTGACCCCAATTATGTGCGTGATAGGAATTGGAGGATTAGGTTTGCGTATATGGCGCTGGCTAGGTCATCTAGCATGATGCCCCAGCCTCCGTGCAGTTTTTCTAGTTTTTTCAGGGGGGGGATCTTTATGATGTCAAAGGCGCGATATAGGATAAAACCTACTATTATTACATTTACGCTTAATGGAATGAACAAAAATACCGGAAAAATGTTCGCGAATTCGTCTATTACGATAAAACCGGGATCTTTTTGAACGGACCCTCTTTCCACCATTCCGGAAGAGATCACTCCCGCGGTGAATAATATTATGAACGCGGTTATATATAGGAAGATATGCGAATGCATCAGCAGGCATAATACAAGTCCGGCGAAGCTTCCCGCGGTGCCCGGAGCGATCGGGAAATAACCGATACCACACACAGTCGCTATACGTTCTTGTATATTTTTACTTTTTTTCATTTTATGGCCTTTCGCCGCCAAAAACCAGGCTCTACCCCGTTATAGGGCACGGCACGGCATGCCGTGCCCCTACGATAGTGTGGTTATTTGTTCGCGGAGTTTAGTAGATATTTTTTGTTGCCTGCCAGGTATGATATGCCGCTTATTAGGGTTAGAAGAACGGTTATACACATCATAATAAAAATAACCTGACGATACCAATATTCAAAAGACGCGTTCCAGAAGCCACATACGCCGACACCCGCTTCTTTGATCACTATAAACGCGAGTATCAGTATGATAGACGCCATTTGGGACACTGTTTTATGTTTACCGCTTCTTCCGGCGGGAAGCACTTCGTTGTTTCGAAAAGCCACTATCCTTATACTTGTAATTATGAGTTCCCGCGTAATTATAATGACTACCATCCATGCCGGGATCAGTTTCATTTCGACAAACGCGAGAAACGCGGCAAGTGTCATTATTTTATCCGCTACGGGATCCATTATTTTGCCGAAATCGGAAACAATGTTATATTTTTTCGCGATAAACCCGTCAAGGTAATCCGTGAACGCCGCGATAATGAAAATCACCAGCGCCATTATTTTCGAGGGCAAACCATTTAAGAAAAGAAACGCCATAAACACAAAAACCAGAAAGATCCGGGCCAATGTAATTTTATTCGGCAGATTCACAGCGCCTCCCCGACTAGATCATATTCTAAAGTATCGACTATTCTCGCTTTGGCAAAGTCTCCCGGAGTGATGTTTTTACCTTTTAAGTAAACCAGTCCGTCAACTTCAGGCGCGTCTATTTTACTTCTGGCGATAAACTGCTCGGGGTCTTGGGAATCACATTCGTCAACTAAAACTTCTATTTCCTTATTCAGCATTTTTTCGTTATGTTCGATAGAAATTCTTTGCTGAAGCTCCATAACCGCCCGGAACCTTTCTTTTTTTATTTCTATCGGGATCTGGTCTTTAAAACCCTCGGCGGGGGTTGTTTCTTCGGGCGAGTATATGAACGCCCCTAAACGTTCAAATTTAACGTTTTTCAAAAATTTTATCAGCTGTGCGAACTCTTTGTCTGTCTCACCCGGAAAACCTACTATCACTGAAGTCCGTATCGCGGCATTTGTTCGTTTCCGTATTTTTTCGAGAAGACGCTCGATATCTTTTTCCGTCGTCGACCGATTCATCTTGTTCAATATTCTATCATTTATATGTTGAAGAGGCAAATCCACATATGGACAGATATTTTCGCTCTCCGCGATAATGTCTATAAGCTCGTCCGTAAAACGCGCCGGGTGTGTATACAAAAGGCGTATCCATCGGGAGGCCATTATGGGCACTATTTTTCTGAGAAGACTCGCGAGCGATGATGTTTCGGATCTATCCATACCGAAAGAAGTTGTGTCCTGCCCTATGAGAATGATTTCTTTTATATCATTCTCATCTTTTAGAATTCTTATCTCTTCAAGAACGGATTCTATGTTTCGACTGCGGCGCGGACCTTTAAGACCGGGAATCACACAATACGAACATTTATTGGAACAACCCTCCTGTATTTTTATATAGGCATAATGTGATGGAGTTAAAAGTGTTCTTTTATAGGAATGATCGTAAAGAAAATCGGGATTCTGGTTAACAGCTTTGATTTTTTTAAGGGGAAAAAGCGCCTCTATCCGGTCAGGTATTTCGGTAAAATCAGAAGTGCCGAAAATACCGTCTATTTCCGGTATTTTTTTCGCGAGTTCATCGGGATATCGCTGGGCGAGGCATCCAAAAACAATAAGTTTTTTTATTTTGCCTTCAGCCTTTAAATTCGCGAGCTGGAGAATTATGTCGATGGATTCCTGTTTGGCGTCTTCTATAAAAGCGCACGTATTAACTATGGCGATATCCGAGGATCCGGCCTCCTGAACAATATTAAAATTTTTTGTTTTGAAAAGACCCAGCAAAACTTCACTATCAACAAGATTTCGCGCGCAGCCCAGACTAAGAAGATATACTCTTTTCATTGAAAAATATCACTCCAATTCAACTACCCAGCTATCCCCGACTCGTATCCCCTTGTCTGACACCTGTATATTCTTAACGACTCCCATCGCGAAGGAATTGACCTTACGGGTATTAACGACAAAATCAAGGACATCCGCTTTTCCCGTCCATACGGTAAGAGTGCCGGCTGATTTCCATGTTTTAGACTGGCCTTTTTCAAGAACCCCGGCAAAAAGCATCTTCTCTCCTTCATTTACCTGTACCCATACTTTTCCGCGGGCTTTTAATCCAAGTATAACGGTCGGAGCCGCCGGGGGTGGTGAAACTTCTTCTTCGTTTGAAGATTTTTTGTCTGACGCGACGGTTTTTTCTGTTTTTTTTGTTTTTTCTTTTTTGACCGATTTTTTCTTAACGGCAATTTCTTTCTGCCGGCTCGTTTTCACTTTATCTTTATTTTCTCCCGGCGACAATTTTGATCTTACGGTGTTGAAAAGTATAAAAACCAAAATAGCTAAAACCGCTGAAAGCACCGCGACAAAGATCAGTTTTATTTTTTCGTCGTTTGATTTTCTTTCAGTAAAAACGGGCAGGGCTTCATTTTTGCGTTTTTGATTTTCGCGTTCTTCTTTTTTAAGTTCTTCTTTTTTTAGTTCTTCTTTTTCCTGTTTTAGTTGCTCTTTTTTCGCCTTTTCTTCCTTATTTTTCAAGTTAAAACTTTTTTCCGGGACGGAAGCGGAAACAGCTTCGTATTTTTCTAAGATCTTTCCCGTGTCCAGGCCCAGAAACGCGGAATATTGTTTTAGAAAACTTTTCAAATACGGCTTATTGATCTTATCAAACTGTCCGCTTTCAATCTTATTCAAAACTTCGGGGTGTATGCGGATTTTTTTGTACACGTCTTCGATAGCAATATTCTTTTTTTTTCTGGTTTCGAAAAAAAGTTTTCCGATCTCTTTAATTGATGTCATATTTTACTCTTTCGATTGTTCGATTTTTTCAATTAATATTTCCCGGGGTTTGGCTCCGTTATGGCCTCCAATGACCCCTTCATCTTCCATCTGATCTATGATTCTGGCGGCTCTGGTATAGCCTACGCGCAGTTTACGTTGAATAATGGAAACCGACGCCTGTTTGGTTTGCAGGATCACCTTAAGCGCTTCCTGATAAAGTTCGTCTTTTTCCTGATCCGCGGCGCATGCCGTCTTATCCTGTTTCACCGCTACGCCGTCAACATATTGAGGTTCCGCCTGTGTTTTTATAAATTTTA
>Ga0265594_1002515_pt1 | contig 13015 bp, 16 predicted proteins | sample saktaG_11_FD_190147 | JGI IMG/M metagenome (GOLD analysis project Ga0265594, IMG submission 190147) | Saline water microbial communities from Sakinaw Lake, British Columbia, Canada - sak_2011_5_24_80m | ecosystem: Environmental > Aquatic > Non-marine Saline and Alkaline > Saline ... | reverse complement strand
TCCGCCCGTTGAGGTAGAAAATATGAATCTTGTTAAGTGGGCTCGACTGAAGTCTCCGTGGTTAATTCACTTCAACACAGGTGCATGCAACTCATGTGACATAGAGATCCTCGCAGCGCTGACTCCCCGCTACGACCTTGAGAGGTTCGGAGCAATCATAAAGGGCAGCCCTCGACACGCCGATGTCTTGATTGTGTCAGGAGCGGTGACGAGGCAGACACGTGACAGGTTGAGAAGGATCTACGAACAGATGCCTGACCCGAAGTTTGTTCTCGCCATCGGAACCTGTGCAAGCTCTGGAAACGTGTTCCGAAAATGTTACAATGTTCTTGAGGGCGTTGACAAGGTGATACCTGTAGATATGTACGTTCCCGGCTGCCCCCCGAAACCGGAGGCAATAATTCATGGTGTAGCTCAACTCTTAGCAAAACTGGAGAAAGGCCAGGTGGAGTGCTGTGGCTGAAGCGATTATAGATAAATTGAGAGGGAACATCGGGGCGGAAAACGTTCTCGAAGTGAAATATCCGATGGCTAGGAGAATTTTCGTCCTAGTGAAGCCTGAGACCTTTAAGCTGGCTGTTTCATATCTTGTAAACGAACTGAACTTCAAGCATCTTACCACAATAAGTGGAGTAGATTTAGGAGAAGAATTTGAGGTAATCTACCATCTAAACGACGACACCAATGAACTCTCACTTAAGGTAAGAACCCCGAAGAGCAGCCCTCGAGTGCCAACCATCACAGACATCGTACCCGGAGCAGCCCTGTACGAGAGGGAGATCCACGACATGTTCGGCATAGTCCCCGAGGGACATCCTAAACTCACAAAGGTTATGCTTCCAGACGACTGGCCTGAGGGGGTATACCCTCTGAGGAAGGAGTGGACTATTGAAAAGATAAGAGCGAAACTTGATGGAAAGGAGGAGAAGAAGAAAGATGGGTGAGTATGAGTCTGAATCGGTTTTCGAGGTTCCTATAGGCCCCCAGCATCCTGCACTGAAAGAGCCAGCGATGTTCATGTTCAAGGTTGACGGGGAGTATGTTGTTGATGTTGATGCCAACGTAAACTATAACCACAGGGGAATGGAGAAGGCAGCTGAAAGCAGAACATATATCCAGAACCTCTATCTGATGGAGCGGGTCTGTGGCATCTGCTCCTTCACACATCAGCTCTGCTTTTCTCAGGGTGTGGAGCAGCTGCTTGAAGTTGAAGCCCCCCCTAGAGCTCAATATATACGTGTGATCATAGGTGAACTTGAGCGGATTCACAGCCACCTCCTATGGCTTGGAGTAGCCGCTCATGAGATAGGGTTTGACACCCTCTTCTACTATGTTTGGCGAGACCGGGAAATTGTCTTAGATCTCTTGGAGACTATTAGTGGAAACCGGCAGAACTACGCGATGAGCACCATCGGCGGTGTAAGGAGAGACATAACGGATGAGCAGACCCATAAAGCCTTTAAGAGTCTGAAGATTCTTGAAGAGAGAACAAAGTTCTATCAGAATATGATCCCCCGCGAGAGGACAATCCTAAAAAGAGGTGTCGGCGTCGGGGTTCTGAAGCCAGCTGACGCCATCGCTCTCTGTGCAGCTGGCCCTACTCTCCGCATGACTGGCGTGAAGAGCGATGTGCGGTTCAACGATCCGTATCAGGCGTACGGTGAGATTCCGTGGAATGTCGTGACCTACGACACTGGCGATGTTGTGGGGCAGGTTATGGTAAGGGTTGGCGAGGTCTTAGAGGCTGTAAACATATCACGCTATGCACTCCAACATCTTCCAACTGGCCCCATAAGACGGAAGGTGCCGAGGTCTGTTCCGTCGAATGAGACAGTGAGCAAGACTGAGGCGCCTCGTGGAGAGAATATCCACTATGGTCGGTCGAATGGCACTGACAAACCTGATCGGTGGAAGGTTAGGGCTCCAACGCTCGCCAATATTCCCGCCGTCTCCAAGATGTTGACTGGTGGGTACATCGCCGACATACCGATAGTTTTAGCGGGGATAGATCCCTGCTTCAGTTGCACAGCCCGGGTTGCATTTGTGGATGTTGAGAAGAACAAGCGGTGGTTTTGGAGTCAAGAAGAGTTACGGAGATACGGCATAAAATGGTATGGTGGATAACGACCATAGAGCTAATCGTCATCCCAGGCTTCATATTCATGATAGCCATGGGCCTATTCTACCAGTGGGTAGATAGAAAGTTCTATGCAAAGCTCCAGAACCGGTATGGTCCCCTGCACACAGGACCGAAGGGCCTCTACCAGCCTCTAGCTGACCTCATAAAACTTTTGGCTAAAGAGGATATAGTTCCTGCGGCTGCAAATAAGTTCCTTTTCACCCTAACACCGATTCTGCTTCTAGCCCTGCCGATGACAGCGATTTTCTGTGTCCCGATGGTCACTGAGACGGCGTTCATAACATTTGAGGGAGATCTTATTTTCGTCATCTTCGCCCTGACGATGATAGCGATTATGCAGTTCCTTGGTGCATGGGGCTCCACAAGTAGATTCAGCACGGTAGGTGGAACGAGAGTTGTCCTACAGCTATTCGGCTACGAGGTGCCGTTAAGCATAGTCCTCCTAGCCCCTGCTATCGCAGCTGGGACACTGTCAATAAGCCACATGGCTGCTTGGATATCCAACAACCCATTAGTCTTCTTCCTCCTTCTCCCCGGATTCATAATCGCCATGATCTGCTTCCTAGCTGAGCTTGAGAAGGTTCCATTCGATATTCCTGAGGCTGAAACAGAGATCGTTGGCGGTTGGTTGACGGAGTTCAGTGGGAGGCGGTTAGGGATGATAAAGCTAGGTATGGATATTGAACTCTTCTTGGGAGGGGCTCTTATAGCCGCCATCTTCCTCGGCGGTCCTATCGGTCCCACCTTCCCCCCTATCCCAAATGAGATATTCTACTTTATCTGGTTCATAATCAAAACGACTGGCGTTGTATTGGTGATATCAAATCTCAGAGCAGTCTTCGCTAGGCTGAGAATAGGTCAGATGGTTCAGTTGGCGTGGATGTATCTGCTTCCAATAGCTATACTTCAAGTTGTCCTGATCCAGCTCTATGCTGCTGGATACCTAAATGCTCTCTTTGGGGTGTAAATGTCAATTGGCTATGGAAGGTGAACTGTTACGAAGTCTGGGTAAGAAGCCTGCTACGATTAGATATCCCTTTGAGAGGCTTCCACCTGTCGAAATGTTCAGAGGAAAGGTCAACATAGATATGAGTAAATGTGTTGGCTGTGGACTCTGTGTCCGTGACTGCCCCACTTTTGCGCTTGAGATGGTTGGTAAAGGTCCTACCTGTGACCTCATCTACTATCTAGACCGATGTGCTTTCTGCGGTCAGTGTGAGGAGTCCTGCCCAAGGGAGGCAATTCAACTCACAGCGGAATATGAGCTTGCTAGCGATCGGCGGCAGATCATTGTTGAATTCAAGCGGTCGAAGAAGGAGTGAAATTGTTTGATTGAAGCATATCTAATCGCGGTGGTTGTCCTTACGGTAATCTTCGCTATCCTCACCATTGAGATGCGAGACCTAATCTACTCCCTCTTATTCTTCGTTCTCATGGCTATCTCCATAGCTGCCTTCTACTGGTTTCTGAATGCACCCTATGTGGCTGTCTTCCAGCTTCTGATCTACGCTGGTGCTGTAGTTGGGTTGCTTGTCAGTGCTGTCATGTTGACGGCGAGGAGGGAGAAATAGTGAAGGTGGACGGTGTGAGCATCATAGGCTTGGCGTTTGCCATAATTCTCACAGCTATATTCGCCGCAGTTTCCCCCAGTGCCTTTCCCCTACATCTATTCGGAAACCCTGTAGAAGTCTTTGATCCTTCCATCATCTATGAAAAGGTGAGCTACTACCTCTGGAATGTTCTCAGGATGAACATGTTAATCGTCGCAGCCATCCTCTTCGCTTCCGCTATATCATGCATCGCGCTGATGAGGAGAGCTTGAGGGAAGACATATGATTGAACTAAATGTCACTCTGGCTGGCGCAATGGCTCTTATAATCCTTGGATTTTACTGCATCGCAGTGAAGAGGAACATGATAAAGATAGTTATCGGCGTTGAGATCATGACCAACGGCGCCATAATGGCTCTGGTTTCATTTGGATCCTTCAATAATGGGCAGATAGACCCAATGATGCACTCCCTAGCAATAATGTCCATAACCGTCGCAGGCTGCGTCGCCGCCGTAGGCCTTGCACTGGTAATCCAAGTGTATAGACACTACAAGACCCTTGATGTCCGCGAGTTACGGAGGTTGAGATGGTAATGATTCCCTATGCACCTTGGCTGGTCTGGCTTTTTCCACTCATCGCTGCGCCATTTGTAGTCTTTATGAACTTCCTACACCCAAAGGCGCGAGACTACTTCGCAGTCGTTGTAGCATTCGTAACCGTGATCTTCGCAGTTTCCATGATTCCCGATGTGGCCGCTGGGCCGCCTTACGCTGATCTTCAAACAGCGTGGATTGCAATACCCGGCCTCTTCACCGTTAACATTGGAGTATACCTAGATCCGCTGAGTGTCTTCATAGCCAACATCGCAGCGGGAATAGGGGCGTTGATAGTTCTATACTCACTCGGCTATATGGGTAAGCAGGAAGGGCTGACGAGATACTACTTCTTCATGCTTCTCTTCATCGGCGGCATGGTCGGCCTAGTTATGGCGGATAACTTTCTCCAACTCTACATCTTCTGGGAGATCGTAGGTCTCTGTTCATACGCCCTCATAGGCTTCTGGTATAAGAGACCTGAGGCGAGGAAGGCTGGGTTTAAGGCCTTCATCGTTACGAGGGTAGGAGATACATGTCTACTAGTTGGAATAATCTTGATCTACCTCAACACCGGAAGCTTGAGCTTCAGCGCCCTAGAAGGCACCCTAGCTGGTCTCCCGCATGTCCTCCCAATATTCGCCATTATACCCCTCTGGTTAATGGGGGGAGCCATCGGGAAGTCAGCGCAACTGCCCCTACACACATGGCTTCCTGATGCGATGGCGGGTCCCAGCACCGTTAGTGCCTTGATCCATGCTGCAACAATGGTTAAGGCGGGAGTTTACCTGATGGCTAGGACACATCTCATCTACTCTGCTGCCTCACCTGAGATGCTGGCTATCTGGTTGAGTTCTCTAGCTTGGATCGGGGGAATTACAGCTCTCAGCATGGCTCTCTTGGGCCTAGTTGTAGTTGATATGAAAAAGGTTCTTGCTTACTCCACCCTAAGTCAGATAGGCTATATGATGCTCGTCCTCGGTGTAAGCGCTGAAGCCGTCGGCGTTTTCGCAAGCCAGTTCCACCTGATGAGTCACGCATTCTTCAAGGCACTCCTCTTCCTCTGCGCAGGTGCAGTACTGCATGCAACTGGCACGAGGGATATGCGCCAGATGGGCGGGCTTAGACATAAGATGCCTATAACCTTCATCACGTGCATAATTGGCGTTCTAGCTCTCTCAGCGATCCCACCTTTCAACGGTTTCTGGAGTAAGGACCTAATCTTCGAGGTTGTCCTCCACGCCGGAAACTACCCAATTCTCGCCCTCGCCGTTTTAACAGCGGTGGTGACCTTTGCTTACTGTCTCAGGTTCATATCAATGATTTTCCTCGGCAGACCATCTGAATATCTGAAGAAGATTCATGTTCACGAAGCACCAGCCGTGATGACGGTGCCGCTGATAATCTTAGCTATATTCACCTGTGTGACAGGCTTCTTGGGTCCAAGCTTCGCCAGCTTCATGGCCTCCCCCGGTGTACACTTCAGTTTTGTTCCAGCTCCAGTTCCATTAGTTCTAACCGTTTGCGCTCTAGTGGCTGGCGGCGTGCCCAGCTACTACATCTTCTTCCGTAAGACTCCATCAGCCGAAAGAGTCAGAACAGCTGTGGCACCACTTCATAAGATCTTGGAGAACGGCTACTACTTCGACTGGTTCTATTATACCGTCTTCTGGCATGGACTCGTGGCTGCCTCCCAGAAGTTCAGAAAGACACACCTAGGAATCCTGAACACCAACATAACAGGGATCATGATCGGCTTCTGTCTAGTGGTATTCCTCATCCTCATCTTAGGAGGTATCTGATATGTTCACAATATTCACTCCAGTCATAGATGTGTTGATTGCATTTGCAGTGATAGGGCCAGTCATCGGCGTGGCGGCGAAGAAGGTGTCGCCAAAGGCAGCTGGATTCTTGGGTGTATACAATGCTGTGGCCTTCCTACTAGCTGCCATCGGCCTATACCACCTATATGCTCAGGTTTCAGCTTCGAATGTTGTAGTCGTTCCAGTGGCGGTCCTGCCAGGCGCGGTTCTTGTAATAGATATGCTAAGTGTCTTCATGGCAGCAGTCTTCCTTATGCTCGGCTTCGTGGCCTCGATATACTCAATTCGCTATATGGAGCGTGATACTGGTTTACCTGAATACTATGCCCTCCTTCTCGCAATGGTAGCTGGCATGATTGGCGTAGTGTTCGCAGGTGACTTCTTCACCCTCTTCCTGTTCTGGGAGCTTATGTGTATCTCATCCTACGTCCTAGTTGCCTTCAGGAAAGGAGAGTGGGAGGCTGTTGAAGCGGGATTCAAATACTTGATAATGAGCGCAACTGGCAGTGCGCTGATAATCTTCGCTATCGCTCTACTCTATGGGATGACTGGGACAGTAACCTTGGGCGCGATCTCAAGCAGTCTTGCTGGAGTACAAGCAGCATCTCAAGTGAAACTATGGATTTACCTCACCCTAGCAGTGGTCATAATAGGCTTCGGAATAAAAGCATCCATAGTCCCACTCCACACATGGCTCCCCGATGCGCATCCAGCCGCCCCAAGCCCAATAAGTGCCCTGCTTTCAGGCGTAGTCATACAGACCGGGGTCTACGCAATAATTCGGTTCCTATACCTGATCTTCCAGCCTGCCCCCATCAGTTGGCCAGTTGTCCTAACTGTCCTCTCAATAGTAGCGGTGCTGACGATGACCACAGGCAATGTGATGGCACTGCTCCAGAAAGACATAAAGAGGCTTTTGGCATTCAGCAGCATCGCCCATGTAGGATACATTCTGCTCGCCATTTCAGTTGGCACAGTTTTCGGGCTATCCGCGGGGTTACTTCACATCATGAACCATGCGATAATGAAGGGCCTCCTCTTCCTCTGCGCAGGTGTATTCGTACATGCTGTTGGCACCCGGAACATTGAATCTCTCGCGGGAATAGGGCACAGAATGAACGTAACTGCAGTAATTCTCACCATAGGCGCTCTTGCCATCTCAGGGATACCGCCCTTAAACGGCTTCATCAGCGAATTCCTAATAGTCTTGGCAACTCTGGACGCAAATATGCTGGCCTTAACGATCATACTGCTGATCAACATACTGATCGGCTTCGCCTACTATTTGAGGCTCCTATATGTTCTTGTATGGAAGGCGCCTGGCAAGAATCTTGATAAGGTTAAGGAAGCGCCCCTATCAATGCTTGCACCTATGATGTTGCTGGCGGTACTGTGCATAGTCATCGGGGTCTGGCCGAGTCCATTTATAGAGTTCGCAAACCAAGCGGCGCAAGCTACAATGAACGTTCTCAGCTATGTGACCGCAATTTAATCTATTATCCAAAACAAGGTCAGGCCATCGGAAGAAGTTCAAACATCTGACAATATTGCCGCCGAAGGGGCTTGCCAAAGAAGTTAAGAGAGAGATACATTGACATAGTTTATTGAACAAATTTTAGCAGCCGGTGAAGTGCGATTTGGAAGTTCAGATTAAAGATTTGAGGAAAGTTCAACTTAATAATCCGCTCTTCATAATAAGTTTTCCAAGCGTAGGTATGGCTGGGCTGATAGCTGCTGACCATATAGTTCAGGAACTAGGGATGGATGAAGTAGCCTTCGTTGACAGCGAGGGTGTACCCCCATATACCACTGTCGAAGTTGGTCGGTTGAAACGGCCCATAAGGATATGCGTCAATGAGAAGAAGAATCTCTTCATAATGATTGGAAGCATCTTTGTACCGCCAAGCTTAATCAACCCTCTCTCCGATGTTCTCATAGAGTGGTTGAAGAAGCAGGGAGTAAGGGAGGTTGTGGCGTTAGCAGGGGCGTCATCGATTAAGCTTGGTGAGGCGGCTTCGAAGGTAGTCTGCGCAGCCACCGACGATGCGTGTGTGGATATGAAGCAAAAAGGCTTGGAGATTATGGACAGTGGTCTAATAACGGGGTTGGCTGGAGCGCTTCTCGTCAAATGTGGTGAAAACGGCATCCGAGGTATCACCCTTTTAACCGAGGCGGCAGACAATAAACCTGATGTTGAGGCAGCTCTGAAGCTTATAAGAACCCTGAACGATTTATACAATCTCAAGATCGATACCTCCCAAGTTTCGGAAGAGGTAGAGCAACTGAAGCAGCAATTTAACAATATGGTGAAGCAGTACAGCTTAGAAAAGAAGCGAGCAGGAGTTAAGGAAGAAGGCAAGAAATCCTTCTACATCTAATTCAAGGATGATCTCCTATAATCAGCATATTAAATACTAGGTCAGCTCAGATTGGCTAAAGCTTCAGAGAGAAACGGAATTGAAGGATAAAAATCCATCATTGAAGAGTACTCAGAGGAGTAGGGTGCTGAAACTTGCAGCCGCGCTCATAGAAGAGCACTATTTATGTGACAGCTGTCTAGGTCGACAGTTCGCCAATTTGGCCTATGGGACAAGCAACGCAGAGCGAGGTCGAGCGTTGAAGGGGGCCCTCACTTTGGAGGCTCACAGTATGCTTGCTGAGGGCAATCCCAGAGCCGAGAACCTTTTAAGAAACCTGGCCTCTCACGGCATGTTCAATATGGCTAGGGGCACTCTGCTGAAAATATGTATCACCGTAGACAGCTCTGAGCACCCCCCCTGCGAGCTTTGCCAAGGTAAGCTTCAAGAGGTTGAGAAGTTAGCTGATAAGGCTTTGAAGGCGGTTAGAGGATACCAATTCAAGAAGTTCCTAGTTGGAGCTAAGATACCTGAGGAAGTCGTGGAGAGGGAGGACTCTCTTAGAGCTGCCTTCAAGGTAGAGTGGGGTGAAGCCATCAAAGGGGAGTTTACAAGAGAGATAGGCAAAGTCATAGCCATGAAGACGGGGAAGGCAGTTGAGTATAAGAATCCTGAAGTCACTATAACGGTCAACCCCTATGAAGAGAGAGTAAACTTTCAGGTTACCCCCATCTTCTTAGAGAGCCGGTATAGGAAGATCGTAATCGGCATACCACAGACGCGTTGGCTCTGCCAAAAGTGTAGAGGAAAGGGTTGCGAGCTATGTAACGGCACAGGGAAGAAATACCCTGAATCAGTTCAGGAGATCATAGCGGGGCCAATCTTGAAAGCAAGCCACGGCGTCGACACCAACTTCCACGCAGGCGGGAGGGAGGATATAGATGCCAAGGTTCTTGGCTCTGGGAGACCCTTCGTCATAGAGGTAAAAATCCCCAAGAAGAGAAGCTTCAAACTTGAGAAGGTCATGGAGGCAATAAACCGAAGCGGCAAAGTTGAGGTGGGCACACTCAGCTTCGTTGATCGAGCTGCTGTCAGGATGGTTAAAGAAGAGGAGCGCGCCGAGAAGACCTACCAAACCGTCGTGGAGTCGGAGAAGCGGGTGACCAAGAAAGAGTTAGCAGACATTGAGGATGCCTTCACTGCTGCTGTAATACAGCAGTCCACCCCGCAGAGGGTACTTCACAGGCGAGCAGATAAAGTAAGGATAAGACATGTTTATGCAGTTAAGATCAAAAGGCTCTCAGCCAAACGCTTTGAGTTAACTTTACGCTGTCAAGGCGGTCTCTACGTCAAGGAACTGGTGAATGGGGACAAAGGACGTACAACCCCAAATATGGCCGATTTCCTAAAGAAAAAGGTTAAATGCGTAACTCTCAGTGTCTTAGATATCAAATAGTGGTAGCGAACAGGGATGAAGCGGTCACAGGGATACAAGTCCAAGGGAAGGAACATCTTCCGTAAGAGCCCCCGAGAGCGAGGCATGAGATCTCTAGGGTACCTTCTCACGGACTATAGCCTCGGTGACAAGGTTCTGATCTCCATAGACCCAAGTTTCCATAAAGGTCAACCATACAAACGGTATCATGGCAAAAGCGGCATAATATCTGAGAGACGAGGAAAAGCCTACGTCATAAATGTCCAAGACGGAGGCAAGATGAGGCAAATAATAGCTAAGGCTGAACACCTCAAGAGACAGCAAATCTGAGGAGTTAAACTATATGCCCAAAAAGATAATCGAAAGCAAACCTCTCACTCTACCCCAAGTCACGACCCTATTGGAGGGCTTAGACCGTGAACTCAGTCAATTCCAAAGAAAGACTCTAGACTATGTGTCGTCTTTCTCAAAAATCTCCGCGAAGGATGCTGAGAAACTGGTTGAGAAGCTGGTGAAATCATGTGACATTGATGTTTCGGAGGCAGTTCAGATAGTTAACTGTATGCCTGAAACCGTTGAGGAACTCCGGGTATTCATGCCCAGACATAAGGTTATCGAGGCTGAGAAGCTGAAGCAGATGCTGAATCTTCTGGATGAATATAGGGCGTAACATCTAGAGATGTTTATGATATAATCCTTGACCCATGGAATATGCATATTTTTAGGTATTGAGCAAATCCATAAGGATTAAAGGGTAAAAAAGTTGATTGTTGTATAGGAGAAGCTTCATTCTTAATCAGAGGTCATACTAATGGAGAAGAGACGCTATGAGGAGGTCGCCTATGCACTAGACTTCCTTCCACGGGGCAAGGCTGGTTTTGGCAGAGAGTTCATAGCCGACTCTGTGGTTCAGATGATTGGAGAAGCGTTCTTCACTTTGTTAGAGGCGACTGTGCGGTCAGATGTTACAATCAACATTAACGAGAAGCTCTACATCGGAAAGGAGACGAGGGATAAGGTGAACCATATCCTAGGCCGTATAGCCTATGAGAAGCTGACCTCTACGGCTAAGAGTGAACTTCCAGTTGTCGTTGAGATGATCGTGAAGCAGTATGCAGACAAATATGTTCAGTTCTTCAATTCAGCTCAGGCTGTCACTCCAAGGATGCATTCCTTCGAGCTACTGCCAGGCATCGGGAAGAAGTATATGTGGCACATCGTGAATCAGAGGGAGCGGAAGCCCTTCCAGAGCTTTCAAGACATTCAAGAGCGGACGGAGATACCTGACCCTATGAAAGCTGTTGTGAAGAGGGTTATCGAAGAGCTGACCAATGACCAAAAATACCGTTTGTTTACACGTCAAACCTGATGAGAACAATGCAGTTCTCAGACTATATTAAGAGATCCCTCAAAGAGTGCGGTGTACGTCCTCGGAAGAGACTTGGGCAGAGTTTCACTATAGATCAACATATGATGCGTCTGATGGTGGAATATGCTAAGCTTGGGAGAAGGGATATAGTTCTTGAGGTAGGTGCAGGCTTTGGCCACCTCACCGAGATGCTTGCCGAGAAGGCTGGAGAGGTTCTTGCAGTCGAGGTGGATCCTAAACTTGTTGAAGCATTGAGAAGGAAGTTCCAAGGATTCAAGAATGTCAGGGTCGTGCATGGCGATTTTCTGAAGCTAGATCTTCATGGTCAGTATACTAAGGTTGCCTCTGCTCCCCCATACCATGTGGCTTCCAAAATACTCTTCAAGCTGCTTGAGGAGAAATTCGATCTGGGGGTCTTGCTATTTCAGGAGGAGTTCGCTCGTAGGCTGGTGGCGGATGTTGGAAGCAGGGAGTACAGCCGACTTACAGTCATGACCCATATGTTAACAGAGGTTGAACCTATAGAGCGTGTACCAAGTTCTGCCTTCTACCCCAAACCCAAAACGGCATCCATGATTGTGAAGTTCAAGCCTCGAAAACACTCCCCATTCAAGGTAGCTAACCAGAGAGCCTTCGAGGAGACCGTTCGATTTATGTTCAGTCAAAAAAGGAGGAAGGTTAAGAGTGCAGTCAAACTCATGATCAAGAGAGGCATCATCAGAGATGTTGTTGATCTCTCTAAAGACATCCCTTACCTTGAAAGGCGTATCTTCACACTCAAGCCTGAAGAGTTCGAGGAAATCTCCGAAGCTCTCTGCCGCAGGGGGTTGTGAGTATGCCTCTTCCCCTAAAACTGGTGACACCCCCAGACGTTTACAAACCTGCGGAAGACACCTTCCTACTTCTCGATAACCTAGATGTTAGGTCAGGAGAGACCGTTCTCGAGGTAGGATGCGGAAACGGAATCGTAGCTCTAACAGCAGCTCAACATGCGAGCAGAGTCATAGCAACAGATATAAATCCATCAGCAGTTGAGGTAGCCAAGCGAAATGCAAAGCTGAATAAACTGGAAGGCAAGGTTGAGGCAAGAGTTGGCCCCCTCTTCAGACCAGTTACTGGCGAGCGTTTCAACCTCATAATTTTCAACCCTCCCTACCTACCAAAAGAACCAAAGGAGAAGATAGGCAGGCTTGAGCTGGCTTGGTCTGGTGGACCAACTGGTCGTGAAGTAACCAATATGTTCACTGAGAACGTTAGGATGTTCCTCAAGGAAGGCGGGCGAGTACTCCTTATACAATCCTCTGTTTCAGCTGGGGAGAAAACGATTGAACATCTAAAACGGAAAGGCTTCTCAGTAAGGGTGTTGGGCAAGAAGAAGCTTGACTTTGAGACCTTACTTTGCCTTGAAGCGCAGTTGAAATCTTAGCTAACATTGGCAGCTGGTAAACTTTTTCTAGAGAGGGTTACATCTATTCTCCGATACACGTACGCCCACTAATCTTCCCCCCGAATGCGCAGAACTGGAGAAAGCGTACCGAGAGGCTAAAAACCTGAAGGAGCAAGTTAAGTTTCTTGAGAGATACGTAAACGCCATCCCCCAGCATAAGGGTACTATGCGGCTGAGGAAGCAGCTGAAAACTAAGCTCTCCAAATTAAGGTACGCACTTGAATCTGAGAGAACACGTAAAGCAGTGGGGACGGGAAAAACCCCCTACGATATGAAGCGAGCCGGCGTTGCACAAGTCGT
>Ga0265594_1002513_pt1 | contig 13024 bp, 11 predicted proteins | sample saktaG_11_FD_190147 | JGI IMG/M metagenome (GOLD analysis project Ga0265594, IMG submission 190147) | Saline water microbial communities from Sakinaw Lake, British Columbia, Canada - sak_2011_5_24_80m | ecosystem: Environmental > Aquatic > Non-marine Saline and Alkaline > Saline ... | reverse complement strand
CGAGGCCTGTCATATTTATGACTTATTTACCTATTTAACCGAAAGCGAAATCGAAAAAGTTTCAGCCTTTTCAATAAGTTCCGGAACTGAAAAATATCTAAAAAATGATAATTTTACGGTAAATCTAAAATTCAAAGATGATTCGGTTTGTAATTTAATCTATACAGCTCTTGGCACTAAAGAATATCCAAAAGAACAAATGAAAATATATTTTGATGGGAAATTGATTTACCTTAATGACTACAAAGAAATGAAAGTTTTTGGGGCAAAAGTTAAAGGATTAAAAATGAGACAGAACAAGGGCCATTTCAGTGAAATTGAGGAATTTGCCCAGGCAATTAAAAATGGTAGTGGTTATCCGATACCTCTGTGGCAATTAATCCAAGCCACAAAAATAAGTTTTGAAGTTGAAAAACAAATCAGGTTATGAATCTAAGAAAGATATACAATCTAAGCCCTTCTGTTGTTCAGAGTATTGGGAAAAAAGTTTATTCAAGGTTTAAAAAACCAATCTGGAAAGATTCAGAATTCTTAAAATGGTATCATTTTTTACAAGAATCCCAATGGTGGTCAAGAGAAAAATTAGAGGAATATCAGATGCAACAATTAAGTAAATTGTTAAACCACGCCTATAAAAATGTTCCTTATTATAAGAAAGTATTTGACGAAAGAGGATTAAAACCAAAAGATTTTCAGAATCTGAGTGATTTAAAGAAGCTACCACTTTCAACCAAGGGAATTATTAGAAAGAATTTTAATCAATTAATAGCACAAAATATAAAAAGGGGAGATTTGGTTGAATCACATACCAGTGGTTCTACGGGAGCTTCTTTTAAGTTTCTAGAATTAATTTCTTCTGCTAAAATTGAAGCCGCTTTTATTTATAGAATTTACGATTCACTCGGATATAATTTCGGCGAGAAAGTGATAATGTTAAGATCGTATGTTCCCAAAAATCATGAGCCACTTATAAAGTTTGACCCGAAACATAATGTATTATATTTTTCTCCTTATCACCTTACCGAAGAAAATGTAATGAAATATGTAGAATTAATGAATAATTTTGGCGCTCGTTTTTTAATTGGTTATCCTTCATCTGTATACATATTGGCGTTATTTTTAAAGAAAGTAGGATTAAAGCTTTCTCATATTAAGAGGATTCACGTAGCATCCGAGAAATTATTAAAAACACAAGCCGAACTTATTGAAGATGTATTAGGAATAAAGCCAACAGAACATTACGGATTAGCGGAAAAGATAGTTTTGTTTCATCGATGCGGGTGTTCTCCGTATTTCCATGAGAATATGGAGTACGGGATTTTTGAGATAGAAAATACTTCTTTCAATAGAGGAGCTGTTATTGGCACTTCTCTATTTAATTATGCCCTTCCGTTAATACGATATAAGCCAGACGATGTAGTGACACTGAATACAGATAATGATTCTCAAAAGTGTCCATGCAGACGAGGGCTTCCCTTGACTGTAAAGGAAATCGAAGGGAGAGAAGATGATATTATTATTACTCCCGAAGGAGCTATGCTCCCAGGAGTAAATTTTTATACCATGTTTCATAAGCTAAAAGAAATTGAGATGTTTGAACTTATCCAGGAAAATATTAATAATCTCACTGTCAATATTGTTCCTTCAAAGCAATTTAATAGAAAAACTTATGGGAATTTAATCAAAATGTTAGAGGAGAGAGTGGGAAAGAAGATGAAGATTAACATAAATAAAGTTAGTGAGATTAAAAGAGATTTACGATCAGGTAAAATTAAATGTATCGTTAACAAGATTAGTAACTAATCTTGTCGTAAAATGTAACCAGAGTAATATGTTTGTCGATTTTCATGTCCATACGTGTTTTTCTTTTGACTGTAAGACTTCTGTAGTTGGTGTTGTAAAAGCTGCCCAACGGGCGGGACTTGATGCTATAGCAATTACTGACCATGACACTTTTGAAGCCATAGAGAAAGCCAAGAAAATAGCATCAAGAGAAAATGTTACAATAATCCCAGGGGTGGAAATTACCGCCGAGGGAGGTACGCATATTGTTGGTTTGTTTATAAATAAACTTCCAAGAAGCAAAAAACTATTAGAGATTATTAAAGAAATTAAGTCCCTTGGGGGTTTAACAGTTTTGCCCCATCTTTATAGAAGCGATACTGGGCTTTTCTATAATTGGAAAAAGAAACACCAATTTACCACACAAGAAATTAATAAAATTATGAAATTAGTAGATTTGATAGAAGTGGTTAATTATAAATCTATCCTTAAAGAGGAAAGAATTCCTCTGGATATAATTAAGAATTGGGGGAAACCATTTATAGCAGGTAGTGATGCCCATTATTCATTTGAGGTAGGCAATGTTCGTACTAAAGTAGTGGGTTTAACCTCAAAAGAGATAGCTAAAGGAAGTAAAGAGATATACTTTTACCGAAAGTTAGCGACACAGAAGGATAAAACTCAAACAATTCATTCTCCTTTACCTTTAGCAGTAGCTAAGAGAATCTTCTTTTTAGGAAATTACCAAGAAGTGATTAAAAAGATTTCCCCCCCCAAAATTCTTGCTATTCTTAAATCAATAAAAAACTACCTCACTACACTAAGTGAAAAGAGGAGAAATAAGGACATAACAACAAAAGATAATCTATTAAAGCTAGTTGAAGAAGATAATAAAATTACCATTGAACCAGTGATTAAAAATAAAAATGATACTATTTAAAATAGTTTGAAATTATTTATGAGAAACAAAATCAAAAGTTCCAGATTTCTTAAAAATCTTAAAGAATATAAACTAATCCCACAAGAATGCTGGAGATTAAGTAAAAAATCTCATATTATTAAGGCCGACTGGAATGAATCTGCTATCCCTCCTTCTCCCAAAGTAATAAGGGCAATTACTAATTTTGTTAAAAAATCTCCTTTGAATTGGTATCCAGACATTGAGGCGATTAATCTTCGTCAAGTCCTATCAAATTACACAAAACTTCCAATAGAATATATCCAAGTTTTTAACGGTTCAGACGCAGCTTTGGAATATATTGCTAGGGCATTTTTAGAACCCAAGGACGAAGTCTTAATAAGAGTGCCTACTTATGATAATTTTAGGGTTTACGTTGAAAGCTGTGGTGCAAAAGTTAAAAATGTTTTATGTAGCTCTTCTTTTGTGACAGAAGAAGATAAAATATTAGATGCAGTTTCTAAAAAAACTAAGATTATTTATATTGTTAATCCCAATAATCCAACTGGTGCAATTTGTTCCAAAAATCAAGTTCAAAAGGTTTTGAAAAATGCCCCAAAATCTCTTTTAATCGTTGATGAGGCATATTACGAATATTATGGAAAGACAATGTCTAATTTAGTAACAAGATATTCTAATCTAATTATCACTAGATCTTTTTCCAAGGCGTTCTCTCTAGCTGGTCTGAGGTGTGGATATATTTTAACTAGTCCGGAGAATATTAAGATCATTAATAAGATTAGGGTAGGGAAAAACGTGAATTCACTAGCACAAGTAGCAGCTCAAGCAGCATTAGAAGATATTGATTATACTAGGCAACATGTGAAAGAGATTAAAGAGGTAAAAAAATGGTTAGTTGATAGACTAATAAATATGGGCATAAAAACCATTTCAAGTCCTTCTAATTTTATTCTTCTTAAGGTAAAAAATCCAACAGATTTTGTAGAATATCTTAAAAAACATCGTATCTTTATTAGAGACAGGAGTCATCAACCTCAGCTTGAACAATTTGTTAGGATAACAGTAGGCACAAAGGATCAAGCAAAAAGGATTATTGAGGTAATATCCTTCTTTCTCTCTCAAGAGTTGTCTTGAAAATAAAAGACATCTTTATTATTTTAAACAGAAATTAACTTATGTTTCAGGAATTGAAAAATCTTATTTTCTCCAAAACTGCCAAAAATATAACTTTAGTTTATTCTGCGGATATTTTCAGTGCAATCATAGGATTTGCGGTAGCAGTTATATTGATTAGAGGTTTGTCTAAGTCCGATTATGGATTATATACTAACTTTATAGCGGTAATGGGACTTATTACCGGAGTTATTGGCAGTGCGTTAAATTATATTACCGTAAGAAATGGGGCAGAGTATATTTCGACCCACAAAAAAGTTCCTTCTCGTGTTTATGGTACCAATTTTCTTTTTCAAATCTTATTTTCACTACTTTTATTAATTATTATTATTCCCAATTCGTTGGGGCTGAGCAAGTTTTTCTTTGGGAGCAATTTATATTCAAAGGCAATATTATTGGGAGGGATTGCGGCAGTAGGATTTATTCTAATAGAGATGGCAAGAACAATATTCCAAACTTCTGAGAAATTTAAAAAGTATGGAGTTTTCAAGATTATTAAGCAACTTGCCTTATTAACGGGAATCTTTCTGCTTTGGAAAATCAGCAGATTAGATTTTCAAAACGTGGCCTTTCTCTGGGCAGGAATTTTATTTATTTTAGGAGCTGGATTATTTTTCTCTGTAAGAAAATGGCTATCTTTTTCGTTTAAGATAGAGCAAATTAAAGAGCTTTTAGGAGGAGCAGGATGGCTTCTTGCATATTTTGTATTTCTAGCTTTACTGAGTCGATTAAGTATTTTTATGCTTTCGAATTTTCGGAGCGTAGAAGAAGTTGCTGTTTATGGAGTGGCTTTTAGATATTATGGTTCAATGCTTTTATTTTTGGGCTCTATTAATACAGTTTTTCTTCCTAAGCTCTCTAAAATAGAGTACAGGGATACAGAAAAACAGAAAAAGTTTACAAACAGATGGGTAAGATTGTCTTCTCTTACCATTATCCCTGTAGGGATAATGGCAATATACTCTAAGCCCTTAATGAATTTTTTAAATGGGCCAGAATACACAGACTCTATTTTTCTATTTCAGCTTTTCTGTATAAGTATAGTTATGAGCTTAATATTTAGTCCCATTGTAAACATTTTGATAGCGAGAAAAGAATATTTTTTTCTCGCCGCGCTAGGGTTTATAGCCCTTGTCCTAAATTTTATCGGAAATTATTTATTTATTCCAATATATGGTGCAATAGGAGCTACGGTAGTAATAATATTATCCTTTGCGATAATTAACATTTCTATATATTTAAAGGTTAAACTAGTCAAAGAATATTAAACAATGATTAAATTAGAAAAAATTTATAGTCGGGTTGTTAAAGAATTAGAACCTTCCTTGGTCAATCTCGATTTTGAGAGGATATCTTTACACAACAAAGGATATCTAAGCTATAAAGAAGATCCGGTTTATCATTTTTGCCATGCTGAAAAGAAAAGAATTTTGATGTCAGTTGATTTTATGCTTAATCACGGACTGGGCAGTAAGACTCGTTTTAGATATTGGGACATTTATTCCTATTAATCCTCTTATGGTTAAAGAATTGGGTGCTTCGGTTGATGTAGTTGAAAAATTTTCTTTATATGATGGTTCTCTCAATTCTGTAGTAGATTTAATGAGAAATAAAAACATTAATGTTCATAATTTAGATATAGTTAATGATGATATTAGCAAAGAACTGCCCAAGAATTATTATGATTTTATTAGCTGTGAAGCTGTCATTGAACATCTTTGCGGGTCGCCAGTTAAACTTCTCGAAAACGCTAAAAAACTACTTAAGCCCAATGGAATTATTATAGTAGTAGTGCCAAATGTAGCTCATTTAGTGAAAAGGATAAAATTTCTTTTAAGGGGAACTCCGCCATTTCCTCCGATAGAAGTTTTACTTGCTTCTAAATACCCATTTACTGGCCATAATAGAGAATATAATGTTAAAGAGTTAAAATATCTCCTAAATCAAGTGATTGGATTTGAAGAATTAAAAATACAACTTTTCAATCTAAATGATTCAAATAGGAAGAGCTGGAAATTAAAAATCATCGATTTTCTCTCTTTATTTAATGAGAATTTTAGAGATTCCATTTGGTATGCTGGAAAAAGGTAATCAAGTTTTTTCCATGCTTTACTTAAAAATGGCAAAAAATAAAATGCTATTTAAAACTTTTAACAGGTTAATAAAAAAGAGTTACTTTAAAATAAAAACGATTAAAGTACTGTCATCTTCTCTAAAGATTTCTGATAAAGAATTATTAAAAATATTAAATAAGGATAGCAAGAAAGAAGCCATTCAATGTTTTAGAGAAAGAGAAATTTCAAAGTTTTTTGTAGAATCTGAAAATAGAAATAAAATAATGGGAATTTTTAAACAAGAATTTCCTAAGAGAATTAAAAATATTATCAGGCGTGCCAATGAAATTTATGAACATACTTTTGATTTATTGGGTTCCGGAAAAGCGAATCTTGGTAAAAAGATTAATTGGCATTGTGATTTTAAATCTGGTTATCGCTGGAATCCAAAAACTTTTTATTTAGATATTAAATATGGGGATAGAGAGGATGTCGATGTGAAAATTCCTTGGGAATTATCAAGATTTCAACATTTAGCTACATTAGGAGAAGCTTATTGGCTAACAGAAGACGAAAAATATACGAAAGAGTTTATTGATGAAATTGAAGATTGGATAGAAAATAACCCTCCACAGTATGGGGTTAACTGGAAGTGTACAATGGATGTAGCTATTCGTGCTTGTAATTGGATTTTAGGATATTATTTTTTTAAAAATTCAGAGGAAATTACTGATAAATTTTTAATAAAACTTTTAAAAAGTTTATTCATTCACGGAAAACATATTGAGAGGAATTTAGAGAAAAGCTGGCGAGGACTTACTTCAAATCACTATCTTTCTGATATCACAGGGTTAGTTTATTTAGGAATATTTTTTAAAGATACAAAACAAGGGCAGAAATGGTTGAAGTTTGGGATTAAAGAGCTAAAAAAAGAGATGCAAAAACAAGTATATCCTGACGGCTGTGATTTTGAAGCTTCAACTTGTTATCACAGATTAGTTTTAGAACTGTTTTTCTTTAGCACTTTATTTATAGTAATAAATGATAAAGCTTTTAATAACGAAAATTATAGAGAAATTACTGAAAAGATTTTTGGCAAAGAGTATGCGGAAAGATTATATAAGATGTTTGAAGCAGTTTTGTATCTTTTAAAACCAAATGGTAAAATGCCTCAGATTGGAGATAATGATAACGGAAGATTGCATATATTTGTCGACAGAGAGATTCTTAATATGCGGTATCTTCTGACATTTGGGGCTATATTTTTTAGAGAATCCAAATTTAGAGTTAAAGAATTTGGCTTTTCAGAAGAAGCACTATGGATTTTTGGAGAAAATGGATATAAAATTTGGCGAAACTTAAAAGAAAATAATCTTTCAAATATTAAAAGTAAGAGTTTTTCCAATACTGGTTGGTATGTAATGCGAAATAATAAAGGTTATTGTATGATTTCTTGTGGTCCTAATGGTCAAAATGGGAACGGAGGTCATTGCCATAATGATAAACTTTCGTTTGAGTTGATGGTGGACGGAAAAGATATAATTGTTGATCCTGGAACCTATATCTACACTCCTTATCCAAAATGGCGGAATCAATTTCGTTCAACTGCATTTCATAATACGGTAGTTGTAGACAGTCAAGAGCAGAATAGATTTATTCAAAATAATTTATTTTCCTTAAAAGATAATACTAAATGTAGACATCTTGATTTTGGAGAAGATGATAAGAAAATCTGGTTTGAAGGGGAACATTATGGATATAAAAGATTAAAAAATCCAGTTATTCATCGCCGTCAGATAATTTTTAATAAAAAAGAGAATTATTTGATTATCAAAGATATTTTAACCAGCAAGGGTAAGCATAAATTAGATTGGAATTTCGTTCTCGGTCTCAATATCAGTAAGTCAGATATCATACTGGGAAGTAAAAAGATAAGATTTAAACATGGTATTAATTACTATTCTTCTGGATATGGAAAGAAAGTAGAAATTAAAAAAATGACCGGTAGCTTTAAATCAAGAAACAATGATTCTTTTGAAATACAGATAAAAATTAAATAGAATTCAAAAATTATGAAAGATTCTAAAATAAAAAACATTGCACAGGAACTTTTTAGTACTTGTTATCTCGTTGAGAAAGAAATTGTGGGACATTCAGATGAAGTATCTAAACGCTGGGCAAAAGCAAATTCTATTAGGCACGCTTATACAATTTTAGCCATAGATAATTATTTGAAAAATACACATAAAGATGCGCTTAAAATATCAAATATTGAATTATTGAATGCCTCTGGGTTAGCTTGTGGTCATCAAGATTTTTCAATATGCGAGTATTTCTTGAAAAGATATAGTATAGAATGGACTGTATTTGAAAGTCCCCGCAGTCCATATTTAGACAAAAAGAAATTTAAAGAATTGGTGGAAAAGTTTTCTATAAAAATTGAATTAAGTGATTTTTCTAGTACTGACAACCCCTATGGTATGGGACAGTATAATATCATATTGTTTACAGAAATTATTGAACATTTGGACCACTCAACATTGCTTAATTCGTTAAAATCGATCAGAAATAGATTAAAAGACAAAGGAATATTAATTTTAACGACTCCCAACCTTGCGCGCCTAGAAAATAGAATAAAATTATTATTTGGTAATGGAGATTTAGGGTACTGGGGGGATGGCTGTGAAAATCTAAAAAAGGGTTTATGGGGACACATTGCATACTACGATGCTCACCGACTTGATAGAATTTTGCGAGACACAGGATTTTGTTGTGTTCAATACTATTCCTTCAATCACAGAGGTCCGGAATTAAATTTATTTTTAAAAATTATTAAGAAAATAATTGATTTTACCTCCCTTTTTGTTAAAAATTCCAAACAAAATATATTTATTACAGCAAAGAAATCTGACATTAAAAAGATTCCTTTTCAAATATAAATTTATTTATTTTCTAGAAAAATTATGAAAATTTTAATAGCTGATCACAGTGTATATAATGGATCCTACAAAGTAGGCGGACAACATTTAGCGGAAAATTTTGCTAAACTAGGACATGATGTTTTATATCTTTCAGGAATGCTTAATGTTTTCTCTTTTCGTCATCTTTTTAAAAAAACTTCTTTTAGTTTTAATGCTAAGAGAATGTTAAGATATTGGATAAAAAATGGAATTTCAATAAATGATAATTTAAAAACTTATACTCCGTTAACATTACTTCCTTTTAGCAAAAAAGTTCCTTTTGGGACTAGTGATTTCGTTCTTAATAACACTTATTCTTTTACAATCCCAAATCTTTTTAAGTATCTTAAAAAAGAAAGATTTTTCAGGCCAGATATTCTAATTGTAACCCCAACACCTTTTGCATTACTTCTTGAAAAAATAAATGCAAAAATTAAGATATTAAGAATAACTGATAATACTGTAGCATTTCGAGATGTCTCTAGAAAAACAGTAAAATTAATTAATAGAGCAATAAAAGAATCTGATTTTGTGGTTGCCACATCTCTGATCTTAAAGAAAAAAATAGAGCAACAAAAGAAAGAAAATGTTTTTTATCTATCCAATGGAGTTAATTTTAATTTCTTCCAACAAGCGGATAGAAATCTTCCAAAAGAATATAAAAACGTAGAGGGCAAAAAGGTTGTATATATAGGAGCAATTGATTATTGGTTTGATGTCGAGTTATTAAGTTTTTTAGCCAAAAAGCTTGATGGTGTAAATTTCTTTCTGGTAGGGAGTCCTCGAATTAATTTAAACCAAATTAAAGATTTACCAAATATACATATTTTAGGAAGAAAAAGCTTCGAAGAATTACCGAAATACTTATGGAATGCTGATGTAGGCATAATCCCATTTAAGCGTGAGCCTGTGGTAGAAACTGTAAGTCCTATTAAATTGTATGAGTATATGGCTTGCGGGTTGCCTGTTATTTCGATTGAATGGGAAGAATTAAAAGTTATAAAAACCCCAGTCTTATTGGCTAAAAATAAAAATGAATTTTTATCACTTCTAGTAGAAGTTTTAAAACGTCCACAGGAAAAAACCAAATTTATAAAATTTGCTCAAGAAAATTCTTGGGACGATAGAATAAAAACTCTTTTTAAATATCTAAATATACCCCTATCTTAATAAAATGTCTTTGGTTATTTTAAGTGCAATTATTTTTATTCCAGCTGTTTTTTTAGCATGGCGGGCAACAAAGAATATTCTTTCACCGGTATTTATTAGTATGGGAATCTTTTTCTTTTTTTATGTAGGGGGACTAATATATTTTGTAACTGATAATCATCCCTTAACCCCACTTTATTTTTCTATTGGTGCTTTATTTTATGGCTTAGGTGCCTTTATTATAGCCGGTTTTTTTCGCTTCAAGCCTGATACAGAATTAAAAGATTTTAAGCAAAAACCTCTTTTGAACATATTTCCATCAAAAAAGATATTTTTTATAAGTCTAATTGTAATTTTTGTTTTTTCGATAGCTCTAACTTTTTATTATTTTTATTATGTTGGTATACCTCTATTCCAAAGCTCAAAAGTTACGACCATAGCTCATGGAGGGAAAGGGATATTTTTTAGAGGATTTACAACCTTTTTGCCATTAATTTTATTAGTAACTTATCTCTTTCGAAAAACGACAAAAAAACTTTCAGTTAAATTCTTTTGGTGGACAATTATAATAACTTCTTTAGCTTCTATTATTCTTTATGGTTCACGAGGGATAGTTCTTGTATTTTTAATGCCTTTTATCTTACTGTATTCGCTCTTTAGAGTAAAACGCGATCTGTCTAAAATAGGAATAGTTTTTCTTTTTTTTGTTCTAGTTGCAGTAAGTTTTCAATATTCTTATCCAGAATATCAAAAATTGTCAATTAAAGACTCCTTTGTTAATGTTTTTAATAGAATGACGGTTAGTCAAGCTATGGGAATGGATTATGCAATCTATAATCTTGTCCCAGATGAAGATTTATATATGGGTAAAAAAAGTATGAGTGACTTTAAAGGATTCCTGTCTACACTAAGAATAATCTCCCAGGGTGAATTATTTAGTGAGAGGCTTTTTGAAAAAATCAACTTTAATTATGAAGGAGAGGCTAGACTTACAATTTCTACAACTTCCATAGGAGATTTATATATAGATTTTAGTCTAATCGGTATAGCTTTTGGTATGTTCTTTTACGGAGTAATTGCTCAGGGATTATATGTAAAGGTTGTTAGAGGTGTTAAAGATTGTTTTTTATTGGTAGTTTATTCGTATCTGCAGTATATTCTTATAGCAACCCATATTGGTGGTGCCATTTTTAGTGCATTGGCGAATATGGGTATTTCGCTGATAATGTTTATAATAATTATTGCTAGTATAAATATCTTTCTATTATTGCCTTTATCTGTTGGTAGAATGTCTTTAAGACTATCCAAACATTTTATTTAACAGTTTTAACATGAGAAAACATTTTATAGTAAATAAATCCAAAAGAAATATAATTATAGTTTGTCCCAATCTTAATAGACTTGGTGGTGGAACAAGTGTGTGTACCTGGACCATTGAAGCACTTAAAAATAGCTACCAGATAATTCTTATTACCTTTAGTAAAGTTGACATTAATAAACTCAATAAATTCACAGGGGCTAATCTAAAAAGTAATGAGTTTTTAATAGTTAGAATCCCCTTGCCGTGGGTTTTTAGAAGAATTAAAGGGCTTGATTTGATAAAAAAACATATATTTTATCGTCTTTTGAGGCAAAGGATTAATTCTTTAAATTTTCCTAAAACTCTTTTAATATCAATTGGTGACGAAGTTGATATAAACTTTGGGTCAACAGTCATTCAATATGTTTGCTGGCCTGCGCTTAATAAAAAGTTTTATAAGTTTCAAGATTCTCAAATTGGAAAATGGTACCGCAGTAAAATTTTCAGAAATTTTTATTTGGGAATTTGCAAATGGATATCTAAATTTTCTGAAGAGAAAATGAAACAAAATGTGACTATCACTAATTCGGAATGGACCAAGAAACAGATTTATAAAGCCTATAAAATTAATTCTTTGGTTACTTATTCGCCTATAAAATTTGATGTTTCTCAAATACCTTGGAAGGAAAAAGAAAATGGATTTTTATGCATAGGGACAATTACGCCAGAAAAAGAAATTGAGAAAATAATTTCTATTCTTGGAAAAGTACGCCCTAAAAATAATATCCACCTTCATATTATAGGAAGAATTCAAGATACTTCTTATTATAGAAACAAAATCTCTCCTTTAATAAAAAGAAATAGAGAGTGGATATTCGAAGAGATAAATATTCCTCGCATAAGATTAAATGACTTAATTGCTGAACATAAGTATGGAATCCATGGAATGCAGAACGAACATTTCGGGAGGGTAATAGCTGAAATGATAGGTGGAGGGTGTATTGTTTTTGTTCCCAGAGGTGGCGGACAACAAGAAATAGTGAATTATAATAAAAATCTGATTTATAATGATAAACAAGATGCAGTGGAGAAAATTCATAAGGTATTAAATAATTCTGAGCTACAAATGAAATTAGCTGAAGAATTAAATGTAGGTAAAAATAGATTTTCCTATGAGTCGTTTTGTAAAAAAATTAAAAATTTAGTATCAAAATATGTCTAATAATTATAAAAGAATTTCCATCTTTGGGCTCGGTTACGTAGGTTGTATTGGTGTAGGTTGTCTTTCTAATCTCGGTCACCATGTTATAGGAGTGGACATAAACAGAATAAAAGTTGATTTGATAAATACAGGCAGAGCAACTATTGTTGAGAAAGGAATAGATGCTTTAATTCAAAAAGGGAAAGATAAACGTAGGATTGAGGCTACCACGGATTCTGACTATGCAGTTAAAAATAGTGATATTTCATTTATATGTGTGGGCACGCCTAATAATAAGAAAGGAGAGCTTGACCTTGGTCATATTCTTAAAGTTTCAGAACATATAGGGAAAGCACTTAAGAAAAAAGATTCATTTCATGTGATAGCCATAAGAAGCACGGTAATGCCGGGAACCTATCAAAAAGTAGTAAAAAGAATTAGAGATGCGAGCGGTAAAAAAGAGGGAGAGAAATTTTCTGTTATTTT
>Ga0265594_1002508_pt1 | contig 13047 bp, 13 predicted proteins | sample saktaG_11_FD_190147 | JGI IMG/M metagenome (GOLD analysis project Ga0265594, IMG submission 190147) | Saline water microbial communities from Sakinaw Lake, British Columbia, Canada - sak_2011_5_24_80m | ecosystem: Environmental > Aquatic > Non-marine Saline and Alkaline > Saline ... | reverse complement strand
ATCGAAATGCTCCGTGCCGAAACGTCGGCTTGGGCCGACTCCAGCAACAAAAAACAACGAGGCGTCGATTGGCAGTTCACTGTCGAAAAAGCCCGAGTCAAACTGAAATCTCTTTACCCAAATCTTTAAGCGTGACGTGGCACTAGTCACTACAATAAACATCCTCGATGAACTTTAAATGCCCTTTCTGTGACATAATTTCTCGATCTCGCTGAAAAATGAGCAAAAAATTTATGAAAATTTGGGAAATTTTCCTTGACATTAATATGGGATGTCTGGTAAACTTAGATAAACAATATGTGGAAGTTTCTACGAATCTTGACTTTAAGGCGTATTACGTATCCGCTGTTCCTGGGCAAAGCCTGATGTGTGATCAGGTGAGGAATAGAGTAGGAAGTTAGGTAATACGGCAGGAAACAGAGGAGTGGTGTAAGGCAAAACACTTGTTTTTCACCCGTATCTTTCTTAGCCACGTATTTCGTGGTCCGACCAATCTTGCCTGACTGGCAACTCTACTTATGTACAATCCGAAGGATCATTGCGCAAGATCCTTCAGGTTGAATGTTAGTGTGACGCTTGTCAAAGACTTATTATTGTGCTGTTAAGGCTCATTTAGAGGAGAAAGAGGTGAATGAAATGCTCAAAAGAATATCAGTGATAGTAATGTGTGCTGCTCTCGGAGCAAATGTCAGTGTTGCCGGCCCCACCACTAATGTGGCTCTGAATGCAAATGTGACGCTTAATGGCGGTTCATTTTTCACAGGTGGATGGGGAGGAGGATTAACGGTCAATCCAAATACAATTGTGGATGGGGTCTTTTTCCCGCGGGGTACACAATTCGACCAGGGACCTGTTTGGTGGGATTCTAATGACGGCGCTGCCCGCTGGATAACTATTGATCTCGGCAACACGTTTAACATCGAAAGCCTTGTTGTGCAGGCAGACGATAACGATGCCTACGAATTGTACTATTGGGACATGGGAACCAGTGCCTGGCAATTGGCATGGGATGTGCCAAATTACGATATCGTGCCAGACCCATCGAATTGGGGCATGCAAACTCGACCGAATCCTGCTGATGATACGGAACGCTTTATGCTTCCATCACCCATCGTGACCAACGCCCTAATGTTCCAAGGGAATATGGGTGATACTCCTGATTTGTATTTCGCCGTATCAGAAATACAGGCTTACGGAAGTGTAATACCCGCCCCTGGCGCAATTTTATTGGGCAGCATTGGCGTTGGCTTTGTAAGCTGGCTGCGCAGGCGCAGAACACTGTAAAAGAATTATCAAAATTAAACATTAATAAGAGTTGCGAGCTTGATACTTGTAGCTCTTTAGGGCTCTTGCTTTTTATACACACTTTTCCTCCGAAAGCAGGGGCTTTTTTTCAAACAATACGTAGTCACCACAATTGACGAATATCGCCAGTTAACCAGAATTCTGGTGAATGGTTATTGAAAGAAATATATAGTAAAATTTTGAAAACGTTGTTTTTTATGCTCGTTTTTTGTTTTGACCAATCGTAACTTTTTTATTTGTAGCATTTTACGAAGCTTTTCTACAAGACAAACTTTTTGGTTGCGGCCAAGGGCGAAACCCGAGGCCGCGCTGGATTAATTCGTGGTAATACATTTTGAGTCTGCGAGTCGCTTTGAAATACCGTCGAGCCGGAACGAGCTTATTGTTTTTTCACTTTTCTTTTGAACAGTTCTCTGGCCTTGCGGCGGTATTTTTGCGGGAGGAAAGAGATTATCTTGCGTTCAACCAGGAGCCTCAATCCGAGGATCTCCAGGCCGATAAGCGCCAGCCAGGAACCCGGGGTTAGCGGTGTCAGCAATGCGAGCACGCCGACGAGAACCAATACTACACCTAAGACTATTTTAAGTGCTCTTCGCATTTTCTCAGGTAAAAAAGAATCCCTCAATATATTTGTTCTAATCCCAGATACTTCGCTTCGCTCAGTATGACAAAAGTGAGGATTAAGAGTTCTTACACACGTGCTAAGTATTGAATGACATCGACTCGGCAAAGACCATCTGGAAGTCGGGCTCGTGAGCTATTTCGACATATTCGATTTTACGTGCCAATTCGCGGGCCTGGTCCCGGCATTGCCGGCTGAGCAGTATCATCTGTGCGCCGGCGGCGGCTGCGTTTCCGACGAAATGAATTTTTTCGGCCTGAACCGCCGGCAAAAGGCCGATCCGCAGGGCACTCTGCCTGCGGATGTAATTTCCAAAGGCGCCGGCTAAAAGGATTCGCTTTATGCCGGAATCTTCAAGTCCGATTTTTTGCTGTAAGAGTTTGATGCCGGCACGGATGGCACCTTTTGCTAATTGCATCTCGCGAATGTCTTTTTGGGACAGAAAGACCGAACTATTCCCGGCTCCGGCAAGGTGGAAGGCGGGCTGGCCGTCCTGCTCGAAGAATCGTGCGAGGATGGCCGGCGGCAGTTTATGCTCCAGCGTCTTCGGCTCGACGAAGCGGCCGGTCCCGTTAATGACGCCAAGGTCCAGCATGACGGCGACGGCGTCGATCAGGCCTGAGCCGCAGATCGAGCGGGGCGGGGCGTTTCCGATTACATCCAGATCGATGTCACCTTCGTTTATTACGACAGCCTCGATTGCGCCATCGAAAGCCCTGCTGCCGCAGGTGATACGTGCTCCTTCCAGGGCGGGGCCGGCGGCGCAGCTTGCTGCGTAGAGTTTGTCTTTCGTGCCGAGAACAATCTCGCCGTTCGTGCCGATATCGACTATCAGCGTCATTTCCTCAGCCGAATCTATATCAGCCGCAAGGGCCACGGCAGTAGTATCGGCCCCTACGAAGCCGGCTATATTCTCTATGGTATAGATATTGCCGGCGGGATTTATCTGCAGGCCAAGCTCGCCGGGAGTCACTTCGTGGGCATCGAGCGAATAGGCCTCGTAAGGCGCCTGGCCGAGCTGGGTTATGGGCAGCCCGAGGAAAATGTGGTTCATCGTCGTATTGCCGGCAACACACATTTCGAAGACGTCGTTTGTCTCGATAGCGGCTTTTTTGCAGAGTTTCGCGGTCAGGTCGTTTATGCAGTCAATTATGGCTTCCTGCAGATCGGCGAATTCTTTGCCGGTTTGAGCGTATGCGATTCTGCTGACGACGTCGTCGCCGAAGCGAGTTTGGGGATTCAGGGCGGCTTGGGTAGCCAGGCATTGGCCGCCGGCCATATCGATGAGCCTGGCGACGACGGTGGTTGTACCGAGATCGACGGCAAGACCAAATATCATGGTGGCCGAACCTTCCCGCAAATACTTTTTATATACGTTGGGCTGAATTTGAGCCTTCGTATCAACACTTTCAGTAAGAATCCGCTGCTCGAATAATTTGGAGCTGACGGGGATTGTGACTGTAAGATCGCTGTCGATTTTATATTGGCAGGCGAGAACCTCCCGGGCATCCGGCTCAAGGTAGACAAGGCATTTCCCGCATGTTCCCTTGCCGCCGCAAACGGTGTTCAGGATAATGCCGGCCTGACCTGCGGCCTCGATAAGTGTCGCACCTGAATGAATAGAGATTTGCTTGCCATCGGGCTTGAAAGTGATACTGAAATGTTTCATTTGCCGTGCTGCGTATTGACTTTGTACATAAATATACTTATGCGTAAATAGGGTCGCTTATTTACGCATCAACTTGATCCCCGATAGAAAATCTATCGGTGGTTAGCTTATTTTATGCCTAATTTTCCAGCGGGCACGTCTTTTTTTGCTGCCCACTTTGCGTCTGCGTCTCGATTTTGCCATTCATTTCTCCACAAACAAATAAAATCTTTATCGTAAAGGGGTTTTAAGCTTTTAGAATGTATGGTATTATAAAACAATTAGCAAGTAAAATAAAATTTCAAAAGTCAGGGCAAAAAGTCCGCAGTTCAAAAATCAATGAGCTTTGCGGCACGTTATTATTCGTGATCTTGTCGGAGACGGCGGTTTTTTGCCAATTCAGATTGGAGCGACAAAATGATTCAGTGCAAAGATTGTGAGTTTTGTGAAATCGGTCAGGATGGCAGAAGGAGCTTCAAATGCGATCCGTTCCTCAATATCAAGGAGCCTGAGTGTATCGCCAAATGGCAGCTAATTCGTTTGGATATGCTCGTAGCCAGCTATCAGGGGATGATGAAGTGGTACGGGAAATTAGCACCATTGCAAGATAAAATCATCCGTTACATGCAGCGCGAAATCAACGAGCTTGACGAAACTGAGAACTGGAAACTCGACGTTGAAGAAGATGTCGATGAAGATGAGGGAGAAGAAATCTTATAATCCCTAATTGAAGCCGGAAGGCTCTGAAGGGGGACTGCAGTACTTTTTATTGCCGAAAAGACCTATAAATGAGCAGATTTCAATGTGCCGAACCATAATTTCTCATTCAGCACATAATTAAATGGCACACTTTTAGGCACCACAAATGTTATCCAAAAACTCGTTTTTTTTGGATTTTTGCAATAAATCAGTCGCGGATACCGTCTCTATTTACGTAAAAACGCTTGAATATGGCAAAAAGCAATGACTTAGCCCGGATAATAACTGGCTGCAAAGATAGCGATGCTAAGTGCTTCTCTCAGATTGTTGATATGTATGCAAGCCGGTGTTATGGTTATTTTTACCGATTGACGGGCAATAATGACATCAGTGATGAGTTGCTTAGCGAGCTATTTGTAAAGTTAGTGGAGAAAATCGGTTCGTACAAGGGAGGATCTTTTGAAAGCTGGCTGTTTAAGGTCGCATCTAACATTTTTCACGACCATTTACGTAGTAAACAGCGGCGGAAAAAATTGATCGAAGTCCAAATAACAGAATTCGAGATCGGAACAATAGAACCAAAGCAGTCCGACGGCGAGTTGACTGACAAACTGCAGATTCAACTCGGAAGGATGGACGAAGATACAAGAGAACTGATAATGTTGCGTTTCTATTCACAATTAAGTTTCAAGGAAATAGCACAGAAGCGGTCCGAGCCGATAGGGACCACACTGGCAAAGACGCACCGTGCGCTCAAGAAACTGCGGCAATTTATGGAGGGTTAAATATTATGGAAAATCGAAATAGTGAGAATTTAAGAGAGCTTTTCGAGAAATTCTTCGACGCCGAACAGGCCGAAAGCTGCGTTGAGGATATTCAAAAGGCCGAGCAGATATTTCGCGAGCATCCTGCGCCCGAGCCGGATGATATGCTCATAGCCAATATTAAGGCCGAAATAGCCATGCGCCTGCAGGCCGCAAGAGCGCACCGTTTCAGGCGAATCATCTACGAAGTCGTGGGCGCCGTAGCGGCAATCCTTATCGTCGCCGCAGTAAGTCTGCAATTATTCGAAAAAGACGCTCCACAAAATAGAGATTTTAATCAAGCCTCGCTTATCCCGACGGAACTTTGGATAAGCAACGATATTGCCGCTGACGATGAGGATTTGGCAGTTTACACCGCTCAAATCGAGCAAATCGAAGACGAGGTGATGGCCCTGCAGTCGGGCGAGGATACCGGCAACGGCGACAGCACCATAGTAGAATTAGAGATGGAACTGATAGAAATTAATAGCGATTTCTGGAAGGGATAAGACAGATGGATAAAAGTCGCGCAATTATTTTTATTTTAGCGATGGCGGCAGTACTTGCTGTAAGCACTCGCCCCTGTGTCGGGAACCAGAAAGATGAGCAAAGCATCTTCACCGAAGAAGAGAACAGAGGGCCAAGGCAGGGACCAAGACCGGGATTCGGACCGGGACGAGAACCCGGGCGAGAAAGGTTCGAACTGACGGACGAGGAAATCGATCGCATTATGGAGGGCTTGAAACAACGCTCTCCGGAGAAGGCAAAGGAACTTGCAGAGCTGCGAAAAAAGGACCCCGAAAAATTCAGAGAGGAGCTTGGAAGACACGCCCGCGAGGAGTTTCGCAAAGTCGTAGGAGAACGGATAGAGAAATGGCAGGCAGAAAGGAGAGCCAGGTTTTTCGAATGGCTTGCGAAGAATGTGCCCGAGGAAGCGGACGAATTAGCTAAATTGAAGGAGAGGAGTCCCGATCTCTACGGTGAGAAATACGAGCGGGTCCGGAGGAAGTACGGCCGAATCTACGAGGAGGGCAGGAGGAATCCCGAATTAGAGAAAGTTCTTATCGAAGACTTGCGGCTGCAAAAGAGGCGGGATCAACTGCTTGGTAAAATTCATACTACAACAAGCCGGAGAGAAAAGGAAAAACTTACCAAAGAACTCGAAGAGGTGGTCGGTTTGCGCTATGACATGATCGTCAGACGTAAACAAATGGCGTACGAATGGCTGCTTAAACGGCTTGAGGAACTGCAAAATCAAGTCAAGGAAAGCAGGGCCGAAATCCAAAGAGCCCAGGATACAAAAGTAAAGGCTGAAAATATCAATAAAAGAACACAGGAATTACTTGAAGAAAAGAAAGGATTCGGCTGGGACTGAGATTATTGAAATAATCTTTGATGGCCGACAACTCGGAACCGGCTAACGATAACACATTCAACCGTGCCTGAATAGAGGCACAAATCCACAGTTAGCCCCGCAATCATATGCGGTTTTTTTTAATATTCCACATTCCAAATCGGATCTCATACCAATTGGAATTAGTTCGTGCGCCACACTGTCATTCCTGCGAAAGCGGGAATCCATTTTTCCCCATTCCGGAGCCTTAGCAAGTGTGCTGTATCCGTACAGCCAAGTGCACTTTTTTTTCAGGCTGATTTGCTCAAAATTGCCGCTGGAGGTGTTTAATAGCAGTATAAAGACAATAAAAACATTTTGTGCTTGACTGAATTGGTTTTCATCTGATAAACTACGTATTGATCATCGCAGAGGAAAACAACTTGTCTGATCAATTCGTTTCGTTAGGTTTGGTAGCCGGAGATGCGGCGGCTGTCCTGGTGACTAAAAATGAGGGAGTGGATGATATAGAGATGGCGAAGGCGAGGTATTTACGATTTTTGCGGACAATCCCTTTACCGATCACAATCTGTCTTTTCAGCTAACCTGTGCAGGCTAAATACAGCAGTGGTAGTTGGACAGCGGACGATCCGTATCATATTTGGACGACTGAGCAGATGAATGAGATTGGCCTGCATGAGGAGGACTGGGACATGCACTTCAAGCTAATGACTGATATTGAACTAAATGGTTATGGAGCAACGGATTTCAATGTTATTTGGTACTATGATACCAACCATCAAAAGAAGAACATCGATGAGGTTGTCGCTGCTACGCCCGACTACTTATACATTCCAGCCGGTGTGATGGCCGTGAAGATGGGCAAGCACGTAAACTGTAATAAGCCGTTTGGTGATCGGCCGAGAGAAACGCTTATACGCAGACCAATTTGGGCGGCATCTTGGCTTGGTAGCAGGCGGATACGCCCTCCACCAGGCAAGTACTTGTTGATCTTGTGACCGGCGATAGAATCGCCAGAAAGATCGGCAGCCGAAGGCCAATCCGGGAAATCCCGGTTTCTGGGACCTGGGTCGGAAAACGAATTCGGTTACCCTAACTTCGGGGAAACCACAAGAAGAGAAAGGATAACAAAATACTTCGATTAAGACTTGTTGCCGTTGTGGTTGGGATCGTTGCCCACCTGACGTACTCGGCATGGGCACAGGCTGGCGAGACGACCCCAGAAAATTGGATCCGGGTCAAGTTTACAGAGAATAATCCCCAAACCCAATACAAGATTTATCTCAAGTGGAATGAGGGCGGACAGAGCAAGTTGTGGATGCCTCCCGAACAGCCTTCGAAAGGGTATATTCCCTCCAGCGGCGAATGGATAGTACCACTTAGCCCCAATGTTTGGCATGTACTCCTTCACGTTCAGTACGAAAAGGGCTCGTGGCACACACTGGCCAGGGGGCACGTCAAGACAAGACAGACCTATACATTCTCGTCAGACGGTACTTATGATGATATAGCGTGGTACGAGAACATCATTCGATTTCGATATAATGTGCCCTATGATGTGATCTTTTATATAGATGGACATACCAGCACGAAAAACTGTGCGAGATCCTGGACACATTCGAGCACAGACGAAAAGCGTACTGATGAGTATCTTCTGCCTCCCGATATCATCAAAGTTACTGTCCACGGCAAGATAGAATCACGCGAGGGCATCAAAGATATCGAATATATTTCTGATTTTTCCACTACCGGAGGAATCACCTATTACCTGTCAGGTACAAGCAAGTACCCGAAGTGTGAGAGAAAATCCGTTGACTTCCGTCCTGCGAACGGAAAATGGATCGAAGTTACGCACAAAGGTGTCTACGACGCGAAGTTCTTTGTGGTCTGGAAAGAGAATGGGCAGGAGCAGCGATGGGAGTCCGGCGTAAAGCACGGGACGTTAGATGGTACCACAGGGTTAGATTGGGTGGACACGCAGTACCGACACCTTGTCAAGCTACCTGACGACGTTGACACGGTGTTCCTCCATGCCCAGGCGAGGGGTCTTACGGGCTGGAAGACGATTGTCGCAAGCGATGTCCCTGTGCGGCGTATCTACGAAGTGGCGGACACCGCAATCAGCCCGACGTACAAAGTCCATCCTCCGCTTCCCGTCAGGCCCGCGAACTGGATCCGGATCAGACACAAGGGCGCCTATATATGAAAACATACGGTATCTTCTTAATACCGAGTCTTGCCGATAGCTCGCGCACCATACCGAATATCTCGTTGTGCTGGTATTCTGACACCTTCACAGCATTCCCGAAAACTTTCGCCTTGAAGGAATGCTGAGCTATCCACGATAGTATCAGCACCGCCAAAAGGACAGGAAAAAGGAATAACATGATCATCGCCAGAAACGGCAACCCTACGATCCATATGAGCACGCTGAATACTGCCGCAATAAAAAAATACACCTTCTCCTTAGGATGGCGGTACTGACCAACGCTGATCTTACCCTTGTATGGCACCATATTTCCCTGTTGCATTGTACCTTGTGAAAACCCTGCGGGTAGTGGCGGAATAGTCGGTTTTTTACCAACAATGAATGTCTCCGGAATTGGTGGTGGTCCTGCCGGGTGAACCTGTTTTATAGGCGGTAACACTGCATCATGCGTTAATAAGGGCCTGGGAGCGGCAGTTACTATCGGAGACGGCGATGATTGTACTGGAGGTGGTTGTGAGGCACTGTTGGGAGTTGTCACTTGAACGGCTGTTGGGATTGTTTTTGTTGCCCCTTGTTTGTTTGCCGTTTCTAACGGGGCCTTTGGAATCATAAAAGGTTGTTTGCATGTAGGGCAAGTTGCCTGCCTGCGAAGCTATCGTTGACTTTCAACCTCTTCCCGCAATGTGGACATGCGCAAACCATAATAATATCCTCCTGAGACATAAGCCTTTGTTTTCGTTGAAATTTCCTGAAATTATATTATAATAAAGGTGCTTATAGTATGCCACTTTTTTCTTTCCGGCATAGAGATTGGAAGAACCTGCTGCGTGTTATTACTATTTGCATAGACAGAAATCTTCTTCCAATTTATCGTTGTTTCTGGTAAAAATACGATGCGCATTATGATATAAGCAAAACGATATTATGAAGTTGATTGTAAGAAAATCTCGATTGAAAGGGACAGTGGCGATTCCCGGGTCCAAATCGCATACGATTCGTGCGGTCGCGATTGCATCTTTGGCAGGGGGGCAAAGCCTTATCCACGCCCCATTGGATTCGAGCGACACCCAGGCCGCGGTGGCTTGCTATCGGGCGTTAGGAGCGGTGATAGACCCCTCCAACCCTAAGCTGTGGAAGGTAACCGGTACGAACGGCAAGGTTACGCCTCCAAAGGAAATCATCGACGTTGGTAACTCCGGCACAACCCTGCGAATCGCCATGGGTTCGGCCGCCCTGGCTCCATCCGGCCAGACCACGACCTTTACCGGCGACGAACAAATCCAGACCCGGCCGGTCGAGCCGCTAATCGACTCGCTTAACGACCTGGGTGCGAAATGTGCGAGCCTAAAGAACAATGGTAAAGTTCCGGTCGAGATAGCGGGAAAACTGGCGGGAGGAAAGACGGCAATCGCCGCCTATACGAGCCAATATCTATCCAGCCTGCTTTTGTGCGTACCTCTGGCGAGTGAAGATACCCGGATCGACGTAACTATGCTCAACGAGCCCGGCTATGTCCAAATGACGCTCGACTGGCTTGATAAGCAGCAAATCGAATACGAAAATCAGCAGATGCGACAATTCATAATCAGGGGAAATCAGAGCTACAGGGCTTTTGAGGACTCTGTTGCCGCTGATTTTTCCAGTGCTACGTTTTTCCTCTGTGCAGCCGCTTTAATCGCAGACGAGGTAACCTTGCTCGGGCTGGATTTCACGGATAGTCAGCCGGACAAAGCGGTAGTCGATTACTTAAAGGCGATGGGGGCTGACATCAGGATCGAGCCGGATTCGGTAACGGTTAAAGCCAGCCCACTCAAGGGTACTGAGATTGATATGAACAAAACTCCGGATGCACTGCCTGCTATGGCTGTAACTGCCGCCTTTGCCGAAGGTACGACGAGGCTGCTAAACGTCGCCCAGGCGCGAAGCAAAGAGACCGACAGAATCAAATGTATGGCTGAAGAGCTTAAAAAAATGGATGTAGATGTTGAAGAACTGCCGGACGGCCTTATAATACGAGGCGGCAAACCCAGCCCTGCTGAACTGCACGGCTGGGCGGACCACCGAATCGTGATGGCACTGTCACTGGCAGGTTTGAAAATAGATGGTGAATGCAGCATTGACACTGCCGAGGCAATCAATGTAACGTTTCCCGGCTATGTGGAATTGATGAGAAGTGTTGGTGCAAATATTGAATTAACAGGTGTGTAGGGGCGGCCCAATGTGGCCGCCCTACGAATCTACACGAGCGATTTTAGGAGAACAAGTAAATGTTAGGTTGTCATATTGGACGTTGTTTCCAGGTAACGGTTGCCGGCGGCTCTTACCAGGAGGGCCTTACCTCGGTCCTGCAGGGTGTTCCGCCGGGTCTTTTGTTAACGGAGCAGGAAATTTACGGTGATTTGCTTCTTAGAAAGCCGGGAGCGGACGAATTGAGCAGCCCGCGCAAAGAACCTGACCTGCCAATCATTTATTGTGGCCTGAACTCAGCCGACACCATAGAAAACGCCAGCAATAAAAACCACACCAACGGCACGCCGCTAACAATTCTGATTCCGAACCTGGACCGCCATTTCATCCATATCAAGCAATACCAGGACACGAATCGCACGCCGCGACCGGGTCACGCATCCTACGCTACGTTCATGAAGTACGGCCCTAACGATGATGCGATAGGCGCCGGCATTTTCAGCGGACGCTATACATCGACCATCGTCGCGGCCGGATACGTCGCCAAGAAAGTGCTGAAGAAATGCGGCATCGATGTGTTTTCCTATGTGAAAGAGATCGCCGGTGTACGCTGCCCCGATGTCGCCGCCGAGAAGGCCCTGAAATATACCGACGATTACAAAACGATGCGGCGAGACATGGACCCGTTTTATCAGGAGATTTATGTCAAGAATCGTATCACCATGGAGATGCGATTTCTGGAGAAGGCCCGAATACTGGCAGAGATAGAGCAGCAGATCGATGATATCCGGGCCAAGGCTCCTCAGATGGCCGCTGATGCGATCCGGGACAAGTATGGAGTGCACCCTATCGTAAACTGTCCCGATATCGATGCCGCACAGGGCATGGTCGATGCCTGTAATCGTATCTCTGCTACGGGTGACTCGGCCGGCGGCGTCGTTGAAGTTGTCGTAACCGGCATCCCGGTGGGTCTTGGCGAGCCGGTCTTCTATAAGCTCGACGGCGAGTTGGGCAAAATGCTCGGAATTGGTGCCGTCAAAGGCGTCGAGGTTGGTGCCGGCTTTGCCGTCAAAGATATGACCGGGTATGAGAATAACGACCAGATGCACTCAGAAGATGGTAAGATTGTTTTCGATTCAAATAATGCCGGCGGTATTACGGGCGGCCTTTCCACCGGCCAGCCCATAATAGTCAGGCTTGCGGTTAAGCCGACGCCTACAATCGATAAACCCCAGAGAACGATTGACAAGTACACAATGGAGAACAAGGATCTGGCTGCGATTACCAGGCGTGACGCGACGATTGTGTCCCGAATATGGCCGGTTGCCGAAAACTATACAGCGATGGTTATTCTCGACCACCTGATCGCGCACTTCGGCTATCAAACGCTGATGGCGAAATAAGTGCTTTATCCGAAAACAAGTATGTAAATCAAAGGGCCTCTCATGTTAACGGTATGAGAGGCCCTGTATTTTTAAAGGTTTGTATTACAGTCAGTCGGCCGGGTCCTCAACCGACCAGGCAGTCATATTGCCGAACTGATCACGTGCTCTGACACGGAAAAGCCAGCCTTGTCCACTTCTACCTATTAAGATACTATATATTGGACTATTCTGCCAGCCGCTGTCGAAGCCATGTTCCTTAGTACATTCAAAGTAATACTCCACAGGACCGCCGCCGGCATCTACAGCGACTACCGCTGTCATCTCGGCGTAATAATCATTAAACAAGGGTCCGACGCCATAAACTTCGTGCGGTGTGCCGTCGATGCCGTTGGCATCTTGAGTTAAATCCCATTGCATCGGATCGGGCTGCGGAGGATCCAGATCCGGGGGTACAGGGGGTACAAGAGACACAGGAGTAATCAACAGAACCGTTTCTGACCAGTCGGTATCGTTCTGACTGGCTGATTTGTCTCTTGCTTTGACTCGATAGCCATACTCCGTATTGGGATCAAGGCCGACATCTGTATAATTCGGCTCATCCTGCCAGCCGCTATTGTTACCATTACCCAATGTGTTCTCGAAAGAATACTCTACGTCACTATAATCGTGGGCAATCGTCGCGATCATTGAAATTGAAGTAGGTGAATTCGCATTAATGGTTTCTATGCGAGGAGCAGGTGCCGGCGGTACGTTATCAATACCGGCATAACGGACTTCCGACCATTCGGTCATGTTACCAAATTTATCCCTCGCTCTTACTCTATAGCCATATGCA
>Ga0265594_1002507_pt1 | contig 13048 bp, 20 predicted proteins | sample saktaG_11_FD_190147 | JGI IMG/M metagenome (GOLD analysis project Ga0265594, IMG submission 190147) | Saline water microbial communities from Sakinaw Lake, British Columbia, Canada - sak_2011_5_24_80m | ecosystem: Environmental > Aquatic > Non-marine Saline and Alkaline > Saline ... | reverse complement strand
ATTATGTTCAGAGTAAACAAACAAAAATGTGTTGGATGCCAGGTTTGTCTTCAAAACTGCCCTGGCGCTACTAAGATAGGAAGGGACGGAAAAGCAGAAATTATAGATCAAGAAAAATTAGAACAATGCGGAGGAGAAAGTATTTGTCTAATAGGAGCCATAGAAAAAATTTCAAATGAAGGAAATGTCGAACAATCAAAAACTTCGCTTTCTCCATCATCACCTCTGGCACCGTTTCCTTATGGACCTCCGCCTGCCGGAGGAAAAGGTTTGGGTATAGGAAAAGGAATGGGCGCGGGTAGAGGAAGAGGACTTAGCAGAGGTCCTCGAGATGGTAGAGGTGGAGGCCGTGGCGGCGGAGGGAGGCGATATTAAAATTAACTTATCAGGATAATGTTGGAATTAACTGATCAAAATTTTAATGAAGAAATTGTAAAAAGCGATAAGCCAGTGTTGGTTGATTTTTGGGCTACTTGGTGTCAGCCCTGCCTTATACTTTCTCCAACTTTAGAAAAGATAGCTCAAGATTATAAAGAAAAGATTATTTTAAGCAAAGTTAATGTTGACTCTGCGCCATTAATTTCTCAAAAATTTGGGATTGAGCAAATTCCAACAGTTGTCTTATTTAAAAACGGAAAGCCGATTAGCGGATTTGTCGGGATAAGGCCGGAACTGATTATAAAAAATTGGCTGGAACAAAACTTATAATAAATATAGATGATAAAAAAGTGGAAAAGTTGATAGAGAGTTATAAAAAATACGCCAAAGATAATGGATTTAAATTAAACCCAAACCAAGAAGTGATAGAAAGATTGGTTAGAGGGCTCTTGGCTAATGAAGAAAAATACGGTGCCAGATATTGTCCATGTCGAAGGGTCACTGGTAATCCAGAAGAAGATAAAGGGAAAATCTGTCCTTGCCAGTGGCATCGAGAAGAAATTGAAAGGGATGGCCATTGTTTCTGCGGATTATTTTTTAAATAGTAATTTTCATGAAAATTACTATTATTTACGACAATACTGCTTTTAGAGAAGATCTCAAAGAAGATTGGGGATTTTCTTGTTTGGTAGAGGAAGAAAACACTCCTACGATTTTGTTTGATACTGGAGCTGACGGGAAAATTTTACTGGACAATATGGAAAAATTAGGAATTAATCCCTTGTCAATTGAGGAAATTTTTATCTCCCATCTTCACCCTGACCATACCGGAGGATTAGATGAATTATTAAAAGTAAATTCTAAAATTGAGAAAATTTATGTTCCTTCTTCTTTGGGGCTAAAAAACGAAGTTATTTTAAAACAACCTCAAAAAATTCACGACAATGTCTTTTCAACTGGTGAATTAGAAGACATTGAACAAAGTATGGGAGTTGAAACAGATAAAGGAATTGTTTTAGTTGTTGGTTGTTCCCATCCTGAAATGAGTTATATTTTAAATACAGCTAAAAAATTTGGTAAAATTTATGCAGTTATTGGCGGAATGCACGGGTTTTCTGAATTTGAACTATTTAAAGATTTAAAACTAATTTGCCCTACCCATTGCACTCAACATAAGGCCGAGCTTAAAAAGCTATATCCCCAAAAACACATTGAAGGTGGGACAGGAAGAATAATTGAGATATAATTATGAAAAGAATAGAGGAAGAACTTAAAAAAATTAAAAATGAGGTTTTAAGTTGCAAAAAATGTTCTTTATATAAAGAAAGAGTTGAAAACAGATTTTTTCCGGTAATCGGAGAAGGGAATCATCAGGCGAAAATAATGTTCGTGGGAGAGGCACCGGGATTACAGGAAGCCAAAACAGGTAGGCCTTTCTGCGGGGCAGCCGGGAAGATTTTAGACGAGCTTTTAGAATCTGCGGGTATAAAAAGAAAAGATGTTTATATTACCAATATTTTAAAAGATAGACCTCCTGAAAATCGAGACCCGCAGCCAGAAGAAATCCAAGCTTGTACTCCTTCTTTAGAAAGACAGATTGAAATTATCAAGCCGAAAGTTTTATGCCCTTTAGGCAGATATTCCATGAATTTTCTAATGGAAAAATTAGGTCTAGGAGATCAAATAGAGGGAATCAGCAAGATACACGGCAAATTATTTAAAACTAAGGATCTTTTCCAAGACATCAGCATAATACCTTTTTACCATCCGGCTGTAGCTGCTTATAACCCCAATATGAAAAATGTTCTTAAAAAAGATTTCTCAATCCTGGAAAGATTTAAATAACTATGCCTCTAAAGCAATACCAGCAAAAGAGGAATTTTGAAAGAACGCCAGAACCTAAGGGCAAGCTTTTAAAAACAGGAAAAAATAGGTTTGTGGTTCAGGAGCATTGGGCTGCCCATCATCATTTTGATTTCAGATTGGAGGCGGAGGGAGAATTAAAATCTTGGGCAATTCCGAAAGAAGTGCCGGAGAAAAAAGGAGTCAAACGCCTGGCCGTCCAGACCGAGAATCATCCGGTTGATTATCTTGATTTTAAAGGAAAAATCCCCCGGGGATTTTATGGAGCAGGGATTGTTAAAATTTTCGATAAGGGAAAATATGAATTAAAAGATAAAAATAAAGACAGAATTATTTTTAAATTAAAGGGTAAAAAATTAAAAGGGGATTATTGTTTAGTTAAAACTAGAAAAAATAAACAATGGTTAATCTTTAAACTTTAACTCTCAAAAATATGAAAAAAGAAAAAGAAAAAAAACCGTCGGAAAAAGAGCCGTCGGAAGAAGAAAAAGAGAGATGGGAAAAAGAATTGGAGGAAATGGAGGAAAACGACCCCTTTAGCTAAAAAAGTATGGCTATTATACTTCCAAAACAGGTAGTAACTGAAGTAAGGAAAAATGCTTTTATAATTAATTTCTTTAATTTTTAAAAAACTATGAAAATAGCCATAACCGGCGGGAAAGGTGGAGTTGGCAAGTCAATGGTAGCAACCTCACTAGCAGTAGAGTTTGCCAGAGAAAACAAAACCATGCTGGTAGACGCTGACGCTGAATGTCCCAACGACCATCTTTTGCTTTCTATCAAAAGAAGAAAATACGCTACAGTTTACCAACCAATACCAAAGTGGGATTTTAAAAAATGTAAAAAATGTGGTAAATGTGCTGCTGTTTGTAAACAGAATGCCATTGTTTGGGTCAAGGGAAAATACCCTGCTTTCGTGAAAGATGCTTGCATTGGCTGTAAGGCCTGCATTGTTGCTTGTCCTTATGGAGCTATAACGGAAACCAGGAAAGAGATCGGAAAGATTTACACCGGGAATAATTACAACATTAATTTGGTTTCTGGAGAACTCAAACTAGGGGAGTTAGCTTCCGGAGAGGTAGTGGCTGAAGTAAGAAAATATTCTGACAAGATTAACAGAAAAACAAAAGCAGATATAATGATTATAGATTCCTCTCCGGGGATTGGTTGTCCGGTTATCGCTTCCTTGGTCGGAACCGACTACATTGTGGCCGTGACCGAGCCGACGCCCTCAGCTCTTTTTGACTTAAAAAGGGTTCTCTATTTGGCTAATCATTTCGGAATTAAGCACGGGATCGTTATAAATAAATTCGGCTTAGGGGACAATTTTTACAAAGAAACAGAGAAATTTGCTAAAGTAAACAAGATACCAATCCTTGGCAAGATTCCTTATAAAAAAGACTTTCTCAAGTCAACGATCAAAATGAAGCCTGTTGTTGAAATAAATCCCAAATATCAAAAATTATTTAGTCAAATTATCAATGAAATAAAAGCGCAGGCGAGGCGATGAGAGCTAAACTCTCATCTTCACACTTCGCCTGCTTCGCAGGCTCGTGTATATGAAGGAAAAAATAGCTTTGCTTTCGGTATTGGTAAATTTCGTTCTGGCCGGAGGGAAAATTGCCGTCGGTGTTTTTTCTAATTCTACTGCTATTCTGGCGGAAGGCATTCACTCTTTTATGGATATTTTTTCCTCGGCTGTTGGCTATATTGGAATAAGAATTTCTAAAAAGCCTGGCGACCAAAAACATCCTTATGGTCATTATAAATTTGAGGTTTTAGCAGGTACGGTTATCACTTTGATTCTCTTGACGACTGGCGGAGGAATTATTTATGAAGCGTATCAAAACTTTTTTAACCCAGAGAAAATAACAATTGGTTATTTGGCTTTCGGGGTGATGATATTTTCGGTGCTTGCCAATGGAATAATGGCCAGGGTAAAGATTCATTTCGGGAAAAAGGAAAATTCCATCAGTTTACTTTCAGATGGGGTTCATTCTCGAGTAGATGTTTATGCTTCATTAGCGGTTTTGATAGGATTGTTTTTTACTAAATACTGGATTTACGCCGATTCACTTCTGGCCTTGCTAGTTGGCCTCTATATTATTAAAGAGTCGTTTTCTTTGGGCAAAGAGGCTATTGACTCTTTGCTTGATGTTTCGGCAGGTCCGGAAATAGAAGAAAAGATAAAAACAATCGCTAAAACCCAGAATATTGAAATTACTTCTTTAAAAACCCAGAAAAAAGGTTCGGCCGTTACCGCCAACTTGGAAATAAAACTGCCGAGCAATTTAAGTGTTGAAGAAGCAACTAAAATTTCCAATAACTTAAGAGAAAAACTTATAAATGCGATAGAAAGTCTTCAGTATGTTGCTATTCAAATCACAAGCCACGAAGTAGAAACCGGATTTTATAAACCTGCTTTTGGTAGAGGTTTCGGTTGGCAGAGGCGGGGTAGATTCAAAGGAGAAGTTGAAGAAGCTACGGGAGGGGGACCGGGAGGCTATTGCGTTTGCTCAAAATGCGGTTATAAAATTCCTCACGAACGCGGCGTTCCTTGTTCGACACTTGAGTGTCCAAATTGTAAAATTAACTTAGTTAGAGAATAATATGGCAAGACCATTAAAACCGAGAAGAGTATTATTTGACCCGGATGTGATTTATTTCAAACCGAGAGCAGTACCTTTGTCTATGCTGGAAGAAGTTGATTTAAGTATAGATGAGTTAGAGGCGCTGCGACTTTGCGATTTGAAGGATTTGGAGCAAAAAGAGGCGGCAAAGAAAATGAAAGTTTCCCAAAGCACTCTCCAGCGCATTTTGACCTCGGCTCGAAAGAAAGTTGCCGAAGCTTTAATCAGTGGTAAAGCAATTAAAATAAGAAAAAAGCAATAGAGGGTTATTTATAAAATTGCTTAAAATGAGACACTAAAATATACCCTTAAATAGTGTCTCATTTGTCTCATTTTAGCTTCAAAATGCCCTGACTGAGACGGAGCCAACGGGACCAAAACGCATAAAAAATCGCCTTTGGGCGACTTATTGGTAAAATAGTAAAAAGGTCAATATCAATTATTGTTTCCGATTAAGAAAATTAAAAACATGACAAATTGGTATAATCTTCCAGGGGATCTGAATTTAGTACCTAATACTGAAGGTGTATATCTGTTAGCAGACGACCATCATAATACGGTGTATGCAGGCAGGGCAGATGACCTTAATAAGAGATTATCTGAACACCCGGATCCTCAAAACCCGTGCCTTCGGAAAAAAAATATACAATACTTCTCTTTTGAAGAAAATCCTAATTCTGAAGCTAGGGAAACGGAACTCATAAACGAGCACGATCCAGAGTGCAATCGCGCTTAAACGAAAAGGGGATATAATATAATGGATAGAATTATTTTATTAACATGAAAAAGCAAATCGTAGTTATAGGAGGAGGGGATACTTTTAAAACCTACAAAGAATATATCTCTTATCTAAAAAATATAAAATTTGATTTCAGAAAGCTTAAGATAAAAAGATGGAAAGAAAATCTGAGTGAAGATATTGGCAATAATTTTGATGTTCTTAGTACGAAGATGCCAAATGCCGCCAATGCCAAGTTTAAAGAATGGAAAATTATGTTTGATAAATTATTGCCTTTTTTGAAGGACAACGTCATCCTGTTGGGACACTCCCTGGGCGGCATATTTTTAGCGAAATACCTATCGGAAAATAAATTTCCCAAAAAGATAAAAGCGACATTTTTGGTTTCTGCCCCACACGACAAAAAAGATACGGAATACACGTTAGGGGATTTTAAATTGCCTAAAAAATTAGTCCGATTCCAAAAGCAAGGCGGAAAGATTTTTCTCTATCACAGCAAAGATGATCCTATTGTTCCGTTTGCCGATCTTGAAAAGTATAGAAAAGCTTTACCCGAAGCAAAAATTTCTGTATTTAAAAACAGGAAGCATTTTGATCAGACTAAATTCCCAGAATTGATTAGAGATATCAAAAATTTAAACTAAAGCTCCGACTAATATAAAAAACCGCCGATCAGGCGGTTTTTTTAATATGATAAGGATTATTTTTAATTTCTGATTTGTTTAAGAATGGTAAATGTGTCGGCTTGGCGATTATTGGAATATAACAAAACAATAGCAATTTTTTCTCCGTTTAAGTCGAAGATTGAAGCTAAGGTCTGTTTGGCTTCGGACAGATAGCCAGTTTTTCCGCCGACAAAAGCGGAAAGGGGATAAAAATTATTTACATTTTGGAACTTAAGCAATGTTCCGGCGACATCGGGCAGCCAAAAGTTGTTATCTCTGGTAATACTTAAAATCTCCGGATGATTTTCATAAATATACGTCAAGAGTCTAACCAGATCGGCTGCGGTAGAGGTATTGGCAGGGTTTAGTCCGTGGACATCATAAAAAACGGTATTAATCATATTGATCTCTTTTGCTTTTTGATTCATTAAACCTGTAAATCTTTCTTTGCCCATAAAATAGGCCAAGGATTCGGCAGCGTCATTGGTCGATTGGATAAGGCAGGCCCTGAGAAGGTTTTCTGCGCTGATGATCAAACCCTGGAAAAGAGAAGGGCTTTGCCCAAAGGGTGTAAGCATTTCCTCTGTTAAAATTATTTTATCGTCCATATTGATATTCTCAAGAGCGATTACGGCAGTCATTAGCTTGGTAACGGAAGCTATGGGGTATGTTTTTTCGAAGTTCTTTTCCAAAAGAACTGAATCATCGGAAAGATTAACGACTAAATATGACTGAGCCGTAATTCCTTGCTGCGACTGCAAATTCAAAAGCAGCATTTGTAAAAGAGAGATCTCCTGTTTTAAAATTTCTATTTGCTGGCCGAGTCCGGCTGTTTTTATCGGGTCGGATGCTCTGATTGGCGAAAAAGCGGAAAACAGCAGCAAAAATGACAATAAGAAGATTTTAACTTTCATACATCAAGCCTCCGCAGAGGCGAAGATAAAGATGAATTTTTAAATTCATCGCCTGCTAATTTTATTTTACTACGAATAGTTAAAGCCACAAAATATATCTTCCTTGTTTTTAACCTCTTATAAGGGTAAAATTAACTAATGAAAATCTTTGTTAAGGTCAAACCTAAAGCCAAAGAAGAAAAAGTGGAGAAGGTTGATGGCATTAATTTTAAAGTATCAGTAAAACAACCGCCGGAAAAGGGAAGAGCGAACCTCGCCGTAACCAGGGCCCTAGCTGATTATTTTAATATCAGCCAATCAAATATACAAATTGTTTCCGGTTCCAACTCAAAATTAAAAATTATAGAGATTATAGAATAGTATAAAGTCAAAGAAGATAAATCCTCTTTTCCACATTCGTTTGCTCAATGAAATATTTATTTCATTTCGACGTTCGATGGATAAATATATAATTGAGCGAGAGATGAGATTTATCTCATCGAACTTATAAATAAAAACTTGGTATGAGATGGTTTCTACGGTCAAAAATTCATAAGGCAAGAGTTACCGAAACGGATCTAAATTACGTGGGGAGTATAGGCATAGACAAGGCCCTGATAGAAAAAGTTGATATTCTGCCCGGAGAAAAGGTCTTGGTAGTGGATAACACCAATGGAGCTCGACTGGAAACCTACGTCATAGAAGAAAAGAAAGATTCAGGGAAAATAGTCATTTACGGAGCCGCTTCACATCTGATCAAAAAAGGCGATGAAATCATTATTATGGGTTTTGAATTGTGCGACAAACCAATTAAAGTAAAGAATATTCTCGTTGATAAAAATAATAAGTTCGCAAGGTTTTTATAATATTCAAATGCCGAGCTTGCTTCTGACAAGCGAAGGCGAAGATGAATTTTTAGATTCATCGCTCGTCCAATCGCTAAGAAGACGATTTTTTGGTAGAATGAATCAAAAGGTCATAAACTTCAATAAAAATAAAGATTAAAAAAAATGGGTATAGGATGGCGGAACAGAAAACGGCTTAATAAAAAATTAAGGAAAAAAAGCGCAAGAAAGAAGAAGCCCAGAGCTTAACTTGTTGCGTAGATTCTTGGAATTGTTTAATATAATATTATAGAAAATGAAAGGTCACAAATCAATAAATAAAATTATTTTAAAAATGCTTTTTAAAATAACCGCTTTTTTAGGAGGAAAAAGAGCCGTAAAAAGTTTGGGTGCTTTCTGTTTAACCGCTTTTGGGATACCCAGCATCATTTTAAGTCTGGAAATGAATACGCTGCAGCCGAATTGGATAATCTGGGTATTTTTTGGAGGAACAATTCTTGGTCTTACTTTATTGATCGGTGGAATTTTTGCCGTTGACATTTCAGATCACAAGTAATATTTCACCTTCGTCAAAGAGAACTTCGCTCTCTTTTCCACCTTCGCTTCCCCAAACGGAAGCTCGGTATATGATTATCAAAGAGATATTAAATCGCCGGTCGGTGAGAGAATATAAACCGGGGGCAGTTCCTGAAGAATACATCACCGAAATCATTAAGGCCGGCCAATTTGCGCCAACTGCGCGTCATAATCAGGCAGTGGAATTTATAGTTGTCAAAAACCAGGAGACAAAAGACAAGATTTTTGAAATCGTCGGTCAGGAATTCGTAAAAGAAGCTGCCGTTTTAATCATTCCTGCCACTGACACTGCCAAAACCAACTGTCCGGTTCAGGATTTATCAGTCGCCTCTGAAAATATGTTTTTACAGGCTACGGCCTTAGGGCTGGGGACTGTCTGGAAGGCTTTGAAAGAAGAAGGGTTTAACGAAGAAGAAAAGATAAAAAAGCTACTTGAAATCCCGGAACAATATAAAATCATAAACATTATTCCGGTGGGCTATCCGAAAGAAAAACCAGAACCTCACCATGATAGGGATTTTGACGAAAAAAAGATACACCAAGAAAAGTGGTAAAATCCAATAAAATCTTAAAGCAATAAAATTAATGAAAAATCCGTGAAATAAAAACGGATTTTTATTGTAGTAATAAAATGGAGCGAAAACCAGAAAAAACCGATGAGGAGATCGCCTTTTCGGTGCAGGTAGGAAATGTTAATTTGTTCGGCGTTTTGATTCATCGCTACGAAGAGAAAATGATACGCTACTCGCGCAAGTTCTTTTCCGACCAAGAAGATATTAAGGACGTAGTGCAGGAAATATTTTTAAAGGCCTATGAAAACATTAAAAGTTTTGATACAAAGAGAAAATTTTCTTCCTGGTTTTACCGTATTGCTCACAACGAACTGGTTAACGCTCTCAGGAAAAAGAGAAAAATCCTTCCTCTATTGGATTTAGATATTTTCCTTCCTCATTATTTTCACGACGACACTCTCAGAAGAAATATAGACAAACAGGATATAAAAGAAATTATTGATAAATGCCTGGACAAACTCGATCTAAAATACAAAGAGCCCCTCATTCTTTATTATTTTGAAGAACTAAGTTATCAGGAAATTGCCGATATCCTTCAGGTTCCCATTTCAACTGTCGGCGTAAGAATGAAAAGGGCGAAAGAAAAAATCAAATCCATTTATAAAATATCAGGATATAATTTATGACTACAGACAATCAAGAAAAAAAATCCTCATTGGTTGACAATGTACTTGAAAGGATAAAAAGCGGCCAGATTAGGATGCGGCCCAAATTTTACTTCATTCTGAAAACCATTTTGGCCATTGGAGGCATTATGCTTATCGGCGGTTTTACCCTCTTTTTAATCAGTTTTATCGCTTTCCATCTGCGAGCAAGCGGAATATGGTATTTACCCGGTTTCGGTCCTCAAGGATTCGGCGCTTATTTGAAACTTTTGCCTTGGTTTTTAATTTTTATAGGTGTGATTTTAATTTTAGTTTTGGAAATACTTGCTAAGCGCTTTGCCCTTATTTACCGCCGACCTATATTTTATTCCTTGCTCGCCATTATCCTAATTGCTCTTATCGGTGGTTTCCTCATCGATAAGACGCCTCTTCACCCAGGATTATTCCTACAAGCCAGACGGGGGGAATTACCCTTGATGGCTCCTGTCTATCGCGAATTCGGAATGCCGAGATTCGAAAACGTTCATCGCGGCATCGTCGAAGAATTAACAGAAAATGGCTTTATTCTTCGGAAAACCGACCAAGAATTATTGACCGTAATTTTATTTCCCGATACTCAATTTCCTTTTGGAAAAGAAATTAAAGAAGGCGACAGTATCGTAGTGATGGGCGAGAGAGATGATGGCCGAGTGCGCGCTTTTGCCATTCGCCGGATTGACGATCAATTCGAAACCTTTGAACACCGATTGCCTCGACCACCAATGAAATAAAAAAGAGTTTTGGTTGTAATAATAGATGGAAAGACGGGGTCTCTATAGACCCCGAGATTATTGAAAATATGAAATTACTTAAGAAAAAAAGGTGGTTATCTTTCCTTATATTGGTCCTTATTTTAACGGGCTATTTCGGTTATCAAAAATTAACCGGCGAGAAAGACACGGTGCAGTATGTTACCGCGTCAGCAAAAAAAAGTACGCTTATTGTTTCCGTGTCAGGAAGCGGCCAAGTGGCGGTCTCTGACCAAGTGGATATCAAGCCAAAAGTTTCCGGAGAGATAGCTTCCATTGGCGTGGAAACCGGGCAAGAAGTCAAATCAGGCGCACTTATCGCTCAATTTGACACGAAGGACGTCCAAGAAGAGATATCTGACGCAGAGGTAGCATTAGCAAACGCCGAAACGAAAATCAAAGATCTTGAAAACACCAAAAGGAAGGCCGAAGAATCACTTGTCACAGCTTACAAAGACGCTTTGCATTCCCTGACAAATGCTTTTGAAGATTTGTCTTCGGGGATGTCCAATCTGCAAGAAATGTTCACCGAGAGCAGCTATAGAGGCAGCGAAAACGACATTGATTACTATGTGTATTTGGTCAAAGATTATGACAATTCCGAACAATTGTCTTATTGGAATGAAACTGCTGAAGAAAAATATTCTGACGTCAAAAACAGATTTGACAAACTTAAGTCAGATTATTTTATACTCACCCTTAATTCTCCCTCAAATCGAATTGAGGATACTTTAAATAAAACTTACGATTTCGCTCAGGAGTTTTTGGATTTAGTCCGGCAAAGTTATAATCTCGGACAAAAATATCAAATGATTATTGAAACGGAAAGTTTGATTCCGCCTATTCCAATAGGGACGACCGATACTCAGGTTTCTCAGCTGGGAGAGTTTACTTCTTTGTTCATAAGTCGCGTGAATTCTCTTTTGTCGACCAAACAATCTCTTGAGGACAAAAAAGAAGCTGTAGAAAAAGCAAATTCTGACATTGAAGACCAGGATTATGTCATAGAGCAAGATAAAGAGACGCTACTCGATGCCAAAGAGAAATTAGGACAGCATTATGTTTACGCCCCATTCGACGGCACAATTTCCAAAGTTAGCGTTAAAAAAGGAGATTCTGTAACGTCGGGCACGACGCTTGCCACCCTTATCACCAAACAAAAGATAGCTGAAATCACCCTTAACGAAATCGATGCGGCTAACGTCAAATTGGGACAGAAGGCCACCATCACTTTTGATGCTATTGACGATCTAAGCGTTACGGGCGAACTAATCAACATTGATTCTATCGGTACCGTTTCTCAGGGCGTGGTAACTTATGGCGCTCAAATCTCGCTTGATTTGCAAGATGAAAGGGTAAAGCCCGGCATGAGCGTCTCCGTTGAGATCATCACCCAGGCAAAACAGGATGCGCTTCTTATCCCGAATGCCGCAATAAAAAGCCAGAATAACATCAAATATGTACAGGTTATGGGAACGGATAACGTCGTTTATTCCCAGGAAGTCAAGACCGGTATTTCAAACGACACCTATACTGAAATCACCAATGGTTTGGCAGAAGGTGACAAAGTTGTCACTCAGACAGTTTCCACCGGTAATTCTTCGAAAAGCAGCAGCTCTTCCTTTGGTCCGAACAACGGAGGATCAATGGAAATGATGAGGATGATACAGTAAAAAATATCATGATCAAGGTTCTGGACGTCAACAAGATATACAAAAGCGGGAATGTAGAAACCAAAGCCTTGAAAAGGGTTTCTTTTAAAATTGAGGATGGCGAATTCGTGGCAATTATTGGTCCTTCGGGTTCGGGCAAATCAACGCTGATGCATATTTTGGGGTGCTTGGATGTGCCGACCAGCGGTCAGTATTTTTTTGAGGAGGAAGACGTTTCTCGTCTGTCCGACGATAAATTAGCCGATATCCGCAAAAACAAAATAGGATTCGTTTTTCAGTCGTTCAACTTGTTGCCGCGTACCACCGTTCTTCGCAATGTTGTTTTGCCTCTCGTTTACGCAGGTATCCCGCGGCAAGAAAGAGAAAACCGGGCAAAAATCGTTCTCCGGGAAGCGGGATTGGATGAATCCCATTTTCACCATCTTTCCAACCAACTTTCCGGAGGCCAAATGCAAAGGGTAGCCATTGCCAGAGCGCTCGTCAACAATCCTTCTCTGATCCTTGCCGATGAACCGACTGGAAACCTAGACAGTAAAACCGGGGAAATTGTTCTGGAAACCTTCCAGAATTTAAATAAACAAGGTAAAACGATTATTCTGATTACTCATGAAAAATATATCGCGCAAAGAGCCAAACGAGTAATCGCCATTAAGGACGGGGAGATTGTTGAAGATATTTTGGCTTCCAAATCTACCCTAACCCGACAGATCAAGGAATAACCATGCTTATCACTGATTTATTTGAAGAAACTTTTTTTGCCATCACTGCCAACAAGGCCAGGTCAAGCCTGACCATTTTGGGCATTGTTATCGGCGTGGGCT
>Ga0265594_1002506_pt1 | contig 13054 bp, 17 predicted proteins | sample saktaG_11_FD_190147 | JGI IMG/M metagenome (GOLD analysis project Ga0265594, IMG submission 190147) | Saline water microbial communities from Sakinaw Lake, British Columbia, Canada - sak_2011_5_24_80m | ecosystem: Environmental > Aquatic > Non-marine Saline and Alkaline > Saline ... | reverse complement strand
TTAAAAAATCTTTACTAAAGATTAATTTCTTTTGAATATTCTCTTAGTTAAGTAAGTTTATTTAAGAAGATTTTCATAATAAAGTCTACTCAGAAGATTTCAGAAGATCAAATCAAAATTATCAGAGATTTTATGATAATGTAAGGGGTGGATGGTCTGAGAAAATAATCGCTTTAAGAAGAAATATTTTAATACAAGAATTTCTTAAAAAACACAAAATTGAAGAAAAAGATGAAAAGAGGCAGATCACTGAAGAAGAAAAAATAGCATGCTTTGCTAAACATTCAGAATGCCAGATATGTAGAAAAAAATTTAAGGATTATAAAGAACCCGAATATCATCATAAAATTATGCATGTTGAAGGCGGAAGATCGGAAATAGAAAATATAATAGTTTTATGTGACCAATGTCATGATAAGATACATGGAAGTGAAAAAGTGGAACTCCCATCAGAAAAAGAAATTGAAGAAGTAGAGTAATATATCTTCCTATAAAATCAAATAGACTTATTATTATTTAACAAAGAGAGATATAAATCATCAAAAGATTCTTTAATTACCCCCTTTGGAGAAACAATATGAACATCTTTTATTTCAATTAAATCCTGGTATTGAGATCTTAACATGTTAAAATAATTTTCAAGATCATTCAAATTTCTGAATCCACATAACATTGCAGTTTCTTCATTTAATCTATAACAACTAATAACATTTTTAGAATTATGACATTGTTGAATATAAACTGCCTGTTTTTTAATAATCTCAGGTTTAGGTTTTACAAAAATAAAAGTAAGGACATTAATATCTAATTTCTCATAATCAAGTTCTACATCATAACTCCTTATTATTCCCCTTTTTTCAAGTTTATTTTTAGTTCGGTTTACTTTAGATCTGCTTATTTTTAAGCTATTATTTGAAGATATTTTCTTTGGAGAGAGATTTGATTTTTTTACAAGAGATTTTAAAATATCCCTTTCAACAGATGTTATTTCAAGAAATTCTTTTTTTGAATTATTATTTGAAAATCTTAGAGCCCTAAATGAACCACCATTGTCAAAACTTCTAAGAGCATTATAAAAAAGATTCTTTGAAGACTGTTTTATAAGACCTTCAACAGGAAACACATAGGTATTTATTATCTTTAGATTGTCTGAGCATCCAACTAGTGAATTAAAGAACTTATCAGATTCTTTTAAATTTTTGAATGCATAAAGTCCAATGTGGGTTATAGAATTTGCAATAACTTTGTAAAAATTAATAAGATTTTTTGACATTAGTTTTTCTTCACAAGAACCTTTAAGATTAAATAATGCTAAGACAAATGTACGAACCCCTAGATATTTATGATCTAACTCAATTGAATAACCTTTTATCACGCCATCCTTTTCTAGACATTTTCTTATTCTACCAGTTACTTGTGAAGTAATATTTAATTTCCTTGCTATTTGGGTATTGAATTCTCTTCCATTTCTTAAAAGCATCATCAGCATTGTTTTCTCTTTTCTTGTAAGAAGGTTACAACTAACCTCTTTTTTTCTTGATATCATAATCTGATAAGAATTTCGCAAGTTTTTAATGTTTGTAAAAAGAAGTAGTAAATTTTAAGAGGATGTTGCATGAGGGATAAAATTATGTTTGCATTTATCCATTTTTAAGAAATTTTATATTAATTAGTGGTTTCTTCTTTAATGACTATTTTAACTTCTTTATTTTTCTCTTTTTCAAGTTGTTCAATTTCTTCTTCACTAGCTTTAACAATAATTTTCGCTACCTTCCCTGGCTTCCAAACTTCTGCTAAAACTCCTTGGTAGGTTTTCTTATTTTCCATTGTCTCACAATCTTTTAAGGGTTTTTAGGGATTTTTATAATATAAAATATATTTTATAATGAACTCGTGTATTACTCGTGTAACTATTAAATACTACTTAAACACTTCTATTTATGAAAAACTGGAAAGATTATAGCTTTGTTGTAAGGTCAAAACATAGAAAGAGTGTTTTTGAGGTTCTAGACAAGCCTAAAACTCCAACTCAGCTAGCTAAGGAACTTGAGATAAATTTAGGCTATATTAGTAATATTCTAATCTCTCTTTTAGATAGAAAATTGATTAATTGCTTAAATCCAGATGAAAAAAGGCATAGATTGTATGAGATGAGCAAGAAGGGAAAAAATTTATTTGAGAGTATGTTCACTTCTTCTAATAAAGAGGCTGAATAAATTAGATATTTTCTTCTTCAATTTCACTTGGTTCTTTTTTAATATTAGTATCACCTTCCTCTTTTTCATCCTGATTCATTTTTTCAAATATTAGATTTATCATCTCTAGTTGCCCCTTTCCCTCATCAGTCAGATCACTCTTCTCTCTTAACTCTATCAAATCCTTTCTTTCTTTTTCAAGATATTCTTTTAGCTCTTGTAAAGTCAGCATTTTAGTTTATTAAATTAAGATAATTTAGTATAAGTATTTTAGTTAGTCTTATCTGATCTCTCTTTAGCCATCTCTTCAAACAACTGAGCTAATGTTTTGACCCCAATCCAATCTCTAGGTTCTCTGCCTTTTTCTTTTAATCCATCAGCTACTGTCTTTAGATCTGAAGATACAAGTTTATACTTAACATCTTTAAAAATCTCTTTTATAGTTTCTTTTTTCATCTTTTTTACCTCCTTTTTATTTTTTAAAATTTATAATGGACAATTGCATCATACAGTGGTTTGTCCTCTGATTTAGTTTGAAATACCTGAGTAGCAAAAACATTATATTCTGCAGAGAAATTATTTAGTTCTTTTTCTAATTCAAATAAATCAAGCTGAGAGAATGCCTTAACATTATTGCTTATTTTCTTTTTTATTTTCATAATTTCTAGGGACCTAATATATGTAATTATCTGGTTCTGATCTACAGTGAACTGGCATTCACCTTTTTTAAGATAATTAGGTGAAACCTTCTCTCCAGCAATAAACCACTTCTGACTGCCCTTATGTGAGCTTAGAATCTCACTTTTAATAAGAATGGTGATATATTCTGGCTGATTTCCATTTCCTTTTGGACTTACAGCGATTATCTCTCCGTTATACATTTTTAGATACCTCCACAGTTTGCAATGGCAGATTTCCAACTTTAATCTGGCTTGTAGCATTAACCTCGATTAGTTGAGTGATCTTATGCCTTAAATCTGAGAGCTCTTTATTCTGGGTTTCAACTAGTCTCATCAAACTTTCATTAACAGAATTTTCTTCAATTACATTATCTCTCTCAATTCTGCCATCTAATCCTAGGAATTTTGTATAATAGTTGATCCTCTTTAGACTTGTCCAGCCACCTCTAACCATGAGTTTATCCATTGTAATGCCTTTTAAAGACCTCAAATAACAAGATCCTGAGTGTCTGAATGCATAACCGGTTATTTCAGAAAAAGGCTTATTACCTTCTGTCATCATATCTCCAAATACTTTAATGAATGTCTTTTGCATTTTCTTGTTAAAAGTGGCTGTTTTGTAAAAAGGAAATAATCTGTCAGTTGGTTTGAGCTTTTTTCTTCTAAGATATTCTTTCAGCTTATCCTCACATAAAATCAAGTTGAATTTTCTACCATATGTTTTTGAGGCCTCTTCTCTTATTGTAACATAAATTTCATCACCTTCAAAATTTAGATCATTAACATAGATATTGGTAATTTCAGATGGACTTCTTGTAATTGAATCAAAAAGAAATAATGCTAAAATCTGATAATCTTTCTTTAGATGAGGCAAAACCTTTTTTAATTCATCATATGTGAAATAGACAAAAGTATTTTCACTACGAGATCTTTCAAGATATTCAACAATATCAAAGACCTCTTTTCTCTTGGACTTTCCTTTCTCTATGATATCTTGCTCTCTTTTAAATGATTCAACTTTTCTAAACCAATTCCAGAAACAGATAAAATCTTTTATATAATCCTCTGGAGATATATATTGAGTTCCTTTTTTTGTTAAAATAGTTCCATCTTTCATATTATCAAACAGTTCATGAACCTCTTCTCTCTTTAGTTCTGTTATATCTTTTTTGTAGTATTTCTCGCAAAGTTCAGAGATTCTCTTTAGATGACATGCTAAAGCATTTAGCCTTGCAGGAGACCTTTTGCCTTTTTTTGAACGTTTAGCTACATTAATCCCTCTTTCCATGTCTTTTAAGAAACTCCAGATTATATCTGAATTCCCTTTGTTGATCCCCCCTATTCCAGCCTTATTTTTCTCTTTCCAATGATCATACTGCTGCTGTTTTTTCAGTGGATCAATCACCTCGTTTTTAATGTGTGTTTTAGGCCCCATTCTAAAGCTCTTAAATCCAATGCCTGAATTTTGTTTGGTTTGGACATATGTTTCTTTTACCATATTAAAAGCACCCAACTAAATAAATTTCTGGGTTCATTTGTCTCATTTTTTGCTTGTTTTTTGCAACATCTGAACTCTCGTCGAACTTCATTTTATTTATTTATATACACAAATACAGATATTATATTTGTGTAGTTTTTATTTAATCCCTTGTGCTCTGGGGGCTATTTAAATGTTGTGCTCTATGTAAATATGGGATAATTATGAGAATGTAGATATGCACAAATAGAAAGATTTAAATAATATTACTTCTTATATGTAAAATGGCGAAGAAAGAAAAAAAGAGACAGGAAGGTAGAAAAACAGTATTGGTGAAAAAACATGTCTGGAAGGAATTACAAACGATTAGATTTAGTGAAGAATATCCTTCAATATCAGATGTTGTGGAAGATCTATTAAAAAAGAGCAAAAAGAAAAAATGAACCTAAAAATCACATTCCAAAAAACGGAGGAAAATCGGAGAATACAAACTCTGGGTGAGTTGAAAAACATTAATGCCCAGTCGGTGCATGGAATCAGAGTTCATGCCCCATTGGTGCATTGTTGAAAAAACAACCCATTTTCACCCCCGGCAGGGGCATAACCACCTCACAACAACCCTGTCAAGAACCTTGCTATGAAAACTCTTGATAAAAAGAAAATAGCAAGACTTAAAGTGATTATTACTGGAAGATATCTTAAACCTTGTTTTTCATCTCCTTTGCTTACCAACCCTAATACAAGAGATGAAAAAGTTCCTATAACAATCATAAAAATAATTGAGAAATATTTTATAAAATTAATAGAAACATTTACTTTAGAAAGTGTGAATGGAAGATTCACATTTGCATCTGTTTCTGGCAATCCTGAAAGAATATTTGTAAGAACTTCTACTAAAACATTTGACAAAGAAAATAATAAGGGTGCAAATATTGATACTGCTAAAAATATAAAAATTACATACATTAAAACACTTGAAGCTGCTCTTTTTTCTACAAATCCTCTTTCTCTCATGCTTACTGCAGTTTGTTCAAGTAAAATTGCAAGGTCTCCTCCTGCCCTTATTCCTGAGATTATTAAAAGAATTGTTTTGTTTATTTTTTCAGATTTTATTCTTTTAGACAAATCCATTAAAACTTTTTCAATATCTTTTCCAGTAGTTAAGTCTTTTCCTGTTTGTAAAATTTCTTTATCTAAAGGTGCAAATTCAGGTCTTGAACTTAATAAAATAGCTCTGTCTATTGTCATTCCTGCTCTTAGGTTGCTTGACATTAATTGAAGAAAATCTGGAAAAACTTCTTCTAATTTTTTAATTCTTGCTGATTTTTCCAAAGCTGTTTTAATGTAACTATAGATGACTCCTAAAAATATTGTTAAAAAAAATGCAATTAAAGAGTAGATTAAATTTTTATAAAAAATAAATATTAAAGATGCAACTAATAATGCTAATAAAAATGATATAAAAATCACTTTTTTTAAATTTATTTTTTCTTTATAATCTTTTTTTATCATTTTACAATAAACTTGGTCTTTTTGATTTTATTAGACCTAAAAACATTATCTGGGCTATTACAACAAAAACAAATAAAGCTATAAATAAAAGGGGGGCCATTTTTTCTGGGATGTTCACCATTGAGGAAATTATTGTTAAGAAAGTAATTGACAATGTTGGAATTATTACAGTTATAAGCATGTACATAACAATTAAGGGGTTTAACTTGCTTCCATAGTCTTGTATTTGAATAAGTTGTTCTTCATTTAATGCTTTAATAGTATCTCTTATAACAATACTCATATCACTTCCTGCAACTATTCCATTACTAATCTGCCATAAAGTTCTTCTAAAGAAAATGGAAGGGTTTTCATTTCCTAAATCATCTAAAACCATTGGTTCTGGTTCTCCAGAGTTCATTCTTTTTACAGCTTTTTTAAATTCAGAACTTAAAACTCCATAATCACTCGAAGATATATTTGTAAGAATAGTGAAAAGAGGAATTCCTGAATTAAGCTGAACTAAAATATCTTCTAATGCTGGAAGGAGATTTTTTTCTATATTTTTCTGCTTTCTTGAAACATAAATTTTTGGATATACAAGCTGGCTAAATAAACCAAAAGATGAGAATAATAATGCAATTAAAAAACCAAATAAAATAAAGTATTTAATTGATAAAAGAAATAAAACTGTTGTTGAAACAGCAAGGATAAATACAAAATGTATAAAAAAACTATTCAAGCAAATGGCAATGTACTCTTCTCTGCTTAAACTTATATCAGAATTTTTAAGATAGGTTCCTAATTTGGATTTTTTTTTATGCCTGATTTTTGAAGAAAGAAATTTTGTTTTTTTCTTTAATCTATCTACTCCTGAAAATGTAAAAGGAATTTTAAATTTCATTTTAATATTATTGTTCTAAAATTTTCTTGATATCATTCCTTGAAATATCTTTAAACAGTTCTTCTTTATCATGATAATAAAGATTCATTATTTTACCAAGGTCATTCAAATTTCTTATTTTATTTTTAATAAGCCATAAGATAATTTTTCTTTTTTCATCTAAGTCGTTGTTCATTTCTTTTTGAGACATTCCTGTATTTCGTGTTATTTCTTCAAAAAATTTTGAACTTTCACTGTGTTTAATCATTTTATCTCCTTCTGGAATCCATCTATAAAGAATATTTGCTCTTGCATTATCTTCATCAGATTCAAATTCTGCTATTTGTAATACTCTTCTTATTCCTTTTCTTCTATCTCTGAATACAACAACATTTAGATTAACTGCATTTAATAAATTTGGAGGAACATTTAATGGAGGATTTGTTAGTCTTGATATTGTTTCAGCAGCAGAGTTTGCATGCAATGTTGCATATACACTATGTCCAGTATGCATAGCTTCAAATAAAACTCTTGCTTCTTCTTCTCTTCTCATTTCACCTAAAACAATCCTATCAGGCCTCATTCTTAAAGAGTTTACAAGAAGGTCAAGCATTGTTACTGCTCCTTTTCCTTCGGGGTTTGGAGACCGGGTTACTAAAGGGCACCAATAAAGAAAATCAGGAAGCATTAATTCTCTTGTATCTTCTACACTTATTATTCTATGATTTGGAGGAATAAAAGGCATGAAAGCATTTAAAATTGTTGTTTTTCCAGAAGCTGTTCCTCCTGAAATTAATATATTCATTTCATATTCTATTGCAAGCCATATTAAAACTGCAACATCTAAATTAATAGTTTTGTTATTTATTAAATCAACTATTGTGTAAGGGTCTCTTGCAAATTTTCTAATTGTTATTGTATTTCCTTTAGTGCTTGTTGGATATAAAATAGAATTAACCCTGTCTCCTGAAATAAGATGTGCATCTAATAAAGGACTTAAAACATTTATTTGTCTTCCAACTCTTCTTGCAATAATATTTGAATAATTAATTATATCTTCTTCTTTTTTTATTGTTAAATTTGTTGTTAACCATCCGTATTTTTTATGATATATTTTTATTGGCTCTTTTGCAGAAGTAATAACAATTTCTTCTAAATTAATATCATTTATTAAGAATTCTATTTCTCCTAACCCTAACATGTCCTGCATTAATTTTCCTACTAAAAATTCTTCCATAGCCTTATTTATTGTTGGAAGTTTTTCTTTTAAGATGGTTTCTGCTTCCTTCATAAAAGTTGTTTTAATTCTTTTAAAAGCTGTTGGGTCTATTATTTCTTTCATACCAATAGTGGTTGCTGTAATTAAGCTGTTTCTAACTTCCTCCAATAAAGTTGCTGTTGCTATATTTATTGTAGGGACAATAAGTTGGTAAAGATAACCAGAAGTTTGTTTTTTAATATCAACTTTGACTTTTGCTTTGTCAACTTCTATTTCATAAGATTCAATAGTTCCTTTTCCTGAAGATACTTTACTTAATCCTTTTTGAGATTTATCCTCAATTGATTCTTTATTTGAGATTATTTCTTTTGGTTTGTCTTCTGATTTATGTTTGATTTTTTCTAATTCTTGTTTTTTCTTTTTAAAACTATCTTTATTTATTTCTTTTTTTAAATTTTTCTTTTTAGTTTTATTAGATTTTTTTGATTCCATTTCTCACTCCCTTACTTTTTTATTTTATTTTTCTTTTTAAATGTTGTTTTAATTTTAGATTTGTTTTTAGTTTTTGGTTCTGGTGATTTGTTCTTAACTTTTCCACCTGTTTTTTCTTGTTTTGATAATTTGTTTAATCCTAATTGAATAATTATCGGCATAAGGATTCCTAATGAAATGATTGATAATAAAAACAAAGATATAGTGATATTTGATTTTTTTAATTTAGCAAATCCATTACAATATTTGTATAACCAGTATAGATTGATTATAGGTAAAATTAAAAGCCATGCTGTTGGAATTTTTGCTTCTGATTTGTTTATTTCATTTTTTGTTGAAACTAACCAATAAATAAAATAAATCCCTAAAGTTAGAATACTTAAAATATAAATTAAAAAAATATTTCTTTTTTTAATAATGCCTTGGTTGGTTGTTTTTTGTTTAATAATTTCTGGTTTTATAGAAGCTATTTCCTGATCTTTTTTATTGATTATTTTGTCTTTTATAAGCTGTTCTTTATTATCAATGATTTTAGTTTTATTACTATTAATTTCATTACTGCCTTTAATTTCATTATCATCAATTTTTACTATTGGTCCTCCAAACATTGGATAATCGATTACTGCAAGATTTCCTGATTCTAAAATTTTGCACCATTCCATTGCTACATCTTTATTAATATTAAATGCTTTTGAAATTGATGATATTCTTAATTCTTTTTTATTTTTAATAAGACTGTATAAAACATCTAAATCTGTTTCTTGTTTGTTTTTATGGAAATTAATGGTTTTAATTTCTTTTCTTCCAATTCTAATTGACTTATCTTTTAGAGTTGCAATAAGTAAAAATAATATGAGAACAGACCATTGGGCTATAAAAAAAATTCTTAAATATGAACTTGTGTTTTCATAAGTTTCTGTGGTTATTGTTTTTATTGAAAATCCAGTGAAACTCATATTTGAGAAGTCTATTATTTCCTTATTTTGGTAAACAAAAAAAGTGATATTAAGAAGGGCAACTAATAATATAATTAAAAACATTCTTGGAAGCCATAGCTTTTCCTCTTTTTTTTCCATGCTTTATAAAATATTTAGAATTTTATAAAGCTATTGTTTTTAGAAAATTTTGATTTTTCCATTTTTAAAATTTTCTAAAAAGACCTTTGATACGATTTCCTTCGGAAATGTTAATCGTTCAAAGTCCTCATTTAAAAGATAGGTTTTTAATCTCTATTTCTTTCTTTATATTATGGAAAAAGAGAATAGATATTATAAAAAAAAGAGGAAAGCACAGGTAAGTTTTGAATATATTGTTATAATGGGTTTTGTAACTTTTGTTATAATAGGAATTTTAGGAGTTTCTCTTATTTATAGTAATAGTATTAAAGATAGAATAAAAATAATTCAGATAAATAATTTTGGGAATAAAATAGTTTCATCAGCAGAGTCTGTTTTTTATTCAGGAGAACCTTCTAAAATAACAATAAAAGCATATTTGCCAGAAAATGTTATAAGTATTGAAATATTAGAAAATACTCTTTTTATTAGTTTTCATTTAAATTCAGGTTTGACAAAGATAGGTTTTTCAAGTGAAGTTCAAATGGTGGGGAGTTTGACAAGTTCTTCTGGATTAAAAAATATTAAAATTGAGGCAGAAGATGAAAATGTAGTTATAAGTCCTGCTTAGATGATTATGAAAGGTCCTGCTTAAAATGATTATGAAAAAATCTCAAACTGCAATTGAATTTCTTATATTAACAGGAGTTATGCTTTTTTTCTTTACAAGTTTTTTTTTAATAATAGGGGAAAATACAGAAGATAAAGCAAAAGAAAACATAAATAGAATTATAACAGATATAGCTACTTCTGTGCAAGATGAGATTAATTTTGCATTTGAATCTATGGAAGGATATAATAGAGAATTTAAAATTCCTGAAGATATAAATGGATTAGAATATGATATAAGTTTGATTGAAGGGCAAGTTTATTTAAAAACTGATAATGGAAAATATGCAATTTCTTTGCCTGTTCAAAATGTTATAGGAGATATTAGTAAAGGTGAGAATGTTATTAAAAAACAAGGAGGTGTTATTTATCTTAATGTTTAAGAGTTTATCTTAATGTTTAAGTAGAGTAAATGAAAAATTTTATGATTAATAAAAAAATTACAATTAATAAAAAAAGTCAGGCATGGGGAATAGACCTTATGGTTGCTGTAGGTATTTTTTCAGTAGCTATAGTTGTTTTTTTTGTTTATTCTATAAATCAGACAAGTGAAGCAAGAGAAACTCTTGAAGATTTGTTATATAATGGGAAGATAATCTCAAATAGTATTTTATCTGAAGGTTATCCTGAAAATTGGGAGGAGTTTAATGTTATAAAAATTGGAGTTTTAGATGAAGATGGAAAAATTGATGAAGAAAAATTAGAAAGATTTTATAATTTCGTTCAAACAGATTATCCTCAAACAAAGAATTTATTTAATACAAGGTATGATTATTATTTTTTTTTAAGTGAGAATATGACAATTAATTTAGAAGAAGTTGAAGGTGTTGGAAAACCAGAATTTGACATGGAAAACATTGAAGTAGATAATATTATTAAGATAACAAGATTTACTATTTATAAAGATAAACCTGTTAGTGCTTATCTTTATATTTGGGAAGAGTGAGATTTATGTTGGAGAAACTAAGGAGATAAAATGAAAAAAAGAGGGATATTTTTTAGTACAGATGCATTAGTGGCTTTGATGATAATCTTTTTGAGTATGTTGGTTATTTATCCTGTTGTTAAATATTCTAAGCATGAAAGTTATATTCAAAGTGATATTATCAAGGTTCTTTCTTCCTTGAAAATGGAAGATATAATGAAAGATATAAATAATCCTTATCTTGTAGGTTTAAATTCTTCAGGAAAAATAACTAATTTAAATAACTCTCTTTTAGAACAGATTGGAGAATTTTATGTTACAAATATTAGTGCTGCAAAAGATTTAGCAGAAGCTGTTTTAGATGATATTGATGAAAAAGAAAATGTTGGGATTTGGTATGATGATAATTTAATTTTTTCAAAGAATACAAGTAGTTTTGAAACTGCTGAGAATATAGAAATAGATAGGCAGATTATAAGTGGAATAGAAAAAGGGAAAAATACAATTGGTTTTGTTGCAAAAGCTTGGATTAAAAAAATCTCTGAAAAAGAAACTTCTTTATTTGTAAAGGGAGATCTTATGTGTGGAGGTTGGAGAAGTTATAGTTGGGGAGAATATTGTGCTACTACTGCTACTACAGCTGTTTATAAGGTCAATATTCCTGAAAATGCTATTATTGAAAATGCATGGTGGCTAACAGAGGGTGCATGGACTCCTCAATTTTCTAAATTGTATATAAATGAAAATTTGGTTTTTGAAGGAAATATAAATTTTTATCAGATTGTTGATATAACTAATTATTTAAATCCAGGAGAGAATACTGCAAGATTAGAAGGAAATATAGGTGCAGATGATGGTGCTTCGCATATTGTTGTAGATTATACAACTCCTGATATGGAAACTTTTGAACAACAGAAAATATTTTATTTTAATGAACTTGAAACAAAATCTATTTTACATTATGAAAAAGCTTTATTTATTCCAACAGAAATTTCAGAAATTAATATTTCTTTAAATGCTTCTTTAGATGCTACTTTATCTTTTAGAACAGGAGCTCAAACATTTGAAATTGGAAAAAAAGATCCTGTGGACAATATTGTTAGTTTTTCAAATAATGAAATAGAAAATTCGTTGAGTGCTAATGGGATTTTATACTCGGATTTAAATAATGAATATTTTTATTTTATTTTAGATATAGGAAAAGATAATCCTGGGCAGACAACTGTTTTAGGAGGAGATTCTTATATTTATATTAATTCCTCTGAAATTGATATTCCTTATGGTTCAATTGATATTAATGGAGAGATTCCTTTAAATGATTTCTCAAATCATGTGAGTTATACTTTTTATAGAAATCTTTCATGGGAATTTTATCTTCCTACAAATGCTATTCCAATTATGGCAGATTGGCAATTTGGATGGTTTATAACATCAGAGACAAGTCAAAAAGTAATAGCAAATTCCTTTGTACTTTATAATTCTCCTCCAGATGATTTTATAAGTATTTTTGCAAGATTTGGTTATACTCCTGCAAAACTTAATGGGATATTTAAAGAGGGAGTAAATAATTTCAGTTTGGAATTTGGAAATGGTTATAGTGTTTCAACTGAAGCTTCTTACGGTTATCTTAGTTATTTTGTTAAAAGTTATGTTAACTATGGGGAACCAAAAGAAAAAGGAAAGGGGGGGACTAAAATTATAGAATTTGAGGACGGGACTACAAGGCAACTTATAATAGGAGATCCTAATGATGATTGGAATGCGACTACAGATGCTTTGGATGATGCTATTGAAAGATTAATTCAACAATTAGATACAAATGGAAACGGGAAAATAGATTTAATTTTAGATGAAGAAAGTTTTGATGTTAATACATTAGATATATCTGGGGTCCCTTATATGTGGTCAACAGAAATTCAAGTTAGAAAATGGCACTAAAAATTTTAAAGAATAAAAAAGCAATGTTTT
>Ga0265594_1002503_pt1 | contig 13069 bp, 13 predicted proteins | sample saktaG_11_FD_190147 | JGI IMG/M metagenome (GOLD analysis project Ga0265594, IMG submission 190147) | Saline water microbial communities from Sakinaw Lake, British Columbia, Canada - sak_2011_5_24_80m | ecosystem: Environmental > Aquatic > Non-marine Saline and Alkaline > Saline ... | reverse complement strand
CGGCCCGCGTCCGGAAAGGCCGGAACTAATTAAAGAATTAGAAAAAAATATTCCTTTTTATAATGAAAGGATGCTTGTTAAGCCGGGCATCACCGGCTGGGATCAGATTTCCGGGCAGTATCATTCACCCAGCCGGGAAGACACCCTAAAAAAACTTCAATACGATCTCTTCTATATAAAAAACAGGTCAATTTATCTTGACCTATCTATTATTTTAAAAACGATTGCCACAATTTTAAGCGGTGGCGGAGTTTAAAGACTTAATTCATTAAATTATATATTCTTTCTTCCACTAAAGATAAATGCGATAATTTAAACGCATTTTTTTTATTGGAATCTTTTTTATTGGTACAAATTATAAAAGAATGCTTGTTTAAAAATTTAAAATGACATGTAAGATATTCTAGTCTACTGATTAGCCAGGCAAATAAACGAAACAGTTTTAAGCCGGCAATGGGATGTGAGCCGAGATAACCGTCTTTTTCAAAAATCCATTCATAAAATCTACTAAAAATACTACAATAATAAATAATTTTTATATTATTAAATCTCGCTTTAATTATAGCCATCGTTTTTTCCAAATCCTTATCTATGGGCAGTCCGCAAAAAAAATACCCTGCCGGCGACACTAGCCTACATAAACTATCAATAGCAATAATTCTCTTATCTGGGGGGAGACAATGAAGCGTATTGGTAGAAACTACTACATCTATACTATTATTAGGCAATAAGTCTAAGTTGGTTAAATCGCCATAAATTCCCAAAATATTATCTAACTTATTTTGTTTTACTCCTTTTTGCAATAAAGACAAATTATTATCTAGACCATAATAAAAATCAGTTTTAAACATCCTTCTATTTTTAAAACTGGCGGAAGCGGCATCAAGGCCAACCCCATGGGTTATTTTTTTTAATCTTTTTTCAAGAATATCAAATAAAAATGATTTTGATGGTCTTACACAAAAATTCATAATATTATATAAATTTATATTTTTCTTGCCACAATCCAAAGATGTGAGGAAAGTGCATTGTCCGCTAAAAAATTTTGAAAATTAAAACCAACTTTCTCCCATTGATCAACTAAAACATATTTTAAGAAAGATTGACCGGAAATATCCAATTCCCCGCTTAAAATTTTATTTCTCACAATTTCAGCGTCAAGCTTTCCCGGGGTTATTACTTCTTCAACTTTAAAACCGCAATTTTGCAGTAAATTGCCGAGAGATTCGCAATTAAAATAGTTAAGATGATTCGGGCCGTCAATATTATCTGACAACTTGTCCAAAATCATCAAATCAAATCCTTTTATATTTGGCGTTGTTAAGAATAATAATCCACCCTTACTAAGGGCTTTATGACAAGCGATAATAAAATCTTTGGGAGAGAAAAGATGTTCTATCAATTCAAAATTAGTAATTACGCTTGCCTTGCTTATGCCGACTTCTTCAATTGGTTTCTCTATCACTTCAATCCCCTTGCGACGGCAAGTTTCAGCCAAATCGCGAGACGGCTCAATACAAATAACCCTTTTAAAGATATTAAATTTCTTAATCTCTTCGCAGAATGTTCCGTAGCCACCAACATCAAAAATAGCCTCGTTTTCAGTATTATATTTTTTGCATAAATCAACAATTTTTTTTGCCCTAGGAATAAAAATTTTATTTCTTCTTGCATCTTCAGAGGCGGGAAAAATTTTATCATTCCAATGCTTAATACTCTTAGAATTTGCATAAAAATCTGTTAACATTTTTTCAGTTGGCCTTGGATTAATAAAAACTGTTTCACAATCTTTGCAAACAACAAAAGCAAAATTATCTTTCTTAAATACTGGACGATAATTTTTTGAATTGCACGCCGAGCAAGGCACTTCTCTGAAAAACTTTTTGTTTTTTAATAATTTTTTAACATCCTCTTTATGCAAAATTTCATTCTCCTCCATTAAATTTACTGGCCTTATGTCTTCTTCTTTCATAATATTTTTAGTCAATTTATAAAATCTTTAACAATATATTCACAATTCTCTTCGCCGATTTTCCATCCCAATATTTAGGAATCGAAGATTTTTTCTTATTCAAAAACTTTAAAGTTTCAACTATTTCTTTTTCTGAATTAACAAGAACATTAGTTCCTTCGGAAATAGTAACCGGTCTTTCGGTGTTTTTTCTCATAGTAAGGCAAGGTATCTTTAGATAGGTAGTTTCCTCCTGGATACCTCCGGAATCAGTAAATACAAAGCGGGAATCGCTCACCAAAGAAATGAAATCCAAATATCCCAAAGGTTCTAAAATAATAAAATTTTTCAACCAACCACCTAAATTAAATTTTTCTATATTCTTTTTTGTTCGCGGATGGATCGGCCACACCACCTGCTTATTAAAATTTTTAAGAATCTTTATTATGCTTTCTAATTTTTTTCTATCGTCGACATTAGCCGGACGGTGAAGAGTCACAACGCAATATTTTTTTGGCTCTAGTTTTATTTTTTTTAAAATATTTGTTTTTTTATTTAAACATTGAATAAGAGTATCAATCATTAAATTTCCTACGAAATATATCTTATTTTTTTCTACCCCATCCTTTATAAGGTTATAATATCCACTTTGTTCAGTAATAAATAAATAATCAGAAAGATGATCCACTATTATTCTATTTATTTCTTCTGGCATAGCTCTATCAAATGATCGCAAACCGGCCTCAACATGAGCAAGTTTAATTCCTAGCCTAGATGCTACCAAGCCACAAGCTAAAGTAGAATTAACGTCCCCTACTACAATAATTAAATCCGGTTTTTCTTTTAAACACACCTCTTCAAATTTAACCATTATATTCGCAATCTGCTCTGTCTGACTTCCTTTATTTACCCCCAAATTAATATCCGGCTCCTGAATTTCTAATTCCTTAAAAAAAATATCTGACATCTTTTTATCATAATGCTGACCGGTGTGCAATAAAATATATTTAATTTTATCGCCGTACTTATCCATTTCTTTTATTAAGGGGGCGATTTTCATAAAATTCGGACGCGCTCCTACAACATTAATAATTTTCATAAAATTTATTTTAAAACTTCCTTAAAAATATTTATTAAATCTCGAGTTGTATTCTCTATTTCATACTTCTTCAAAAATTTATCATTAATCATCACTTTCTCCTTTTTGTTAATTAAGTTCTCTAGGTAGTCGGTCATCTCTTTTATTTTACCATAAGAAAAAGTCTTAAACCCTAGATTTGATAAAAAATCATCAGTTGGGCTACCCTTGGGAGTAATCCCTATTATTATTTTTCTAGCTCCGGCATAATCAACAACTTTAGACGGCAAAAATGGGCTAGGAAAAAAATTGGCATCAATGACTACCAAACAATCAGAAATCATCATTTGCCTTAGACTTTCTTGATAATCTACTGAGGAAAAAATTTCTGTTTCTTTTTCCAAATTATATGTTTTTACTAGATCTTTTAATTTCTGCTCTGAATATCCAGTATATTGATTTATTCCTCCTATTAACTTTATTTTAAACTTTAAAAAACCCTTATTTTTCTTTAATAAACTTAAAGCCTGAAATAACATTTCTGGGTTCCTTTCTTTATAAAAAGCTCCGATATGACTTATCACAAACTCGTCTTTAATTTTATGATCATCTTCTGGATATTCTTTTGGATTATAAGAATGGCTAATAACCGTAGCTTTTTTCTTCCAGCTATTCGGATATTTTTTCATCACTAAGTCAAGAGCTTGAAAATTAGTAAAAATTATACTATCACTATTTTTAATAATAAATTTCTCTAAAAATAGCACTTTCCTTGCTCCCATTCCGCTAAAAGACTTATAAGGGTTATCATACCAGGGGTCGCTAAAATGGGAAATAAACTTAATTCCTAATTTTTTTCTTATCATTGCCCCAAGAATATTACTTGCTTGCGGGTTAGAGAAAGAAAATACTACTTCAATGTTACGCTCTTTAATTATATTTTTTACTTGCTTAAAAAGTCTTCTATAATATAGATATTCATTAAAATTCCTGGATAAAAAGTTACCCCAAATTCCTTTAATCGAATTTAAAATTGGTATCTTGTAGATAGGGACATTAATATTCCACTCTCCGCTATTATCATAAGTTACAATAACCGGACTGATTCCTTGCCTTATCCATTCGGGAATCATCTTCCCAATCAATATCGCTCTTGGACGAATAAGAGGCGGAGTCCAAAAGCTTAACACTAAAATTTTTGTTTTTAAGACTTGGCTCATAAATTAATTTTTACGTAAAATTGCGGCTCCTTTCTCTGTGTTAATGATCTCCAATTTTAAATCACCGAATTCTTTTAACCATAAATTTATCATAGCCTTAGTATCAGCCACGCAATAATCGTCAACCAAAATTACCGCTCGACTGCTTAGATATTTATACAATACGGGTAATGCCGGATAGCGTGAATTTTTTATTTTCTGTGGTGGCCCGTCTACAATCAATAAATCAATTTCATTTACTTTGGACCAATCAAATTTATACCAAAGAAACGGCTGATCATTGATTTTTATTTCTTCCAATGGCGCCAACACGACTTCGGCTAAGTCAGACAAGCCGTGCTGCTCAACTTGGGTCTGAGAAATTTGCACGTATTTTTCGTTATGATCTAAGGCTAAAATTTTTCCTTTAACCGCCATTTGCCTTAAAGCATAGCCGGATATTAAAGTAGACACTCCACTACCTAAATCAACGACTACAGCCGGCTTCGTCTCTTTGATGAGGGAAAATATTATATTAGCAAAATCGGGTGAAATTGCCCAGCCGCGCATTGACGGTAAGGGTGCGCTAACCTTTATCAACGAGTGGAGTGACTTAAGCTCTTCAATTTGACGGTAATTTTGATAAAATGATTTTTGATTATTTTGTTCTGTTTGGCGAAAAGAAAATAAAATTAAATAAGCCAAAATAAACAACATTAGCCCTAAACCAAAATATAAATTATAAATTGATATAACCAATGAAGCGAGAAACAACACCAACCAATAAATCACAAGCAGACCAACCAATATAACAATATCTCTTTTACTTAAATGATTCATAAATTTATTATTTTATTTTGATAAAAATTTCTAGCTTATTTTAAAAAATTACCAAAGATAATTTAAGCAATCACCGCCTCTCTTTTTTACGCCACGGAATAATCAATTTTCTAAATGTATAATCTTTAATTCTTCTTTATTAATATGCAAGTTAAATCATGTTGTTCGTTTTTACCAGCCTGTCGCGGTAAACAAAGTTTTTCGCCCACACCCCAAAATTCTCCGTCGTAAAACTGCCAATATTCCTGTTCAACTACATGGGCGCCGAAACCCATCCATTGATCAATTTGTCTTCTCGAAAAAATTTGGCAAACATATGAAACATTTTTTTGTTTTTGTGATCCGTTTATTTCGTACGCGTTGGCGACATATCGATTTTCATTATAAGGAAAAGTTAAAACTAAATATCCTCCATCTTTTAAAAGAGAGAGCATATTTTTGACGGCTAAATTATAGTCCTTGATATGTTCCAAGACACTTATACAAGTAATACAATCAAATTTTTCCTGCAATTTTGGGCTTAGAATATCATCGTTGACAATATAATAATGGCGGTTAAACATACCCTTTGGCCAATAATCTTTTATGTTGTCAACAGCCGTAACTATAAAACCGCAATTGCCCATAAGTTGCGGTAAAGCAGAAGTCCCCGTACCTATATCAAGCACTGTTTTGGGGCATATTTTAGCAAGAGATTGAAAAACAAATTTATATTCAACCGCTCGCTCGTTTATCTTAAGTCTGTGAGATAAAAATTCTGATTTACAAATTAGGCGGCAATATTTTTTACCGAAGAAATGCAATAACTTTTTTAATACTTGATCTATTTTTATTTTCATACGTTTAATTACTTAAACAATATTTAATTGAATAACATATTTTAATTATCTCAATTAGAACACAAAAAACTTAACTGCTATTTTCTTATATTTTTTTCCACCTCTTTTTTGTATACCTCCCAGACTGAATCCAATAAATCCGACCTCCCTCCGTAATATGCCCCTAAATAATCCAAATCAAAGCCCACATCATAGGCCGCGGCAACAAAATTTTCCAGTTTCCTTTCGTAATCCTCGGTTCTCAAATTTTCTTTTAATCTTTCTTTTATCCTAGCGGAAAGAGTAGTCATATCAGTATGCTTAACAACATTAGGTAATTTTAAATTAGTGCCTAAATTGCCCAATTGTATGGCCGGTTTATTATAAAACGCAGCCTCAGCTAAAGATGTGCCACCTGGACTTATTATTAAGTCTGCTCCCTTTAAAACTTCCTCGCTGGGTATTCTGTAATCTATTAATTTAATATTAATGGTTCTGGCGACTTTTTCTAAATATGAAGGTGGGGTATAGTCAGCCATCACTGGATGATTTTTTACAACCAATGTATAATCATCAGGCAAAGACATGGCAATTAGACGTGCTGTTTCAATTTGGTTGGAAAAATACGGAGAAAATACATCAATAGTCTCTTCCGGCTGCACTTGCAAAGGGAAGTAAACATATTTTTTTATATTTTTAAGATTATAATATTTATAATTATTCGCGAATTTCAAATATTTTTTTTGACAATAATGATCGCGCAAAATAATTCTCGGTGAACGATAGCCTGTCCAAAATTCAACATTCGGTAATTCATTTTTTACTTTTCTAACATATTTATCTCTATACCAACGAACAATATGAGCGTAAGGAGATAATTCTCCTTTGATAATTTTTATAAACGATTTTTTATTTTGTTCTTCAGACTCAGAATAACTAGGTTTCTTAAAGGTTTTTCTAAATTCAGTAATATATTGTTTTGCCTTCTCTCTGTTCTTGGTATTTTCACCTGAGTTGAGCTCATCAACTCTTTCAATAAAAGATCCTCTATTAGTGTTATAATTATGTGAAAAAAAATTTACTCCTTTTATTTTACTGTCAGTAACTCCTATCATTTTAGTTCCAACTTTCCTCCCGTAAAGACAAAACATAATATGATAAAACCCCACAAAATTAGTGGCAACAATAATATCGGGATTAAATTTGTCAAAAATTAATTTAACGCATTTATACGTAGCCTTTACATACTTTACTATTTCTTCATCTGAAACGCATTGCTTAAAGCCATAATAATATTTATCTTTATAAGACCTAACCATCATTCTCACACCAGAAACTAACGGCCAAATTGAATCTATACCAAGATCTTTACATATTTCTTCAAGCGAATAATCATCTCCAGCCAAAAATTTTTCCGGCTGGCCGATTACCTCGTCATGGCAAATAATCATTTCATATTTTATGTCTTCTTGCCCGACGATACAGTCATGCGTCTTTTTCGTTGAAGTTACGGCCGCCAAAGAGCAACCTTCATCATAAAATTTCTTAGCCAAAAAACGGCCTATTCTTCTCCCCCAAGCGCGTTGTTGAAAAATCAAAATTCTTTTGTTATACAATTTACTCATATTAATTTTTTTTATTTTATTTTAAATAAAAAAATCTTCATATTCCTTATCTAATTTAAAATTATTATTTTAAAAAAATTTTTATTGAAACCTAAACAATTTCAATGCTTATTTCTTTATCCCAAAAAATGTGTACCTAAACTCACTTCCCTCCTCTCTAAACGAGGAATCATAGTAATCCAAATAAACTGGTTCAAATAATGAAAACTTTTTTTTCATCTCTTCCTTATCTTTTATAAAATTAAGAAATAAATCATAATTTACTCGGCTTGTTTTAAACTTTACGTGCCATAAACCATCTCCAACATATTTACTGTGCTTACGATAATACATATTCCAACCATTCATAGAAACATAAATTTTTGCCCCAGGTTTCATGCTATTATATATACCCTTGATCGCCTTATCAAAATCTGTATTTGATAACCAATCCAGTGTCTGAATTGATATTACGATATCAAATTTCCCTCCGAAAAAAATATTTTTCTCATCAGGCTTTTTATCAATAACTATTAGGTGATTAGCTATGTGCGGCATATATTTTTTTGCTGTCTTAATGTCATTTTTCGCGATGTCCACTCCATAACAATCAAAGCCTAATTTATCAAAGAAATTTAAGGCACCGCCCTGTCCACAACCGAAGTCAAATACGCGCTCGTGTTTTGATCCGTCAATACCATAATCAAATTTTAATATTCGGCCATAGAATCTAAATATAAAATTCTCAACATTCGGCGCCACGTAAGAGTTAGACCAATACTCTGCATTTTTATTTAGATATTTAAACTTTTTTTCATTTAATAATTTAGACATTTTATTAAGATTTAATTAATTAATAATATTATATATTATATATATCAAGTCTAAGCACAATTTGTCAATAACGCTAGCGCGGTACATATTCCACTTGCCCAAACAACCACTTAATCAAAATAACTTTCTAGCTTACCCTCTCGGACCGTATCCAAAGTTACGCAATGCAGACCGCCAAGTATGGTATAAGTATGGCGCAAACGAACAGGAATTACCGTAAGTTTATGTTTTTCTAGTTCTTTAATTAATTTGGTTTGTCGGCTATCGACCAATACCGTATGTTGATCAAGGGATAGAACATTCAACCCGGCCCAAGGGGAACTCATTTGATTCAAATCGGTTTCCACCCCCAACTCTTTAAGTTCTTTATATACGTTGTCCCGCACATCCTTTTGGAAATTCAATTCTTGCTCCGACACCGGAGCCATGTCGTTGAAATAAATGGTTTCCCATTTCTTCAGTATCTCTGGACAATTTTGTTGGTTGACCCGCGCGCCGTTTAATAAAACAAGCCCCGGACGGAGCGGCAATATTGTCGAGTCAAGATGAGAGGAACGATAAACATCGGTCGTATGGACATTATATTCGGCTCCCAATATACTCTGCAGCCATTTGGCTCCCTTGCGATTACCGGTACTAGAAACAAGGTAAATAAGGTCTTTCCCGAAGCGCATAACATTCGCGGCATCAAAGAGTATCTCATCTTCTATTAGACGATGCCATATTTCGCCCCGACCCCCACTTAATTGCCGGTGTATTATATCCTCTTCAGTAACTAATTCCTCATCCACACAATAATACGGAATTACATAGTCGCCGATTAAACGCGGTTTCGGCGCCGAAATCCATGTGAATCCTTCTTTAAAATACCGATACCAAATACTTTGCAGAGAGCTTGGCTCAAATTGCCTAGTTCGCGCCGAGGTGGGACTGGCAATTACCTTATCCCCAACAACCAAATGCAAATCACGAACATTATACAAATCTTGACCGGAGGCGCACCAATCCTGAGTACAAAATAATTTATCGCCGCCATAATTGTCGGGACGCATAATAGTAGCTCCATGCTGTTTTAATATCTTGCAAAAATCTTCTAAGTCCTCGCTCACTTCATTTCTGTACCAATTTGGAAGTGCTTTTTTTGCAATCTGAGCAGCTTTTTCGAACGCTTCCGCCGAAACTGTTTTTCCTTCCGGAAACTCAAGGCCCACGGTCATATGCTCACTTGTGCCAACAACAACTTCACGTATCTTATCCCATTCATTGTGAGAATTAATTTTCATAAATTTGATTTATAGAAAAATTATAATATGAATATTTAATACTATTTTCTTCATCTATCAACTAATTCCCAACTGACTGGCGTCCCTTTTTTCGCGTCCTGTCGTATTTTTTTCCCGAGCAGCGCGTCATAATGCTTGGGAGGGAGACCATAACTCGGGCGAATACAACGAAGATTCTCTTTCGTGAACGCATCCCCCGCCTTCATGTCGGCCGCTATATAAAGTGAACGGCGTTCTTGTAAGGAAGACTCTTCAGCTTTTGAAAAACCATAATGAACACCACCTAAAGAGCGCCAGGATCTTTCCGTTTCAATAACTAATGATTTCATTTCTTCCGGTTCAATCGAAAATGCCGCATCGGTGCCGCCATCTTCACGTCGAAGTGTCAGATGTTTTTCAATCACAGTTGCTCCGTGTGCTACCGCAGCCAAGGGAGCCGCCAATCCTAATGTATGATCGGACAATCCGATTTCACAATCGGGAAAAGATTTGCGCATATCTGGAATTGTCAGTATATTTGCGTCATCAACCTTAGCGGGATATGCGCTCGTACATTTTAGGAGAATAATATTTTTGCCTCCGCTTGCACGCACAGCAACCACCGCTTCTTCTACTTCTTCCTTTGTCGCCATTCCTGTTGAAAAAAAGATTGGCTTACCAGTCAGGGCAACTGTGCGAATTAACGGTAAATGGGTGATCTCAAAAGAAGCAATTTTATAAGCCGGAACGTTCAGTTTTTCCAAAAAATCCACCGCCGTTTCATCAAATGGGGTGCCAAAACAGATCATTCCCAACTCCTTCGCCCGCTTCATAATCGGCCGATGCCATTCCCAGGGAGTATGGGCAAGTTTATAAAGGTCATAGAGCGACTGATTTTTCCAAGGACTATTTTCATCGCGAAGCATAAATGCCTCAGTTTTTAGGTCTAAACTAAGCGTATCGGCAGTATAAGTTTGCAGCTTCAATGCTTGAACTCCAGCCTTAGCCGCAGCCTCCGTAATTTCTAATGCACGCGAAAGTGATTGATTATGATTACCCGACATCTCAGCAATAATAAATGGACGGTGCTGTAATCCTATTTTTCCCCCCCCAATTTCAATTTCTTTCATATGATTATAAATTATTAAACTAATATTCTTAAATCGTAACTTTTTATTTTCCCTTAGGCAAAATGCCTCTTTCTTCATACATTTGCATTTTATGTACTTCTCTCGAATCTAGATTTACTGGCAGACACCGCGGTTCTGCCGGAACTAAAATTATATTCTCTATTGATATATGACTTGTATTGTATTTACTGCCAAAATACCTTTTTACACGAGGCAAATGATATAAGCTAGTCACCAATACTATTCTACGATTATTATTTACTAATTTTTTAGGAAATGTTTTAAACTGATCACCGGTATGTTGAATTCCTAGCGCTGGGGAAATTTTAATTCTTTCTACGGGAAAATTATATTTCTGCTCCCATCTTCTATCATGCAACAAGAAATCTAAATCTTTATTTTGTCCATCTGTACCATTATAATATACACTTGGAGCCAACCTTAAAATATCTTTTATCGTTAATTCTTTAATTTTTTTTCGACTTCTTAAAGCCGCCACCCGTCTGGACAAAGCAAACGCTGTTAATAAGCGATCGCGCGTGATGTTTCTTTCTTTTTTACCGGCGGGTTCGTCCGCTATCGACGTTTCTGGTCCGCTTAAAACCCAAATTAAATCCCAATCTTCCTGGGGTTCTACTTTCATCGCGGCAAATTTTTTATATTCTTTAATTACTCTTGCTTTGACCATACTATTTTTTGGACTTTTTATTGTATAGATTTTTACCTACAATGCGAATTAATCGCAACCCATTCAGGATTTTTATCCAAAAATGAATATACCTCAACAATATCTATAATTTCCCCTGGCTTATAAAATTTCCGATAAATTTTTTCCATCAATTCAAAATCTTGCGGATAATCGACGGTCAAGCGATAGTTGCGATTATATTTTGAATCTATAGCCACTGTCGGACCGATAGTAAACTCTTGTTTCTTATTTTGCCAAATATACGGCGTAACATGTTCACGCTCATAGATTTTCAAAGCGTTCTGAAAAGTTTTTTCCAAAGCAAAAAAAGAAATAATTTCGACATCCTGATTTCGGAACAAAGGTTGGTCGCCTGGCGGAACATCGCTTATATAATCACATCCGACTTTTAAAAAAGCTTCCACACAAAAATCAATAATGTGCGGATCAATCAAAGGGCAATCACCGGTAATCCGGACAACGTGGTCAGCGCCAAACTTCTTAGCAACTTCATAAAATCTTTCTAAAACATTTTCTGCCGAACCGCGATAAACTAAAAAACCGTTTTCTTTGCAAAAATGCTCCACTAAATCATCTTCCTGATTAACGGTAGTAGCAACGACAATCTTATCTATATTTTTCGCTTTTGCCACCCGATTCACTACGTGCCATAAAACCTTCTTACCGGCCAAATCTTTCATTATTTTACCCGGCAAACGAGTAGAGCCCATTCTTGCTTGTATAATGCAAATAGTCATAAAATTATAATTCCGCGTACTATTTTATATTGATTACATTTTTTAAAATTATGGGCTTTATTTCGTCGGCATAGTAGAATCAGTAATATATTTTTCTATCTCTTTATCTTGGTTAATATCTTCTGTGTTAAAATAGGATATTTGTTTTTCTTTTAAAAATTCCATCAGGGTCATTTTTAATGGATTAAGATACTCATCTAAATGCCTGTTGCAGCTAAAAACCGCAACAGATATATTTTCTTTCTTTAGCTTTTCAGCAAGATAGCATAAAAATCTGCCGCCGCCGAATAAAATGTAATTGTCTATTTTTCCAAAATTCATATTTTTATATTCTTTAACTCTTATTTTTATAATAATTATTAATTACTTTTCCAATATAGCGAATATCTGCTCTGGTTAATTGAGTAAAGCAAGGCAAAGTAATGCAGGTGCTTTGATATTTATCTTCATTTTTTAACTTAAAATTTTTAAAGCCGCGTTTTTGATAATATGGATGGGAATAAACTGCCGGATAATGAAAATTAGCTTCAACTTTATTTTTTTTCAAAAAAAACATTAATTTATCTCTGTCTTTTGCTTTATTGATTCTAATAACATAGATGTGCCAGCCGGAATAACTGCCAGGAAGTTCAACCGGCAAAATAATATCTTTAATACTTTTTAGTTCTGATTGATACCATTTTACAACCTGGCGTCTCTTTTTAATAAAGCTGTCTAACTTCTTTAACTGGCTTAAGCCCAACGCCGCCTGAATATCAGTCAATCTATAGTTAAAACCAAGTTCAGTCATAACATTTTTCCCCTTTTCATCTTTATGGATGCCATGGCTGCGCAACGACATCAGCTTTTTATAATATTTTTTATTATTAGTTAAAATTGCTCCTCCCTCTCCGGTTGTTATGGATTT
>Ga0265594_1002500_pt1 | contig 13076 bp, 13 predicted proteins | sample saktaG_11_FD_190147 | JGI IMG/M metagenome (GOLD analysis project Ga0265594, IMG submission 190147) | Saline water microbial communities from Sakinaw Lake, British Columbia, Canada - sak_2011_5_24_80m | ecosystem: Environmental > Aquatic > Non-marine Saline and Alkaline > Saline ... | reverse complement strand
ATGGTAGCGCGGGTGCCTGTTAAGCACTAGGTTGTAGGTTCGAATCCTACCCGCGGAGCCAATCTGGACGAGCACCGCCTAAAGCGGTGTTTTTCCTTTTATCTACGCACAAATCAAGCGGTTCGAACCCGCTTTTTTTGTTGCCTGACACAGAATGCACTTTTTCCATTGGCAAGAGGCAGTTTTCCAAGTTAATACGCAGTTTTCTGTCTTTTAACAAGAGGTTCGAACCTAAGGTGTTTAGTATCTCTCTTTTTCTTTGTAGAGTTCCGTTTTCAAAGGCGAGTTTAGCGTTTTGGGCAAATATCAGGGCTTCCTCGGCTCGTTCCAGCCAATTATCCACTCGTTTGTCCGTGTCTTTTAATAATTCCTGCAAATGCATTTTTTCTTTAACAATCTTGGCCTTTTTGTCTTTGAATTGCTGTTCGCTAATTTCACCGCCGGCTCGCATATCAATCAGATTGTCTATTTTCTTAACACATTCGTTATATGATTTTTGTTGAGTATCTAAGATGTCGTTTCTATCATCAGCTTCTTTATGGTTTTCGTCTTTGAGCCAGCTCATTGCCCATTCATTAAATTCTGGCGGTATAGTTAAACCTCCCAATATCTCGGCAATCTCTTTTTCTAAATCCTGCACTTGAATTACTCTTTGCGAGCAATTTTTGTTTATCCGCTTGGTGCAGTGATAGTAAGTGTAATAATGAACATTGCCATTTATTTGTCTCTTGGTTTTATGCTCGGCTGTAATCGTGGCCCCGCATTCACCGCATTTGATTAAACCTGTAAAAGCGAACACATGCTTCATTGGTTTGATATTGTCTGGCCTGATCATATTTTGGATTTGGTCGTATTCCTCTTTAGTGATCATAGCCGGGTGTTTGCCTTTATGCCAAATACCAGATTTTTTAGGATATTCGTAATAGCCGTAATAAAATGGATTGCCAATAACAGAGTAAAAGGTGCTTCGGGACATTTTTGTTCCATTAGGCATTCTAAAACCCCACTCAGTAATGGCAATAGTATGGGTTTGAGGAACAGAGTAGTTTCCGCTTAAAACCATATCAAACATTTTTCTGACCAGATCAAATCGTTTCGGGTCTTTTTTGATTATTTTAAATCCCTTTTGTCGGTCTGGAGTATTTAAGTATCCGACTGGCGCCGGGCAGGGAAACCAGCCCTGTTCAGCTTTTTGTTTCAGCCCCCTTTTAACATTGACTGATAAATCTCGAATAAACTGGTTAGCCATTCCAAATTCCACACTCATCATTAAAACATTATCAGTCGGATAGTAGCTTCGGTCATGGGTTTTAATGTGTCGGATTACTCCCTGTTGAAGCATCCAGTTAATTTGACCGCCATCTACAGGATTTCTGGCCAGTCTATCCAGCTTCCAACAAATAATACCCTGGGCTTGGCTTTTGTAGATCATTTCCAGCATTTTGCTGAATAATGGCCGGCCCGGGGCTTTGGCTGATTGTGATTCGCACAGAGTATCTATAATTTCAAAACCCTCTTGCTTGGCTATGTCTGTTAAAACAGAGATTTGAGAATCAATGGATGCCACTTGTCTGTCCTCGGCTTCAGACGATTTTCTCGCGTAGATAAAATATTTTAAATTATTTTCATTTTGCATATTAATCTTAATTTTGATTTTTTAGACCTTTGCAAGCCCTATTATGTGCTTATTATCTGAACAAGCCAAGCGGAACTTGCCCACAGTTAGTTTTTTGGCGAAAATGCCTGATTTGGTTTGGAAAAGTTTGGGAAAGTCGGTCTTTACGACATGTTGTATGTATTTTGTCAAAAAAATTCATTGCTTTAATCTCTTTAATATTTCATTAAAATACGCCCCTTTGTTTTCTATTTTTCTGGTTTGCGACATTTCTTTAGTATCATTGTAAGCTCTTTGCACTGCATCAAATCCATATTTCTTAAGAGCGGATAAAATAAAGTCCATAGACTTCTCGCCCAGCTTAATAGCCATTTCTAAACACAGGTATTCCTCTCGGTTTTTAGGTTTAAAATTATTTATATTCGATCGTTCTTTATAATTCATTTTCTTATCGTTATCTTCTTTGTTGCCAAATGGCACCTTATCTAAAAGTGTATTTTCCCTTATATTTGGGGACTCATTCCCTTTTCTTTGAGAAAGAGGGTAATTTCCCTTATCTTTTTCTTGGTAGTGTTTGGTATTCAACTCCCATATCTTTATTATTTTGTATTCGGCGGTTGGTTTGGTTTTGCCTTTGACTCCCACTTTTTCAATTAAATTCTTTTTAAGCAAAATTTTTAAATATTTTCTGATAGTTTTTGGATCAGCGTTTAGTTTTTTACCGATGTTGTTGGCCGACTCCCAGCAAGTTCCGTCCTCGCCAGCTACTCGCTTTAAATAAGTATAAACAGCCAACTCATAAGCGGAGGAGTGTTCAATCACATAATTTGGCACAATGGTAAAATACTTTTTGATGTCGCTATTAAATTGTGGCTTTTCATTTTGCATATTCATCTTATTGGCCCGGGATTATAAAGCGTCGTTATACATCAGAGTTTTTAACTCTTTAATAGATGAGATAAACTGACGAGGTTCTACACGAGCACTCCCATTAAAAAAATCCTCAAGTAGTTTAGCTCTGCTTTCTTGATCTTGAAAAACAAAGCAAAAACGTCGAGGATCAGTTTTATCTATTTTTATCAATTTATGTCCACTGGCCAGTAGAAACACAGCAGAATAAAAATCACTTGTTTGAAAGTTTTGATTTTCCATATCCATATTGATTTTTGAGTTCTACTTGATTGTTTTCAGAGATCGGACCGAGATAAACCGCTTTATACAGGTTGATTAAATTATTAGCTCGGAATTCAGCTTCTTTATCATCCAGCTCAATGTTATATCGCTTTTTGTATAACTCTTTAAATTGATCAATTGCTTTTTTAGGCAACATATTTTCATTTTCATTGCCTCTTAATTTTTAACAAAAAAGAGGCCAAAAATAATTAAAGAAAATGCCCATTTCCCTTAATTACTCAGACCTCACAAAGAGTAATTAAATATTGAATTGTTTTGATGTATTCCCAGCTCTGACGAAAAAGAGCTCGTAACCGACTACCACGATTGTGATAATCAATTACGAGCTCTTGGGCAAGGAATACCGTTCAGGTCTACCTCTTGAGGTAGAAAAGTATTGTATTGTTATTTTTAGTATAGCAAAGTTTTTAAAAAGCAACAATGGGGATAAGTTTTCCCGGTGTCAAAATTTGTCAATTTATGTCTGCGATGGTAAAATACAAGTAGTGAGGATTAATCTTATAATCTTATGAACAAGAAAACAGATAAGCTTTTAAATATTGAAGAAGTGGCCGAGGTGTTGAGAGTCAGCACCCGGTCTGTAATTCGTTATATTGAGTCGGGCAAACTTAAAGCGTCAAAGATCGGCGTCTGGCGAATTAAGCAATCAGATGTCGATGTGTTTTTGGAGGATACAAGTAATTTAAATAGGAATAAAAAATAAATATTTTGAATATTTAATCAATATGAATTTTAACCATAAAATACTCCCAGCTCTTGAGAGTAAATATAATGTTAAATATCCGATTTTAAAAAACGCTACTTATAAAAGCTTGGTTAATTATGCTACAGATTTAAAAAGTCCTGTCCAGCGTTGGTATAGATATAAAGAGGGCTATTCTATAAAATTGATGCAACAAATTTTTAATGATTATAAGGTAGTCAAGGGAGATATTATTTTAGATCCTTTTTGTGGTAGTGGTAGCACAATTATTCAAGCTAAAATAAATGGTTTTGATAGTATTGGTTTTGAAATTAATCCATTTTCTGCTTTTTTAGCAAAGGCAAAGACACAAAATTACAAAGCCAAAGATGTTGAGGAGTTTATTAAAGAAAAGGTAAAACTTTTTAAAATTAAAAATGGGAAGATAAAAAAAACAGATAAGCCAAAACTTTCTACAATAGATAAGTTATTTGATAAGAGTGTTCTTGCGTATTTATTAAATTTAAAATCCGCAATTAAAAAAATAGATAATATAAAAGCGAGAGATTTGTATTTTCTTGCGTGGCTTTCTGTTTTAGAAGAATGTTCAAATTATAAAAAGGCCGGCAATGGACTAAAAATTAGAAGAACGAAATTAACAACAGACAGAAACTACGCTTTTGCAGAAATGATTTTTAAAGATAGAGTATTAGAGATAGAAGGAGATTTGCCCTATGTAGTTGAATTATCAAAGGGTATTAAAAATCCAAGAATATATGAGCACACCTCCCTAGAAATGGATAAGTTTATTAAGCCGCGAAGTTTAAAAGGAGTAATTTTTTCTCCCCCATATGCAAATTGCTTTGATTACACAGAAATTTATAAAGTTGAATTGTGGATGGGCAATTTTGTCACGGAATATAGTGATCTTAAAAAATTAAGAGAACGTGGCATTAGATCTCATCTTAATGGATATAAAATTAATCAAAATAACAACAAGAAGAGCCCTGTTCCAGAATTAACAACGTTAGTCGAGGAATTAAAACAGATTAAATTATGGGATAGTCGAATACCAACAATGGTTAATAGTTATTTTGATGATATGTTTATGGCTTTGGATCAAATATATAAAGCTCTCAGACCCGGAGGTTTTTGTTGTATTATTGTTAGTAATTCTGCTTACGGTGGCATCGTTGTGCCAACAGATTTGTTACTAACTAAGTATGCAGAAAAAATAGGATTCAAAGCAAAAGAATTAGATGTGGCCAGATTTATTATCACCAGCTCTCAGCAATACAAAAAAACGGAAAAATACAAGAAGTATTTAAGAGAAACGATTATTCATCTTGTGAAATAATTTCATATGGTTAATAAAATAATTGAAATTGAAGAAATTCCAAAAAAACCTCAAGCAGGAACTACCTTTTTAATCCGTGGCAATGGAATGTCAGATTATACTCATGGATTTTTTAAGTATCCCTGTAAATATATACCCCATATTCCGAGATGGTTTTTAAATGAGTATGGTAATTCAGATACAGAAAAATTTGGTATTTTAGATCCTTTTGTAGGTTCTGGGACAACTTTGGTAGAAAGTAGCCTTATTGGGTATCCTTCATATGGGATTGATATTGATCCATTGAGTTGTCTACTGTCAAAAGTTAAAACAACAAAATTTAACAAGAAAGAGATAAAATTATTAGAAGATGTTGTTAAAGTCTTTAAAGAAAGATTGAGAAAAGATGTAATCTCTGATTCTGGGATTTTAAAGTATCAACCAGATTACAGTATGTTAGATTATTGGTTTTCAAAAGACGCGATAAAAAATTTATCTAAAATTAAATACCATATAGATTATTTTTATAAAAAAACCAAATCTAAACGAATAAGGGATTTTTTACTTATTGCTTTTGCTTCTATAATACGTCGGGCATCTTTAGCAGAAGAACAATCTCCCAAACCATATATATCGAAAAAAATTAAGAAAAGAGTTGTTGAAGCAGATAAACTTTTTATTTCTGTTTTAGAAAAATATGTAAAAGCATTGAAAGACTTTTCGGAGGACACGAAAATTTCCTCTGCCAAGTTGATAGGCTATGAAGCAAGAAATATAAATAAAAAATCAATAAAAAATGGTTCTGTTCATTTAGCTATGACATCGCCACCCTATATCAATGCCTTTGATTATGTCAGATCATTGAAACTGGAAAACATTTGGCTGAATTTAGTGAAGGAAGATGGTTTATCTGATTTTTATGATAAACAAGTTGGAACAGAAAAAATATCATCAGATCGTTATAATAAGGAATATCCTATTACTGGGTATTTATTATTAGATGATAAGTTAAAGAAAATTTATCAAATCGATAAAAAGAGATCATACGTTGTAGCTGATTTTTTTCTATCAATGAAACGTAATCTTGAAGAAATTCGTAAAGCACTTATACCCGGTGGATATTACTGTATAGTTGTTGGTAATAGCCAAATAAGAAAAGTCGAGATACCCACAAGTCAATATTTGATTGACATAGCAAAGTCGTTAAATTATAAATTAATAAACAATTTTTCGTATATAATTCGCAATCGTTATCTCAGAATACCAAGACAAGGACGAGGTGGTTTTATACCGAAAGATTACATAATAGTTTTTAAAAAATAATATGCCTAGAACAAGAAGCTTAGAAATTTGGCACATCCCAAAAAGACAAAACATACACCAAATTATTGGTGCTGTTGAAATACTTTCTCAAGATGATTTTAACGGAAAGTCTTGGACTGGTATGCGTCAAGAAAATTTCAATACAAAATTAGGGAGATGTGGTTTGACTAATACAGGAAGACCATTATCTCCGTCAGCACGTAGAACGCTAGAAGCCTTAATAAAATATTTGGGGTTTATTTTCGTAGACAACACAACTACGCCACCGAGTATAAATGTTACCAACGCGGGATTTGAACTTCTTAAAAAACATGGCTCTGTTTTGAACAAGAGAAGAAATTTAAGGCTGGTTTATCAAAATAAGGAAGAAATTATAGAATCACCAGTCGTTGAACATCAGATGTCTAAATTGCAGATTACTAATCCTGTTATTAGAGAAGACTGTGTTAATATTTTATTATTTCCTTTTAGAATAACGCTGAAGTTATTATTGGAATTAGGCAAGCTTACAAAGGAAGAATTGGGTTATATTGCTTTTTCTATGAAAAATGAAGATGAATATAATCTGATTGTTGAAAAAATAAATACATTCCGTTCTTTACCAGATAGTCGGAAAAATGCAGAAATAGAGGCATTCAAAAAAACAGAACTTGGTAATTTGACTCTTGTGCAAGCACCAACCGCGACATATTATATGGGCTTATGTATTGGCACTGGCCTATGTGAAAAAGATGGAGATGGGTTGGTAATTAGAAAAGATAAGATAACCGAAATTGAAAAGATGTTGAAAAAATTTGCAGGAATTAAGCCATTTGATTTTGCAGATAATTTACGTTTATGGATAGATTATTATGGAAACATAGAAAGGTTGAGGCCACCTTTGTTAGTTAATATAAAATGTAAAAAATCAGCTTATGTTTATGTTCGTGTATTAGATCTGGATGACAAAGAATTAGAACGTGGAGTTATCTCGAGAGAACGCCCAGAATTAAATGTTCCTTTATTTCTTAATGAAAAATATAAATTTGAATTTTTCAGTTTTTCTAACGCTGAAAAGGTTTATGAAGAAATCATAGAGATTAAAGCTGATAAAATAGAATTTGATTTTAAGTTCACTAAAGAGGCAACTGATAAATGGGATAAAAAATCAATAAGTTTAAAAATTTTAGATTTGATTCAACACAGGGATTTTGATGCTGAATATTTACAGCATTTGGAAGTTGTGAAAAAGATTACAAAAAAAGATAATTTTAACACACCATTATTACGAGGTGGGCGGTTAGAATATTTATTTTTTAGATTACTGTCGGTTTTGAAAGAAGAAGGGGCTATTGATGATGTAGTTTGGAATGGACGTTTAGATGACTTTGGATTAGCTTATCCATCTCCTGGTGGCAAAGAAGGCCATCCCGATATATATTTCTTTATAGACAAAAATTTGTTTGTTTTGGAATTAACCACGATAAGAGCAAATGCTATGCAATGGGCCGCAGAAGGTGCTTCGGTTCATGATCATATTATGAATTTAATGAAAAAAGTTAAGGGGAATTATAATGTGATTGGTCTATTTAGTGCTCCAACCATAGCCCCTCGAGTTGAAAATATGTTTGCTCATATATCAGCCAGAGAAAAAATACCACATAAAGTAAAAACCATTTCCGAATTACTTGATAAGATTGAAAAAGGTAAGGACGGTTTTAAGGAGTTAATAAAAAATGGTGTATAAAGATTGTCTATAAAATATGAATATTAAAAAAATTATAGAAAAGATTAAAAAAATTAAACCTGTCAAATGTTCAGAGTGCGGGGAGGTTTATAAACCAGCCAGCGCACACGCGGATATTAGGTGTGCTAATTGTGGCTGTCATCAAAAACCAGCTTAGAAAAGTTAAACTATTATGAAAAATCACATAGAAATACCAACTCCTTCTCAGGAAGAGGTAAAAAAATATCTTGAATTATGGGACTCTCTTGAAAGTTATACTTCACAAGAAAGTAGTTTAAAAAAATTGTTTACAGTAACTTACCCATACAATAAAGACCTTGATGATGTTTTAATAAAGGTCTGTTCATTAAACGACTTTTATAGCACAAATATTTTTTCGCCTTTTGCTGTTGCTAAACATATCGTAGCTTTAGATATTGATAATTATTTTTCCTCTGGTGATTTAGAGATCGTAAACAAAATTGCAAAAATTGCAATGAATGGAGGAAAAATAAAGAATTTTTATTCCTTTGCGACAAAATATTGTAGTCATCACAGACCAACTGTTTATCCAATCTACGATTCTTATGTAGAAAAAATCCTGTTGCATTTTAAGAATAGAGATAATTTTTTTAGCTTTAATAAAGAAGATTTAAAGTTGTATCCAAGTTATAAAAATATTCTGATAAAATTTACACAATTTTACAAATTAGAATCTTTTGATTTAAAAAAAATTGATAAATATTTATGGCAGATTGGTAAGGAATATTTTCCAAAGAAATATTAAAAGATGATTCAAAGCAAATTTGACTGATAATATTTTGAATAATGAATATGAAAAATTTACGAAAAATATTAATAAATTTTAGCAAAAAATATTTTCCAAAAAATAAGCCTTCTTTATTAAAAATTGTTAATGAAGAAAAGAAAACCAATAAACAGGTTCAAGAGGTCTTAAAAAAGAAAACCGAGCCCTTGTGGATTCCGTCGTTTAGTTCTTTTTTTAAAATTTTTATATCTATATTAATTTTTTGGTTTATTGCTCATCCTCAATATTTTTATAATTGGTTTTTGCATCCTGTTAATAATTTAATTAAACTATTGTTAAACGATTATGATTCAGCGATTTATTTTCTCGATCAGTTAGCAGGCAACTTGCCATCGTGGCAAATTCAAAGTCTTGCTTTAGACGCTAATCATTATCAAAACTTAATTGCAATACATGCTGGTATAGGGGCAGTGCTCATTGGCTTGGCCTTTTTTGTTGCCCAAAGTTTAACTGACAAAAATGATCCTGAAAGAGGTAAAGTTTTATTATATAAAAGTTATTTTTTTCCATTATTAACGGCTGAAATTTTAGTTTTTTGTTTTTTCTTGTGGGGAGATACAAATATTTTAAGTCTTATACCAGTTATTATCGTAGCTATTTTCACTATAATTTCCTTGGCTAGAGTTATTATTATTTTGATTAAAGATTTTGAAATGGAAAAAGCAAAGAGGGAGATGTTTTTTAAAATAATAAGAGATGGATTTATTAGAATTTTAGATTGGGAAATAACAAAAAGAGTGGGTAGTAATAAATTGTTTGAAAAATTTAAGGATGATAAAAAAATAGACATTACACCATTTGGCCCTTTTGACAAAGAAAAATATCTTTCTATTAAGTCAAATAAAAGTGGTATTTTTTATGACTTGTCGTTTTTAAAACTCGAAAAATTTTTATTAGAGTTGAGTAAATTTTTTGGCGAAAAAGAGTCAGTGTCAAGTGATTTTGATTCAGAAAAAACAAAAAAGAATACTTCAGATTTAGAGAAAGACCCTTTTTGTGTTTTAACTTCACTCTTTCGTAGCGAGATAAAAGCAGGCGATACTATTATTTGGATAAAGAAGAGCTTATTTGATAATAAAATAAAAGAGGAAAAAGAAAGATTGATAAAAGATTTATCTAATCTCGCCAATAATATTTTAAATATAAGGGAAGTGGTCGACCCTGAAAAGGAGGCCAGAAGTGAAATTTCAAAATTAAAAGACAGGTGCATTTTAGCCATATCAAATAAACAGACTGGTGAGCTGGAGAAAATAATCCATCTTTACATTGATTTAGCAAAAGAATTTTTTAATTATATTGAATTGTATGGCGGCGGTTTTTCTCAAGAGCAAGCAGAAAAAGAAAGGGGTGCTTTTTTCGAAAGATTAAAGCCTGTTGAATGGCTCTCAAGAGATATTAGAGAAATTTTTGAACGAGGAATGCAGTCTAAAGACAGGGAAATTATCAGAGAGGTCGCTTATTTGCCTATTATTTTAGCGAGGTATGCCATAGATCATAAAGACCATCTCATTTTTCAAGAATTTATATACTTTCCGCAATTACTTTATTCGCATGCTTATGAAGAAAAACTGGATGGGAACAATAAATTATCTGAGTTTATGTTTGATAGAGCATGGCGCTATCTTAAAGAACTTTCAGATTATCATTTAGAACCAAAAATGAAAGACGGCGATTTTGATGAAGAGAATTTTAAGGGTTTTGCAATCTATATTTTAAAAATATTTCAAAATTTACTTAGAGAATCTTTCAAAAATGAAGATATAGAAAACTTTAGCAGGTTTCTTACAACAGCTCAAAAAATATTTAAACATTTAGATCGGTCTTATTATAGCCACAATTCAAAAAAAGATAAAAATAAAGATGTTTTTGATTATTTAAGCCAAAGAAGAAAACAAATGTTTTTTGGTCTGGCAAGTTGGATATTGCACAAGTTCGAGATCCATAAAGATAATCCGACACTAAAATCTTTTTATAACGATATTAGTAATAAATTGCCATCTAATCTACCAGAGTTAACTACTATATTTATCGATTCGCATGATTTTAAAACAGAAGATTTTTGGGGATGGGATAACTGGGAATTACAAGAGAAAGAAGAAGGAGAAGTTCACAGTATCAGAATTTTAGAAAAATTAGAAAAGTTTTACGCCATAAAGTCATTGATTATCCTATCTGGTAAATCGCAAGAAGAGATAAAAAAAATACAATTGCCACCAAGTCGTGATCTGGCATTTTTAGCAGAGGGGACAAGAGAGTTAATAAAGATACTCAATGATATAAAAGAGAATCCAAAAAAATGGGAGTTCGTTTTAAACGATAACGCAGTTCAAAAAATAGATGATTTCAAAAATCTTTTAAGTAAAGCTAAGACAGATCAAGAAGGTATAGAGACAGAAACAAAAAAGACAAATCCAATATCTTCCAAAAAAGTTAAGGAGTTTAAGGAAAAAATTGTCGATAGCTTTTACGAGGCGGCCAGTATCAGGGAGATATTTATTAGCTATTTGAAAAAATACAAAAATAAAATAAATGAAAAATGGATTGGAGACAAAGGGCGTTTCGGAATTAATATAGTTGATAATAAAGCGGCCTTTTTTGAAAATTGGTATGTTCATTATAGTGGTTGGGGAGATAATTATGGACGAGACATGGCATTAGGTGAAAATTCTAATTTGCTTGATGAGATATCAAAAAATTGTGTCGATATAAAAACTAATGATTTTAATAGCAAAATAAAAGAATGTGATAATTTAAAAGATTTATTTATATTTGTAACAGATAGCCTTGTTTTGTGGGATGATAATTTTCAGAAATTGATTAATTTTTTACCTCATTATCAAAGTAATGATCGTTTAGAAATAAAAGGGTTCGTTGGTTGGGCTCAAATAAACAACATTAAAATACCAGTTTTTGAAATATTTTACAGGGGGAAAGAAAGAAAAAAAGAGATTCTGATTTTAAATAAATCTAAATTAGGGTCATTAGTTCAGCATTCCCCGTTAAATGACAGTGAAGATAATAATCTTATAAAAGATATTTTTTATATAAACGTTCAGTCGTTTTCTGAAGATAGCGAATTTATGGATAATTTTATAAAAAATAATCCTCCTCAATGGTTAACAGAAATAGGCACTGAAACAGATCAGAAGGAACATTTAAAAGAAAGGGTTCTTATTTATGTATTTGAAAGATTCAGCTTTATCAAGCACGAAGATTTTAAAGGGTTACGCATAAAATTATAATTTTTATAAACCTCTCAAATTCTTTCAATTTCGTTTTAGGGGTATCAATCTCTCATTTCCTCCCAATCGTTCGCCACAGGGGCAAACAGTGGGCGGAAACAGGGCAACAAATCGTTATCAACGAGGCAATATAATAAAAGTCGTAAATATTAAAATTAATAAATTTAAAAAATATGGACATCACAATTTTTTTAGCAAGATTCTTGGGGGGATTTTATTTGATCTTTGGTTTGCTTTTTATTATCACCAGACAATTGGGCAAAACAATAGAGATGACCGAAAACAAAGCTTTTATAATCTCAACGGGCTATATTTCTTTGCTCTTGGGCTTGGCCACCGTAGTTTTGCATAATGTTTGGGTTTGGGATTGGAGAGTGGCTATTACAATTCTCGGCTGGTCAACGCTGATTAAAGGCATTCTAAAAATCGGCTTTCCCGAATTTATCCATAAACAAGCCCAGCATTTCAAAACTCATCAGATAATTGAAGCTATTATGTTGCTGGCTTTGGGCGGTTGGCTATTTTGGATGAGTTTTTAATATAACTAAATCTATGAACTACAAACGTCTTATAATCTCTCTGGCCTTACCGCAATTGGCCGGCATAGTTGGTTCGCTTTTTACAACTTCGGCAATACCGACTTGGTATGCCACCTTACAAAGACCGAGCTTCAGTCCTCCCAATTGGCTGTTTGGCCCGGCTTGGATTATTCTTTATATTTTAATGGGTATTAGTGTTTATTTGATCTGGCAGAAAATTGAGCAAAATAAAACAGCCAGAGGGGCACTATGGCTGTTTTGGGTTCATCTTGTTTTTAACGCCTCTTGGTCAATAGTATTCTTTGGCTTGCAAAATCCTGGCTTGGCTTTTATAAATATCATTATTATCTGGCTCTTGATCATCGCTTTAATGATTAAATTCTGGAAAATTAATCGATGGGCGAGTTATCTTTTAATTCCGTATTTGCTTTGGGTAAGTTTTGCCAGTGTCCTTAATTACTTTATTTGGTATTTGAATTAGCCAAAACTTCAGGCCATTCTCGGACAGTGTAGAATTTCCAGTATCCAGAATACTCTTTAATAGCGGTTCTAAACTCGCGTATCGCGGAGAGCATAGTAGTCAAAGCATCAGTGAAAGCTGGTGTTTTTTG
>Ga0265594_1002499_pt1 | contig 13078 bp, 8 predicted proteins | sample saktaG_11_FD_190147 | JGI IMG/M metagenome (GOLD analysis project Ga0265594, IMG submission 190147) | Saline water microbial communities from Sakinaw Lake, British Columbia, Canada - sak_2011_5_24_80m | ecosystem: Environmental > Aquatic > Non-marine Saline and Alkaline > Saline ... | reverse complement strand
ATATCATTTTTCATGATAATTCCTCCAGTAATGTCCATATCTTACTCTGCGGCAATTAACAGAATCCAGTCATTCTTGTCGGTGGTTTCGAATGTCTGCCGGGGTTTCGCGACTTTCCCTGCGTCGAGCCAGCCGCCGGTGCGGGGGTGGTACCAGCGGGCGGCCAGGCCTTTTTTGAGCGAATCGGTTTTTACAGTCACCGGGCCGCCTTCGGGCAGATAAACTACCAGCAGATCGCCCTCTTTGGTTTTTGCCGCTGCGATGAATTTCGAGGCGTCATCTTTGCCCGGTTGCTCTGCGAGAACTTCCTGCGCGGGGATTAATCGCCACCATTCGATGCTCTTGAAGAACTGGTGCAAATACTTCATGCTCAAGGCGCCGGGCAGATCTTTGGCGACGTGCCAGGGCGAGCCGAGTCCGGTGCTGATATGATCGGCGGGAGCTTGCACTTTGGTATGCCAGCCCCAGATACCCTGCCCGCCGTAGGTGACACCGGCCGTCGGAGAAACCAGCAGGCTCCAATAGGCGGCCCGGCGGACCGAATGGTCGTTGTGTACCTTCCGGTGGGTGTAGCCGTTATGCGCCTCGTAGTTCGGTTCGGTATTAATCACGGGCAGGCTGGGCTTGTTGTTCCATTCCGTAGCGGGCGGTCCCTGGTTGAGCCAGCGGAAGGTTCCTTCGTCGTCGCCGTGACCGCTTTGATAGCCGATGAAGCTGAACCACGGCTCGTTGCGGAATTCTTTGCCAATCCAGCTTTTTCCCCTGACGTGCTGTGTGGCCAGGCGATGCTGGTCTTCGTTAAAGACCGCCCTGCCGATTCGTTTCCATGTTTCGGCGTTTTCTCCGCTGTAATTGCCGTCGCCGCCGAGGAACCAGATGACCTGATGGGCGCCGTACCGTGCGATCATGTATTCCGCCAGCACAATCTTCTGGTCTTCCGGCAAAGAATAGCCCGGATTCTCGTCGCCGCGAATCGCCCAGAGCAGAACCGGTACGGCGAGGAGCCCGGCATCGTTAATCGCATCGACGTACTTGTCCATCCGCTGGAAAAATGCCGGATTGACGGCGACTTTTTCTTTACCTGTAAATGCAGGATTTCCGGTCGCATCAGTCTTGGCCATCCGCCACTGGGTCATGACGAACTGAATCGCGGTAAATTCCTTTTCCACGCGGTCTTTGAGGAAAACGTTCCAATCGTCCAAATCTGCAAATAATGGGCCGCACCAGACGGTGTCGGCCAGCCAGAAAAATGGCGTGCCGTCGGTGTGCTCGATGTAGCGTTTGTTCGCAGAAAGGCGTAATTCGCCGTGCCGCAGCAGCGAAAGATCATCATTGTATTTCACACATTGGAACGAGCCGCTTTGGTTATGAAGACCTTTGTTGCTTTGATCCGAACAGGTTGTTTTGTATGTCCAGCCGCCCTGCTCGTCCGGCGAAAAACGCACTCGCCACACACGGCCTCCATCCCAAAAGCCGAGCAGTGTCCTTTTATTTCCGCTCGGTGAGGTGAATTCCACCTTGACCTTTATCTGCTGAACCGGATTGTCGTAGTCCTCTGAGCTTGTCAATGTCTGCTCAAAGCGAACCCACTGCTTGACCGGATTATTTGCGGCCATGGCCGGCGACTCACAACAGAACGTCAAAAAAAATCCGGCGGCGGCAAACGCCGGGAGAATGAAACGCTTCATAATCGCCTCCGTAGGGTGTGCATCGCACACCATTTTTTGTCTATTTCAGTTATGATGGTGTGCAATGCACACCCGACCTACTTTTTGACTGCGTAGAGTTTCTTCATTGTGGTAATGTAAAGCACGCCGTTGGCGGCGACCGGTGTGCCGCACATGGGGCTGTCCAGCATAGTTGAGCTGATGAGCTTTTTTTCTTTGCTCGCGGCCAGCACGTAAAAATCGCGCCGTCGCGTGCCGATATAAACCTTTCCGTCGGCCACGAGTGTCGAGGCCCAGATGTCCCCCTTTGTTTTATGCGTCCAGTAGGGCTTGCCGGTCTCGACGTCCACGCAGTGGATAAGCCCGGAGCAATCGGCGACGAAGACCAGCCCGTCGTGTACCGACGGTGTCGAGCAGCAGTGTTCCTCGACCGGGTACGTCCAGATTTGACCCGAGTGAGTTATATCGCCAGTGCCGCTCGCGTCGAAGCATTTGAGCCATGCCTGGTTCTTGCCCCACCAGATGTCACCTCCATAGGTGACATAAAGGCGGCCGTCGTGAAAGACCGGCGTGCTCTTGACGTTGCTCGGGCTCTCGTTGCGGTTTCGAACATACTTGTGTACGTCTTCTTTCGGCGCCTCGGGGTCGCAATCAAATCGCCAGGCGCGGTTTAGTTTCTGAACTTCGCCGGCTGCCGGAATTTCTTTAATGGTATCGAAAGCGTAGCATACGCCGTCGCCGCCGCAGAAGAATACCAGCGTTCGCCCGTCGACCCGACCCAGTGCGGGTGACGACCACGTCGAGTGGAATATCTTCGGGCCGATTTTTTCGTTATCCTGAGCGACGAGCCGCCCTGTTGCTTTATCGAGCACAATCAGGCTCGGCGCATCGGGGGCGGGAATCATTTCGTGTTTGTCGTTAAGGCCGTTGCTCGTGTTGATATACAAAAAGTCGCCGTGCAGGAGAATCGAGCTATGTGCGGCATCGTGCTGGTGAACGCCCGTCTTCCCCGCGACATCGAACAGCCAGATGACATCGGCATCTGTTTTTGCCACATCCATAGGCTCGGCGTCCTGGGGTGCCATGAGGCGGCCTTCGTCCCGGCATGGCCCGTCGTTGCCGTTGGCCTGGCCGTTGAGGTCGAGGCATACAACCTCGCCGCGGTTGGTCACGATATATACCTTTTCTCCTTCGACGGTCGCCGGCGAACAAAGGCCCGACCTTGGCCAGTCCCGATAGAGCATGGGTATTCGCTTGGGAACGACGAGCTGCCAGCAGAGGCTGCCGTCTTTTTCGTCCAGACACAGCAGCACGCCTCGATCACCCTTGTGCCGGGGATCTCGTGGACGCTCGTTGTTCGTGCCTATCAGCACCTTGCCGCGGGCCACGACCGGCGTAGCGTAGCTTTCCGTGCCCAGCGGAACCACCCACTTGATGTTCCTGCCTGTGGCCGGGTCGAAACTATCGGGCAGACCGGTTTCCGCCGAGACCATGTTTCGGGAATCTTTCTGGCCCCACTGAAGATGGTCGCCGGCCGAAACGGTCGAGACGATTAACAGGCTGCAAAACAATGCCGGTATGAGCAATTTGGGAAATGCAGACTTTCTCAACAACCCCACGGTCACCTATCTTTCACATTCAGGGACGACAAATCACCCGATTGAATGGTTTTGTTTAAGCAATTCACAGAATCTTTTCGTGCTATTCACAAAAAAGGTTCCTGGTATCGACCTATTTATTACTTCATGTGAATCTCGGCATTCACATGTGCAATACGCTAAATGTCTTTTGCTATTTACCTTCTTCGGGTTTTGGAGTTTCAGCTATCACTTCAGTTGCAGCCTCTTTGGCGGTATCTTCCTCGTCCTTCCGGCCGGCGTGGCTCTTGCGGTGCGCGACTTTCGGCAGTCCAAGCAAGGAATCTTCCTCGGTCCAGCGGTCTTCTTCTTTGAGCAGCTCGATACGTTCGGCCCGCTTCAAAACATTCCGGTGCCTCGACAGTGCACCTTTAATTTTCAATGAAGGATCAATCGACATTCAGTACTTCTCCTAAAACTAATTTACTTTCTTACCGTATGCATCCGAGAAATAATTCGGTGCGAAAGTTTCATAACCTTTCGGTGCCTTACCTTTATATTCGGCTCCGACCTCAATTATTTTCTGTAGGGCTCTATATCCATTTGTCCCGGGCGTTCCCGGGTTATCATATTTTTGCATTGTCTGTAAAAAGTAACGGCCGCTTTCGGTCTTAATTTCGGTCTCAATTCCGTTCTCGGAAAAATGAGCCTGTACGGGCGCCAAATCAGGCAGCGAACCATACACGACCAGAACAATTACATTATTGCCCATCGGCTTAACAGGCTCTGCAACTTCGGTATTCACCGTCGTATTCTCAGTCGGCGCCGAAGGCTGCGGAATATTGCTCATTGCCTGCTCTATCGGCCTTTCGCCATCCGTTTCCTGCGCCACAGGGTCTGGTTGGCCTGTTTCCTGCTTTCCGGCCGGATAAGAAGACTGACCGAACCTGTAGGCAGCTATAATCACAAAAATAAAGACCAGTACCAGCACAACTGCTATCTGGTACGGTATTGAAAACTCGATTCTGCCGGCGTTAAGCTGGACAATTCTCGGTTTTCTCCACCATTTTGCCGCGGACTTCGGAACACCAGCAGCGTTTTTCTCCTTTACTGCAGGAGCTTCTTCATTAGGTTTTTTGGGCCGTAAATGCTCGACGATTTTGCCATTATCAGGCTTAACGCGAGCCTTGCTCATAACCTCATAAAGCGCCTTTTTGCTTCGGTTCCGTGTCATAGTGGAATCCGTTCAACTTCTCAGGGGTTCCCATTTTGCGATCTGTCTGCAAAACGGGGTCCCTTCAATAATTCCGTTAAATTACCATTATATCGCTATGATTTCAAAGAACAAGTTAATACCGCATAAAAGATTGCCTAATTTTCTACAATATTTCTGCCCGGATTTCAATAAGAAACTTCAAATTGGGGGATATTTCCCATCCAGCTCATTAAGTCGTCTCGAAATTGGCTTTGATTGGCTTTGTTTTTTTCAGCTCCGCTGGCCTGTTTATTGTCATAATCACCTTTCACATAAGACTTTGCGCCAACTTAGGCCGGGGCAAATTGGCTTTGTTTTTTCAAATTGTGTTTTCAACCCCCAGCACAGGTCTGGGGGCTAATCGAGATTGGCTTTGATTGGCTTTGAATTGGCTTTGTTTTTTCGCCGACCTAAAGCGTGAAATTCTTCATAATTACCTTTCATATAGATACTTAAGCTCATTTTCGCTCCCGGCAAATTGGCTTTGTTTTTTCAACTTAAGCTCAAATTTTCGTCGTTTTCTACTCTTTTTCACCTGTTTTTTTCATTATTCTGCCTTTTTTCTTCTATATTTCTCAATTCTACATTCTATTCGTTAAGTATTATACGAACCGTTATGCAAAATGTCTGAAGAATTCCAGATAAATCTCCGTGTGACGGCGTTCTTTGTTCGTAGTGCGTATTGCGTATCGCGTATTGCGTACAGCGTAAGGACATCCAGATAGGTAGGGTGGAGGCTTGCCCCACCAAAAGGTTCAGTCGAAGGAGAACGCAGAGCAATAGTCAATAGTAAATCATAAATAGTCAATGACAACGCCTTCGTGGTAAAAGAACTTATTTAGTCTACGTCAACATCTATTGGAATCCCGACTTTTCCTTCTGAATCCTTGTTATTTCCTCTTTTTCCACTTTTTCTTACTGTTTTGGCACACTGTCCTTAGCCACATTCTTATCTGTTCTATCTTATCTGTTCTATGCTGCTAGCGCAACCAGGTTTGCACGAAGCCGCTTTTTTCTTTTCTTGAATCGTCATATCCCTGGTGGTATATTCACTTCTGTATATTGGAATAAAATTTCCTTTTATTCATTAAAAGCAAAAAGGTTGCGGTTATGACATCTGTTATCAAGTATTATGAGGGAATCGACTCGGTTGCCGTAATCGGCAACTATCTGCCCCGCCAGTGCGGTATCGCAACCTTCACCACGGATCTGGTTGAAGGTTTATCAGCGGAAGCCCCCGATATTCACTGCTGCGCGGTTGCCATGAATGACAAACCTGAGGGATATCCATATCCTGAAAAAGTGCGCTTTGAGATCAACCAGAACAAGTTGACCGATTATAGTGTCGCATCTCAGTTTCTCAATATCAGTCAGACGGATATTGTCTGCGTGCAACATGAATACGGTCTATTCGGCGGCCCGGCCGGTAGCCATCTGCTGAAACTATTGGGTGATCTGCGCATGCCGGTGGTGACTACATTGCACACGGTTTTGAAGGATCCCTCGCCGGAACATCGTGCCGTCATGTGCAAGCTATCCGATTTGTCTGACAAACTGGTCGTGATGAGCCATAAGGCATTTGACTTGCTCAAAGATATCTACGCCGTGCCCGAGGATAAAATTGTCTTTATCCATCACGGCATTCCAGATACGCCTTTTATTGATCCCAGCTTTTACAAAGACAAGTTCGGCGTGGAAGGTAAAAAGGTACTGCTTACGTTCGGCCTGCTTTCCCCAAATAAGGGCATTGAAAATGCGTTGCAGGCGCTTCCCGCGGTCATCAAAAAACACCCTGATGTGGTCTATATTATCCTGGGTGCAACACATCCGCATATTTTGAAATTTCATGGGGATGCATACCGTATCATGCTGCAGCAGCTTGTGCGGGAACTCGATATCGACGCGCATGTCATTTTTCAAAATCGTTTTGTTGAACTAAAGGCGTTATGTGAGTATCTCGGCATCGCCGATATCTACTTGACCCCTTATCTTGAAGAAGCCCAGATTACCTCCGGGACCCTTGCCTATGCTATGGGCACAGGTAAGGCCATCATATCAACGCCGTACTGGTACGCCACCGAGATGCTTGCCGAAGGCCGCGGCCGGATTGTGCCCTTCCGTAATCCGGATGCCATGGCGGAACAAATCATCGACCTTCTGGACAACGATGTCGACCGACACGCCATGCGTAAGAAAGCCTATATATTCAGCCGCGATGCGGTTTGGAAGGAGGTATCCCGAAAATATCTCCAGGTTTTCAGGGAGGTTCAGTTGAGCAGAATCCGGAATCCCCGTCCCCGACATTCCTATGTTGAAAACATTAAGGCCATCACGAAATTTGAGCTCCCGGAGATCAAGCTTGATCACATGAAGGCCTTTACTGATGATACCGGCATCTTGCAGCATGCCAATTATACCATCCCCGATTGCAACTATGGCTACTGCACCGATGATAATGCCAGAGCGCTGCTGGTTGCCGCCATGGGTCAAAAATACCTGCCAACAAACGGCTTGGGACTTGATTATCTCAGTGGTCATTATCTCAGATTTCTTCTGTATGCCTATAATGAAGAAAATGGGCGTTTTCGCAACTTTATGACCTATTCCCGGCAGTGGACAGAGGAGATCGGATCCGAAGATGCGCATGGCAGGGCTATCTGGAGCCTTGGCAAAGCAGTGGCTTTTCTTCAAAATCCCGGGCATCTCGCAATGAGCACGACCCTTTTCAACAAGGCACTTGGAGCGGCCGAGAGTTTTCATTCGCCCCGCGCCATCGCTTTTTCCCTGGTGGGAATACATGCCTACCTGGATAGATTTTCCGGCGACACTGATGTGCGCAGGAACCGGGAAGTTCTTGCCGACAGGCTTTTCGATCTGTTTAAGAATAATGCAACAGACAGTTGGCCCTGGCTTGAGAACGCTTTGAACTATGCCAACGGCAAACTGCCCCACGCCTTGCTCTTATCCGGTCAATGGATGCAGCGCAGCGATATGATCGATATGGGACTCAACTCCCTCAAGTGGCTGATCACCATCCAAACCGAAGACAATCACTTTGCGCCCATCGGCAGCAACGGATGGTATGAACAAGGCGGCCCCAGAGCCCGTTTCGACCAGCAACCCGTTGAAGCCAATGCCATGGTCGAAGCTTGCGTGGAAGCCTTTAATGTCACCCGAGATAAATCATGGTTCGACAATGCAGTCATGTGTTTCAATTGGTTTCTCGGACACAACGACCTCAACCTGCCGCTCTATGATCCCATGACGGGCGGCTGCCGAGATGGATTGATGGCGGACGGCATCAACCAGAATGAAGGCGCCGAGTCCTCCCTTGCCTGGCTGCTTTCGCTAATGACATTGCAGAAGCTCTATGCCGACGAGGTTCTAAAACAGTTATCGTCCCCGAAAGCCGAATAGGTAAAGGATCAGCTATGCATATCGCAATGCTCTCACTCATTGCCTGACGCACGCCGCCACGCTATTTTGGCCTCTGGGAAAGCGTGGCTTCACTCATGACCGAAAGGCTGGTAGCATGCGGTCATGATGCCACCTTGATGCTTGTTGTACTTTGGTTGTAGGGATTATCCTCACACATCACAACCGCTAATCCGCCATGGCCGAAATTTAAAGTAAAGTTTTTTTAAAAGTCAAGTTTCATATTGACTGTTTGGTCATATGTGCCTATATGGGCATATTTATAAGTTATTGGTAATAAGATTTTATAATGATTTCAGCAAGAAAGAACCGATACTGTGATTGCCAATATAAAGAATAAAAGGTCGTGGATTCCTGCTTTCGCAGAATAACATTAATGGACAATCGGCTTTAATTAACCGAGATTGATATAAGGGAGGAGATATACAATGCTTAGTACTGCTAATGTGCCTGTAGAAAGGCTTAATAATGCAGAGCCTATAATAACTCCGACTTCTAACTGGTGGGAGGATGGTGTAACTTTTAACCCAGCCGCTTTTTTCTTAAAGTTAACTTCGGCAAATGCCCACAAGGAACTGCTTGGCAACAAATGTCTTGATGACCCTGGTGTTAAGGATGGCGTCGTGGCGGTACATTATCGCGCAAGACCTTCAAAAGACGCTAAAAATAGAACAATCAATCCATCATATTCTGGCCTTGCTATATTCAGTCCGGAGATGAAGCTTATACACAGGCACAAGGATCCGGTGATTAAGCCTGACGATGATGAATACCATTATGATCATCTCGGCATAGAGGATGGGAGGCTTCACTGTTTTGATGGTACTTATTACTATCTCTACTGTGGTGTCAGCAACTTAGGTAAATCAGACTCGGGTTGGGCCCTAAAGACTCAGCTTTGCCTTGCAAAGTCGAACAATCTGGTGAGTTGGGAAAAACTCGGGCCGTTAGAAGGTAATGTAAACACAGATGAACACAACAACAAAGATGGCGTATTCTTTCCTGAAAAGATTGATGGCCATTATTTCATGCTGCACAGACCTTACTCAGGAATCAATTATTCGCAATATGCGATGGCACTGGCAATGAGCGAAAGCATTGATGGGCCATGGAATGATCTGGGTATAATTAAATATGGAAGACAAGATCTCAAAATTGCCAAACATGTATGGGTTGGGGCAAGCGCAGTCCCTATCGCTCTAGGCAATAAAAGATATCTCGTTTTTTATCACCGTGGACACTTCTTGAATTCTGGCCAGAAATGGTATGACCAGCATGCAGCTATTTTCAATTTTAACAGGTTTGACCCTGCTAGTCCCTCCCGCATAATTGAAAAATGTCTGGAGCGTATACTCGTCCCCGAAACCGTTTATGAAAAACAAACCGTGGCCGCCGACGGCGTAGCCAATGTTGTTTTTACATGTGGTTGCTATGAATACAAAGATTTTATATATATGATATACGGCGGAGCCGATTCCTGTACTCTTGCTGCAAGGGTCAAAAAAAACATTCTCTTGGCGGCACTTGAAAATTCAAAACAAAAACTAAAAAACTAGGACAGCGGAGCAGCCGAAAAAGCCGCCATCAAGCGGGTGAGAGTCCTGCCATGCCAATTGCCCGATTCAGGCACGTAGCGATACCACAGATCATGGTGGGTAACCGCATGAGTTCGTCGTAACGATAAGGGTGAAGTAATGTTCGTGATTTATTCGAAATCGTTCACTCGGGCGTGGAATCTCTCTTTTGCCTGCATTCCCACAGCCACTTCTGTTACAATCCCGGCCGAAGGGCCTATCAATGAAATCGATCAACTCTCTGGAAATAATTAGGGACGTGCCTTGAACACTATTGTTGGCTATTTCGACGTATTCGATTCAATGGGCTATTGTGCAGGCTTTATCTCGGTGGCGCCGACTAAAGCATAAAAAACAAATTTCGCTTGACAAAATAGCAGCGATTAACTATTTAAGCTGTTTTTGGTATGGTTTTAAGAGATGCGTCTATGGACGATTAGTTACGTTTTAAGTGGATATATGACGTTTGTATTGGAGTAGTTTAGAATGTTACCAGCAAAGAAGACCAGTAAAAGCAGAACCCGGACTCGCCGGAGCCATCATAGTCTGAGGGCTGTGAACTATTCGGTCTGTAAAAAGTGCGACCAGGCCAAGCTGCCCCATGCGGCATGCGATAATTGTGGTTACGTCAATCCGAAAATCACGTTGAAACTCGGCAAGGAGTCTAAGTAAGGACGGCTCAAGGATGCGAATAGCAATCGATGCAATGGGAGGCGATAATGCACCTGATGAGATTATCGCCGGTGTGCTTGAATCGATTGAACTTCTTGCCGAAGATGATGAGTTGATTCTTGTCGGTCCCGAGAAGGAAATCGAGGCGAGATTACCGTCTAAGCCATCCCGAAGTGGTATGATTAGTGTCGTGCATGCTCCTGAGATTATCGCTATGGACGATGTGCCGATAGAGTCTCTTCGCAGGAAACCCAAGAGTTCAATCGCAACGATTGCCAAGCTGGCTAAAAGAGATCAGGCTGATGCTGTCATTTCGGCGGGCAATACGGGGGCCTGTGTTGCGGCTTTCCAGATGAGGATGAGAAACCTGCCGGGCGTGAATCGTCCCGGGATAGCGGTAGTATTTCCAACTCCCGAAGGGCCGGTAACAATATGTGATGTGGGTGCCAATATAGCCTGCAAACCGATACATCTTTATCAATATGGGGTAATGGCGAGTGTGTATTCGAAACATCTGCTCGGGATTGAAAATCCAAGAGTCGGGCTCATGAGTATCGGCTCCGAAGATGCAAAAGGTAACGAGGTCGTTAAGAAGACACGTGAGTTAATGAAATCCGATTCGAATATGAACTTTATCGGCAACATCGAGGGAAGAGACATTTTCAGGGGTGCCTGTGAGGTTGTCATCACCGAGGGTTTCGTCGGCAACGTGATTCTGAAACTGACCGAAGGTCTTGTTGACGGTTTATTTAAGGCGATTAAGCACGAGCTGATGGAAGAGAAAATTCGGCTTGCGATGAAGTTTAAGCCGGTAATGAAAAGAATTTACAAGAAGTATGACTATAATGAGTATGGCGGCGCGCTATTGTTGGGCGTTAATGGAACAGCGCTAATCTGTCATGGCTCAAGTCAGGCAAGAACGATAAAAAATGCAATTTTAGCATCTAAAAGATTCTACACGGAAAAAATAAATGACAAGATCATTAAGTATCTTTCGGGAACTAACGTAAGGACGACGGATGAATAATCAAACGAACCGTCACCCTCCTGCTTTTCGTGCTGTCATCGCCGGTCATGGCTCATTTGCGCCGGCGAAATTATTGACCAATGATGAGCTTGCAGAGATGGTTGACACTTCGGACGAATGGATCACGACCCGGACCGGTGTCAAGGTCCGGCATATTACAGAGGACAATGAGAGCACGGCATTTTTAGCTACGGAAGCGGCAAAGAAGGCTTTGGCCGAGGCAAAGCTTGATGGCCGGGATCTTGAACTGATTATCGTAGCGACTATCACGCCGGAAATGGTCTTTCCATCGACGGCGTCATTTGTGCAGCGGGCTCTGAAAGCGAAGAAAGCATGGGTGTTCGATTTGTCCGCCGCCTGCAGCGGATTTGTGTATAGCCTGTCTATCGTGCAGCAGTTTATAGAAAGCGGCCGACTTAATAACGCCCTTGTCATAGGGGCTGAAACTTTGACCAAGATCACGGACTGGACAGACCGGGCGAGTTGTATTCTTTTCGGGGACGGTGCCGGTGCCGTGGTGCTTCAAAAAAAAGAAGACGGACGAAGGGGTATTTTGTACAGCACGATGCATTCTGACGGGAACCGCTGGGAAGCATTGAACTGCCAGGCGTATGGTTCTCGCCATCCGGTTAGCAGAAAGCTGGACGACCCGAAGAAAATTTATATGCAAATAAAGGGCAGGGAAGTCTATCAGCAGGCGATTCGGCGAATCGTTGAAACTGTTAAAGATTGTCTCGATGTCTGTGAATTGAGCATTGATGACCTTGCAATGGTCGTTTCACATCAGATGAACGCAAGAATCATTGAGTCCGCAGCCAAACGGTTAAACCTGCCGAGTGAAAAGGTCTTTATAAACATCAATGAGTACGGCAATACTTCTGCGGCCTCGGTGCCAATTGCCTTCGATGATTGTGTCAGGAAAGGAAGAATCAAACGAGGCGACATTGTTATTTTAGTTGCTTTTGGTGCAGGATTGACCTGGGGAGCAAATGTAGTTGAGTTTTGATTGCTCAGGCGTATCCCATGAGGCAACGAGCGAGATAAGAATTATGAAAACGGCTTTTTTATTTCCGGGACAGGGGGCTCAGGTTGTGGGAATGGGCGCTGATATCGCTCATTTATTTCCCGCAGCGGCAGAGATTTTTAAGAAGGCAAACGAAATTATTGGTTTCGACCTGAGCGGAATGTGCTTTGAAGGCCCTGCAGAGGAATTGAGCAGCACGACAATTTCACAGCCGGCTATTTTCACCACATCAGCAGCTATTTTAGAGGTTCTCAAGACAGAACCTTCGACCAGCGGAATACTTCCGGATGTAACAGCAGGCCTTAGCCTTGGCGAATATACCGCCCTGTACGCCGCGGGAGTAATTAGCTTTGAGGCCGGAGTTCTGCTGGTACAAAAGCGAGGGCAGGCCATGCAGGCCGCTGCCGAGGCTAACGAAGGAGCAATGGTTAGCATTATCGGCCTGGATGAAGAAACTGCCCGTTGGCTATGTGAGGAGGCCGGTGAAGGGGATCTTCTGGAGCCTGTGAACTTCAACTGCCCCGGCCAAATTGTCATCAGCGGCGATAAAAAAGCCTGCCGGCGGGCAAAAGAGCTGGCCCTGAAGGTCGGAGCAATCAAAGCGGTACGCCTGGAGGTTGCCGGAGCGTTCCATACCAGGATGATGTCCGGTGCTGCAGATGCGCTTGCAAAAGCGTTGGCCGATACTGAAATTACGGAACCTTCGCAAACACGGACAATTGCCAATATCGACGCGGAATATTACGAGACAGGCGAAAAAATTAAGGAAGGCCTTGTTAAGCAGTTGACTTGTCCGATTTTATGGCAAGAATGTATGGAGCGACTTCTGGACGATGGAGTCGAGATG